>Ga0209736_1000110_pt1 | contig 26155 bp, 21 predicted proteins | sample BlaSpr_A8_Ref_M3_FD_187992 | JGI IMG/M metagenome (GOLD analysis project Ga0209736, IMG submission 187992) | Forest soil microbial communities from Thunder Bay, Ontario, Canada - Black Spruce, Ontario site 2_A8_Ref_M3 (SPAdes) (version 2) | ecosystem: Environmental > Terrestrial > Soil > Boreal...
CGCAGGCTCCTGGCTCGGCGCATCCTTCTGGTCGGAAGCCGGCTGCTTGGTTTCGTCGGAAACCGTTGGGGGCGGCTGTTTGGTGTCGTCAGCGGTTGCTGGCGCCTTCGCAGGTGTGTTGGCGGCGGGAGAATTCGCTTGGAAACTTGGGGTGCCGTAAGCAGCGCATGGGCACACACCCGCGAACAGACAGAGCAATGTAGTGCGCGCCGTTGCGCATCGCGCGATGCCAATCTTTCGAGGGCTGCTAGTGGCTAGCCAAAAGCGGGAGACAATACCGCAGACCAGTCGTGCAGAAGCTCCGCGTTGGGGCGGCATGGGCTGGACTCACTTCCTCAACCTGCGGACAAATAGGTGTAAGAAACCGCACTTGCGGACCTGCAAGGTGCCGTGGAATTTCTCATTATGCGACGTTGCTGTCAACAGTAAATACCTCAAATTCTTATTGCCAATCAGAGTCTTCTAGATAATAGATAACGGACCCTGCCAAGGCCTTTTGAAACGTTCATTTTATGATTGTGATCAGATCGAACTTGAGAGAATCAGTAGCGGTTACTCAGTGAAAGTATTCAAGGTACATGCGAGATTCGAACGGCGGCGGCTTACCGGACATCTCTAACAATGTCGGCCCTGTCAAACACTTTTTGAACGCACTTCTTTCTTTTCACCTAAAAGAGTTTTTCTCTTTCGCTCTCTTTCGCTTTCTTTTTTTCTGCATCGACGACCACGGCTCGTTCGTAATCCAGCGGTCGGCTTCAGTCCGACCTAAACATCTCTTCGATCAAACCTTCGACCATGATTACTTCTGCAAACTCCCTTTGCAGGGAGCGGGATGCCCCATCAAGTGCACGGTGTTCTACTTCCCACCATGTCCGGTACCGGGCTGTCCCGCGTACGAACCGAACTCTAACGACGGCGAATACTCATATCCATTCCGCCACATCCAGTACAAGCGAACCGCCAGCCTGCGCCCCATCGCTACCTTGGCGATGCTTTTGTGTCGACGTATCGCCAGGTGGATATACCGACGTCTCCAGTCAGGATGGATACGCGCCGCTGCTTGGACCGCCTCTACCAACAAGAAGCGCAACAAGGAATTGCCTTGCTTGCTGATGTGCCCTAGTCGCTGTTTGCCAGCACTGACCGCCCCGCTCGGATCGATTGCCAACCCCGAGATTTCCGCGCGATTGTTATTCGGTCCGCGGTCGTGCTCAATCTTCACACTCAGTTTGGTGCCGCCGGCAGCCGCCGTTGTTATGATCGGGCTACGCCGGAAGTAGATCACGGCACGCAGGTCGTCCGCGCTATCGAAACTCTTGTCTGGTCCAGCGCCGTGAAGCGTGAACATCGTTTTAGCGTTATCCCAGGGCGTGCGCTCGACTCTCAATTTCGTTCCCCACGCATCGCGAAAGTCCGGCTTCCCGGAATCCGCCAGCTTCTTGAACGCTTTCTCCAGGTCATTTTCATTTGGATCGCTTGCAATCGCATGCCGCAGCTCCGCGGCGATCTTCTTGGCATCCTCCTGGAACTGTGCCTGGTACCGGTGCCAGAATTCGTAATATTTTGTCCGTGGAATTTCACGTCCGGCCTCGCCATCGAATCGGTTCTGCCTCACGATTTCCGTGGCCGAAAAGAGCGCACGTGCAGCAACATCGCGCTGCGCCTCTTTATCATCGGAGACCGGCTCGACGATCTCTGGCAGCCCGACGGAGTGAATTTCGTACCGCGGCTTCATCACTTCCTGTTCGAGGTAAAAGAACAGTTTCGCGAAGCCAAGCTTCCTTTCGGCAAGCGCGAATACCGCTTCGTCCACAATCTGCAGACCCAGTGCGGCGCTCACACCTTCTCCGTTCTTGTCCGTCACGTGAAAACGGACGTGCGAGTCGTCACCCGGCTTGTAGACGGGACGATCCGTCACGGTCTCCACTTTCAGATCATCTGCCGGCTGCACAAACACTAGCCGATTATCCGCGACGGGTTGTGCATTGGCTCCGAACATGTAGGCACTTACGTCCACCGTGCCAGCCAACTCGGGGCTGGCTGCGAGCGTCAACTCCGCTTCGCCTTCCGTAATGTCTAAGTCCCTAGTCAGAATCGTCTGCCCGCCTTTCACGACGTCGACGTAAACCGTGCCACGCTTCTTGGTCGTCAAAATCCTCAGCCGAATCGAATCCCCCGCGCGATAGACGGCCTTCTCCGCTCGCAACAGCACCTGGTCATCGCCCGCTCGAGCCTGCAGCGGCACCGGCGCGGAAACTTTTTCTTCCTCTTTGTCTGTCGCATCAATCTGCAAGACCTCGTCCCTCTGCGGCTTCTTCAAGGTGAGCACCGCGAGGCCACCCGTATTGGTCGAAACGTCTTGTTCGTCGCCGGACCTTGACCGCACCCTAATGTTCGCTTCCACTGGCGTTCCGTCCGGACAGGACGCCAGCAAGAACACCAGATTTTCCAGGCCGGGAACCAGCGTTCCGCCCTCCGGAATCGCCGTCAGCAAAAACGCCGACTCACTGACCGTAATAGGCTCGCCGCGGCTCTCGGAGTGTCCCGCCGTGTCTTTTACCGCCGCCTCGATCAGCCCTTTCGCTGCGCCGCTGTCGAGCGGCCTCCCCGCCAAGTATCCAGGAAGCTGCAAATCAAAGTGATAGGCGCCGTCGTGGTCGGTCTTTCCTTTAACCGAAGCGGCCGTGAAGGTCGTGACATCCATTCCTTCGGCTTTCACGGAAACTTCGGCGCCATCCAACGCTTTTCCAAAGAAATAGTTTGCTTGCGCTGTGCCCCTAACGTGATCCCCAGTCCGGTAGCCGTGCTTCTTCTTCCCTTCGGGTGACGCGAAATTCAGCTCGACCTTGAATTTCGGCAGCACGTATTTCTCCACGTCCAACGCGATCTCCGCGGTGTTCGTTGAGTCCGTGCCGGCCTCTCCCAGGATCGCGCGCACGTGATACGTCCCCAAATTCACCTCGCTCGCTAGGCCAAACTCCGCGGACCCGATGCCAAACTCATCCGTCGACGTGGCTTTCTTGAAGACCTTGTTCCCGTGGGAGTCCTCCACTTCCAGGAGCAGGTTCCGTTTTCCTGCCGCACGGTGGTCCGCACGATTCAACGCGAGGGCGCGCACGTGAATCATCTGTCCAGGCTGATAGATCGTCTTGTCGGTCGTCAGGAGAATTCCAACTGTGTCGTGCAACTGGATTGTTTGTGTGTACTCCGTCGTTCCCAGTGAAGTATCCACCGTGTAATGCAAGTTGCAGTTGCCGGTAACGCCTTCCGGAAACTGGAACTGCGCCTCGGTCGTGCCGCGATGATTCAAGCGCCCTGTAAAGAGTGTCCGCTGTTCTTTTCCGTCGGCCTCCAATGCAATCCGCACCGCGCCCCGCCCGGGAGTTACATCTCCTTTCGAATCGCTCACAATCAGCCGCACGGCTGCTCTGCTGCCCGCCAGATAGCTTCGCTGTCCCAGCACGCGTAGCACGGGGAGCCTCAAAATGTTGGAGATGGACTCCACGCCCCCCAGCGTTTCCACTTTTGTGTCGTCATAGCGAAACTCGTATCGCACCCGATGCCAGACGAGCTCATCCAGCGGCACCGCCTTATCGAGCTTCATTTCCGCCCTGAACCGCGACGCGCCCCTTATCACTTCGATGGTCTTCTCCGTCCGCCCAATGACGTGATTCTCCGGATCCAGGACTTCTGCGGTAAGCCGCCCCGCACCCGCTTGCGCCGCGCGGTAAGGGATCACTACGCGAAGCACTCCGTGAGAATAAGTGGCCCACTCTCCGGCTTTCTCCGCCCCCGCAAAAGTCTTCACCAACGCAGCCGCCATCAGCACTACGAGCAGAGCAACGACGCTCACAACAATTCTTTCCGGCGGTGTTTTTCGGAACTCGGACCACATCGGTTCCTCCCTGCGGTGCTGGCGTGATCCGGGCCAAACTCCTGGGTATTCCCGGCGCCTAGCCTTGGAACGACTTTGATTTCAGTTCTTGCACGGACTCTTCGGGGGGTGCGGGAACCTACCCACTTCTCATGGACACCGCGCCATGAGATTCAGTTCCCTGTTTTTGTCTTTTCAGATGTTGACTTGGGCTACCTAGTTGCCCTTCATTCGGTGTTTCTATTCATGGCCAACTGGTACATATCTGATTAACGCAAGCTTCAGAGGGGGTTTGGATGCGGGTAAAACATCATCCAGGATCGAGGATGCGTTCGGAACGCTTACCAGCACCCTAAAGATAGGCAGCAAAACCTTCAACGCCGACGACAAAACTTTCGATGACGCGCTTCATTTTGACAAGCACATCTTCTCGCAACACGTAAAAGAGAAGGCGGACAAGATCGACTTCACCGGATTTACGGAGATTCTCACGCGTCTGGCGGCCGTCATAGAAGACCATAAACTTCACGTCGTCCAGAATCCGGCAGCGCCATAACAGAAACTGACGTAGGAACGTGTCCACAGCAAGTCCATGGCGGCTCCGAGCGGCCTGCAGGAAAAGCAGCGTTGTCGTGCACGAACCTCGCAATGACCCAGGCTGCCAATCAGTATGAAACTCTCGGACCATGGGCCGGATGCGACGCCTGTCCCAACGTCTACGGCGATGGTGACAGTTCTTAATCGCCGCTACGAATTCAACTGCCGTCCGCAATGGCTGTAAACCAAAATCCCCGTCAAAGTTCTAGCATGTTTTGAATCATCTGCGTCGAAGCAAGAGGTTGCTGCAAGAAAGATCGAACTGAACGTAGCGGGAACTTGTTGGGTAACGACGTAAGTGAAAGCGACCATCAAATCTAATTGGCCGCGCTCGTATTGCCATCAGAGATTGCATATAATCCCGACAACCCCGTGAGTTTTAGATGCAATGAAGTGACGAATCCATGACGGGGCGAAGGCGGACTGTACGCATGGCGCGAGGCCAAGAGAGCAATAAGAACCAATCCGCAAAAAACGGAGCCAACCTCGGCTTCGAGCAAACTCTCTGGCAAGCCGCCGACAAGCTTCGCGGCAATATGGACGCTTCCGACTACAAGCACGTCGTCCTCGGACTCATCTTCCTCAAGTACATTTCCGACGCCTTCGAAGAACGCCGCGAGTCCCTGCAAAAAGAGCCCCACGCCAATCCCGAAGACCGCGACGAATACGCCGCCGAAAACGTCTTCTGGGTTCCCAAAGCCGCTCGCTGGCCCAAACTCCAAGCCGCCGCCAAACAGCCCGGCATCGGCAAGCTCCTCGACGAAGCTATGCTCGCCATCGAAAAGGAAAATCCCGGCCTCAAAGGCGTCCTCCCCAAGGACTACGCCCGCGAATCCCTCGATAAGCGCCGCCTCGGCGAACTCATCGATCTCGTCGGCACCATCGGCCTCGGCGACAAGGAAAGCCGTTCCAAGGACATTCTCGGCCGCGTCTACGAATATTTCCTCGGCCAGTTCGCCGCCAGCGAAGGCAAAAAGGGCGGCGAGTTCTACACCGCGCAATCCGTCGTCAAGCTTCTCGTCGAAATGATCGAGCCCTACAAAGGCCGCGTCTTTGACCCTTGCTGTGGCTCCGGCGGCATGTTCGTCCAATCCGAAAAATTTGCCGAAGCTCACGGCGGACGCCGCACCGACCTCAGCATCTACGGCCAGGAGTCCAACCAGACCACGTGGCGCCTCTACAAAACGAACCCCGCCACTCGGGACCGTCGGGCCAGGTAGCTCTTATTCTCAATCGACCGCTAAAATGAGAGACTAAGTCCCGGTGAAAAATAGTCACAAAACTACTTGCTTCGACGTTTTCGAGCAGTGCGTCCTAGCTGTTCAGAGCGGGGAGCTCATTGAATCGATAAGTGCCAAAGACAAAGAATTCCATTTCCAGAATTGGTTTCAAAAAAGACTGGAAAGACTCAATGTTCACTTTGAAGGATCAGGGCGCAACACATATCCCGACTTCTCGCTCGTTGAATACGCAGAGGGCTACGAAGTCAAAGGTCTAGCTTGGCCTGGACGGGAGCGCGATTACGATTCAAACAGTCAAGTGCCGAGCGGTTATCACAACGGTCGTCAGATTTTCTATGTTTTTGGGCGGTACCCAGCAGACATGACCCCTTACCCCGACACCGGAAGCGGACGCCGCCAGTATCCGGTTGTTGATTTGGTTGTATGCCATGGCGACTTCCTAAACGCAGACCATGAATACGTTCACAAAAACAAGAGCGTCAAGGGTTTTGGAACCTATGGCGACATCATGATTCGAGATAGGAAGATGTACGTGGCACCTACTCCGTTCGCCCTAACCGAGGGCACCACAGGACTGATGACCCTCATCGTTCCAGACGGCACTTCTGCCGATTCTCGCTTCGCGCTGGTTGGCCAGCTCACGCGCATTGAGACCGACAATCTCGTTGTAGGCTATAGTTTCGATTTTAGTACCAATGAACTCAAAGGAGTTCTGGTTCCCAACCCGAGTGCCGGAGACCAACACAACTTCTGCGCATATCGACTGAAGTCCCAATCACAAAAAGCCGTGACAATGATATCCAGGACTTCGATTCTAAAAGCTGTTGAAGCTATGGATGAGGAATGACACTCGCTACGCCACAACCCCTGGAAAAAGTCCGTCAGGGAAGAGCCATCGAACATGACTTTCCCATCATAGAAGTAAGCCAGGTTGCCGAGCACGAGAGTTGGCGAAAGGAAATCAATCGTCCCCTCTATCACATTCACAAATGGTGGGCGACCAGACTTGGCTCAGTTTTTCGGGCGATGAATTTGGCCGCGCTGAGTCCCAGCGGCACAAATATTTGGGATTCATTCTACAAACGCAATGATTTGGCGGGCAGGGTTGTCCTCGACCCCTTCATGGGTAGCGGTACAACGTTGGGCGAAGCCCTAAAGATTGGGGCGATGGCTGTCGGATGCGACATCAACCCCGTCAGCACTTTTCTCGTACGCCAGTCCCTCGCCCGCGTGCCAGAGGCCGCCTTACGCAGCGCTTTTTCCCAACTGGAGCGCACCATCGCTTCGGAAATCGCGCGCTATTACCAGACTGAAGACCCAGAGACAGGCGAAATGATTCCTGTTATGTATTCGTTTTGGGTGAAACTCGTTCGAACTCCCGATGGCGAATTCGTTCCCCTATTTGACCGGTACGTTTTTGCGCAGGACGCCTACCCAAAGCTAAAGCCAATGGCGCAAATTGTATGCCCGAATTGCTGGGAGATCTTCGAGGGTCGATATGACGCCAGTCGCGCGGACTGTCCCGCTTGTCACCTTGCATTTGATCCCCAGAAGGGTCCGGCGTCGGGGCAGTATGTTACGGCCCATAGCGGTCGGTTCCGCATTAAGGAACTCTTGCCAGCAGGTGGGCCGCCGTTGGAGCATCGGCTTTATGCTTTGATAGCACAGCGGCCGTCGGGCGAAAAAATCTATCTAAAAGCGAGGCAAGACGATCTGGCCCTGTACCTTTCCGCCCAAGAACGATTAAGCAAGGAAAATCTGCCGCTCCCGACTCTACGCGTGCGTCCCGGCCACAACACAAATCAAGCAAGGGGGTACAACTACTTTTCATGGCGCGAGTTCTTCAATGATCGTCAACTCTTGTGTCTTGGGTTGTTGTTACGCGAAATACTTAGAATCGAGGACCGCTTCGTACAAGAGCAGATGCTATGTCTTTTCTCTAGTACGCTTGAATTCAACAACATGTTTTGTAGCTTCAAAGGCGAAGGAACGGGAGCCGTGCGACATATGTTTTCACATCACGTCCTCAAGCCGGAGCGGACTCCCTTGGAAAACTCTGTCTGGGGAACCGAAAAGGCTAGTGGCACATTCTCGTCCCTATTTGAGTCTCGGCTTCTCCGGGCAAAGCGATACCTTGACGATCCATTCGAGGTCATCATCAATCCCGGACTACTGAAGAATTTGGGGCGACCGGGCAAAATCACTTCAAGCCCGCCCCTTGATGCCACTCAGCACAGTTCGTGGGACGAACTCGTTGCTGCAGGCTCTGGAACACTGATCTTAAATGGTGACAGTGCACGCTTACCTATACCTGACCAATCCATCGATGCCGTTGTGACCGACCCTCCGTATTTCGATTTTGTGCACTACAGCGAATTGAGCGATTTCTTCTTCGCTTGGTTGGCACCGGCCTTGCGCGACCGTTTGCGATGGTTTGATAGGGAGGATTCCTCCGATCCCGGCGAAGTCCAGAACGCAGACCCCCGAATATTTGGGTACCAAATATCGCGCGTCTTTCTTGAATGCTCCCGAGTCCTGAAAGAAGATGGCATTCTCGCCTTCACATTTCACCACTCACGAGCTGAAGGCTGGGCTGCAATACACGAAGCCATCTGTGCCGCTGGACTCCAGATCGTAGCAGCTCACCCAGTCCACGCCGAGTTGCGCGGAGCAAGTCCAAAGAGTGCGGCCAATGACCCGATTAGTCTCGATTCCATACTGGTGTGTCGAAAACCTTGTGCGGATTTGCCGCCCCCCTATGACCAACATGCTGTAATCACGAGAGCGATGGGGCTCGCAAGAATTCTATCCGAAAATGGGATGAGACTCTCTCGTGCCGATCACTTCGTGATCGCCGCATCCCAAGCGCTCGCAACGTCTTCCGCAGCGCGCCTTTCCTTTGACGAGATGCAGACCAGGCTGGAAGCGCTAAGAGTTGAACTGAACCGATCGGAACTGATTGATTTGAAGGTACCAGTAAAGGGATCTACAGCTACGGGAGAATTGAATTCGGCTCTCTATTAGGAATAACCGTGCCAAATCTTATTTCGCGCCGTTGCTTCTGACAAAGTCATCGACATCTTCTCCGCCGCTGGCCTCAAATCCCCCGAAATCTCCATCCTCTCCGACCAATTCCTGGCCGAAGTCAAAGACCTTCCGCAACGCAACCTCGCCTTTGAAGCCCTCAAAAAGCTTCTCAACGATGAAATCAAAGTCCGCGCCAAAAAAGAATCTCGTCCAGTCCCGCCTCTTCTCCCAGATGCTCGAAGAGTCCATCCGCAAATACCAGAACCGCGCCATCGAAACCGCCCAAATCCTCCAGGAGCTAATCGACCTCGCCAAGCAAATGCGCGAAGCCGATAAGCGCGGCGAGAAACTTGGCTTCACCACCGAAGAGCTAGCCTTCTACGACGCCCTCGAAGTCAACGATAGCGCTGTCAAAATCCTTGGCGACGACACCCTAAAAACCATCGCCCGCGAACTAGTTGACACCGTCCGCAAAAACACCTCCATCGACTGGACCGAAAAAGAAAGCGTCAAAGCCAAACTCCGCTCCCTGGTTAAGCGTATCCTCCGCAAGCACGGCTACCCGCCCGACAAACAAGAAAAAGCCACCCAAACGGTCCTCGAACAAGCCGAACTCCTCTGCCGCGACATCGCCGCCTAATGAAGTTATCGTGTCCGAGGCGAAGCTAGCTGCAAGTGGGAGTCAATGCGCCGTATTTTGGCCAGGACGGCCCTTCATGGCTGTATCGCCCGCGCACGTTTGCCGGAACAACGCCTAATGTAATCACTAACTTGCGAGCCCATCGGGATGGCGGGTCCTTTGGCCGAAGCTCGTTGGGTACGGGTAACGGCGCGCGCAAGGGGTAACCAGCGCACGATGTTTGAAATAGCATGTCGTGTCGCTAATAGGAATTGCTTGGTTTCGTGAGGTGGATGCCCGAAAATCGTTACAAGCCAGATTGATCGCCCGAAAGCGTCTGATCGGGAGTGTGAGAATGTCAATCGTTGATGTGCAGAAGCTATCGATGATAATGAACATCACTCCGCGACACGTTCAGCGATTGGCGAGTCAATCCGGAATGCCGCGCGCGGCGCGTGGCCGGTACGACGCTGGAAAATGCCTCCTCTGGTATATCCGATATCTCCAGGATGCGCTTAAAGTAGAAACAGTCGAGACCGTGGTCGGTCCGCATTCGGGTTTGAGAGGCGAGCGTGCACGATCGATTCGCGCGGACGCGGAATTGAAAGAAATAAAACTTGGAGAGAAACGAGGAGCGCTTGTCGGCACAGGTCTCCTCAAACAGGTTTTCATCGACCTAGTCCAGATGACGAAGGCGCGGGTCATGGCAACACCATCACGGATCGCGCCAGAAGTCATCGGCGAAACATCTCGCGTTATGATTCAGGCGATCGTCGAGAAGCACTTGAAAGAGGCGTTGAATCACCTGGCTGACGATGGAAGTCAATACACACTCAAACCAGTTGCCCGGTAAGCCGTCGACGCGTTGCACAACGCCACGAATCCGTCTCCGCCACGCAGGGCGAACAGTAGGTTTTCCCGCACGGCGCTCTCCTTTCCTTTCTTCCAATCTTTATAGGGTTACTTGTGTCCTCGCAACTGGTCGTTGACTTTGATCTCGCAATTTCAGGCGCGGGACGCCATCCTGCGAACCTATTCGTGTTTTCGCTCACGGCACTCTCTTCCTCGCTGAAAGCAAGATTTTCTGATACTTCAGCTGGCCCAATAAGTTTCACTCTCGTCGCGACTTCGGCCCTGATTTGAAAGCGCCGCTCAGTGTCCGAATCCGTTTCTTCTGGGCGTCTGTCCAAAGCCTTACGGCCTTGTTGCGACGAAGTCGAACGGGCGGGGGCGAGATCTTCCCGGTTTTGATCCAGTACTGCAGCGTCGCGCGCGGCACGTCCGCGGCCTTCGCGACTTCTATCGTCGTGTAAAGCTTCCGGCTCATTGCGGAGAGCCTCCTATTTTTTGAACGCACCGCGCGGTTCACTGCGGAGCGCACCCTGTCCATTGCGGCGTCGGGATCCTCGGCAAAGTTAGGATCCAACTTTCGCGCGACATCTCTCCAGCTCCAGCCGCACTCACGGAGGGCTACGGCGCTACTGTTCCGTTTGCCCATACTAGGACGGCCGCGGCGCCGCGCGACGCCACGATCAGTTTCCGCCGACTCCCGCTTCAGCAGTGTCGCTGCAGCTCGATATCTCCCGGCGAGGTGCCGCGCCCGTTTTTCGTGATCGGCGAGCGCGCGGGTTACCGCTTCGCTGATCATCGCCCGATAGCCGGGATCTCTCGCTAACCTCACGTGTGCCGCGCTCTGCTTTGCACGGTAGGCGGGGTCTTTCCACAACTCCCTGTGTGCCAAGCTCTGCTTCGCACGGAAGGCGGGGTCTTTCCATAACTTCGTCATCGCCTTTCTCCTGCGTGCTCTCGATCTCGGTTGGGCGTTCGCCTTCTTTATCGCTATTGCCCTACGTTCGAGGACTCCGGGAACGGCCAGCGCATTCTTTACGCCCTCACACACTCGCCGCCTATAGCCAGTGTCAGTCCACTGCTTCTTCACCGACTCACTTCGAATTGCTCTGCGTTTCGGATCAGACCAAAACTTCCGTATCTTTCTCCGCCGCAGCAGTTCATTGCGTTTCATCCGTTCAGAGTCTCCTTTTCGTGATGCCGAATATATTCGAATATTTGACACATGCCAACCCTGGACGAAATTCCCGATTTTTCTCCACCCCCTGGAGGAAATTCTCCATTTTTGTCCTCCCAGAGGTCAAAAGCTGGATCGACAATGTGATTGTTCCGACTTTGGTCAGGGAATACCTCGCTTCCGAGCAGAAACGCAGCGAGGCATTACAGTTTGACGCGCCCGTGGTACTGTGCTCCGACACCAAAGATTCACGCGAAGGGGGTTAAGTGAGCCAGTTCCGGTACGCCGCAATCTATTGCCGCGTCTCGACCGAGATGCAGAGCCGTGCTTCCATCGACGATCAGATTCGGAAGTGCCGCCAATATGCGGAAGCCCACGGTCTCCGAGTGCTCGAAGAACATATCTACCGCGACGAAGCGCTGAGCGGAGTTGGTGCCGATCGTCCCGCACTGAAACGAGTCCTACAGGTCGCGCTTTCGGTAGCCCCGCCTTTCACCGCAATTCTCGCCGACGATACGAGCCGCATTTCTCGCACGACGGAAGACGCTCTCACGATTTTCAAACGTCTGAACTTCGCTGGTGTGCAACTCATTGCCGTTAGTCAGGGAATACGCAGCGATGACGAGCAATCGGAAATGCTCGTGACGATGCACGGTCTCATGGATTCACAATATGTGCGCGAGTTGGCGAAGAAAACGCATCGTGGCATGGAAGGACTGGCGTTGCGCGGGCTGCACACCGGAGGGCGAGTTTTTGGCTACGACGCGGTGTCGCTCGGCGAAGGGGCAGGGAAAGAGCTCGTCGTGAATCCTTCCGAAGCCGCCATAGTGAGGCGAATCTTCAAACTGTCAGCAAGCGGCCACTCCCTGAAGGTCATCACCCGGATATTGAACGCCGAGCACGTTGCGCCTCCGCGTCCGCGGGAGGATCGCGTAGGGGGCGAATGGTGTCCTACGGGGATTCGAGAGATGCTGAAAAATGAGCTGTACATCGGCAACGTGATTTGGAATCGCTCTAGGTTTGTGAAAATTCCGGGAACCAACAAGCGCCAACGACGAGCGCGTCCAGAGTCAGAATGGTTGCGGAGTTCCAATCCTGATCTGGCAATCATTTCCGAAAGCCTCTGGAAGTCTGTGCGTGCTCGGTTTGCTGTGCTGCCGGAGATTTGGGGTTATCCCAAGAACCGGGGGCTAGCGCCGCGCGGCGCGACGAGTCCGTACCTGTTCAGCGGCCTTTTGAAGTGCGGGGAGTGCGGAGCGAATCTAATCATCGCGACGGGTGGCGGAACGCATCGGCACAAAAAATACGCGTGCTCACGGCGCTTCAACCGCGGCGGTTGTCAAAACGCTCTATATATTCGGCGGGACGATCTCGAAGATTTGTTGCTAGGAAAACTGCAGAGTGAAATACTCAAACCCGAGGTCATCGATTACGCGGTCACTGAGTTTCAGCGGCAACTCGAAGCAGCACTTGGCAGGTTGTCTGATGACCTCGTTGGAATGCGCGAGCGGAAGGGCCGCCTCGAAGGGGAAGTGCGACGCCTCGTCGCCGCCATCTCGGAGTCCGGGCACTCCAAAGCTCTTCTCGAAGAGATCGGACGGAAGGAAGCCGAACTCCAAGGCATCACCGATAGCTTGGTATCGGCTACTCCGCACTCAATCGAGTCGCGCACCGGTGAAATTCGAAATGTCGTAGCAAGCAGCCTCAATAATCTGCGCGACTTGCTGCGCAAAGACATTGGCCTCGCCAGAACAGAGCTTCTGAAGCACTCCTGCGAAATCACAATGAGGCCCTGCCGCGATTCGGCGCAGCAATTCTACGTGGCTGAGGGCAAGTGGGATTTGCTCGGGAAGGCCTGGTCCAAAGACGCCAGCGTAACGTCTGGCGTCTTCGGATGGTTGCGGGGGTCAGATTTGAACTGACGACCTTCGGGTTATGAGCCCGACGAGCTACCAGGCTGCTCCACCCCGCGTCATTGATACTACGCGACTTGCTGCTCTTCTGCAACTCCAACAGCTTCAGGTGCCCGATAAGTGCCCGAAATTCCGAGAACTTTCGCACGCTGTCGTTCAAATTGTTCTAAGTGTTCGGCCAGAACGTGAGCGTAGATGTTCAAAGTGGTTGAGATGCTGCCGTGCCCAAGAAGCTTGGACACCACAGCGATTGGCACACCCGCGTGCAGCTGACGTGTTGCGAACGTGTGACGGAACGCATGCAGATTGCCGTCCGCAACTCCCAGCTTCTTGCGAAGGTGTCTTTTCAACACAAGGTCAGCATTCCACGGTGTACCGTTCTTCGTGGTGAAGACGAAGCCTTCCGTCCTGCCGCCGATGTGGGCACGCAATGCGTCCACAATCTGAACAGGTATGGGAATGTCCCTGATTGCGTTCTTCGTCTTAGGCGTCTGAACCTTGCCACGCCACACGGCTTGACGGACACGAACGAGTTTCCTAAACGGGTCAACGTCACAGACTCGCAACCCGCAAAGTTCACCCGCACGCATTCCAGTTTCAACGTCCAACCAGTAGAACAACCGCTTGGCACCAGTGGACCTGCTGAGAATGTATTCCACTCTAGCATCCGTGTAGGCTTGCACTTCTGTTTCTGACTTTCCGATCTTCTTGGCCGACTCCCAGATATTCTCCCGCACGTTGCCCCATGCCCGGCCTTGCTTCAGGATGAGTTTCAACGTGCTGAAGATGTTTTTCTTGGTCTTTCGGCTGACAGTTAGCTTCGACAGGAATGCGTCAATGTCACGCGTGGTGATTTCTCTGACCTGTCGTTTGCCGAAGAAGGGAAGCAAGTGATTCACAAGATGGCCGCGCATGTTCTGAATTGTCGACGGCTTCATCTCTAGAAACGCTTGGTCTCCCCACTCTTGGGCAAGAGCCTGAAAGGTGGTTTGCGATTCGGGCAGATAGCCGGGATCATTGACGCGAGCAAGAATTGCTTCAAGCTGACGCGCTGCCTGCTTCTCAGTCATCTGTCCTACGATGCCGAACACCTTAGAGCGTTTTCTACGAGTGATAGAGCCATTCGGTAGACGAACGTCTTCCTTCCAGCGTCCCATGTAACTGTCATGTGCTTTTCCGTGCTTAACCACGATTTCTCCGTACTGGTATCGTGTGCGAGCCATGTCCCTTCCTTTCGTGGGGTCATGGCCCTGCCGGATTCGGGGCAGAATGGTAGCACCGGATGCAAAGGTTTTCACAGGTACGGATGGACTAGGCGTACTTTCGCTCTTGCGCGTTTCTATCTGCTGATCCGTGTTGGAAAGGGATAGAGTGCTCAGCACGGTTATCGGCCTTCAGTTGTGACCCGTAAATTCGGCCCCTTTGTGGCCGAACGCCGATTGCGGATTCTTGAAACTTCCGTGCAAGTCCCACTCTGCCAAATCTTTCACAATGTATTTAGAAACGTAGTGATTCGCGCCTAGCGCCGGATTGTAGGGAAGCACCCGCGCAATCCCGTGGTGCCACGAATGAACCATGCAGCACTTTTTCCCAAACACTCCCGTGGGCAATCTTGTTCCGCAGTAAATCGCCAGATGCTTCACGTTGCCAAGTAGGCCGTGAAGGTGAATCAAACCGCCGTTTCCGCCGCGTTCCGCCGCGTAGAATCCATAGATCGGTTGCTCGGCGACTTTCTCCACCCACTTAAAATACTTTTTCGCGCAGATCATGGCCCCCGGAGCACTCACGATACGGGCAAACGTCCATGTACCGAAAACATCCCAAGGGGCAAGTGTTCCCAACCATTCGCCCATTGTTTCTGTGATTTCCTCGCGCTGTTTTCTGTTCATGGTTTCCCGATTTCCCGTCTCCCGTATGGGCGGACCTGTCCCCTTTAAACAATTGGGGACAGGTCCGCTACTGGCGACCTGCTCCACCGAACCCCTGCAATGAAAACCACAGAGGCCCCTCCCCCCGCCCTCCCCGCCCAAATTCAGCGCGGGGAGGGAGCGGATTTACTCCGCGCCGGGTGCAAGTAACGCGCCACGCTCACGACGTAGGCGGCACTCTTGGCACGCACAACCCGGCCCTGTTCGCCGCCCGGTGCGCTCAAGCCCTTGCTTCACCCACGCGCGAAGTGCGGCCCATTCTTCGGTCGGCGAATCCGTGTCACCCGTATGCGTCGTGGGTCGGTTCCCACCGTTGCCCACACTTTGCGCGTTCACAGACTCGCCAACCAACCCGTTGAAAGCCCGGTTAACCGCGCAGCGATGCGAGTTACCCGCAGCCTTGCAGAAATTGAACCTCTGCCCAAGCTCATGAGGATGCCTCTTGTGTGGGCAGGCCAGCAGACAGGCTCGCAGGCCTCGAATGCCTCTTGACTTGGGACAAGTCGAAATCGCGGCCCATTACCGTGCGCACACGCGCCAAGAGGCAGGCCTCACAGAAGTGTCCAACCCGAATCGAACGCTGAGAGCGGGATGGCTGGGACCGACCTTCTCCAACCGCAAGCCGTCAAATGAAGCCGCAGATACGTGGGTTCAGCACTCTCTGCCTTGCATTCCGCGCAGAGATATTTCTTCGCCATCGTGAGTCCTCGAATCGCAATCGCCGCCTTCAGCGGCGCGCCATATTCGCCACGTAGAATACTCGTGCCGCCTAGAATCAGCACTTGAGGAAGGCGTGGAGACCGCACATGAAGAAGGGGCTAACTGATTAGGATTGTGTGACTTACGGGGACAATCTCCGGCTTATTCGGGAGCGGGAGAAGATTTCCTAGCTTTCTTGGTCTTGCGGCGAATCTGGGACTTCAATTTGTGGAGGTCTCGCGAAAATCTACCATCGTCTGCCTGATGCGCCTGGAGTGCAGTCAGCGGCCACCAATAGTCCGCTCCCAAGGTGGTCATAGCCTTCGCCCGTCTTTGGCCGCGCATGCCCTCTGTTTGCACGAATGCATTGCGGGTCTTATCTGAGATTGGTTTCTTGGGCACTCTTCCCGTTTTTCCGATTTCTTCCAATCGGACGGACAAAGCAAAAAATTGGCCGACGATTTTTCTCTGGGGTCCGTCTGGTACGCGGATGAATGTCTCAGCGATTCGCGAAATCTGCTCGCGGTCAATTCGAGTCAGCGAATCGAGATTGATCTCAGTAGGGCGGATCAGGGACAACAATCCCGCGAGCCACGCGAGCCGATAAGCTCGAAGGTTTGCCTCCTCATCGACAAGGCGTTGGGATACGAACAGACGGCCAATACAAGCGAGGCGGTGGGCCTCTTCGGAGAGTGACGCGAGAATGATGTTCCGAACTCTTTCAGCCTCCCCAGTTGACGGTCCGCCATTCCGTGCGATTCCCGCTACGAAATCCCAAAACCCCAGCCGCACAAGCTCGTGACTGGCCTTGCAGGGTAGGTGATCCACGAGCGAGGGAATATCCGGGAAATCCTTCCGGCAGTCGTCGCACCTCACTCGACGTAGGTCTCGACGTTCAGGGGGATTCTTCCGACGCTGTTCTTTCCTTTCCTCTCGAATGGGCACGCATACGGACTCCGGCAATTTTCGCTTTTCGGGGGTCGTGCGATGTTCAAACGACCCCCGCCTTGGGTCTCGCCGAATTCGCTTCCACTCTGAGCTGTATTTGACTCTCTGCAAAAGCCCGAGCCTATCCCGCTCAAAGATGCATTCCCTGAAATCCTGTATGAGATTTGCCGTCACGGACTAAGCGTGCGCCTTAGGTTGGAGGTAGAAAAGCTGGCGGGTGGACAGCGGCCTGCGACATCGGACGATTCTCTGGCGCATGTGCGCACGTAACAGTTTACCTTCCCGGAGCTCCGTGGCCCAGCCTCGGAAAGGGTACCAGCCAACTACGCGTCACGCACGTGCGCGTGCGTGGCCGCTTGCATCCAGCCGCCATGAATTTGCTGTTGGGGGAGAGCAAAATCTGTTTGGCGCACGTGGGCACCTGACGGCGTACCCTTCGCGGGTACTTGAAGACCGCGCGGAGCGATTCTCAAAACAGTGAGTCACGCACGTGTGCGCAAACAGCGAGGACGGAAAAGGCGGAGGAGAAAGGCGAAGAATCTCCGCACGCGCTGGAGAATCACCGCGGATGCGGAGAACTAAGATAGGAGGACGTTAATGCGGAGAGGGCAAGAGTGAAGCAAGAGCCCACGCTTTGCAAAAAACCGCAAACCGTAAGCCACCCTAGCTGGTTCTTACTGGCTTAAGGGTGCTCCACCCGCCCCATGAAGGTCTTCGGCTTGAGCAACTCTCTTTCGGTATTTTTCAAAATAGTACCAGATGAATCCAAGCGGAACGAATACGATAATGGCCACGCATTTCCAGGGATACTTTTCGTAGCGTATGCTCTGATAGATGGCCCAAAAGCCGCCAACCGGGGCAATAAGGCCATATATGATGAGAAGCGGAAAGAAGACTCGATCCTTCATGAACGCCGCAGGGTTAAGGCAGACTGCTAGAAAGAGTGTAGAAGCGACCAATATGGGTATTAGCCAGGCAAGGATCTGCAGGCTCCTGTAGTTTCTCGGCGGAAGAGATCTTATGGTTCCTTGCATGATGCCGTTAGCTCCTTGAATTTGTTTATGTCGAACGAGAAGTCAAGACCACCGCCAACTGCAAATCCTAATTTAATTAGCTTGGACGTGCTGAATTTAGTCTCACCTCCAAAAACGTGTTCGATGGGTCCGAGATGGCCACTGAATTCGGTGTTAGGATTCACGAGATCTGGATTGAGGTATCCTGGGTCCGTTACCCTTTGTGCGTTGAAACCGCTCCCAAATAATCCGAGCTCAGCTTGGACTGTAGTCGCGTTAGTCTCAAAATTGACGTTTCGGCTGAGCCCCACGTTAAATACGCCTGCTTCAACGTCGAGCCCCTCTTTGAAACTGAAGTCGGTTGCTTTGAATATCCGTGCTGATAAACTGCAATTCTTGCGAACACCCCTCATTGTCGGACTGGGGGTATCTAAGAATGGTGCGCGCATCCATAGTCCGCCTCCTCCTAGGCCCATGTCGGGGCATGCTGCACTGATAGATATGACTGACCCGATCGATACGCCACCCACGGTGGCGCTGACGTCCCCCGGTGGTCCGCCGCACAGGCCGAGCGGGTCCAGAAAGTCGAGCGGGTCGTTGAGGACATAGGAGTAGCGATTCCAGGATTGCGGACTGGCTGGATCGACGGCGGCGAGGGCGGCGGGGTCGGGGGAGACCCAGCGGCCTTGGGTGGAGTATTCTCTGAAGAGGAAGTCGTAATCGCCGGAGGAGGTGTCCTGGTTTTGGCCTGTGAAGGAAAAGTCAGTGGCGCCGGATTGGGCGTAGGTTTCGCCGAAGGGAGCATAGGCGAGGCTGGAGACGAATGCGCGCGAGGGTGAAGAGGTAAGGCGTGCGCTGCCGAGCCAGTCGGAATGGCGGTAGTGGTCTAGGCCAGCGCTGGTGTAGACGGCTGTGGCCTGGCCGGGAAGCGGCACGAACGCCTTGACGAGGGATTGCGCGTTCATGAGGGCTAGTTTAGCCCCGGTTGGGGCGTAAACGATTTGCGTGTAGGTGCCGGAGCGATTCTGCTCGACCATGCGGTCGAGGGCGTCGAAGGTGAGGCCGAGGGCGTCTACGGTGACGGAGTTGTTGTCGGCATCCCAGGCGTAGGTGTGATTGCTGTCGTTCAAGACGTTGCCGTTGGCGTCGTAAGTCGGCGTGAAACTGCCGGGGAGCGAAGTCATGCGGTTGGTGGCGGCGGAGTAGGTGGGCTGGAAGCTGTTAGGGCTGCCGGATTTGTTGACGTTGCCGAATGGATCGTAGGAGAAGGTTTGCGAAGCAGCGGTGCCACAGTTGGCGGTGGCGATGCGAACCATGTCGTCGTGATTGTAGTTGCAGGTTTGCGTGTCGGCGCTGTTGAGCTGATCGGTTATTCCGAGTTGTCCGAGACTGCTGTTGGCGTTCCAGGTGAGATTGCCGGTGAGCGACTGCGATGACGCGCCAACGTTGAACTTGAACTGGGTCATGCGAAGCGTATTGGGATCGTAGGCGAAAATGTCGTTGTCGCCCGAGCCGAGATTGACCTGAGTGGGAAGGCTTGAGGTGTTGAAGGTGACGCCGGTGACTGGATTCTGCCCCGTGCCGGCGGTTACTTGTGTAATGCGTCCCTCTCCGTCAAGACCCGCACCGGTCGATGCGCCGTACGTGATGGCGGGCAGGCCTACAAGTTGGCTCAATTGATTTGGCGCGCCGTGAGCCCAGTAGGTCTGGTTGAAATGGTAGTAGCCGGAGGAATGCGGCGTGGACTGGTACACGTCGGAGACTTCGCCGCGAACGGAGTAGCCAAAGCCGAGGTCAGTAATTCTCGTACCGGTTTGAGTTGTTGCAGTGTAGGCCTCGATGACACGAGTTTTCCCGTTCTGCATGGCAATGGAATTCACGCTGCCCGTATCATAGACGAAGTACTTATTTGGAGTGTTGGTGGCGTACGGGCCCGAGTAAACCACACTGGTAAGACGATGCAACGCATCGTAGCTGTAGCAACTGGTATTGCCGACGGGATCGATGCGCTTGACGAGGTCGCCTTTGGCCGCTGGGGTGCAGGTAGCGTCCAAATCGTAGGTGTAGGTCGTGGCGACTTGATTCATCTCCGGATTTTTCTCGGAGGTGAGGCGGCTCATGGCGTCGTAGGTGTAGGTGCGTGTTTGCTGATTGCTTGTCGCCTGAGCGTTTTGCGTGACGGTGAGCAAATTTCCGAGGGCGTCGTAGGAGTATTTAGTCCAATAGCCGGTCTGAGCTGTTTGTTGTCCACAGCTCCCACTGGGCCAGGCGGTGCTTCCAGAAGTGATCTCGCAAACGGAGGTCGAGCGGCCCAAGGAATCGTATTCTAGCTGACGGCGCTTGGCGTTTTCGCCGGTGGGGGTGGGGCCCGCGGTGATGAGCACGTCGTTGTTTGAGTACGAGTAGGCGCTGGTGCCGCCTCCGGTATCGGTGACGACGAGAGGGCGGCTCAGCGCGTCGTAACTGGTTGTCACGCCGGGTGCTGTCGGGCTCGTGGTTTGGCCTGCCGTGCCGCTGTACGGAAGCGTTGACCGGCTAGGCCGGCCAAGAGCGTCGTAGTCGGCCTCAACGGAATCGTAGTTTGTCGCGGCTGGGGATTGCTTGACTTGCTGGACGTGGGCGCGTCCAAGGTTGTCGAGTGTCGTTAGCTGCTCCGAAGTTGAATTACCGGAGTTGAAAGTAAGCGCGGATTCGAATGCGTTTTGCCCAGGGTAAGTGAGATTGGTGGTTGCGCTAACCTGGTCGGTGGCAGATGCGGGGCGCCAGAAATGTGTGTCGGTATAGGCGGCGGAGGCACTCTGGCCATTATCGTCGGTGAGTTGCGTGATGACACCCCCGGTGCAATTCCAGGTGATGGATTGGGACAGACTTAGCGGCTCCGAGATGCTGGTGGGGAAGGCCGTCTGGCAGGAGGCGGCGTTCGAGCTGTAGTTATAAGTGGTGGTGGCCGAGTTCACGTCTTGCTGGGTATTGATGCTGCCGGTGTCGTAGTACGTGAAGTGCGCGTTCATCCCGGAGATGGGATAGTTGATGCTGGTGAGATTGCCGCGGGAGCCGGTAACGGAAGCGTGTTGCGAGACGCCGGAAGTGGCGGTGGGAGTGACCTCGTCAAAGTTGTAGCTGGTTTGGGCGATCGTGGCGCCTGCGTCGTTCTGCACCGTTACGGTCTGGCGAAAGGCGGTGATGTTTCCGAGCGACGCGAAGGTGACTAGCGTTTTCTTTAGTAGGGCGCCTGGAGCGCCGGAACCGTAGTCGTAATCGTCCTGCTCGGTTAGACCTCCGACTCCGTTGTAGAGATAGTTGTGCTTGCATTGGAGGCCCGCGGAGCCGTACTGGTCGATGACGGTGCGCTGGGTGATGGGCAATGTGATGGCGGTGCTAGTACAGGGTGAGGTTGCAGCGTTGTGGCAAGTGTTCCAATTGCGGAGAAGAGTGCCGGACGTGGAACCCTGATAGGCCTTGCGCTGGGTTTCGTAAATGCCTTGAAATTGGATGACGGTTTGGTTGGGGGCGGGGTCGTAGGGGAGTTGAGGGGCGGTGATGGTGGTGGTGGTGGCTGCACTGGTCCCTTTGACTTGAGCGTAGGTCCACGTGCCATCGGGCGTAGTGCGAGTGAGCGTGGCGGTGCTGCCATCAGGCAGGATGCCGTTGTTGCCGCCGGAGTAGGCGTAGGAGATGGTGCCGCCGGTGGGAAGAGTGACGGATGTGAGGCGGGCGGTGACGCAGGTGGTGGCAGCGTAGGGAGTGCAGGCTCCGGCGGCGGGTAGAGACGGAGTTGGCTCGTAGTGGAAGGTGTATTGTGATCCGTCCGGCAGAGCGATGCTGGACACGAGCGGCACGGCGGCTGTGGATTTGTATTCGGTGATTCCGGATAGGCCAAAGTTGGTGGCGACGGTGTAGTTGGTGTAGTTGATGGTGTAAGCGGCGTTTGCGCCGGAGGGGGCGGCGTAGGTGAGGGTCGTTGGGCTTGCAGCAGTGCCTAGGCCCGCCGCGGTTAGGACCGGAACCGTGCTCGAAAGCGTGTCAAAAAACTGGCCGCTGCCGTTGACTGAGATAACGTTGCCATTGCGGTCGGTTTTGGAAGCCGAGCCAAACTGTGAAGGAATTATCGCCGTTCCTGAGGAAGAGGTTATCCAAAAATTGCCGTCACCTGAAATATCGAACGATATGGCATAGCCAGAGCCGTCTGTGGCCACGCCGTATTCTCCGCCACCTCCACAAATCGCGCTTTGCACGGTGATGTCGAACGGGTGAGGGGAGCCGAAGGTGTCGTGATAGACGTACGTGTCGCGGTAGATGCTTCTGAAGGTCTTTGGCAAGGTGGGAGGGTAGTCCGGGTTAGGGCAGGTGGTCGGGTGCGAACTGGCAGAGACGTATCCAGTGGCCACTTCTGTTTGCCCGCGCCAGCCCCAGTTCGCTACGGGCGTCCACAACTGACTACCGCTGGAGCCGACGGGATACCAGACGGACGAGTCGTAGCTCAGGTCGTAGGTAAAGTTTGTGCCGCGTCCGGGTTTGTGGAGGACGGGGACGGTAATGTGGGAATTGAGATTGGCGAGGTTGATGACGTCGGGGCCGCCGCCGAAGGAGCCGAAGCGTGGGGTGCCGATGGGGACTTGGGCGGAGGCGGGGATGGCGCAAAAAACGAAAAGGAGTGAGAAAAACAAGAAGCGCTGTGTGCGAGTCATCGATTCTCTCCAGTTTCCCCGAGAACTATTGAATGCTGAACGCGGTTGCGTTCAGGCCGGTATTTAGGGCGACGGTTTGCGCTTGAAAATCAAGAACGAGGGTGTTGTTCAGATATTTCTGGATGTGGAAGGGCACTTGGCTGCCGTTCGTGGCGCGGTAGTCGGAGTAGCGGATTTCGGAGGGAATGTCGAGACTAGCGTTGTTGTCCGGGTGGACGTTGAGAGAGATAGCCGCCGGGAGGAAAGTGGTGGAATCGAGATAAATCTCGATTTGGGAGAGGTGCTGGAAAAGGGCGGCGGTATCGGCAGAGCCAGCAACCGGTTGAGAAATGGAGACGTGCTCGACTGGTTGAGCGTTATGCGTCTCGTGGCCCACATAGGTGGCGACGTAGCCGGAAGTCGCGAGCTTCTGAGAGATGACGAACGTGGGAAAGAACCACGCTGGGGCGGCGAGTAAATTATGAAATGCCATCGCGTGGGAGATGCCGTCCGGCCCGGACCAGGTGCCGGTTGGCGATGCGGTCAAACAGTTCTGAACTTCGCTGTGCGTGCCGGATGGAAGGCTCATATCCGTGCGGCCCGCTCCTGAGGCGAGCGCTTTAAGGATGCCCGTCCCGGATTCGTCATCGGAGCCGGCGATGTGGCGGGCGGTGCCGGTGAGGGTGACGTCGAAGAGCGTCGCGGTTCCGCTGAGGGCGGCGGAACGCGCGAGTAGTGTGGTGGCTTGTGGATCAGCTGTCTGCGACGGTGCTATAGGTTGCGGGCTTTGTGCGGCTGCCGAGCTTGCGCAATAGGTGAAGACAAGGAAGCACAAAAACGAGCGAGCGTGGAATAGCACGCGGGCCTCCGGTTGTCCACGGACCGTTCAGATGGAAACCGGTGAAGGCGTGGAAGAGATTTTCCGTATTAGCGACGAACGGTACGCGTAAGATACGGTGGGGTGTAACACATGTCAAGATAAATATTTCATAAATATGTGAGCGTGGAAGCTGCGCGAAGAGAGAATTCAGCCATTTGGCGGTGACAGTCAGGATAGAGAGGCGGAGCGAATCGCCAAGGTAGGTTCGATTAAGAGTGGTTACGGAAGGAAAAAGTGGTCAGAGCGTTTGACGGGCCAGACCCGAGCAGGCCAAGAACGGCGTGCAGTTTCAGGTGCCCGTTAAGTGCCCCGAGTCCCCTAATTTTAGGCTGTTTTGGAGTGGAGAGAAGCGGTTAAGTCGTTTGAATCCAACAGGGCCATGCATGGCGCGGAGTCTTATGAGCCCGACGAGCTACCAGGCTGCTCCACCCCGCACGATGAATATAACGGAACGCTGGCTCCCCGTCAAATGACGCGGTGTTCTCACCGTGAAAATAGTTACAAGCCGGACCATCATCGGCGTGAACCGAAACGTCGCTTTTCTCGGCGGAGCGCACTGACGGGTAGACGCTGCGAAGACGCCACCCTGCATTTCAAGCTTCGACGATCTTCTGGCGAACCGCGTAACGCACCAGCGCTGCAGTGGAGTGCAGGTCCAGCTTGATCATAATGCGAGCTCGATAGGTTTCTACCGTCCTGGTCGCGAGTTCGAGAGCCACGGCAATCTCTTTATTGGATTTACCATCCGCCAGGAGACGCAGTACTTGTCGCTCCCGGAAACTTGGGCACCCGGCCGTGAGTTCACTCTCATTGGATGGGCTTGCTCCAGGTGATAGTCCGGTGGCGGCTTCTGCAGGCGCCAGCACTTCACCGGACACCGGCTCTTGGCGCCGCGCTACCGTCAAGGACAGCGACAAGGGCACTAATCGCGCTTCCAGGCGCGTCTCGGAGACGTAGCACCGCAAAGACACGGAAGTCTTGAGGAGCGCTACCGAGCGATTGACCAGCTCAAAAGTGCGCGCCGACAGGTCCGAGAATTCCTCTTCGAGCAGATCCGGCCGGCGCAGCACATCGGATCGAAACTTGTCTCTCAGGCGGCCGAGCTTCAATTCCACGCAGCGCCCCTTGGTGACCTCGAAAAATGTCGCCGCAACCAGCCGGACTTGCCCCAGTTCGTTCTTGATCGGATAGAAGTTCAGCAGCCAGCGGCGCGGCTCCGTGCTGGCGGGCACCTGCGCTGTAAGTTCAACGTTTGACAAGGAGTCGCCTTTTACCCACACCCGTCGAAGTGCCATCTCCAGTTGCGGGGCTGCGTTTGGAATAATCTGATGCATAGGCTTGCCAACAATCTTTTTCGCAGAAACTCCGGCCATCCGGCGCAGGACGGAGTTAAGCGCCTGGCAATGCAAACTCGCATCGAAAAGCGCAACTCCTACGGTCGAATTGCTGAGAAGGTGGCTTAGCGATGCTGCTGTTCCGTTGAACGATTCATCGAGTGCGCCCCAATCTTCTTGGGCTAATGACTCGCGACCGCTTCCTTCCATTTGCCTCGAGCTAAGCATGGGTTCCCTCCGATTCTCCGATCCTTTGCGCCGACTTGACTCATCCGTCCGCCAAGGCTTGCGTCATAACTGCCGGTTTCGGATGCCGTGGTCCGGTCTTCGCCGATCCCAGCGATCCGGCCATGCCGTTGCGAACGTAATTCTCGCAAGGCGGCATGCAGACCGTGCAATTTTGCCGTGATGGCTAGCAGGTCAAAGGCTACGAGCTCGGCGTTAACAACGTAATGCATGGCATTGAATAGCGCGTTGCGCGCATTTCGGATCAAGCGGGTTTTCTGGCGGCTCCGTTTCGAGTGGAGTATGCGGCAAAACGCAATAGCCAGGCCGAGTTCCGCGAGCACAAACTGTACCTGCGGTGATGTTGCAGACGCCGTGACGCGCAGCTCAGCGCCTCCAACCTGCGCGGAATCGCGTGCGCGCAAGACTTCGCTGGTTCGCAGCATCGCGTCGATTGCGATTTGCCGCGCTTCGGAGGGGGCAAGCTCCAAGCCTTCGTTTAGCCGCGTGGCGAAAGCGTGCGCTTGCGTCCAACTCATGAATGGGCCGAATTGCTGGTCAACGAGCGGTCCCGCTCGATTCTCAACCGCGCGGCACACTACCGCTGCACGACCCCAAAAGCCTGCTGTGAGCGCCAACTGGGCTGGCATCAACTGGCGATTCCTCGATGTCCGTGAGACCTTGGATCACTCTGAGTATGAATATGCGTACCTTATAAATCTACATATAAGCATAGTCAAGAGATATCTTATGGTGAAGACCTAAGCGGAATGCGCATGCCAAGTCACCACAATGTTCCAATCCCGCAACGTTTCTACGAAGCGCCTCGCGGTTTGTCGGGAGCGATGTCCACGATGGTGATCACCGCGCCGTCGATCTTGTTCTCCATGGTGCGATAGGGAAGAATCTTAAACTGATAGTGCACCCCCAAGCGGTCCGTAATCTCTGTCTCCAGCGTGCGGAAATCCGTGATGACCTGCTGAACCATGGCCTGCAGCCCAGCGATTTCGATGCTTGGATTGATATTCGATAGCGGGCGGCCGACATCCGTGGGGATCAAACCGAGGAACTTCTGCGCTTTCGGCGTAAACCGCCGGATCGTGAGGTCCCTGCCGATCATAATCACTGCGATGTCGATGCTCGAGAGAAGATTCATCAGGTCAT
>Ga0209736_1000111_pt1 | contig 26017 bp, 26 predicted proteins | sample BlaSpr_A8_Ref_M3_FD_187992 | JGI IMG/M metagenome (GOLD analysis project Ga0209736, IMG submission 187992) | Forest soil microbial communities from Thunder Bay, Ontario, Canada - Black Spruce, Ontario site 2_A8_Ref_M3 (SPAdes) (version 2) | ecosystem: Environmental > Terrestrial > Soil > Boreal...
GACCCTGCCGAGATGGGGCGCAGCAGTGCTGCGCCCCTACGGGTCGGAAGCACAGGCAAGAGTGCCGGTGCTACTGGTTAGTTGGCTTTTACGAAGTGGCCGCGGCGGTTTTGTTGCCAGCAGGCTTCGGTGGATTCGGAGCAGAAGGGCTTTTCTTTGCCGAAGCTGACGGAGCTGATGCGGTCGGCGGAGATGCCCAGGGAGACGAGATACTGCTTGGTGGCGGCGGCGCGGCGGTCGCCGAGGCCGAGGTTGTATTCGGTGGAGCCGCGTTCGTCGCAGTGGCCCTCGATGGTGACGGTGATCTTCGGGTAGCTGCGCAGGAAGTTGGCGGTGCGGCCGAGGGCTTCGCGAGCGTCGGCGCGGATATCGGCTTTGTTGAAGTCGAAGTAGGAGTCTTGCACTTCCTTGCGGAAGAGTTCGTCGATGGACGGCTCATTATTCTGCGGGGGCGGAGTCGGCGGTGCGGAGATGGTGACGCGAGCGGTGGCGTTGGCGGTGCCGCCGGGGCCGGTGGCGGTGATGGTGTAGGTGGCGGAATCGGACGGCGTGACTTTGGTGGAGCCTTCGGCGGTGACGGTGCCGACTTCGGGAGCGATGGTGAGAGAAGTGGCGTTGGTGGAAGTCCAGCTAAGAGTGGAGGAATCGCCCTGGTTGATGGAGCTCGGGTTCGCACTCAGCGTTACGGTCGGCGCGGCTGGCGGAGGTGTATAGGCTGGCGATGGCGTGGGTTTGGGCTCAACTCTCTTCGGGCCGCAGCCGACGATGAGTACGGCGGCGGCGAGTGTGGTAAAGAGTGCAGTGCGATAGAACGAGCGTGATGCGGGGGTCATGCGATGTCCTCCTCGAACGGCGTAAGTCTCTAACAAACCCAAGAAGCGAGCCCGACCGGAAGCGACATCGTATCACTGGTCGGCTGAGTGCGACGATACATCGTAACACGATACATTATCGATTGCGCACAAAGATCTCGAATCACGATGCTTAAGTGCGAGCCTCGCGAAGCGAAAAGCAGATCCCTCACCCCGCTGAAAACCGCGGGGATTCGGGATGACAGGTGTGGGCGGGTGTTTGCCGGTTGAGATCCGTGGCGTAAGTGCGGGGCTGGCGAAACGAAAAGCAGATCCCTCACCCCGCTGAAAAGCGCGGGGATTCGGGATGACAGGTGTGGGCGGGTGTTTGCCGGTTGAAATCCGGGCGTGGCTGCCATATGCAAAGTCAACGTGACGACCAGTTCGGCGATTCGTTGTGGCCGGAAGTGGTGAGCTGGCGCGCTTGCGAGCCGTCCGCGAGCATGGACCAGATCTGACGGGTGCCGCCGCGGGTGGACTCGAAGACGAGGTGGCGTCCGTCGGGCGCCCAGGAGGGGCGTTCGTTGCGGCCGGCGTCGCGGGTGATCTCGATGATTCGGCGAGAGCCGACGTCCATGATGTAGATGTCGTAATTGCCGGTGGGGCGGCGCCAACTGAAAGCGAGAAGCTGGCCGTTGGGAGACCAGGAAGGATCGATGAGGTAGCCCTTGTCCGGGAGATCGAGTTCGACGGAATTGGTGCCGTCGGAATTCATGAGATAGAGCTTGGGAATGCCGCCGCGATCGCTGACGTAAGCGATGGATTGGCCGGTCTTGGGATTCCAGGCGGGGGAGACATTGGCGGTATTGATGTTGGAGAGCGTGAGGCGCTTGGGGCGGGAGCCGTTGGCGTCTACGGCGTAGATTTCGGGATTGCCTTGCATGGAGGAAGAGAAGACGAGTTGGGTGCCGTCGGGCGACCAGGCGGGGGAAGAGTTGGTGCCGCGAAAGCGGGGGAAGGAGACGACTTTGCCGGCGTCGAGGGAGTACATGCAGATTTGCGGGCCGGTGACGCCGTTGTAAGGCGCGAAGCAGGTGAAGGCGATGCGGGAGGCGTCTGGAGACCAGCGTGGAGTGAGAGAGATGGAGCGGAGATTGGTGAGCGGGCGCTGGTTGGAGCCATCGTAGTCCATGACCCAGATTTCTTTGGTGCCGGTGCGAGAGCTGACGAAGGCGATTTGCGTTCCGGCGACGCCGGGAAGGCCGCCGGAAAGTTTGCTGATGATTTCGTCGGCGAACTGGTGGGCGAATTTACGGACTTGCGGGTCGGTAGGAGCGCCGCGATAGACCTTGGCGATCACGGGCTGCGAGGAGGGGTTGCGGACGTCGAAGAGCCAGGCGTAGATGCCGACTTCGGCGGGGGATTCGATGAGATTGCCGAAGGCGACGAGGTTGGCGTTGACGGGGGGATCGGTCCAGGTGAGATTGCGGAGTTCGTTGGGTGCGGAGGGAACGGGGGTGGGGTAGAAGCTGGGGCTGACGAGTTCGAGGATGCCGCTGAAGGAGAGATCGTCGCGAACGACTTGGGTGAAGAGGTCGGAGTGGGATTTGGCGTTGTCGGCGCGAGGGGAGAAGTCGGCTACGGCGACGCGTGGTTTGCTGACATCGCCGAGGCCGGTGCCGGAGCGAAACCAGTCTTCTTTTTGGGCGTAGGCGGCATTCGCGGAAAAAAGAACGAGAGAAGCGAACCACAGAATTCGGAATCGCCGTAGGTGACGTGTCACGCTGACCTCCAAGGGAGTTTGCGGTGTAGTCCGGCTGGAATCATTGAGCTCAAGGCTTTTTCTGATCCGGGAAGTCCCAGGTAACGGAGACGTCCGAGTGGGGATAGTCGCTGGGAAGCGGTGGCAGCGGAGTGGAACTGAGAATGGCGCGGATGCCGGCGTTGTCCCAGGAAAGGTTGCCGCTGGATTCGGCAATGCGCACGTTTTTTACGCTGCCATCGCGATTGATGATGAAGAAAACGGCGCAATGCAGGGTGGAAGAATTACGGACGCTGGAATCGATGGAGAGACGATCCCAGTTGGGATCGATGCGGCGCTTGGCGGCGGCGATATACCAGCCGTAGCGGCTGGCGAAATCGCCGCCCCCTTGGTTCTGCATGGCTACGCCGCTGGAGGGCGCTCCGGCTTTGTCGTTGTAGCCGGTGGGAAGATCGGGCTGGCCGCCGCGGCCTGGGACGGCGTTGGGAGGAGGCGGAGTTTTGTTGACGAAGACCTTGGATTTTGGAGAGGGAGGCAGAGGCTTTTCTTTTTCAAACTTGGGGAGCTTGGTGGCGTCGGGAGGAGGCGGTTCGAGCTTGGGGGGCTCGATGTCGTAGAGGCGCTTGGTGGGGTCGGCGACTTGAGAGGGGTTGGGGACGATGGGCTTGGGCATGGGGATGCCAGCGCTGCTGACGAGGTTGACGTGGACATTTTCGCCGCTGCTGCCGCCGGTGCCGGACCAGCGATTGCCGAGGAGGTCGAGGTAGGCGCCGAGAATGACGGCGAGAGCGATGGCCCCGTGAAGACCGACGGAATAGCCGAGGAAGCGCTTGAGATTGAGATCGTACGGATTGGCGAAGGCGGTGTTCATGGATTACTGCGTGCGATTGCGGCTGGTGATCGGCTCGGTGACGATGCTGATGTTGTTGATGCCGGCCTGGCGGAGAGAATCAATTACGGTGGCAAAGATGCCGAAGGGAACGGTTTCGTCGCAGCGGAGGAAGACGGCGTCTTGCGGCTTTTTGAGCTGCTGCTGAACCTTGGAGCCGAGCTGGCGGATGTTGATGGGTTCGTTGCCGAGGTAGACGCGCTGGGCTTTGTCGATGGTGATGACGAGGCGCTGCTCGGTGATTTCGCGGACGGTTTTGGTTTTGGGGACGTCGACTTCGATGCCGGATTGCAGGATGGGAGCGGTGATCATGAAGATGATGAGGAGGACGAGGACGACGTCGACAAACGGGACCATGTTGATTTCGGAGAGGGAGGTCTGCGTTTGTTTGGAGAGTTGCGGCATGGGTTAGGCGTCCGGAAATTTAGAATCGAAAAGTAAAATCCGAAACCAAACACCGGCAAGGCTGACATCTGGGCGAGATGGGGCGTAGCGGTGCTGCGCCCCTACGAAGAGTTTGGACTCGGCGGCCTGTGCGTTCAACAAAAGCTCCAGTCAGTTAAAGGTTTTCTCGATCTGCGAGGTGACCTCGAGAGCGAAAGAGTCGAGGCGCTGCGCGAGATCGCGAATATTCTGCAAGAACTGATTATAGAAGATAACGGCGGGGATGGCGGCGAAGAGTCCGGCGGCGGTGGTGACGAGTGCTTCAGCGATGCCGGGGGCTACGGCGCGGAGGCTGGCGGAGCCGGCGCTGCCGAGGCCGGCGAAGGCGTCAATGATGCCCCAGACGGTGCCGAAAAGGCCGATGAACGGAGTGACGGAGCCGGTGGTGGCGAGCCAGGACATGCCCTTTTCGACGCGGCGAACTTCTTCGGCAGAGGCGAGCTGCATGTTTACGGTGACGGCGTTGAGGCTCTTGAGCTTGCCGGTGGGCTGAGGGTTGCCGCCGAGGCTGACCTGGCTTTGCAGTTCGCGATAGCCGGCGGCGTAGACGGGAGCGAAAGGAGAACCGGCGGAGGCCAGAGCTTGGGGGTTGGCGACGCCGCGGGTGGCGCGGAAGATGCGGAGGAATTGGTCGCTGTCGCGCCGGATGCGGCTGAAGAGGCCGATCTTCTGGAAGATCAAGGCCCAGGAGATTACGGAAAAGGCGAAAAGGATCAAGAGAACGGCGCGGGCGACCCAGCCGGTTTGTTGGAGGATGCCAAGGATGTCGGTTACGAGGAACGCGGTCAGCGAAAAAGTAATGTCAGCCCCTCAGTGAGCGAATTTTTTGTGGCGTAAAAACCGTAGCACACGCATGTAGTGGAAGCAACGAAGGATCGCAGCGAAGGTGCATTAGTTCAACGACCCGGAGGTTGATGCGCATGCTGGAGATTGGACGCTGGAGAGCGGCAATTGGGTTGCAGAGAGTGTGATAAACTGCGATGAAACGATGAGTAAAGAGTTTGATATCGGGCTGGAAACGCTGACGGGGAATGCGGCGGCGCGGCAGGTTTCGGCGCAGGCGGCGGAGCACGTGCCGAGTCGCATGCCGGACCGGGGCACATTTTTCCTGGAGACATTTGGGTGCCAGATGAACGACCACGACTCGGAGAAAGTCGCGGGCGTGCTGATGTCGCGCGGGTATAAACAGGTGGAGACGCTGGAAGCGGCTTCGGTGATTTTCTATAACACGTGCAGCATTCGGGAAAAAGCGGCGCAGAAAGTGTTTTCGCGGCTGGGAGAATTCCGGGAGAAGCAGCACGAGGGGAAAATTATCGGCGTGCTGGGATGCGTGGCGCAGCAGGAAGGCGAAGATATTTTCAAGCGCGCACCGTGGGTGAGCTTGGTGTGCGGCTCGGCGAGTTACCGCAAGCTGCCGGAGATGCTGGCGCGGCTGGAGAATGGGGATCATCGGGTTACGGGGCTGGACAACGATACGGACGAGACGTTCGAGACGCCGGTGACGCGGCGGGACAATCCCTGGCGGGCGTATCTGACGATTATCGAGGGGTGCGACAAGGCTTGCTCGTATTGCGTGGTGCCGTACACGCGGGGGCCGGAGCGCAGCCGGTCGAGCGAGGCGATTTTGCGCGAAGTGCGGGAATTGGCTGGGGCCGGGTACACGGAAGTGCAACTGCTGGGGCAGACGGTGAATTCGTACGCGGATCCCACGGCCGCGAAGATGAAATTTTCGGAGCTGCTACGGGCGGTGGCGGAGGTGCGGGGAATCCGGCGCGTGCGGTTTACTACGTCGCATCCGAGGGATTTTGGGCGGGACATTGTGGATGCCATCGATGCGGAGCCAAAGCTTTGCGAGCATGTGCATTTGCCGGTGCAATCGGGGTCGACGCGGGTGCTGCGGGAGATGCAGCGGACGTACACGCGAGGGGAGTATTTGGAGAAGGTGGCGCTGATTCGCGGGGCGCGCCGGGCGATCAGCATTACTACGGATATTATTGTGGGGTTTCCGGGAGAGACGGATGCGGATTTTGCGGAGACGCTTAGTTTGATGGATGAGGTGCAGTACGACGGGGTATTTGCGTTCAAGTATTCGCCGCGGCCGCATACTTCGGCGAGTGCGATGAGCGATGCGATCCCGGAGGAAGAGAAGGCGCGGCGGCTAGGAATTTTGCAGGAAAAGCAGCGGCAGATACAGGCGGCGCGGAGCCTGGAGTATCTGGGGAAGACGTTTGAAGTGATGGTGAGCGGGAAGTCGCGGCGGGAGAAGCAGTGGTCGGGGCATACTTCTGCGAATAAAGTGCTGAATTTCACTTCCCAAGAGGCGGAACTTCTGGGAACCTACGTGCAAGTGAAAGTGACGGAAGCGGGACCGAATAGTTTGGCGGGCGAGCAGTTGGCATAGTCTTTGTGGGCATAATTCTGGGGGAGGCGCGATGGAAGTAGAGATGAAGATCCGCGGCCTGATGATGGATCCCGTGACGAATATGCCAATAGTGGTGTTGAAGGACGTGCGGGGGCAAGCGATTTTGCCGATATGGGTGGGAGTTTACGAAGCGAATGCGATCGCGCTGGAGATCGAGAAGGTGCAGACGCCGCGGCCGATGACGCACGACTTGCTAAGGAATGTGCTGCTAGGGCTGGAAGTGCGCGTGGAGAAGATCGTGGTGAACGATTTGAAGGATGATACGTTTTACGCGCTGATCTGGGTGGAGCGCGAAGGGCAGATGATGACGATTGATTCGCGGCCGAGCGACGCACTGGCGCTGGCGCTGCGGATGGATTGCCCGATATTTGTGGATGAAGAAGTGCTGAAGAATTCGAAAGTGTCTACCGCGATCACGGAGCGGAGCACCAACGAACAGCTGCGCAATTGGCTCGAGGGATTGTCTGACGACGACCTCGGGCGATATAAGATGTAGCCGTCCTCAGGCGATCGCAAGGACCGCCTGGCGTGTTCCTTTACTCTCTATGAGCAAAGAAAATCCAGACTGGATGCCGCAGGTTCGGGCGTTCTGCAAGACCCAGAAGATAACCATCATGGCTTGGGGAGCGGAGACGCTGGTGGTAGAAGCCAAGTCTACAGAACGCGCGGAAGAGATTTCGCATCAGCTCAGACAACTGGGATTTGGTGCCGTTGCAGACGAAAACGATGCCCACGCCGGGATGTTGACGCTCTCCCGCAAAGCATAGCCGCCTCCGCACGGACAACTAAACGCAATCGGCGGCGAGCCGGCGGACAGTGCGACGCCAGACCCAGAGCAGGACGATGCCGATGAGGATGAGAGCGAGGCTGAGGCCGGACCAGATGCCGAAGGCTCCCCAGGCGCGGCGAAAGCAGAGCCAGGCGCCGAGCGGCAGGCCGATGACCCAGTAGGCGGTGAAGTGGCAGAGCATGGGAGTGCGCGTATCGCCCGCGCCGCGGAGGGCGCCGGTGGCGACGGTCTGCAAGCCATCGAACAATTGGAAGGCGGCGCCGGCGGCGAGGAGCAGCGTAGTGCTGCGAATGACTTGCTCGTCCGGGGTGTACATCAGCGCGATCCAGCGGGGAAAAACCAGGAGCGCCACACTGGCCAGCGCCATGAAAGTGGCGCCGAGGAAGATGGCGGTGTCGCCGGCCTGCCCCGCGCCTAGGGGATCTTTTCGGCCGATGGCTTGACCGACACGCACGGCGGCGGCGGAGGAAATGCCGAGCGGAACCATGTAGGTGAGCGCGACGGTGTTGAGGGCGATTTGATGGCTGGCCAGGGCTATGGCACCGAGACGGGCGATCAGAGCAGTGGCGAGGGCGAAGACGCTGATCTCGAGCGTCATTTGCACCGCGGCGGGCAGGCCGAGAGCGATTAGCTGGCGGATGCGCTTGAGATCGAGGTCCACGGGAGTCTTGAGTAGCTCGGTGCGGTGGCGGCGGTCGTACCAGAGAAGGTAGCCGACGAGAACGACGGCCATGTAAGCGCGAGCGAAAGCAGTGGACCAGCCGGAGCCGACCACGCCCATTGCCGGGAAACCCCATTTGCCGTGGATGAGCAGCCAGTTGAAGAGGGCGTTGATGATGTTGGCGCTGACCAGACTGAAAGCGACGGCCTTGACCATGTTCATGGCCTGGAGGCAGCGGCGGACGGCGAAGTAGAGGAGCAGGGGGAGAAGGCCGACGGCGAGGGCCTTCATATAGGGAATGGCGAGGGCGGCGACGGCGGGATCGACGCGCAGGCCGTTGAGCAGCGGGGCGAAGAACCAGACGGGAGCCATGAGAACCGGGGTCATGGCGAGGCTTAGGTAGATGCCGTTGACGAGGGAGCGGTGGCAGTCTTCGCGCTGGCCTGCACCGAAGGCTTGCGCGACGAGCGTATCGAGGCCGATCAGCAGGCCGCCGCCGAAAAACGCCAACACGTTGAAAATGTTGGAGCTGATGCTGACGGCGCCGATGGCCTGGGCGCTGTTGGGGAGGTGGCCGACCATGACGGTATCGACGATACCCATGCTCATCCAGCCGATTTCGGCGAGGACGAGGGGCAGGGCCAGAGTCAGAGTGGGGCGAAGTTCTCGGCGAAGGGTGTCGAGGCGGATCATGGCGGTGGCGATTAGGATTGAGTGTAAGGGCAGCGGATTTAGGGCGCAAATTGTTCGGAGGGAGCGGGGATGGAGGTTAACTTTGAGGACGTTGCGGTGGGGTAGTTCCATTGACCGGCTCACGGGGCGTACCTAACCTCAAAGGCGCGCCGCATTTAATCGAATTTCACGAACGAACGCGCCCGTTTGTCGCGTGGTGGCGCATTGCAAGAAGACAGCAAGGCGAAGGAGAGACTGTGGCCCTTCTCAGGGATGAGCCAAGTAGTGACGCTAAAATGAAACACCTGCGCGCGGGTGGACGAGTGAATTCGCGGGTGGCGGTGGCGGTGGAATGGAAAGAAGATGGGCGGGAGCTGCGTGCTGAAGGGTACACGGTGGATATCGGCGCCAAGGGGTGTTTGGCGGTGGTGCCGCAGGGATTCGCAGTGGGGCAGAAGCTGCGGCTGGTGAATCTGATCAACAGCAGCAGGTGCGAGGCGGTGCTGATTTGGCGGGGGCACGAGGGGCGCAAAGGCTGGGAATTGGGGCTGGAACTGATCGAGCCGTCGCAAAGCTTTTGGGGCGTGGACCTTTAGCGAGCGACCGCGACACGCGATTACACGGGCATTTGAAGGGGCGCGGCTACTGTTGCCAGCCGCCACCGAGCGCCAGATAGATTTGCACGAGAGCGAGGAGTTCGTTGGCTTGGGCTTGCGCAAGATTGAGTTCGGCGGAGAAATAATTGGTTTCGTTGGTTAGAACCTCGAGATAGCTGGTGACCCCTCCTTTATAACGATCGTTGGAAAGCCGCGCAGCGTCCTGGGCGGAGGCGGCGAGGAGTTCCTGTTGCTGACGGAATTCCTGATTTTTCTTGTAGGCGATCAGCGCGTCGGAAACGTCCCGGAAGGATTGCTGAATGGTCCGTTGATAGGTGAGCAAGGCTTCCTGCTGATTGGCTTCGGCAAGCTTGACGCTGGAGCGGATTCTGCCGGCGGTGAAAATGGGCTGAACGAGGGAGCCGCCGAAACTCCAGAGGCCGGCTGGACCGCCAAAGAGGCGAGTGAGGGCGTCGCTCTGGAATCCACCATTGGCGGTGAGGGCGATTTGCGGATAGTACGCTGAGCGCGCGACGCCGATTTCGGCGTTGAAGGCGATGAGCTGCTGTTCGGACTGGCGGATATCGGGGCGGCGTTCGAGCAACTCGGACGGGAGACCCGCGGGGATTTCCGGCGAATGGGGCTGTCCGACCAGTGGCAGGCCGCGCGCGATGGGGCCAGGATTGTTTCCCATGAGAATGCTGATGAAGTTTTCCTGCTGCTGAATGCGGCGCTCGAGGTCTGGGATTTCTTCGCTGGCGGTGTAAACGAGTTGCTCGCCCTGGCGGACGTCGAGAAGCGAGATGTTGCCATGGTCGGAGAGCATGGTCAGGAGCCGCAGGGATTCGCGGCGCGCGGTCAGAGTGTTCTTGGAGATTTCGAGCTGGAGATCGAGAGCGCGAAGTTGGAAGTAAGCGGACGCCACGTTGGAAATGAGGGAGATCTCGACGGCGCGGCGAGCCCACTCCGTGGCAAGAAGGGAAGCGCGAGCGGCTTCCGTGGCGCGGCGGTAGCGGCCCCAGAAATCGAGTTGCCAGGCGGCGGAGAGAGAAAGCTGCCCAGTGGATTGCTGAATGGCGGGGAAAACCGAGGATTTAGCGGTGCGCTGCGCGGAGAGATCGGCGCCGCCGCTGACGCTGGGGAATTGGTCGGCGCGAGTGATGCCAAGTTGCGCCTGGGCTTCCAGGATGCGGGTGGCGGCGATGCGAACGTCGTAATTCTGCTGGAGCGCGGTGCGGATGAGCGACTGGAGCTGCTCGTCACGAAAAACTTCCCACCATTTCTGCTCGCCGAGCGAGGCCGAGTCTGTTTTGGCGGCTTCTTCCGGAGCGGGCCCGCGGTAGGCGGTGGGAACGGACGCAGTGGGACGCTTGTAGTCCGGACCGACGGTGCAGCCGGTGGCGAGTAGCGCGACGAGTAGGGAGGGGAGGAGTTTTTTCATCTCAATCGTCTCCCTGGCTGGGACTCGGGCCGGGCAACGGGATCGCCAGGGCGGGGGATGGGCCAGTCTTTCCTACGGAAAGTTTTTCGACGACGTAGAAAATCGCGGGAATGAAGAAGATGCCGATGGCGCTGGCGGCGAGCATGCCGCCGATGACGGTGGTGCCCATGATCTGACGAGCGACGGAGCCCGCGCCGGAAGCGGTCCACAGAGGCACGCAACCGAGGATAAAAGCAAACGAGGTCATGAGAATGGGGCGAAGGCGCAGGCGTGCGCCCTCGAGCGCGGCATCGGCGAGGGGCTTTCCGCGCTCGTATTCGTCCTTGGCGAACTCCACAATGAGAATCGCATTCTTGGCGGCAAGACCGATGAGCATGACCAAACCAATTTGGGAATAGACGTTGTTTTCGATTTGGACCATGTAGCTGGGGAGGAATGCGCCGAGGATCGCGCGGCGGAGCCACAGTACGGCGAAAGCGCCGAAAACGGCGACCGGAGTGCTGAGCAGCACGCTAAACGGCAGCGACCAGCTTTCATAGAGCGCGGCGAGAATCAGGAAGACGAAGAGCAGCGAGAATCCGAAAACGGCGGACGCGGGAACGCCTTCTTGTGCTTTCTTTTCCTGAAAGGACATGCCGATGTAGTCGAAGCCCATTTCGTGGGGCATCGTTTGTGCGAAGACTTCCTCGATGGCGGCCATGGCCTGGCCTGCGGAATAGCCGGGAGCGGCGGCTCCGTTGACCTGCGCGGAGCGGTACTCGTTGTAGCGCATGGTGAATTCGGGGCCCGGGCGCGATTCGAAGCGTGTGACCGCGGCGAGCGGGACCATCTGGCCGATTTGGTTCTTGACGAAGAACTGGCCAACGTTTTCGGCGCGGGTACGGTATTCGCCCTCGGCTTCGATGTACACCTGCCATTGACGGCCGAAGCGGTTGAAGTAATTGATGAAAAGACCGCCCATGAAGGCCTGGAGAGTTTTGTAGACGTCGTTGATGGCGACGCCTTGTTTGATGACTTTGTCGCGATCGACATCGACGAACTGCTGCGGGACACTGGGCAAGAAGGTGGTGTTCAGGCCGGCGATTTCGGGACGTTTGCGAGCGGCGGCCAGGAAGGTGTTGAGGTTGTTGGCCAGGAATTGCACATCGTTGCCGGCGCGATCCTCGAGGACGAAAGTAAAGCCGCCGGAGGTGCCGACGCCTGGAATGGCGGGAGGAGAGAAAGAAAAGGCGATGCCTTCGGGGATTTTGCTGAGCTCGCGGTTAATGTTCTGCTTGATTTGCTGGAACTGCTGGTCGCGGGACTTGCGATCGTCCCAGGGCTTCAAGGTGACAAAGAAAAAGCCGTTGTAGCTGGTGCGCACGAAGCTGAGCAAACTGAAGCCGACGACACTGGAGGTGTATTTGACGCCCGGTGTATGCGCCAGGACGTCTTCGATTTTGCGCGCGACTTCGTCGGTGCGCTGCAGGGAGGCGGCGTTGGGCAATTGCAGGTTGATGTAGAGATAACCCTGATCCTCGTCGGGCAAGAAGCTGGAGGGAACCTTGGAGCCAAAGAACCCCGCAGCAACAGCGAAACCCAGAATGAGAATGAAGGCGATGACGCTCTTGCGAAGCAGCACTCCGCAGACACGGACGTAAGCATTGGTGGCGCTGTTGAAGACGCGGTTGAACCAATTGAAGAAACGCTTAAGCAGGCCGCCGCTGTCGGTTTTGGGGCGGAGAAGTAAGGCGGAGAGAGCCGGGCTGAGGGTGAGGGCGTTGAAAGCTGAGAGGATGACGGAGATGGCGATGGTCACGGCGAATTGCTGGTAGAGGCGGCCGGTGATGCCAGGGATGAACGCGGTGGGAATGAAAACGGCGGAGAGAACGAGGGCGATACCAATGACCGGGCCGGAAATCTCTTGCATGGCCTTTGAGGCAGCCTGTTTGGGAGTCATGCCTTCTTCAATGTGGCGTTCGACGGCCTCGACGACGACGATGGCATCGTCGACTACGAGTCCGATGGCGAGAACCAGGCCAAATAAGGAGAGGGTGTTGATGGAGAATCCGAAGAGGGGGAAAAAGATAAAAGTGCCGACGAGCGAGACCGGAACGGCGAGTAGCGGGATAAGGGTGGCGCGCCAGCCTTGCAAGAAAATGTACACGACGATGATCACGAGCCCGATGGCGATGACGAGGGTGAGAACGATTTCCTTGATGCCCTGGGTAACCGCCTCTGTGGTATCGAGAGAGATGACGTAGTCGATGTCGCCAGGGAAGCGCGTCTTGGCTTCCGCCATCAGCTTCTTCAGACCGGCGGCGGCCTGCACGCCGTTCGAGCCAGGCAACTGGTAGGCGGCCACGATCGCGCCAGGTTTGCCGTTCAAGCGGCCGAGCACGCTGTAGTTCTGGGCGCCGAGCTCAACGCGGGCGACATCCCTGAGGCGCACGACCCCACCGCCGGGATTTTCACGAACGACAATCTGCTCGAATTCCTCGGGTGAAGACAAGCGGCCGCGGGCGCGAACGGAATAGGTGAACTCTTGTCCTTTGGGCGCGGGCTCGCTGCCCACTTGTCCCGCGGGATTGACGGTATTTTGCGTCTGGATGGCACTGACGATTTCTGGAACAGTGATCTGCAACTTGGCCAGTTGGTCGGGCTTGACCCACAGGCGCATGGCGTATTGCCCGGCGCCGAAGATCTGGACGCTGCCAATGCCGTAAAGGCGGGTAATCTGGTCGCTGAGATTGATGTATGCGTAGTTGGCGAGGAAGCGCGCGTCGTAGGTGCCGTGCGGCGAAGACAGGGTTATCAGCATGAGCGGAGCGGTAACCGTTTTTTGCACCGTGATGCCGAAGTTGGTGACGTCGAGAGGAAGCTGCGAGGTGGCTTGGGTGGAGCGAATTTGCGTGAGGATGAGGTCGGTATTGGGATCGGTCTTGACGTCATAGTCGACTATCAGACGCATGCCGCCGTCCGCGGTGGAGTTGAGCGAGTACATGTAGTTCATGTTGTCGACGCCGCTCATTTGCTGCTCGATGGGCGTGGCGACAGACTGCTCGATGGTTTGCGCATCCGCTCCAACGTAGGTAGCCAGGACCTGGACTTCTGGGGGAACGATGTTGGGAAAGAGGGCGACCGGCAGGGAGAGAATGGTCACGGCGCCGACGATGACCATGACGATGGAGATGACCATCGCCACGATCGGGCGGTTGATGAAGAACTCAGACATGGTTACTTGCCTCCCGCAGCCGCGGCAGCGACAAGCGGCTTTGGATTCACGGTCGAGCCTTCGCGGACCTTCTGCACTCCTTCGACGACGACCATCTCACCCGCTTTCAAGCCTTCGTCCACGATCCATTGGGTGCCCACGCGCTCGCCCACCTTAACCAGGCGGATAGTAACTTTGTTGTCCGCTCCTACGACGGCTATCTGAAAGGAACCTTGCAGCTCAGTGATCGCTCGCTGGGGAACCAGCAAGGCTCCGGTTCGCGTGTAGGTCGAGGCGCGAACGCGGCCGTACTGCCCGGGGCGCAGGATGTGCTTGGGATTCGGGAAAGCGGACACGATGCGGATGCTTCCGGTGGTGACGTCAACTTGGCGGTCTGTTAGCAGGATGTGGCCCTTTTCGGGGTAGAGCATTCCGTCGGCCAGGATCAAGTCCAGGGCAGGAGCATCCTTGGGGATTTCCTGCTGGGTTTGCGAATTGATGCGTACTGCCAGGCGCAGATACTCCTGTTCGCTGATGGGGAAGTACACCTTGATGGGGTCCACCTGAGAAACCGACGTGAGTACCGTGTTGGTGTTGACCAGGTTGCCTAGCTGGATTTGCGCAATCCCCGCGATTCCGTCCACCAACGAGGTTACGTGAGTAAAGCCGAGGTTCAGTTGGGCCTGTTCCACCTGGGCTTCGGCGGACTGCACCGCGGCTTTGGCGGCTAGATTCGCCTGAATGTCGTTGTCGAGTTGACTCTGCGCAATGGCGCGCTCCTTGGCCAGCGGAGTGTCGCGATCGACGTCCAACTGCGTTTTGCCCATCTGGGCTTGTGCCTGGGCGAGCTGTGCCTTGGCCTGATCGAGCTGGGCCTGATAGGGACGCGGATCGATCTCGAAGAGAACGGCGCCCTTCTGGACCGCAGAGCCTTCTTTGTAGGTCTGCTTGACGATATAGCCGGGGACTTGGGGTTGGATCTGGGCGTTTACGTATCCGTCGAGTGTGGCCACCCATTCGCTGACGATCGGAACGTCCTTTTGCTCAACGGCGACGACTCTAACTTCCGGGGGAGCCATGGGAGGCGGCGCGGCTTTGCCACCGCAACCTGCGAGAAGCATGACCGTGAACAAAGCGGGAGACGCGAAATGCGCAGCGCGGCTTGGAACACGCAAAGACCCCGGCCGTTCCTGGCGCGTAGTTGTTGCGCGAGGGGGCGTTGCGGCGATTTGTTTAGAGGCGGAAGGGGATGACATAAATCCTCCGTGCGCGACGAGCCTGGCGACACCTCATGCCCAGTCGAAAGGCGAGAGGAAGCTCCTCGAAAACACCAAGTCCTGGCGCGCAGGACGCGGAGTATACATCAAACGGGTGGAGCGGCGAATCGGCCACCGAGGCTTGAGCCGACGCGCCACTGAGCGAGATTCCGGTACCAGCGAGATTCTGGTACGGGAAGGGGAGTTTTCCACCGATTTTTGGCGGGCATGTCCACTTTTCCCTTGCCAATCAACGGGATAGGAACTTAGAGTTAGCCTAGGCCTAGGGGGTTTTCTGCAGGCAGCACCCATATATAGGAACCGGGTTGCCGAAACGCAGCGGCGGGATTTCGCGCGTGACCGCCGCGTTCGCTCGGGGCGAGCGAGCGGAGGCAGAAACAGATGACTGCCATCATCACGATTGCAAATCAAAAAGGCGGCGTGGGGAAAACCACGACGGCGATTAATTTGTCGGCGGCGATCGCGGACCGGGGCAAACGCACATTGCTGATCGATTTGGACCCGCAGGCAAATTCGACGATTGCGTTTTATAACAGCGGCGAGATTGCGGCGTCGATGTTCGACGTGCTCAGCGAATCACGCGCGACGATGGCAAGCGTGATTAAGCCGACGAAGGATCCGCGGCTTTTTCTTGGGCCGGGAAGATTGGCGCTGGCGAAACTGGAGCAAGTGCTGGCGGGACAATTCGACGCGCCGTACCGGCTGAAGGATGCGCTAGCTCCGGTGTTGAAGGATTACGACTACATCGTGCTGGACACGCCGCCGTCGCTGGGGATTCTCACGGTCAATGCGATGGTGTGCTCGACGCATCTGCTGGTGCCGATTCAAGCGGCGTATTTCGCGATTGAAGGCACGGACGATTTGCTGGAGACCTACGAGCGGATTCGCGCGCGGCCGAACCCGGGGTTGAAGGTGCTGGGCGTGGTCATCACGCTGTTCGATAAGCGGACCAATATTTCCAGGGATACGCACGGACAGATTCGCACGGTGTTCGGCGAGGTGCTGTTCAAGACAAAAATCAGCAAAAACGTGCGGCTGGAAGAGAGCCCGGCGTACAAAGAAACCATTCTGACGTTTGCACCGAAATCACCGGGCGCAATCGAGTACAAGAAACTTGCAGGGGAGGTTATCCAACGTGTCGAAGAGAATAGGGCTACCCGTCGCACTGAAGATGCGGCATGACGCGCACTACGTCGAATCGCTGACCAGCTATAGCGGAGCGGCGGTCGGGCGAATGATCCGGGTGGACCAGATTCGGCCAAACCCGGATCAGCCGCGTAAAGCTCTGGGCGATCTGAGCGAATTGACACAATCGATTCGCGAAAAGGGCGTGCTGGAGCCGTTGCTGGTGCGGTTTATATCGCGCGAGGATTGCTACTACATCATTTCTGGAGAGCGGCGGTATCACGCATCGCGTGCGGCGGGGTTGCGTGAGGTGCCGTGCATCGAGAAGACGGCAGACGACGCGGAGACACTCGAGATTGCGCTGATCGAGAATATTCAGCGCAAGGATCTGACTGCTTTCGAGGAAGCCGATGGATTGCACCAGTTGGCGACGCGCTTCGAGTATACGCACGAGGATATGGCGAAGAAGATCGGGCGGGCGCGGTCTTCGGTGACGGAGACGCTGTCACTGCGAAACATTCCGGAAGCGCTGCGGAAGAGGTGCGTGGAACAGGGAATTAACTCGAAGTCGCTACTCTTGCAGATCGCGCGACAGCCGACGGAAAAGAAAATGATCGAGATGTTGCAGCGCATCCTGCAAGGCGGGTTGACCCGCGACGAAGCTCGCCGTGAGCGGAGGGAAGAGCAGGCCGGACCGCAACGCCCGCAGCCGTTTATTTTTCATTTTGAGCCACAGAACGAAACATTCAAGTTCCGTATTCAATTCAAGAAGAGCCATGTTTCGCGGGACGAGTTGATCCACACGCTGCGCGAAATCCTCTCGCAGCTCGAGGGTTCCTCGGCTGAGGCTGATTCCACCGCAGCATAAAAAGATTCAGAGCCGCAGAAACCTCCAGGCTTTCGCAAAACGCCGCTGATTTGCAATCGTGAAGCACTCCCTGCAAACTCCATTGGATATGGCAGCTTACGATCTAATCTGTATTGGAGCAGGTCCAACTGGGCTTGCTTGCGCGATTGAGGCTAAGCGTGCTGGCATGCAGCCGCTGGTGCTTGACAAAGGCACGGTCTGCAATTCTCTGTATCACTATCCGCTGAATATGACGTTCTTCACGACGCCGGAATTGCTGGAGATCGGGGATTTGCCGATGAGCAGTTACGGCGAGAAGCCCACGCGAGTTGAGGCGTTGAAATACTATCGGAAGACAGCAGAGTTTTACGCGCTGGAGATTCGCATGTTCGAGCGTGTGAGTGCGGTGACCGGGCACTTGGGCAATTTCGAAGTGGCCACGGTATCGCCGGAGGGCGAGGAGAGCCGGTACCAAGCGGCTCGTATCATCATCGCGACTGGCTACTACGATTTGCCGAACACGATGCACGTGCCCGGGGAGGATCTTCCCAACGTCTCGCACTACTACACCGATCCGTTTGCGTACTGGCGGCAGGATGTGGTGGTGATCGGCGGGAAGAATTCGGCGGCGATCGCGGCGCTGGAGTTGTACCGCAACGGCGCGAACGTGACGCTGGTGCACCGAGGCGGTCAGATGAGTCCGTCGATCAAATATTGGATCAAGCCGGACATCGAAAACCGCCTGAAGGCGGGGGAAATCGTGGGACTGCTCAACACCACGGTCAAGGAGTTTAGGCCGGACGCTGTGGTGGTGAAAACGCCGCAGGGCGAATGCCGCATTCCTGCGAAGCAGATCTTTGCGCTCACGGGTTACCATCCGGACTATCGGTTCATCGAAAGCCTGGGCGTGCAGCTTGATGCGCAAACACGTAAGCCGAGGCTGAATCCCGATTCGCTCGAGAGCAATGTGCCGGGAATTCATTTGGCAGGCGTGGTGGTCGGTGGGCGGGATACCGGCGAGATTTTTATCGAAAACGGGCGATTTCATGGAAAGCAGATTGCGGCAGCGCTGGCGGGGCGGAAGACCACAACGAATTGATTGAAATTGCCGGCAGCAAACGCGGGTTCGGCTGGACGGTTTGCTGACGGTTGCCTCGTTTGCTAGACTTCTTCGCATGGCATCTATCCTTCGTGAGACGTACGAGACCGGCGCGGCCCTGGCGAAGGGCTTCAGCGTGACCTTCCGGAACATATTCCGAAAAACCGTGACGGAGAACTATCCGCACGAGCCGGTTCATTTTCAGCCGCGTTATCGGGGAATTCACGTACTGCACCGCGACGAGAACGGACTGGAGAAGTGTGTCGGGTGCTTTCTTTGCGCCGCTGCCTGCCCGGCGAATTGTATCTACATTGAAGCTGCTGAGAATACGGATGTGAATCGTATCTCCGCCGGCGAACGCTACGCCAGCGTCTACAACATCGATTATTCGCGCTGCATTTTCTGCGGTTACTGTGTCGAGGCGTGCCCCACTGATGCCATTACCCACGGGCACGGGTTTGAACTGGCGCCCTACGACATCAATTCGCTGGTATACCGGAAAGAGCAGCTCTTGGAAAAGGCGGAGGCCGCAAAGCCGGCTCCTGCATCGCGCTAACTGATTCCCACGAATACGATCCGCCGATACAAGCTCCCCGACTACGACTGTGCCCGCGGTCCGCTAGCCACAGCACTGTCTGGTACATTTAAGTAATAGTATCCTATAAATACTATAAAGCTGCGCAGACGTAAGTTGTCTGGGGGTGCGGCGATGTGGAGTGGCTGGCGAGGGGCGAGAAGCGGCGGGGAGGCGCGGTGGGGCGTGGCGTTGGCGACCAGGGACGGCGCGACGCTGGTGGTTGCGGTGGGGGGCGGCGGTGCGGGCACACCCGGGCGCTTGACGGCGGCGGTTGGTACGCCCGGCGAGAATGGCGGAAATGCGGCGATGCAGCCGAGTAAAACGGGCATGGCCTCACACTGGGCCGCGGTTTTCCGGCGGGGGCACCGCCGGATCCGCGAGAAAGTTATCGGACACGGATGGTGTGCCCGGACGGCGCAAGTCGTCGCCATGCAAAGCGCCGGCGCACTTCACGGAGCGTTCGCGCTGCTCCATGAGCCAGCGCGCGAGCATGGCGGCGGCATTTTCTTCCAACCACTGATCCAACAAGGCGCCCATCTCCTTGCGGAGATTGGAAGCGTGCGCCAGGCGGGTGAGCTCGTAGCTTTGCAAGGAGTTCTTGGAAGCAGAAAGCAGGAACTCCCAAGGGGGCTGAGTCGAGTAACGGGACAAGGGGGACCTCCCGACAGCTTTCGCAAGAATAATCGTAAAGTAATACATGTCAAGGATGACGATAGAATATCCACTGTGGAAAGTTGTGGAAAAAGGCGGGGTGGCGCGGGGGACCTGTCCTTGAGGGCGCTGCGGGCTAGTACGAAAGGGCGGGGAAATTAACGTGCGCGGATCAGGATGGCGTGCTTGCAGCGCTTGCGCGGGGGATTACGAAGATCCCGAAGGCACGGCGTGGGTGGAACACGAGGCGTTTGAAACGCGCGATGAAGATGATGAAGAGGGGTGCGCGGAGGCGCGTGAGCCGGCGGGGTTTCGTATTCGCGAGGAGTGAAGGGCGGGAGGGAGGCGAAGACGATGCGAAGAAATCGCCTGGCAAGCGACGAGTAGGAACGTTGGAAAAAGGTTCGGCCGCAGTTTTCGCGGGCTTTAGATTTGCAAGCGGGATTCGGTCCTGGCGGAGGAGGAACGATGGGCGTGAAACCGGAACTGGCATTTGATGTGTGCTGGGAAGTGTATCGCGGCGCGCGCGAGGTGCTGGAAGCGAAACGCGGCATCTCGGCGCTGAATTGGGCGGAGACAGGGAAATATTTGTGGCGGCCGGACTTCCGACCGCGACTGAACGAGTGGGTGGCGGATTTTGCGCTGGCGGGGCAAGCGGCGCTGGACGGGCCAGAGCGGGCCTCGCGCATGGTGCTGTTCCGGCTGTATTACCTGGGGCTCGCGCCGTACGAGAGAGCTCGGCATTTTCTGGGGCTGAGCGAGCGCGCGTGGGTGCAGTGGTCGGAGGACGTGCGAGCTCGCTGCGGAAAGGAACTGCTGCGGCGGGGAATGTTTCCACCGCGGAAATACTTTACGAACGCGGCGTAGGGCCGGAAGAATGATCGACAATCACGCTAGCTGTGCGGCTTGGCTGGCTTGGTCCCAGTTTTGCCAGGCTTCGATGAAGCGGCCGTCTTGGATGCGCACGACCGAAGTGCCGGTGATCTGTAAGGGCTTGCCGGTTGATGTTTGGGGGGCGGCTACCGACCAGTGGAGGCAGACCAGATCGCCTTCCGCGAGCGAGATGATCGGCGTGACGCGAAAGTCCGAGAGTTGCGCGCGCAGGGAATCGTAGAAGCGGCAGAATTCGTCGGGTCCGTGGAAGGTTGTGGCGCCGTCATGAAGAACGGCGTCCGGCGCGAAAAGTTCATAGATGGTTTCGCGGCGGCCCTGGTTCCACACTTCGTCGAACCAGCGAAGGATGAGCTGCTTGTTCTGTTGGGTAGTGGTTTGCGCTTGCGCAGTAGACATGGGCTGTAACTCCTGCGGGAAAATGCTGGGAGTATACAGCATTGAGGCGTGGGTCGGCGCCTTATGAGTCGATCGGACGGGCACGGCATGCCGTGCCCCTACTCGGCGCTCGCCTGGCGTATAGAACTTGAGGGCCGGCGACGCTGGACTTGTCTTTCGGTCCACCAGAGCAGCGCATAGACGAGGGCGAGAATTATCGTCGATGCCAGGCAAAACGCCACAGGTGCTTCGAGGGCGTCCTGTAGCCGGTACTCGCTGAGCGACGCGTAGGAGTTTCTGACGGCAGATATGCTCGCGAGTATTTCGCGGGCCATGACGACTGCGAGAAGTAGCGCGAGAAAGCCGACGAGCCGAAGCCGCGACTGGAGTATCGCGGTCCATTTTTGAAAATCGGCGGAATCACCGTGTGTAATGGTGTGGCCGCCCTTTCTGAATAGGCGGCCAAGGATTCGTAAGGTCGACACGCTAATGAATGTCGAGCTAACGAACAAGGCCACGACGTAGGCGCGCATAAATAGACTGACGATGGCCCACAGCATTCGCACATCCCACGAAGTGATGAAGAAGGTTTGGGCGGGTCCGCACATGTTATAAAGACACCGGGGGTTGGAGGAAAGTTCCGCTGGCGTGAGAGTTGGTTGGTTGCTTGCGAGTTGATCGGACGGTCACGGCAATGCTGCCGTGCCCCAATGCGACCGGCGGTGTTGCGATCAGGTCGCGGACTTTTTCAGGAACGTGCCTTTGTCTAGTTCGTTGAAGGCGAGGCGGAGTTGTTCCTGGGTGTTCATTACGATTGGGCCGTACCAGGCTACTGGTTCTTCGAGAGGCTTGCCGGAGACGAGCAGGAAGCGGATGCCGTCGTCGCCGGCTTGGACCATGACTTCGTCGCCGCGATCGAAGAGGACTAGCGAGCGATTGTCGGCGGCGGCGGGCGGCGCGGTTTCGAGCCAGCCGACGCCTTCGGTTGGGACGGCGAGCGGTTCGGAGGCGTTGCAGAATTTGCCGCTGCCGGCGAAGACGTAGGCGAAAGCGTGGCGCGTGGTTTCGACCGGCAGCGTTTTTCTGCGGCCGGGCGGCACGGAAACGTCGATGTAAATCGGGTCGGCGGCGATGCCGTCGACCGGGCCGCGCTTGCCCCAGAAGCTGCCGCAGACCAGGCGCACATGCGTGCCGTCGTTGTCGGTGACTTCGGGAATGTCCGGCGATTTCACTTCCTGATAGCGCGGCGTGGTCATTTTCAGCGAAGACGGAAGATTGGCCCATAGCTGAAAGCCGTGCATGCGGCCAGCCTGATCGCCTTTGGGCATTTCCTGATGAATGATGCCGCTGCCGGCGGTCATCCACTGCACATCGCCGGGAGTGATGGCGCCGTGATTGCCGAGGCTGTCGCCATGTTCGACTGAGCCCGCGAGCACGTAGGTAATCGTTTCGATGCCGCGATGCGGATGCCACGGAAAGCCGGCGAGATAATCCTCAGGAACGTCGTTGCGAAAATCGTCGAGCAACAGGAACGGATCGAATTCGCTGGTATTGCCGAAGCCGAAGGCGCGCCGCAGATGCACGCCTGCGCCTTCGCGCGTAGGCTTGGATTTGATCAGGCGTTTGACGGGTCGAATGGACATGAGGCCTCCTCTAACGAAAGCTTAGATACTAGCAAAGGAATCTGGTTCCCTCGCAACGATACGGGGTGTATAAAGTTGCGTACCGGGCCCTGAAATGGGAAGTCCATCCTAGTCTTACCAACTGCATGCCTGCGAGGAGGTCAATTCCATGCGTTTTAGCCTAGCATTTCTGCTTGCCGCAATATTCGCGATGTTCGCCCAAGCCCAAACGGGACCCTGTACCGAGAAAGCTGTGAAAGACGGAAACTTGCCGAGGGCTGATGATGCATTTTCCTATATGCCACCCTACGGGAAGCCGGTTACCGGAAAGGCGGCGGAGGACAAAGCCGCAGGGAAAAGTTTCGCCGATCGCATCAACCGAAAATTTGAATGGGCCAGCGACCACCGCATTGTGGCCTCGCCATCCGGCGATATGGCCTATGAGCATGGCACGATGCACGTGAGCTACGACGATAAAAGCGACGGCAAGCATCATACATTCAGTGCCGTGATGCTGAACGTCTACCAAGCGAAGGGCGCGGTGTGCCAGCAGGTGGCTGGAACCATGCACCCGCTCGAAGATACGGTTAAACCGTAGCAGGGCCGCGCGCCCTGTTTCTAGCAGACCTAGCCTCACGCGGATTGGACGACGGCTTGTCGTACTTTTCGGCAGGGCAGCCGCCGGTAATCGCGTAGACGTGCGAAGTGGAACTGCGTCTCATCATTTTTGGGTGATTCGTTGTCCGCCGGGCGGGCGCTTTGCGTTAGGCGTTGCATTACGGCTTGGTGGCCCAAGCGGCGAAAGTGGTGTAACCGAACAGGATGCTGCCGAGTTCGATGGCCTCAGCGCGGATGCGTTGTTCCAGCGTGTCAATGTCCACTTCCTCGCGTGTGGCGATTTTGTGCGCTTCGATTGCCGGCAACATGCTGCGCACCACCGCGGTGAACAGTTCGTAGACGTCGCAGTCCGTTCCTCCGCCAAGCATGGTGCGGCAATCCATCCGCGTACCGGCCAGGCCGGCGTCGTGAAACACGCGCAGCAGCGCGGGGCCGCTGTCCATGTTCACGTGGCTGGTGCGAACCACTGCGCGTACCCATTCCGTCGCTTTGCTGTAGAGCGGCGCGAGCGGCTCGGAGCGGAAAGGCAGAGAAAAATCGGGTTCGACAAAAGCTACCACGCCGCCGGAGCGCAAGAATTGCATCAGATGGCGGAGCACGCCTGCCCGATCGGGAAGAAAAAGCAAAATGTAGCGTCCCACGATCGCATCGAACGGCTTGGAGTCGGTGAATTGCGCGATCTCGCTCTGGCGAAAATCAATGTTGGTGAGATTCGCTTGCGCGGCGCGCTCGCGTGCAAAAGCGAGATTCTCTGGATCACGGTCGAGCGCGACAACCGCTCCCGTTGGGCCAACCAAATTCGCGGCGAGCATGGCCACATCGCCGGCTCCGCAGCCGATGTCCAGGACGCGCATTCCCGGCGCAAGTCCGGCGGCGCGAAACGCATCGAGGGTAATCGCGTGCAGCGCCTGTGCCTGCCGCACCAGCCGCTGGCGTTCCGGACCGGACGAGCCCAGCGGGTAACCGACTTCATCGTTAGAACGCGAAGCGTGCGCGGCATGCGATTCCGGCGGCATGACGCTCCTTTCGGCGGGCGGTAGTTGTGGCAAAGAGTAGCGAGAATACTGCAAAACGGACAGCTCCGTCGATGCACGCAGCACGCGGGAGAGATTCGCGTGCAGGAGATCAGGCCAAAACGAGCTTATCGCCGACGCGAAGGGTTTTGCCCGCTTCGCTTGAAGCGACGCGCGTGTTCGTCGAGAAGCGATAGTAGTGGTCGAAGCGCGCTTCCGGCGTCCAGGCAGGGATGCTGCTGCGGCGCATGTCCGTGAATTTGCGGGTGAACTCGGTGTTGATTTCGCCGGTTTGCGGATCGCGCGGCGGCACCGGGCAGCGCGCGCAGGGATTGCTGCCCTCGAAGTTCACTTCGCCGATGCGAAAGCGCACCGCGTAATTTTCGTCGGGACCGAAAAGCTGGTCTTCCCAGAATGCCGGAACGCCATCGACTTCGAGCGTGGCACGAAAACGGCGGCGCGCGTTTTCCAGGCTCATGCCGGGGAAAAGTTCGCAGACCGCTTGCAAGCTGGCGGTTGAGACGATGGTCGGGCCGCTGGCCAGCGTGTCGTCTGGAAATCCGCCGGCGGAGTAGCGCACCACGATGCTCTGCTCAAAATAAACGCTGAACCATTCCGCGGCAGAGTCCGTGTCGCCAGGGAAGGGAATCGTGGCAGCGCGGATCTTGCGCCGGTCGCCGGGCACGGAAAGCGTCACAGTGGAAAGATCGGGAGCATACGCCGCGCGAATCAGGTGAATCGCCGCGGTGCGCTTGCCATTCACCCAGCGGCCGTCGAGAGTGTATAGCGCCCAGGCGCGGTCATGCTCCAGCCCTCCGCTGGGCCCGATGCGCCCCTCAGGCACCTCGACGGGATCAAGCGCCTTGATCGGATGCAGCCGAATCCTGGCTAGTTGCGGCGCGGTAGAAGGGCTTTGCACATCCTAATTGTAGCCGAAGCTCGGTAGCCTGGGTCCTCATCCAACCCGCAGCATCTGATCGGCGGCGTAAACGTACACGGCAAAACACAAGAACATCCAGGCAAAAAGCGCGATAGCGATACCGATGCGCTTTGGTCCCCGCCCAAACCGCACGATGTGAACACAACTCAACACAGTGTAGAAAAAGACTCCTATGAGCGGAACGGGCGCAAGATGAATGCTGATGCCTGCAAGAATGCCGAACAGCGTCAGCACCAAGGCGCTGGTGAAACGCCTGCGTGGCGTGTTTTCGACTGGCGACGACTCGGCGAGGCGCGCTCCCCAAAAAATAGCTGGGTAAACCAGCACCAAAGAAAATACGCCGGGAGTCGCCCACATTCTCTAGTACTTGTCCTGGAGTTTCGGCGGGGCGGGGCGGCTGGTCGGTGGCACCACATTGTTTTCGCGCAGGTAGATGGTCATCTGGCCGTAGTGATCGGCGGCGTGCCAGATGCAAACTTCCGCGAGGCCCAGGCGGGTGTTGGGGGCGGCGTACGGGCCTTCAATGGGGTCATACATATTTTCCGGGGTGATCGCCGCGAAGGATTTTTTCAGCGCGGCGAACGAATCGCGCAGATAGGTGAGCAGCTCGGTGCGCGTCTTGGCTGGACTGGGGCCGCCTTTATCGCAGGCTTCGGGCGGCTTGGTGCCGTCGAGTTCGGCGGAGAATGCGAAATTCGAACAGGCTACGTGCTTGACCTGTTCGGCGAAGGTGCGCACCTGCGGCGGGCCGTACTCCGGCTTTTCATTCTTGAAGTAGGCTGCGGCGGGGCGATAGTCCCATTTGGCGGCGGGCATGGCTTCAGCGGAGGAGCGGACCTCGTATTCCTGAAGCTCGAAGATGCGCGTCACCGCTTTGCCTGCCGTTTCATCGCGGCTCAGTTCCGCAGCGGTGGGATCGTGGGGCGCTGGAGCTGGCGCAGCTGCCGGAGGCGGAGTCGCCGAATCCTGAGTTTTTGTTGGGGTCTGGGTAGGGTTCTGCGAGGTGGCTTGCTGCGGCGAAAGGGAAGCGCCGAATGCGCTCGGGCAGCCGGCCCACAGCGTTGCCACGAGCATCAGCAGGGAGAAAAGTACGATGAGAAACCACTTCGGCAGGGACATTGAACACCTCAAGACCCGAGAATAGCATTCTTTGCAAAAAAGTAGCGTGGCCAAGTCATTGAAAACACTGAGCGGCAAAAAAATCTTTAGGTTGACTGCAGATTTTCCTGTTGTGCCTCGTTGAAAATGTCCCCTTGCGTGCACATTAGAAATGTCCCCTAGACTGCGGCCAGTTGAGGAGGCCGCGGTGGCGAGGACA
>Ga0209736_1000112_pt1 | contig 25994 bp, 18 predicted proteins | sample BlaSpr_A8_Ref_M3_FD_187992 | JGI IMG/M metagenome (GOLD analysis project Ga0209736, IMG submission 187992) | Forest soil microbial communities from Thunder Bay, Ontario, Canada - Black Spruce, Ontario site 2_A8_Ref_M3 (SPAdes) (version 2) | ecosystem: Environmental > Terrestrial > Soil > Boreal...
GCCGGCAAGATGCCAGCGCCAGCAGAGGCGGGCGCGAGTAGCAAAAGGGGTGGCATCCCGGTATTTTTGTACACAGTGCGTAAGCCGAAGAAAAGAAAAGAGATGCGCTTCGTTCTCGTATTGCAAAAGTGTACAAAGAGCGCGGAGTTAGAGGTGGAGTGAAGGGAAGTTAGAAGGACAGCCTGGCGGCGCGACATAAGAAGCAGGGTAGGACCCCGATTACCGAAGCACCATTATAGCACAAATGTCAATAAAGTCAAGGAAAAAATGAGTGGGTGTGTGTTCCGTTTTGGGAATAGGTGCGCGGAGGGGAGGCTTTCTTCAGGGGCTGAAGCCCTTTGTTGCCCTGTCCTAATGTCGGACCTGAAGGTCCGACCCCCTAAAGAGACTGCGAACGCCTGACCGATCTAAAGATCGGCCACTACGCCAAGACGACCCCCGGAGGCGTGAGTCCGGCCGCCCTAAAAGGACGGTCTCTACAGTCGCGCGGAAAGGCCTCAGGCCTAAAGGCCTGAGCTACAAGGGCCTGAGCTACAGGAGCGGGTGGTTCTCACACAGAGACGACGGAGTCTTTTAGTAGTGGAAGGGAGAGGAGAGTCTGGGCTTTGGCATAGGCGGCAAGGTCGAGGCGGAGGCAGAGGAGGGTGGTGCCTTGGATATTGAAGATGGGTAGTTGCGTGGCTAGCCAGTTCCAGAAGAGGGTGACGCCTACGACGGAGCCATAATCGTGGCGGAAGATAACGCCGCCGGGCTTGATGGCGGAGAAAGCCTGAAAGACCTCGGCGGCCATGCCAGGCATAAGGTCGCAGGCATCACAAAAAACGATGTCGGTGGACGCCAGGTGCGGCCGGGAGTCCCAGGAATCGACGCCGCAGAAGACCTGCTTAATCTTGGATTTGGCGGGCTGCTGCCAGTAGAAGTAGCCGACCTCGTTCTGGCCGGGGACGGGAGGGAAATCGAGAGTGATGATTTCACCGTCGTGGGGGAGCTGGTTGGCGATATTGACGGTGGTGCGGCCTTCGGCGGTGCCAAATTCGACGACTTTTTTGGGTTGGAAGTGGCCGACGACTTTGCAGAGGATATTGAGTTCCTGGGTGGAAATGCCGAGGTCGCGGGGCATGGGAAAGAGGAGTTCGGCGGAGCGGGTGAAGTCAATCTCCGGGAAGAGTTCTTCGACCGCTTTGGCCGGGACATCGCGATTGCGCCACCAGGAGAGTCTTTCCCAGGGGTGAGGCATGCCGAAACCGGAATAGAGGCGATAGGACTGTGTAACGAAGTCTCGGGCGGCGGACGGACCGTTACGGAGCAAAAGGCGCAGGGCGTTGAGATTGAGGGATAAGAGGCCATTGGTCAGGCGTTGCAGCCTGGTGGGATGACTATATAAGCGGTGGAAGTCTGGGACTGGGCCGTGCGGGGCCATCGATGGAGGGAGATCCTTTCTCGGATACGGGATAAGGCAATTCACTAGAACACGTTGGTGGGTATTTTTCAACCGCGGTGCCTGGTGGATAGCGTCAGCAAAAAAGTCTCGACGGCCGCCCTAAAGGGACGGCCTCTATAGTGTTATGGCGCGGAGGTTAGCGGGGGTCGAGGTGCCAGGTGGCGTTGGGGGATTGGCGAATGATGGGGGGCCAGTCTGGGGCGGGGTGGCCGTAGAGGGGGTTGGTGACGAAGCGAGACCAGGCGCGGCGGAGGAGTGGGGTGCGTTCGGCGAGGCGGGAGGTGGCGCGGAAGAGCTTGAGGAAGGCACCGTAGGGAAGGTGGGTGAGTTCGGAGTGGATGACTTCGTCGTGGACCTGGTGGCAGGCGTCCAGACCCTGGAGGCCGATGGAATCACCGTGGAAGCGAAAGCCGCCGATGAGGGCATCGATGGGGTAGAGCTGGGCATGGCGGAAGAAGCGGACCCAGAGCTCGAAGTCAGCGGCAATGCGGCGCGAAGCGTCCAGATGGCCTCCGGCCTTTTGCCAGAGGGAGCGGCGCCAGAAGGTGGATTCCTGCTGGATATAGCGATTGGCGCCAGCGAGGAAGCGGAGGCGGGACCAGCGAGGGGGCAGATCGACGGAGCGAATGGAGCCGTCTTCATGGAAAGTGGTGGCTCGGCCGGTGATCCAATCGACTTGGGGGAGGTCGCGAAAGACGGAGCCGACCACGGCGAGGCCGCCGGGGTGGAGCATATCGGTGGCGGAGATCCAGCCCATGATTTCGCCGGAGGTGCGGGCGAAACCTTTGTTGAGGGCGTCGTACATGCCGTTGTCCGGTTCGGAGATCCAGCCGGAGAGTTGGGATTGGTATTTACGGATGATGTCGAGGGTGCCGTCGGTGGAACCGCCGTCGATGATGAAGTATTCGAGATTGGGGTAGTTTTGCGAGAGGACGGATTGGATGGACTGTTCGATTAGGGCGCCGGAGTTGCGGACCGGCGTTACCAGCGCGATGCGTGGTAACGTGCGGGCAACCGACGTAGTGGTTTCGCTGGTCATCTCGATTGGGCCGGAACAGAGTGGCGAACACTGTTGGTGGATTTGGCTTGCAGGGCTTGCTCGAGGAGCGCGAGAGGGCGGCGAAGAAAATGCTCGCGAAGAGCGGCATCCTGGAAGGCCAGGACTTCCTGCTGGAGATCGGGAGAGGCGCGCAAGACTCTGAGTTTTGCGGGCATTTCCGCGATGTCGCCGCAGAGGCAGCGGGGATGGCAGAGGAGACGGTGGTAGGCGCGATCGGTCTGGCCGATGCAGAGGCATCCGAGTGCGGCAGCCTCGGCAAAGCCTTGACCAGGTCCGGCCATGGAGCCGACGGCGACATAATACTTGCACTGGGCGAGCTCCTGAAAATACTGAGCGGAATCGTTCCACAAGGGGGGATCGTAGACGCCCCAGGGCTTGGTGTGCTGAATGGCGCGGCAGCGGACATCAATGCCCAGGGTTTTCTGGAGGCGCTTGGCGGCGGCAGCGGCTTCCGGAAAGGCGAGCTCTCCGGGATGGCGGCCTGCCAGAGTGAAGAGGACGCGATGGTCCGCCCAAAGCACATCCTGGCGAGGGGGAGAGAATTGGGAGCGAGTGAACTGAGGATCGTACAAGTAGGGGAAAGCGAGGGACTGCGGGAGGCGGCGGAGATCGGCGGGGGCATCGAGCATGTGATCGAGAAAGAGATCATAGCCGGGAAGGGGCTTGACCATGGATTCCTTATAGAGGCGGTCCCAGTGTTCCTGGGCGTAGTAGGCGAAGAGGGTGCGCGGGAGATCGGGAGGATGGAGGATGGGATCCAGGGTGATTACGAGGTCATAGTCCGAGAGCGGGATTTGCTCGAGGGGAAGAATATTGGAGGTGTGTTTTTCGATGATCTGGGTGTGGCCGGGGTGGCGGACGATATCACGGACGTAATCGCCTTTGATGATGGGAGGAAGGATGTACCAATCCGCCTGAAGAATGCAGGTGAGCTCCCAGTAGACGGCCTTGACGGGCCAGACTTCGAGGAGCTTCTGGGGCGAAGTGTCTTTCCAAAGAACACCGGACCAGGGGCCGAAGACATCGTAGCGCTGCTTGATAAGAGCGGTCTTCAAGGAAGGAGTGCCTCGATGGCGGAGTATGCGGGGTGCGAGCGTTTTACGGCAACGATCATGGCGCCGTAGGCTCGGGAGGCCGGAGGAACGGCGAGTTTGCCGGTCTGGGAATCGAGGGTAAAGAAGGAAAAGCCCCAGCGATCCAGGAGCCAGAAAATCTCGACGGGATGGTAATCGAAGGCACGGGTGTTGGCGGGGACGGCTTCATAGAGGATCAGTGGGGCATCGGGGCGGCGCAAGAGTTCTTCCGCCCCCTGGAAGATGAAAAGCTCGGCGCCTTCGGCGTCGACTTTCATGAGGTCGACACGAGGGAGGCGGTGGGAGGCGAGGAATTCGTCAAGGGTGATGATGGGAACAAGTTCGGTGCCGGCAGGAGCAAAGTCCGGATGGGAGGGATGGCCCAAAGTGTTGAGGCCGTCTCTGCTGCTAGAGTTGAGGTTGAGAGTAGCAGTGCCGGAAGAGTTGCTGAGAGCGAGGCGGAAGGGCTGGACGTTGGAGGCATGGTTGAGGGAAATGTTTTGGGAGAGCCGGTGAAACGTTGTGGTGGTTGGTTCGAAAGCAACGATGGTGCAAGAGGGGAAGGCTTTGGAGGCGGAGAGGGAGAAAATGCCGACGTTTGCGCCGACATCGAGAAAGACGGAATGTGGACGGAGAAAGCGGGAGATGAAGGCGAGCTCCGCGATTTCATAGGCTTCGCCGGAGAAGAGGATTTCGGCGACGGCGCCCTGGGGAACGAGGCACAAGGTGTGGCCGGCTACGTTTGCGGCGATGGGTTTGTTGCGCAAGGCGGCGTTGCGGATGCGGAGAGCGAGCATGCGCCGCAGGTTACGGATATTGGAAGGTTCAAGGAACTTGTGAATTTCGTGGCGGATTTTGCGGACGGCGCGCCTGGGATCGGAGACAGCGATACGCAACGCTTTGGGACTGAGCAGCCTGGTGGGCTGAGTCATTTCGAGACACTATCCCTCATCGCTCGATTCGCTCGCGCGCAAAGGCGCGCTTGGCGGAGCGGAAGGCCTTGCCAGCGGCGGTTCGCGCGACAACGGACTTCGCATAGACCCAATAGCGGTGGATTCTGCCGAGGGAGGTTTCCCAGGGATCGTAGGCGTCGCGAGGTTCAGGGAGCCACTGGAGGCCGGGGAGATGCAAGCGAGTTCTGGAAGCCAAGAGCATGGTGCGGTGGCGGCGGCGCGCGGCGGAATCGCGGAAATCGGGGTGATCGGGCAAGGGATGGAAACGGTAGAGGAAAGCAAAGCCGCTACGGTAACAGAACTTGACGATGCTGGACTCGCTGGGGAACAAGGAAATGTAGGTAAGACTCTGGTTATCGAGAACGGGCTCTTCGCGAAGATGGAAGACGGTGCCGCGGCCGGGAACGATGAAGCTTTCGATCAATAGAGCATGGGTGGCGACGCGAGCCAGGTTGCGCAGGGCGCGCAGAGGATTTTCGAGATGATAGAGGAGGCCGACACAAAGAACGAGATCGAAGGAGCCGCGGTGCAGTATGGAGTCGTCCTCGACATTGGCACGATCGAAGGGGATTTGGGGATAGCGGCTAGCGGCTTCCAGGACATTGTCGGAGCGGCCATCGAAACCGACGACGGAAAACCCGAGGGTGGCGAGAAATTCGGAGAAGTAGCCGACGCCGCAGCCGACGTCGGCGGCGGATTTGATGCCGAGGGAGTTGCGGAGATGCTCAAGGACGGGGCGGAGAACGCGCTGGCGAGCTTCGGCGAATTGCAGGGCATCGGGATGATCGAAGACGGTGTTATTTGGCAACGTCAGCGGCCTCTTGAATAGTGAACTGGCACGGAACATTGAGGATACCATTCCATTCGTCGCGCTCGTGCTGGTAGGTTTCGGTGGCGACGAGCATTTCCGGCAGACAATTCCAACTATCGACGAGGGTTTCGCCTTCATAGAGGCTGACTTGCCAGGAGTACGGGCCGGGGCGGACGTGGAGTGCGGGAAAGCGGTAACGGAGTTCGTGGAGGCCGGGGTCCAGATTGAGATCGTTGGCAGCCCAGGCCCAGATGAGTAGATTGTCGACGTTGCGAAGGGCGATGCCGTGGTGGGCGCCGCGGACCGGTTCGCGGACTTCGATGGTGAACTTAATGGTGACGGGATCCGTGGTGGAGAGGACATGCGAGCGGTCTTCTGGGGGATCGGCGGGATTTTCGCCCGGATCTTCCAAGTGGGACGGCACGATTTCCCAACCGAGAAAGCGGGCTTTGGTATTGCCGGCGCGGGGCTGGTCTGCTGCGCCAGCACCGCGGGACATTTCGGATTCGTAGGCGGCGGCGACTTGGTGGGTATTGCCGTCGAGGCGGACGGAGCCGGCATCGATCCAGATGGCGCGGTGGCACAGGCGGCGGATCTGGTTGAGTTGGTGGGTGACGAGGACGATGGTGCGGCCCTGGCGGGCGACATCGCCCATTTTGCCGAGACATTTTTTCTGGAAATTGATATCGCCGACGGCGAGGACTTCGTCGACGAGGAGGATTTCGGGCTCGAGATGGGCGGCGACGGCAAAAGCGAGGCGGACGTACATGCCGCTCGAGTAGTGCTTGACGGGAGTGTCGATAAACTTTTCGAGTTCGGCGAAGGCGACGATTTCGTCGAACTTGCGGGTGATTTCGGCTTTGCCCATGCCGAGGATGGCGCCGGAGAGGAAAGTATTTTCGCGGCCGGTAAGCTCGGGATGGAAGCCGGTGCCGACTTCGAGGAGGGAGCCGACGCGTCCGCGAATTTCGGCCCAGCCGGAAGAGGGGCGAGTGATGCGGGAGAGTATCTTGAGGAGCGTGGTTTTGCCGGCGCCGTTGCGTCCGATGAGGCCGAGGACTTCGCCTTGGCGGACGTCGAGGGAGACGTCTTTGAGTGCGAAGAAGGATTCGCTGCGCTTGGGCTTAAGAAAGGAAAGCGGGGAACGGACCAGCCGATCCAGGGCGTGGCGCAGGCCGGGCTCTGCGGTCAAACCACGGCGGTACTGCTTGCAGAGACCTTCGGCGTGAATGACGGTCGAGGTCATGGGGCGGGCTCGGAGTAGGAATAGGAGTGGCCGCGGCGGATGAGCGGCTTTTCGAAGAAGCGCCAGGAGAAGGCGGCGACGGCAAGAGTGGCGGCAAGGGCCAAGAGAGTGACGACGATGCCGGGGGCGTCGTAGATGCGGGGCAAGGAGTGGAGCAGGAGGCGGTGGGCGAAGAAGTTGAAGGCGTCGTGAAGGATGTAGACGCAGTAGGAGACGGCGCCGAGCCAGGCGAGGGGCTTGAGGCGCAAGAAGGCGGCGAGGCGGCTCTGGGTATGGGAGAGGGCGAGGACGAGGAGAGTGCTATAGAAAAGAGCGAGCCAAGAGTAGCCGAGTGTGACGGTGACAATGTTGAGGGGATGAACGAGCCACCAGAGAAGCGCGGCAATACCGAGGAATAAGACGAGGACGGCGAGTTGGAGAGCGGAGCGATGCTCGCGGAGCCACTGGTGAAAGCGGGGCTGGCGCCAGGCGAAGGCGAGAAGCATGCCGCAGGCGAGGGAGTCCGCGCGGCAAGGCATGAGAAAGGCGGCGAGGTAGGAGGAGGGCGCCCAATAACGGAAGAACATTAGACGCAGAAGCGGGGCGATGACGACGGCAGCCGCGAGGACGATGACTACGGTGCGCAGAGAGAGGAAGCGAAAAAGAGGCGGGGCGAGCAGATAGAACTGCTCTTCGACGGCGAGAGACCAGGTGACGACGAACCAGGTCCACGGGAAGGGTGACATGCCGATGAAAATGTTCTGGAGAAAGGCCAGCTGGATGGGAACGCGGAGGAGGTCGGCGCGGGCGATGGGGAGGCGACCGGGGAAGAGCGTGAGGGCGGCGATGACGACGACGGCGAAGAGCAGGGTCCAGAGATAGTAGATGGGAAGAATGCGGTGGACGCGGCGCATATAGAAGGCGCGGAAATAGTGGGGGGCGGCGCGAACGTCGAGAAGAATGCCGCCGATGAGAAACCCGGAGAGGACGAAGAAGAGGTCGACGCCGCTCCAGCCGACGGTGAAAGCGGAGAGAATGCGGTGAGGCCAGAAGCCGAGCTGGGCGTGTTCGGCGTTGCCAACGTAATGGCAGAAGATGACCAGGAGAATGGCGAGGCCGCGGAGGCCGTCGAGTTCAGGGATGCGGGCGGAGGAGGGAACGGAGGAAGAGAGATTTCTCGCGGCGGTCGAAATGATGGGTGGAGCGATGGCGGCGGAGTCAGACACGGTCGGCAATGGAGGACTCCATGCGATTGAAGAAGAGGAGGCCGCCGAGAAGGATGAGGAAGACAGCGGCGGCGGAAGCGATGAGCAGAGGTCCGGGAGGAGTGCCGTGACCGGTGAGAGCCCAGCGGAAACCATCGATGACGCCGGCCATGGGATTGAGGCCGTAGAGCCAGCGCCAGCGGACGGGTACGAGAGAGGAAGGGTAGGCGACGGGAGAAGCGAGCATCCAGAACTGGACGAGAAAAGGAGTGACGTATTTGACGTCGCGATAGAGAGCGTTGAGAGCGGCAAGCCAGAGGCCGACGCCGAGAGCGGTGGCAATGGCGAGCAGGATTAAAAGCGGAAGCCAGAGAGCGGCGAAAGTGGGAGGCATGCGGTAGAAGGCGAGGAAGATAAGGAGGACGGAGAAGCCGATGGCGAAGTCGACGAGTCCGGAAAGAACGGTGGAGAGAGGAAGAACCAGGCGGGGGAAATAGACTTTGGTGATGACGCGCTGATTGTCTACGACGACGTTGGTGGTGGCGAGGAGAGCGGTGGAGAAGTAGGTCCAGGGGACGAGAGCGGCGAAATAGAAAATGGGATAGGGGAGGCCGGCGGAGGGGAGCTTGGCGAGGCGTCCGAAGAAAAGAGTGAAAACAAGCATGGTGAGAAGCGGCTGGAGAACGACCCAGACGACGCCGATGGCGGTCTGGGCGTAGCGGATTTTGACGTCGCGCCAGACGAAGAAGTAGAGGAGTTCGCGGTAACGCCAGAGTTCGCCGAGGCGCAGCTCGAAAGCGGTGCGGGGAGGCTCGATGCGTACGACAGCAGGGGCCGCGGGAAGCGGAAGATTGGCGGGCGAGGATGTGGCAGAGACGGAAGCCATCGAGCGAGTGCTAGCGAGTCCTAGAGAGAGAGATAAGCACAGGTAAGGTTACCAGAGAACGCGAGGGCGGAGGGAGGAGGGTGCGGAGGCGCGGGCGTGTGGAAAATCAATACTGGGGGGGAGAAGGCTTGGGCTGCGGTTGATCACGATCTTCGATTTGGCGCATGAGATCGTGGCGGCCGAAGAGGTAGGCGCGGAGTTGCGAGGAGATGGCGCTGGGGACGACGGTGAACTGATTGCGGGCCATTTGCGGGAAATCGATGGGGCCGCGGGCGGGGACGAGATGAGTGCCCCACTGAAACATGAAGGCGAGGTTCCAAAGAATGAAGCAGGCGAGGAGAGCGGAGGAGAGGAGCAGGGCGGTACGACGAGCGGGGAAAAGATGGGAGAGGGCGTCGAGGAAAACGGCGAGGCCGAGGATGAACAAAGGCGTGAGAGAGATGAAAAAGCGATTGCCGAAGGAGGAGATGCCGGCCCAGTCCGGATAGCAGCAGATGAAGAGATAAAAAGCCAAAACGGCCGCGAGAAAAGGAAAGCCGACGGCAGGATGGCGGCGGGCAAAGAGGAGAAGGCCGAAGAAGGAAAGGAGGATGATGGGAGTCCAAGCGAAGAGACCGTGGTTGGAGGAGAAAAGGACCTGGAAGAAGACCGGGGAACGCCAGAGCCAGTGGCTGAGAGGAATGTAGCCGGAGGCGAAAGGGCTGCCGTAGATGATCGTGCGGGTGAGGAAAGTGGGGAGCAGAGAGGCCAGAACGACGGCACAGAAAAGGAAATGGCGGAGGACGAGCGCGCCGAGAGAAGGCGGGGCAGGCGCCGGGGTGGTTGCGGGCGCGGGCACGGCGGGAGTGCGGCGGAAAGCGGCGCGATACTGCGGGAAGGCTTCACCGGCGAGAACGGCGAGGAGCATGGCATTGGCGTAGTAGACGTTGAGCGTGAGGCCGGCAATGAGGGCGAGAAGGAGCCACTGCGAGAGAGTGCGAGCGGGGCGCGTTTCGTGCCAATACCACAGAAAGAGGGCGACGACAAAAGCGGAATGAGCGTGGGACCAGGAGGGATTGAAGTACATGTAAACGGGAAGCGAGCTGGCCCACCAAATGGCGATGGTGGCGAGAAGCGCCCAGGTCTCGGAGACGTATTTGCGCGCGAGGCGGAAAGAGAGAAGAAGGCCGAGGAAGCCGTAGAGTCCGGTGGCGAAAGCCATGGCGAAGCGGTAAGGGGCGGAGAAGCCGTCGGCGGGAACCGCAGAGCCGAAGGCGCGGGCGATGAGGACGGAAAGATGGGCAAGGAGGAGGAAGGGAGTCCAGAGGATGGCGGGGCCGACGGTGAAGTGATTGTCGAGATGGCCTGTGGGAGTGCGAAAGGTGGGGCGAACTTCGCCGTGCTCGTCGACGCGAGCGCCGCGAAATCTGGCGTTGGCGTACTGATAGTCGTGAGAGAAATCGAGGCTGTGCTCGATGAGCGGAGCGCGGGCCAAGGCGTAGTAGCCGACGCCGTCGCCGCGAATCCAGGGATTAATGAGCGGCAAGGAAAGAAGAAAGAGAAAAAGGAGAAGTCGCCCAGGAGAGTAGGAAGGCGCGGGATGAGAGAGAGAGTCCGTCACGAGAAATATCCGTCCGGGCAACGACCAAGGATGTTCGGGGAGGAAACGGCAAACGCACAGCAGCACCGCGGCGCCAGCCCCATCCGGCACACGCAGGAGTCGTTCAAATGATATTGGGAGTGTAACGCAAGTGCAGGAGTTGCGGCGCCGATATCGCGGCCACGAAAAAGGGCCGTGTCAGGCGACGGTGCCGCTGACGGCCTTCTGGACCGCGGCCGGACCGGCCTTGTGGAGAAAGTAAGCAGCCACGCGGTCAATGATTTCGCTGAGCGGCGTGCGCGGCCGAAAGCCGGTCAAGGCTTCCAGTTTTTCGACGGCCGGGACGCGGCGCATCATGTCCTCAAAACCCGGCTCGTAGGCCTGATCGTAGGGAATGTACTCGATGGGAGAGGAACTGCCGGTGCGCTGCTTCACGCGGGCCGCCAAGTTTTCGATGGTGATCTCCTCGGTGTTACCGACGTTGACGACCTCGCCGATGGATTTGCTGGTGTCCATCAAGCGGATCACGGCTTCAACGGTGTCCTGAACATCGCAGAAGCAGCGAGACTGCTTGCCGTTGCCGTAGACGCTGATGGGGCTATTGTCCAAGGCGGACTTGACGAAATTGGGAAGGACCATGCCGTAGCGGCCGGTCTGGCGCGGGCCGACGGTGTTGAAAAAGCGGACCACGATGACGGGGAGTCTTTTCTCTTTCCAGTAGGAGAGCGCGAGAAACTCGTCGAGCGCTTTGGAGGCGGCATAACTCCAGCGGCCCTTGGTAGTGGGGCCGAGAACCAGGTCCGCGTCTTCATGAAAAGGAACATTGGTGTTTTTGCCGTAGACCTCGGAGGTGGAAGCGGTAACGACGAGTTTGCGCTTCTTACAGGCAGCCTCGAGGATGAGTTGCGTGCCATTGACGTTGGTTTCAATGGTGCGAACGGGGCTTTCGACGATGAGCTTAACGCCAACGGCGGCGGCGAGGTGAACGACGATGTCGGCATCGTCGACAAGTTCGGCCAGCAACTGGCGGTTCTCGATGCCGTCGAGGTGGTATTGCAGGCGGTCGGAAGACTTGAGGTGGCGAATATTCTCGACGCTGCCGGTGGAGAGGTTGTCGAGCAAGACGACATGATCGCCGCGACCGAGGAGGCGTTCAGCGAGATGGGAGCCGATAAAACCGGCGCCGCCAGTGATGAGGTAACGCAAATGGCCTCCTAAAGAGCCTGAGAATCGTCATCGCGGGCGGAAGCAGTGTGCTCGGCGAGCGACTCGGAAGATTCGTCGTGCGAGGTCTCGGCAGCTTCCTGAGGACCGTAGCCGTACGAGTACGGATAATAGCGATAGGAATAGTAATAGTCCGGAGCGGTGGAATCCACCGCATTCAGAACTACGCCGAGGACATGGCACTTCACGGTGGCCAGGAGATCGCGAGTGCGGGTGAAAGCCTCCTTGGGCGTTTCGCCGCTGCGGACAACGAGGAGAACACCGTCGGTCTGCACGGAGAGGATTACGGCATCGGTGGCGGCCATGATGGGAGGCGAGTCGATGACGATGAACTTGAACTTGGTGCGAAGCTCGGCGATGGCTTCGGTCAGCTTATGCGAGGAAAGCAGGTCGGCCGGGTTCGGGGGAAGCGGTCCGGTGGGAATGGCAGCGAGATTGGGAATGGAGGGATGAGGAACGGTGACCAAGTCGAGCGAAGAAACGCCGGCGAGGTAAGAACTCAAGCCCGCGTACTTGCCTCCGGTGAGATTGAGCAAGCGTCCCACGCCGGGCTTGCGGAGGTCGGCGTCGACGAGAACGGTCTTATCGCCGAGCTGCGCGAGGGTGACGGCCAGGTTAGCGGCGGCAGTGGTCTTGCCTTCGCGAGGGAGTGCGCTGGTGACCAGGATTACCTGGGGAGGATGGTCGGCCTGAGAAAGAAGGATAGAGGTACGCAAGGCGCGAAAGGCTTCGGACATCTGCGACTTGGGCAAGTGCTGGGCGACCAGCTCGATGCGCTTGTCATGGCCGTTGGTGGCGGCGAGTCCGCCGTGGAGAAACCGGGAACGTTTGCCGTTGCCATTAGAGCCGGCGAATTGCGGGACGACAGCGAGGGAAGGCAAGCGGGAGAGCGTTTCGACGTCATCGGGACTCTTGACGGTATTGTCGAGATACTCGCGTAGAAGAGCGAGGCCGACGCCGCCGACCAAGCCGACCAGAAAGGCCAAGGCCAGATTGCGGGTCTTGGCGGGACGCGCGGGAGAGGAAGGAATCATGGCCGGATCGACCAGACGAATATTGGTGGACTTGAGGCCCACGGCGATGTTGGCTTCCTTGAGTTTGGTGAGCAGGCCGTCATAGAGAGTTTTGTAAGACTCGGCTTCGCGTTTGAGAATGTTGTATTCGACGAGCTTCTCGGCCATGGCGTTGGCCTCTGCTTTACGCTGGTCGAGCTCGTCGACGAGGCGGGCTTCGAGCTGGCGAGCTTCGCGATAGTCGCTTTCCAGGCCGTTGAGAGCGTTCTGCTTCTCCTTGCCAATGTTGGCGTCGAGCTCTTTGACCTGGGCTTGGAGACGCTGGACTCTGGGGAAATTGGGACCGTACTGGCTGAGCTGGTCGTTATATTCCGCATTCAACTCATTGCGCTTCTTCATGAGGTCGCTCAGGAAGGGGTTGCTCTGCAATAGGGGAACAGCGTCGATATTACCTTCCTTCGCGAAAGTAAAGAGGGACTCTTTCTTCATGCGGACACTGATGGCTCCGGTGAGTTCCCTGTTGACCTCGGAAAGGCGCTGAGTGGTGATGTTCTCCTTGTCGTCCAAAGTCCAGATCTGATTCTGGCGCTCATACGCGATACGGGAATCTTCGGACTTTTGCACTTTGATCTTGAGTTCGTCCAACTGGCCGGCAAGCCAGGAAGAGGCTTGCGAAGTGGCCTCATAGCGGCTGCGAAAATTCTGCTCGATAAAATTCTCGATGTGGGCGTTGACGATCCGGGAAGCGAGCAGAGGATCGGTGGATTCGAAGCTCACATCCATGAGCCGGCTGTTGGGAACGCGCCTGACGCTCAAACTGCCAAGAAATTCGGCGAGTTCCGGAGGACGCTTCTGATTGGCAAGGGTGCCGGTGGCGACCGCTTCGGAGGGGCCGGAGGGAGTGGAGAATTCAGGCCTGGAAGAGAGGCCGCTGTTGCGAATGGTCTGCAGCGCCAAGGTCTCGCTGGTGAGGACGCGAGACTGCGTCTCGATATAATTCTCGCCATCGGTGAAATAGTCGTAGGCCTCGGGACCTTGGAAAGGAAGGATACTGGATTTCTCCGGATCGATCTCCAGCCGGGCGGTGGCAATGTAAACGGACTGCATGCGGAAGGTGGCAATGGCGACGATGGTGACGACCGCGAGCATGAAGGAGAGGATGAGCCACTGGTGTTTGCGAAGGATGAGGAGATAGTCGTAGAGATGCGGCTCGCGAGGCGAAAGCTCCCACGCCGGAAGGCGGGCGGAAGGGGGCAGCAGCTCGACAGGCGCGGAGCCGTTTTCACGGGGAACAAGTTTGTTTTCGTCGCTCATGTCTAGTGGTACGCCAGACGGTAGAGGACCACGGCACTGCCCAGGACGACGCCAAATTCCGCCGCGCGCACCAGGGCTTGTTTTACGCCGCTATCCGGAACATAGAGAATGTCGCTGGGCTGCAGCAACACGTCCTCGGTCTGGCGATTTTGAACTTTCTTGAGGTCCACCGCGACTTCGTGCGCCTTGCCCTGATTGTCCTTGCGAATGATCACCGCGCGGTCGGACTTGGCGGTGCGATTCAAACCGCCGGCGAGCGCCAGGATTTTGAGAGTGCTCATCTGCCCGCGGTCGTTGGCGAGCACGAATCCACCGGGCTTGGGAACAGCGCCAAGAACGTAGACGATACCGGCATGCGGAACGGTGACGATATCGCCGGCCTGCAGAGGAATGTTGTTGGTAGCATCGCCCTTCTCAACGAGTTCATTAAGATTGACGGTAATGGCGTTCATGGGGTGCGTGGGGCCAGCGGGGGAGGCTGGCGCTGCGCCGGGCGCAGCGGAAGCAGAGTCCAACGCGGGCGCCGGCGAGGAATCTGGCTTATCCGGCGAAGGTTCGGGCTTGGCCGGCGTGGCCACGGGACCGATCTCGGGCGGCTCTGCGCCGGCAGACTCCGCTGCGGCTAGCTCGCTTTCGGCAGCGAGTGGTGATTGCACGGGACGAGTGATGATGACGGTGTCGCCTGCGTCCTGGGCGATACCGCCTGCCTGAGCGAGAACCTCGAGGAGCGTAACGGGCCCGTCGGCCTGATAAACCATCGGGTGACCGACGGCGCCGACAACGGTAATGGGCTTGCTCCTGCGTTCCTTGACGTTGACGCTGACTTCCGGATGCGAAACCAGGCCGTTGGCTTCGAGGACTTCGCCAATTTTCTGTTCGGTCTGCGTCTCGGTGAGACCCGCAACCTGGAGCCGCACTGGAACGAGCGGGATACCAATGGAACCGGTTTGGCTGACGCGAACCTCGCGGCTCAATTCCTTGACGTCAAAGACTTCAATTTCCAGGACATCGCCGGAGCCGATGACGTAGTCGTGGGGCTGGGGGCGAACGGAGGCCGAAAGTTCCTTGATGCGGTCGTTGGCCTGTTGAGGTGTACCTACAACGGTCTGCGCCAGGCAGACCGGCGCGAGCGCCAGCGTTCCCGCAAGGACGCTGCCCACGATACACAGACACACCGCGCGCAGTCTAGCTGGCTGCATGAGAATGGATAACCCCCAGTTGATAAGTATACAAGGGGAACGGGGAAGTCTATCAGTGATTTCCTTGATGGCGGGATCGCCGGGGCCGTGAGACCGGCTGAGGAAGACCGGCCTGGATCTCCACGGTAGCGAGATAGGCCATGAGGAAAAAGAGCAGCGCGTTGGCGGGGATGTGGAGGTTGAAGTCCACAAAGCTGTGAACCAGGAAGCCGGCACAGCCAATCAATGCGGCGAGATGGAGAGACACGGCAAAAGAGGAAGCGGAGTGCAGAAGGCGGCGACGGGATTCCAGCAACAGAACGCCGAGGAAGGAGGCGCAGAGCAGGCCGCCCAAGAGTCCGGTTTCGGCGAGAGCCTCGAGGTAGTCGTTGTGGGAGTGATTGACGACTTTTTCGTCAAAGAGAGTTTCGTACGGCGGATAGACCGTCTGAAGCGTTCCGAGGCCGGTGCCGAGAAGCGGATGGTCTAGGAAAATGCGCCAACTGCCCCGCCACATGGAGACCCGCTTGCTATCGGAAACCTCCAAAGATTGCATGGCAGAAAAACGTTCCAGAATCTGGCGGACACCAAGCCAGGAAACCATGGCCAGCGCCACAAGAAGGACCGCGCCTCCGGCGATCAGCTGCTTGCCCTTCGCACGGCGCCAGATCATCCAAGCCGCGAGGAGCACCAACTGGCAGCCGAAGCTGATGATGCCGCCGCGGGAAGCGGCGAGTAGCACCGCGCCGACCTGAACAACGGCAAAAACACCGACGATGAACAAGCGCTCGCGGCGAACCTTGCCCAATACCAGGGGAACCAGCGCCAGCGGAATCGTGAGTTCAGCGAAACCCGCGAAGTGATTGCGATTGACGTACGGCCCGAACGGAATGCCGCCGTAGCGCATCTCGCGAAACCAGTACAGTTTGCCGTTGAACGTCAGGTGCTGAAGAATCCCGAATATGGCCACCACGAAGGCAAAAATCATCAGAAACCAAACGAAGCCTTTCCAGTCTTCCGGCGTGCGAAACGCCTGAACCGCGAGAAAGAGCGTCAGGAAATCCGCCAGGAGGAGTTGCAGCTCGACGCGGGTTTCAAAGGGAGACGCAGAAACGTGGAAAACCCACTGCGCGGCGACAACCAGAACAAACGCGGCGAGCGGAAAAAGGAGCGGGGAAAGGAACAGAGAGGAATGGCGGCGAACGCAAAGCTGGAGTGCCCAGTACAGAAAGAGCAGCCCCGCGCCGGTTTCAAAAACGGCTCGCGCCCAATTTTCCACTCCGCCATGCGCGAGAACGGAAAAGGCCAGCAGCGCGCAAATGCCGAAACGCAAAAGTTTCATGGCTTGGGAGTTCCCGGGGTGAGCGGCACGAGGGCGACGTCATCGACCCAAAGTGTGCCGCGGATTTTATTGTCGGGCTGATCGCTGGGCAGGCGCGCCAGACAGATCTGCGCCTCTTGAGCGCCGGGCGGAGCCGTCCAATCGGCGCGGATTTGCTGCCAATCGATACTCCCGCGAACGTCGGAGGTGACGAGAGGAGCGGCTTGGGAGCCACTCAGGACGAAATGGACGCCCTGATCGGTGGAGAGGTCACGCGTGTGAACCCAGGCTGAAAAACTGTATGCAGCGGCCGGCTGGACCGGAACGATGTGACACACGTCGAGGAAATTCAAATCGGACTGCCCGCCAAAACTGATGCGCAGGGAACACGAGCCGGAGTGCTTCTCCTGGCAATCCTGGCGAATCTGCACACCGTGAGCATTCGGAGAAAAGGTCCACGAGTAGCTGAAGCCGGTTTCGCCGGATTCGAATCCGCCATCCCAAACCACCGAGCCGGCGGGCTGAAGGGAATCCGCAAAACCAGAGAAGCTCGCGGCTTGCTGCCAGACGCGACTGGCGTCCGGAATGAGCTGCCGGTGGCGGAGGGCTTCAACCAGCGAGTTGACGCGACGCAACTGCAGTTGCGGGTGCAGCGCTGCGAGGCGGTCCCAGACGCGCAGCGCGTCGGCGGTCTGACCCTCATCGGCCAGGCCTTGGATGATGTCGAGGTAGACGTCGCGCGAGGGCGGGATCACCTGGGCGAGAATTTTATCGATGTCCGGGTCGACGCGCATGCACCGCGAGAATGCCTCGGCGCCACGGCGCGGATCGCCAGCAACGGCGCGGCGAATCTCGGGAAAGGACGCGTTCAACTCGCCCTGGCGAAGCAGGAAATTGCCGTAGCTCCAGGCTACCTGCGCGGAAAGCGGATAGACGCGTTTGGCGTTGGCGAAGGCATCGCGGGCGCGCGGAAGATCGCCGAGGGCTTCGTAAGCCGCGCCCAGGTCCAGCCACGTATCGGCGGAAATTGGGTCGAGCGACAAAGACCTGTGGTAAGCGGCGACGGCGCGGTCAAGGTCCGGGCTTTCGAAGTTGTATTGCCAATAGCGTCCGAGGGAGAACCAATTCTCGGCATCGGAAGGCTCGAGGCGAACGGCGCGGGAAAATCCGCTGAGCGTTTCTTGCGCGGCAAAGTGGGTTGCGAGGGCGTCGCGGATGCCAAAAAACGCGAGAAAGGCAGCGCAGAGCGCGGCAATGACTGCGACGGCACCGCGCTCGGCGGCGGTCGAGAGGCGCAGGATCATGGCGGAAGTTACTGTGCCTAGCGAGAGACGGAGATGCAAGATGAAAGTAAGGAAATTGGGAGCAGGCTATTTGCCGGTGACGGCGGTGAACGACTCGTCGGTGCGGCCGCGGCGGCGGACATCGATGCCCAGGCGCTTGATCTTCTGGTTCAGCGTGGAAAGCGGAATCAGGAAGCGCTCGGCGGCGTCAGTCTGGTTCCAGGCGGTGCGTTCGAGCATGTCCACGATAATGCGGCGCTCTATTTCATCCATGATCTGGAAGAGCGACGGTTGCGGACGATCGGCGGCGGCACGCGAACCCGCCTCGCCTGGCAGCGGAGGCATGAATTCAGAAAGCTGCAGGCGCACACCGCGGACGATTTCCTTGCTGCGAATGCTTTCGGGCAAGAGGTCGACGTCGACCCGCTCCTGAGTGGAGAGGACCACCGCGCGTTCGACGACATTTTCAAGTTCGCGGACGTTGCCGGGCCAATCGTAGTCCATCAGCAGCTTCAACGCACCTGGCGTGAACACGCGCAGAGGCTTGGTGTTTTCCTGGCAATAGCGCCCGAGGAAATGCGCGAGAAGCAGCGGCACGTCTTCGCGGCGGTCGCGCAGCGGCGGAAGGACCAGATGAATCACGTTCAGACGGTGGTAAAGATCTTCGCGGAAGCGGCCTTCGCGGACCAGAGTAAGGAGGTCGATGTTGGAAGCGGCAACGATGCGGACATCCACTTTAATTGTTTCGGTGCCGCCGAGGCGCATGAATTCACGCTCTTGAATGACGCGCAGGAGCTTGGCCTGCGTTTCATGGCTGATAGTGGCGATCTCATCGAAAAATATGGTGCCTTGATCCGCGACTTCGAAGAGCCCTTTTTTGGACGCGATGGCGCTGGTGAAAGCGCCCTTGACGTGGCCAAAGAGCTGCGATTCGAGAAGGTCCACGGGGATGGAGCCGGTGTTGACGGGCACGAAAGCTTTTTCGGCGCGCGGGGATGCGGAATGAATGGCTTTGGCGATGAGTTCTTTGCCGGTGCCGCTTTCGCCGCTGATCAGAATGGTGGAGCGCGAGGGAGCGACTTGCGTGACCAGGTCGAGAAGCTGCTGCATCTTGTCGCCCTTGCCGACGATGCTGGGAAAACTGAAGCGCTGCTTGAGGGCGCGCTTGAGCTGAACGTTTTCTTCGCGCAAGCGCCGCGATTCGACGGCTTGCGCCACCTGCGCCAGCAGTTCATCGTTGGACCACGGCTTGGTGATGTAGTCCATCGCGCCGTTTTTGAAGGCGGTGCGCGCCATGTCGATCGAGCCGTACGCGGTGATCAGCACCACGGAAAGATTGGGATCGCGGCGGCGGATTTCCTTGAGCAAATCGAGGCCGTTGCGGTCCGGCAAGCTGACGTCGAGAAGCAGCAGGTCGAAGGGATGCTCTTCGAGCTTGGCCAGACCGGACTCGCCGGTACCTGCGCTGGAAACTCCGTAGCCTTCGCTGGTGAGCAGTATTTCGAGGCCTTCGCGAATTTCGGACTCGTCGTCTACAACTAGAATCGAACCCTTAGACATGGACCGCTTTCCCTACCGCGGGGAACTCAACATGGAACGAAGTGCCCTTCCCGGGTGTCGAACGCACATCGATTTTTCCGGCGTGCTCTTTGATAATGCCGTAGCTCACCGAAAGACCGAGGCCCGTGCCGCGGCCGCTGGCTTTGGTGGTGAAGAACGGATCGAAAATGCGGTGAATGTGCTCGCGTGGAATGCCCGCGCCGGTATCGGCAATCTCGATTTCGACGCTGCCATTGTGCGCGGCGGTGCGCACCTCGAGCATTCCGCCGCCGGGCATAGCGTCGCGCGCGTTGAGAAATAGATTGAGGAACACCTGCTGGAGCTTGTTGGCGGAGCCCCGTACGGCCGGCAGCGACTCGCCGAGCTGCTTGACGATCTGAATCTGCGAACTCTTGAGCGGATGGGCCATCAGCGAAAGCGTTTCTTCGAGCACGTGGTTGACGTTGACATCGCGGGCGTCGCCCGCGCCGGTGCGCGAGAAGTTCAGAAGATTGTTGACGATTTCGCTGGCGCGGAAGGTCTGCTTCACGATCTTGTCGATAATGCCTTGTCGCGGATCGCCTTCCGGCATTTGCTTCGCCAGCATCTGGATGTAGTTGGAAATCACCGCCAGCGGCGTATTCACTTCGTGGGCCACGCCGGCCGCCAGCAAACCGAGCGAAGTCAGCTTTTCGGTCTGCGAAAGCTGCTCTTCCATGCGCTCGCGCTGCGTCACGTCGTCGATTAGCAAAAGCCGGCCGATGCGCTCGCCGGACTTGCTCACCAGAGGAGTAATGGAAACGTTGAGAGTTAGCGTCTTGCCCTGATGCTGCAGGCGTTGCTTGTAGATGCCGGTGATTTGTTCCTGCTCGCGGCGCGAGTCCACCTCGGCGGCAAGTTCTTCGGGAAGCAAGGAGCGCAATTGCCGGCCCACCGCATCCTGGCGCGCCACCCCGAAAAGTTGCTCCATGCGCGTGTTCCAGGATTCCACGATGCCTTCGAGATCCACCGCGAGGACGCCGACGTTGAGCGACTCCACGATGTTTTCGCTGAAATCCTTGAGCCGGGCAATCTCCAGCGCTTTCTGTTCGAGCGAGGAATAGAGCTGCGAATTGTCGAGCGCTACCGCGACATAGCCGGCGATGGTTTCAACGAGTTCGACGTCGTCGCTCGACAGGAAGTCGCCGTCCACCGTCTTGCCAAGGCCCAGCACGGCGACAGTGTGCTCGCGAATGCGGCACGGAACGAAATAGTTGAGGTCCAGCTGCTCCAGCGTGTGGCGGACAGAATTGCTTACGTCTCTGGGAGCGCGAGGCGACTCGAAGAAAAGCGCTCCGCGGGTGAACTCTACGCCAGCCGCCTGGCCCAGAAAACTCAAATCGAGAGGCTCCGCAAGCCGCACACCCATGGAACGCGCCAGACGCATCTGGCCGGGCTCCGTCGGATCTTCCACGAAGATCGCCAAACGGTCGACCAGCAAAGTCTGCGAGACGCGGTCCATCACCGAACCGAGCATCGGTTCGATGCGAACTTCGTTGGTCAGCGTGCGGCCAAATTCGATGAGTGTACGGCGGTAGTCCAGGCGGTCGCGGTAGAAAAAACGGTCGAGGCGCGCTTGAATCCATTCGCGGAACGGCTGAAAGAGAAAGGCAGCTACGACGATGGCGATCATGCCGCCCACGGGCCCGGTAGTCTGCGTGTTGAAGATGTACGCGATCAGCGCGACCAGCGCAAAGTACACCGCCGCTACGGCAGCCGTCGCTGCTGTGTAAGCCAGGCCGCGCTTGAAGATGATGTCCACATCCATCAAGCGGTAGCGAATCACCGCGTAGCCGAAGCACAGCGGAATGAGCACCAGTCCCATAACGGACAACGACATCCAGGGCCGCTGCGCCGCATCGAAGAGGAACGGCAGCACGTAGAACAAAGCAAACGGCAAACTGCCAATCAGCGTGCCGCCGGTCAGCCACTTCAACTGCTGGCGCAACACACCGGACGGAGCCTCACGATAACTCTTATAAAAAACTACTCCCGCAGCGATGAAGCAAAGGCCGAGGAAACCGAGCTCCCATTTTTCTAGCTGTAGGCGGGCGCCAATCCAGGGAAGAAAGCCCAGGGAGTCCTTTGCAGCGCTGACGTGGATGAACAGCAAGAGCGCTGGGATGGCATAAACCGCGCCAAGCTTGAAAGCGGAGCGCCCGGTGCCCTCCGCGCGTTCCGGGAAAACCAGCGCGAAATGAAGAAGCAATGCGGGAGCGAGCAACCGCGCGACTACCGCGCACCAGTACACTTCCCAGTCGAACGCGTCCAGCTTCCCGCTATAGTGAAACGAATACAGAATGAAAGAGACCAGGCAGAAAACATAAAAATGCACCGCGCGCGGCGCATTCCACCGCCGCACAAAGATAAACAGCCCGATAAACAAATACAGCAAGCCGACGATCCGCAGGTAATTCTCGATCGACGAAGGCTTAGGCGCGGGAGCGGTGATCAGCGAAGTCTCGAACTCCTCGCCATTACGCGATAGCTGGTAGCCCACCTGACTCCAGATGCCCGCCCGCCACAACCGGCTGGTTACCTGGACCGACCGGCTAACGCGGAAACCGTTGACAGCGATCAGCCGATCCCCTTCGCGAACTCCAGCGCGCGATCCGGCTGAGTTGGAGGCCACCTTCCAGGCCTGAACGCCATGATCGGTGTCGAACCAGGCGACTCCGTCGTCTGGGTACTCGAACAAGCGCCGCTGCTCGAGGTTCAGCAAGGCAAAGATGAAGGCCGCTATAGTGGCAAGCGCCAACACCACCGCTCCAACGCTGACTCGAAGGCTCTGTTTCATGGCCGCAAACCGCTGGTGCAGACCTCTCCAACGAAGGACAAGTGCAAACCGATGTCCATTCTTTGGTAGACGGTCATGACCGGAATCCTAATGAAACCAACGACTTACAGACGGACGAGGGCGGGGCGTCCCAGACTATCCACTTTCTGGAAGACCACTTACAGCTTTCCAGAGCACTAAAACTGCACGCTCAGCCCACCTCGGAACGTTCGTAGCGACGGCACCAGCACCACCCGGCCATCCCGGCTATTCATCGCAAGGTAGCCTTGCGCCATAAGATTGTCGCAATCGGCGATGGCTTCCCAGCGGCCCAGCGCAAACTTCGGGAGCGGTTGGCGCAATCCGATGTGCAGATACGGGTCTAATTGGAACAAGGACTCCCCGTAGAGATCCACACGGGACACCGTTGCGCCGCTGATCCATTTGTAGCTCGCCTCGATGCGGGTATTGGAGTGCGGAATCCTCGTGTTAATGCCCGCTCCGAGCGAGTGGCGCGCTTGCGTGCGCAGCACGTCGCGAAGGAAATCGTCGGAATCCTCAGAAGGAACCAGCGCGCCCGAATAGGCATACACCGCCGTCAACTCCAGATCGCTGGCGACCTTTTCGCGCCAGGCCACGCGCCCGCCCCAACTGCCGGAAGCGCCGCCATCGTAAGCAAAGCCGCCCGAGAAGAAATCCTGGAAGTAGTCGGCCACCGGAAGTCCGTCGCCCCGTCCGTAAACGGCTACGTGCCGGTTGTCATCATGAAACCCGGCGACTTGAATCTTGCCACGCGTTCCCAGCTTGCGTTCGGCGGACACTTCCTCATGCCAGCCGCTTTGCAGCACCGGACGGCCCTTGCGCCAGAGCAACGCCGGGAAAGCGTCCAGTTCGTTCAAGGCAGCGGCCAACAATCCATCGTTCTCCGCACTTTCTGATTCCAAAGGAGTGGGGCCGCTCGGAAGCGATGCAAAGATTAGAGAAGCTGTCCAGTCATCGTTGGCTTTAATCTTCAGTTCGGCGCGCGGCCGAATCGAAGAAGCCGCCGCGCCAAGCCCGACGAATACGTACTCGCCGCCATAACGCAGCACCAGCCGCTCTCCCAGCGCCACCGTGCCGCCTTGATCGATGCGCATCCCGCGAAACACCGGGCCGCCCGAAGCGACTTTGGCTTCCCGAAGGACCAACGCCGTGTGCGGGCCGGCGCCCAGAGTCCCGGTCGGCAGCCAGATGGTGGCGATTCCGCCGCCGGGAGCCGTCTGGTCATAACTCATTTGCCCGGCCAGGATCAGGCGGCTCCTGCCGCCGATTTGCTGATCGTAGGCGAAGGCCGTGGCAGGCGCGGACGCAATGTTGGAAGCCGACGCCAGGCGTCGCGCTCCATCAGTCATTTCCAGGAGCATGCGCGCGGGCCGCGGAGTGCCTGAATCGTAGCTCAGGGCCGAGGTCGCTTGCGCGTCTTGGTCGTCCGTCCACTCCAGCACCGGACGCATCGACGACGCCGACCGCAATACCCATTTCCAATCATCCGCTTCGGCGCTGGCGGGCGCAGGCTGCCGCCGCAATTGATCCAGCGAAGCAAACATGGATTCGAGCCGGATACGCACAACAGTGGTTAGATTCGAGCTGATGTGGACGTGCTTTTCCAACGTGGGGAGAAAGCCGGCAAGCGTCACGCGCACGGTATAGAACCCAGGCGCGAGCTTGTCGTCGCGGAAGACGCCTTGTGTATTCGTCAGGAACCCTTGCGAGACCGCCACGAGACCGAACGCCTCGGGAACAACTTCCACGCTGGCGCCCAACTGCGGCATGCCCGCAGCGTCGCGAACCACGCCGGCAAGCTTACCGCCGGCAGTCTTCGACTGCGCGACCGCCGGCTTCGCGCCGACGCACGAAGCTCCTGCGATCAGGACCAGAGCCCCCAGGGTCCGGAGCTGTCCTTGTGTCACGTCTCTTACCTCCCCGGCATGGTATTCGCGGCGGTTTTGGTTTCCGCCGGTTGTTTGACCGTGAAATCCGCGGTCCGGGAAATGGTCTGGTTCGAGAGTCCGTCCGTGGCGTTGATGACCAGCGTGTACTTGCCCGGTGTCAGCGTCGCCAGCGGCAAAAGGCGCTCGATGGTGATCTGATCGCCGGTTTGCTTCATTTCTTCGGACGTTTCCTTGAACTGCATGATCTGCTCGTTGCCCTTTTTCACCGTGTACTGGAAGGTGCCGCTGGACTTGTGGGTCTTCTCGTCCGCCTTGAGATTGTAGACCTGCATGTAAATGCCGAGCTTGTCCGTGGTGCTGAAATCGGCATCCAGGCGCGGGCGCACTTTCGACGAGCCGAGCACAAACTGGCCCGAGCCAATCTGCTTGGCAGGCACGTGTTCGATCTGGTCCGCCAGAATCAACGAACTGGCTTCCAGCTTCTCGTCTTCGTACCGCGGAACCGCCAGTCGCGCATTCACCACGCCAATGTTGCCGCTCTGCACGTCTTTGATCACCAGGTCCAGGCGGTACAATCCGGGACGCAGCGGAATGGCCTTCTGATAGATGGATTGCAGCTTCACCGATTGCTGGAACAGCGAATCCGGAAAGTCGCGGCTGACCGCTTCTTCAAAGGTCTGCACCACGCGCCCCGTCAGCGTGCTCACGCGGCCAAAAACGTTGAGCGTCGCCGAGTGAATGCCCTCTTTCGAGAGGAAAGAAAGCTGGCTGTTTGGAACTTGCACGGTCACCGGCACCAGCACGGTATCGTTGGTGACTTTCAGGAAGTCCGTGCGCCAGTTGAAATGAATCTGATCGCGCACAATGCGCGCCGTAACCACGGCTTCCAAATCCTTGAATTTAACCTCAGGCGGTTTTTGAACCTTGGCGTAAAGCTCCAGGCGGTTGAATTCGTTCATGCTGGCCGGCTGGCCGCCCAGGGCGGTTGGCAGGTTCGTGCCGTCCGAGCGTGTGAAACGATCGGTCTTTGACGCCATGCCCATCGATTCGAGCAAGCTCAACCCCGCGCCCGGTACATGCAACAGCGCGTCCTTTTCGGAAGGGTCCATCGTCAAGTGATACTCGCCGGACCCCGACGGGTCCACGAACTCGAGAATGATGTTCTCTCCGATGCCTTCGAGGTAGCGCCAACGCCACGTTTCCCACGGATACGTGCTCGTCGAGCCGCCGCCCTCTTCCATCGGACGGTCATACGTGCCGCCCGTCGGATGCGATTCAACCTCGTCGGCCGGACCCCACATGATGTACATGCGGCCGCGGTCCGTCTTCCAACCCGGTATGCCCGAAGCGTAATGCTCGTTGGTGTAGGCGATGCGGCGGTAGTGTTCTTCCTTGAAATCGTTGTCCGGCAAATCCGGATTGCTGCTGCGGCGCAGCCAGAACTGCTCGATGAACTGTTCGCGCTCTTCGTTGGTGGCCAGTTGCAAGAAGGCGTTGCGCTCTTCCGGCGAGATAATGTAGATCACGTCTTCGCTCAGCCACTGCTTGTACGCGTTATCCAGCTCTTTGAAGGTCTGCTTGATCTTTTTCTTTTGGCTCTTATCCAGCTTCTGTGGACCGGCCGCAATGGGATCCTGCCCCTGCGGGGTTCCCTGCTGGCCCGTAACCGGTGGGATGACGATGGCAAATGCGAAAACGGAAGCTACCAGGGTGCGTACGACCCTTGACATGGATAACACCTCAACCTGTGGGACCCAGCGATTCTAATCCCCGATCGCCTTCGCGTCAATCGAGGAAATCTCCTGCATTTTGTGACACTTGGCCCCCGGTTGGTTTTAGAACTCGGGCGCCCGCAAAGGGTTGCCTGACGATTTTTGGCCTGACCCGTCGTACAGGGAACTTAGTACGGCAACTTAGTAGAGATTGCTAGCGCCGAGGGAAACCGGGAAGACCGGCTGCGGTACTGCAGGGCGCAGCGGCGGGAACCAAGAGGACGGACTGCTACTGCACGCGCTGCGGCTGGCCGTCGTAGCCAACCAGCGCGTCGAAAATCGCCAGCACGTGACGCCGGTACTCCACGATGCGCGAGAAAATATCGCGCAGTTGCGGATCGCGTTCCGCTTCCCGGTGCCACTTCGCCAAC
>Ga0209736_1000113_pt1 | contig 25823 bp, 13 predicted proteins | sample BlaSpr_A8_Ref_M3_FD_187992 | JGI IMG/M metagenome (GOLD analysis project Ga0209736, IMG submission 187992) | Forest soil microbial communities from Thunder Bay, Ontario, Canada - Black Spruce, Ontario site 2_A8_Ref_M3 (SPAdes) (version 2) | ecosystem: Environmental > Terrestrial > Soil > Boreal...
CGCCGGCCTCGAACACGTCGTCTCGATCGTCGGCATCGACGAGGTGGACCTCGACCGCGGCTACATCAGCTGGCGCTCGCCTCTCGCCAATGCGCTGATCAAGGCGAGCCCTGGCGACCGCGTGAACCTGCGCGCGCCAGCGAAGACGGAGCATCTCGAGATCATCGAGGTCGAGTACTCACCGATTCCGATGGATTCTTTTCGCGAACCGCTAGGAGCTCAGTCGACGCCCAAGGTCGAACGCTCCTAGACTTAGCCGCCCGACTCTGAGCGTTCCCCCGATCTTTGTCGTCCTTGCACATTGTGTCGTCCGGAGCTGGACAGCGAAACGTTTACGATGACTGCTCGGCGATTCCTACAGTCAAATTAACTTGTGTCCGGCGATTCTGAGCGAATCACGGGCAACCCTGAAGTTATCAGCTCGCCTGTCGGATTAGTACCGAGAACGCCCTAGTGTTGACCGAACCGATCAAATCCCAGATGAGGGCTTTGTTCAAACGGCATTCTGGGAAGTTGGCAGCGAACCCTTCGGTTCTCGATTATCTTAGGATGCCAGTCGCAAAAGAAAAGCCCCGACTCTGCAGAACGTGAGTCGGGGCCATTCTTTTTTTTGGGTCCAACATTGGGTCCAACTAGGCCCGGTTTTAGGCAGCTTTTTCGTGGTTAAACGGTGCAGAATCAACGGATGAGTATTAAGTTAACAGCCGAATGCTCTACCATTGAGCTACCGGGGAACGGGATGGTGTATCCGTCTCATTGTAGCAAAACAGGCCGGGTGCTGTTCAACCACCATGGCACCCCGTTGGGGCACGCGAGAATTGCGAAGTTTGGATGCGTGGAATCGGCGGAGAAATGCCTTTACACCCGAAATCCAGCATTTTGCTTTTAAACATCCTCAAACATCGCACAAATCCGCTGCTTGCCGCAGCGAGGTAAGGGGGTCGCGCGTGGGCACGAACTCGTGGGCAACGTAACCTTGAAAGTTGGTTGCTGCGATTCCGCGCATCACTCCATCCCACTGCACTTCTTGGGTGCCGTCGAGCTCATGCCGGCCGGGAACTCCCCCTGTGTGGAAATGGCCGAGCCATTGGATGTTCTGCTGAATGCTGCGAACCAGGTCTCCTTCCATTATCTGCATGTGGTAGATGTCATATAACAGTTTGACGCGCGGTGAGTTCACGGCTTGTACGACTTGCACGCCCCAGGCGGTGTGATCGCACATGTAATCTTTATGGTCTACCTTGCTGTTGAGGAGTTCTATGCAGATGGTGACGCCGTGGTCCTCGGCAATCTTCTTCACGCGATTGAGTCCCGCAATTGTGTTTTTGGCGCCCTCTTCGTCGGACATGCCCGCGCGGTTTCCGGAGAAAGTGATCACGTTGGGCACGCCGGCCTTGGCCGCCAGTGGAATGTATTTGCGAAAACCCTCCTCGATCCTTGCGTGGTTTTCGACGCGGTTCATGGCGCTGCCAATCTCGCCGCCTTCGGCATAGGCCATGCTGCAAACCAGGCCGTGACGCCCGGGTATTTCATATTCATCCGGCTTCAGTAGATCCACACCCTTCAAACCAATTTGCGCCGCGTAGGCGCAGAGATCTTCAAGCGGAATTTTCTGGTAACACCAGCGGGAAACCGATTGCTTGATTTGCCCTTTGCGCCGGATGGGAGCGTTTTGCTGCGGCCACGACATCGACGGAATAGAAGCCATGGTCGCTCCCGAGATAGCACTTTTCAGCATGGTGCGCCGCGATAGTTTAGTCATGGGAATTCACCGGGAGCGGAGCAGAGAACGCCGAAGATGGGCCAGCACAGTCCACGGGACAGTCGCAAGAACCATCCCTGCTCACTGCAAAAAACGAAATTTCACGATGGCCCGTTCTTACGCGAGATTTCGCTCCGCAGGCTATTGGCGCCAACATCGCCCTATTCGCGAGTGGGCGAAGTGAAGCGTTTAACGAGATTTGCCGCCGGTTTCTGGACATTCTTGTCTCCTCCTTGTTAAGTTTTGAGAATCTTCAGGCCATCCAGGAAAGCAGAGTTTGAAGATCGCCTGCCATGGTCGACTCGGTCCCGCGAGGCATCGAGGGGCCAATGGCTACGGCGTCGCCGTGTTTCTCGAACCACACCAGGAACGAAGACTGCTCGGCTCCTGGCAGTCGTTGCTGGTTCAGCCAGTTGTAATACGCTCCGATATCCGCATCGATCAGCGCACCCATCGGATCGAGTTCCGCACGGCCGTCGATTCCAGAAAGCATCTCGTTCATCGGCTTCTGACGCTGCCGCGGTGCGAAGCGCACCAGTAACGTAAGCGGCTGGGCGCGCCGCAGTGCTTCGCGTGCCGCCCATTGTGCGAAAGTCGTGCTGAAGACCTGCGTCCCCGAGCCCTCGGTCAGCAACTTGATCTGAAAGCGATCCAGAACCGCGTCCCCGGATTTGGCCGCGCTCCCATCCAAGCGCTGATCCAGACCAAGATCAGCGGGATGCATCTGCGCTAGTAGAGTGCGCAGCGTCTCGGGTCCCATGCCGGGCCGTTCAAGCTCCACGCGTATTTTGTTCGACAACGCCGCCCGCGCTGGCTCCAGCGCGTGGTAGGAGATGCACGTGAGCGCAGGATCGTGAGCCGTTTCTTGTCCGCCATCTATATACCAGTGGCCGTGAGCCACGGGATGCGCCTTGGCTCGAGCGCCCACAGCATCCAGCAGCAGCTTCAAACCATTTTCGGGCTGGACACGCCTGAAGTACACCCCGTGCGGACGAAGCTTGCGAAACAGTGGCTCTTCCGTTGTCGCGACGCCTTGGCCGACGACGGTGATTCCCAGCCTGGGGATCGGTGGAAGTTCGGGCGGCACCGCCGCCCGCAAACGCTCCGCGTAAGCGAGAGCCGCTACACGAAACGCATCCAATTGGTGCGTCGTCCAGAGGTACGCCGAAAGCTGCTCGACAAACTGCGCCGGCGCGTTTATCCAATCGAATTGTTCGAGCTGCGGGGAAAGACGGATTTGTGCGAATCCTCGAAACCAGTTCTTTGTCTGTTCTGCCGAAAGCGAGCCCAGGTTTGAGAGTTCCCTTTCGAGAGCTTTGCGCTCCGCGGGAAACTTGAAATCGTAATCGATGACCTCTCGCAACAGGCTCGGCAAGAAGCTCAGCGGTAGCCGCTGCAGCGCGGCGAGATCGTTGGTGACAAGTTTTCTTGCTTCCGGCGGGTAGCCGCTGAATTGCTCGGGCTTGAGCTCGATGAGAGGCATAGAGTTACGCAAGCTCGGCGATAGCCTTGCCTTGTGCAAGCGCCGCAGAAAACCCGAGCATCGACCCGATCGATGGCACAAGATCGGTGGACTCCAGCGCGCGGTCGATAACCACACCCTCGCGAACGCCCGCTCCCATCGCCATCATCCAGGTAGTGCGCGAGAGCGCATCGCCGGTACGGTGGTGCTGAAATCCGTTGCCGCCGGAATCATCGTCGGAATCACGTCCAAAATCCGGCAGAATAAATACGGTGGTGTTGCCGGCGTATTCCGGTTCGGCCTGGATCGTTTTCCAGAGCTCGGCGCAAAGACGGTCGGTGCGCCGAATGCCCTCGATGTAAAGAGAGTACGCACCGGCATGCGCGATATCGATGTCGTGCATCGTGATCCACAACAGGCTGGGCGCGAGTTGCCGCATCAACTGGCGCGTGATGTACACGGAGAGTTCATCGGGACTCGAGAGTGTACGCGCATGCTTTTTGAAGTCGTCCACGGAAAGCTTCAAGAGCATCTCCAACTGTTGCAATGCAAACTCGCCGCCGCCGAGCTCCGGCGTGTAAAAAGGTGTCTCGTAGTTGTCGCGCAGCAAATGTTCGTAGTCCGCGCCTCCCCCCAATGTTGCGGCGGTCAACAAATGCTTCGGCAAAATCACACGGGCGCCTAAGCCAGGCCCGTAAGAGCGGTGACTGCTCTCACCGATACGATTGAAGCCATTGCTCGGAGCAACGACCCACGCATCGGACGAGGGGCGTTTTAAATCCTTGCGGAAGTACTCGAAGGCCGTGGGGTGTTCCGGCGGCAAGGAAGCAAAGTTGTTAATGGTTTCGTAAACACCGGTAGCCAGGCTGGCCGTGGCCACATAATGACCGAGGATGCCGCGATTAACGACTTGCGTGAAAAAGGTGGATTGCGGAATCAATTCCCGCATCAGGTGGGGGATATTTTCCTGGCCTTCGGGCGCAAACGTTTCTTGGTCGCGCGCGCCACCGCCGAAGGTAATCACCACGACTTTTCTCTTCTTTTGCGGAATTCCGGTCCGGGCGAGCAGCCCGGAGCTTAGCAGCGTGCTACCCAGGGTGACGCCGGCGGCGCTGCGCAAAAACTCGCGCCGGGTAAAGGCTACTTGCCTGGCAAGCTCCCGAGGGTTTGAGCGTAAATCGTCCAAGCTTAGGCTCGAAAGACCGCCTGAATTCCGCTCGGTTTTGGACCTTGATGAGCTATGGTAGGTCATTGTAAACGCAATGCTTAGCGTAAGGTACGCCGCGCCTCCACCGAAGTCAAGCATGGGCTCGAAGAAGCCTCGCCGCCATCCAATTTCATCTCTTCTGCCCGTTCCGCTTCGTTTTTCGCCGGATTTTCGTATTTAACCAGATGGTTAAATACGAGAACTCCTAATTCCCATTCCCGATCTGGATATAGTGGCCTGCGGGGAATCACGGCTTGCCGGATGGGCTGTCCTTCGCACCATAGATAAATTGGCGAATTTCCGCCCTTTGTTTTTCAAGATCCTCCAGGTGCTGTTCGCGAATCCTTTGATAAACCTGGAGTTGCTCCTGGGCCGACTCCTTTTGGCCGGTGCGAACGTAGGCCTGCCCCAGGCGGTAATGGGCGTCCGCAAGATCGGGGTTTAGTTCCAGTGCCCGTACATACTCCGGAACGGCCTCGGGATACTTGCTCTGGTCGGAGTACAGGTTGCCCAACTGCAGATGCGCCTCGGCCAGTTTGGGGTCGAGTTCGAGAGAATTTTTCAGCAGTGTCTCAATTTGATGCAGATCCAGGTTTGGATCTTGAGCCCGCTTTCCTTTCCACAAACTCATCGCGTAGTAGTAGAGAGCTTGGGCATTGCGCGGCTGGAGTTCGGAGAAACGTCGGAATCGCTGGATGACATCGTCGGCCTGGCCGGGCGAGCTGTCGTAGGCTCTGGAGAGAAAGAGGTAACAGCTTGGGTCAGAAGGGTTTAGGTCAGCCGCCCGGAGCAACGATTTGACGGCATCGTCATAGTTGCCGTGCGCGTAGAGAGCCATCCCCAGACCGATCGCCAGCCGGGGCGACGTCGGATAGCGCTGGACGGCGTCTTGGAAGACCTGTATGGCTGGTCCGAGTGTGCGGTGGAGAAGCAGCTCGCTGCCCCAATCGAACAAGTTGCTCTCGCTGGGATCGGTGTGGGCGGCGAGTTCGTATTCGTTGGCGGCTTGCACGAAGTTCCCGTCTTTTTCTTCCACCTCGCCGAGCAGATTGTGCAGTTCGGCGGTGTTCTTAAGTCTCAGAAGCAGCTGGATTTGTTGGTGGGCCTCGGCAAGACGCCCAGAGAGAAGGTAAGCAAGAGACAGGTCATATCCATTGTCGTAGGAGGATGGCTCGATCCGCTGGGCGCGCTCAAGATACGGCACGGCATCGGCGATCTTTTTGGATTGGACGTAAAACTCGGCGAGGTTGTGATTGGTGTCAAAGTTCTGCGGCTCGAGCTCGGCGGCCTTCTTGAACTGTTCACCGGCACGATCGATCTTTCCCAAGCGGACGAGGTTGGCGGCGAGATTGGTCCGGGCGGGGGCGGAATTCGGGTTCAACCGGACGGCTTTCTCAAAGTGGGGGTTGGCAGAGGGGTCCTTAGACTCTGCCGAGTAAACCATGCCAAGAAGTTCGTGAACTTCAAAGCTTTCCGGGACCTTCTTGAGCAGGTCCTCCAGCTTTGCGGCGGCTTCGGAGTAGTGTCCCGAGTCATATTGAGCGACGGCCGCCTGGAATTCGTGATCGAGACGCGGGTCCTGGATGGCGTGCGCTGGCACTGCTGAGACGCATGCTAAGAAAATGAACAGAACAGCCTTGGTAGAACGGTTTCCGATGAACACGACGTTCGTAGGTTATCACCGCACGATAAGACCGGGAAAGATCGAGCAAAAAAGGGTTCCCCGCAGAGCGCCCTCGACGAGCACTCTGCGGGGAGGTGTGAGGTAAAGTTAGAAAACCAGCTTCAAAGCGAACTGGATCTGCCGCGGATCGTAGGGAGCATCGCGGGTGGATCCAATTTCGCCAAAGTTGGAATTTGTGAAGTTGCCAGAACCGGAGACGGCTACCACGCCGTTGCCGCCGAAATTCGGTGCGTTGAAGTTCGGATGGTTGAGGAGGTTAAAGATCTCAGTTCGGAATTGCACCGTGAAACGTTCCCTAATTGCGAAGTTCTTGAAAATTGACAAGTCCAGTCTGTGGAATCCGGGTCCCGGCACTTGAGTTAATCCACCCAGGGCTGCAGCACCCGTCAACGGCACGCATCCCGCAGGCAGGCTGGTGGGCACGCCACTGGCCCCAAGGACGCAGGGCTGCGCGAACGCTGCCGCGTTTCCGTACCAATTCAGCTTGCCATTTTTATCATTATGCAATCCGAGATCCAAGGCCTGGCCCTTTACACGAAGCACGCCACACCCCAGACCCGCCGCTGTACCACTCGGGCAACTTAAGCCGATGGGCTGGCCGCCTTGCAGAGTCGTGGACCAGTTGACGCTCCAACCGCCAATCAACTGGTTCTGAAGCCCTGAGGCGTCGGAAGCGAAGTGCTTACCTTTGCCGAAGGGCAATTCATAGCCGCCACTGAAGTGGAAAACGTTCCTTATGTCGAAGCCAGCCAAACCGTAATCGAAATGGATTCCGAGGCCAGGTACGCTCGGCGCACGGTAACCCTGGACGCTTCCGCCGTTGAGCAAGTCACCCGCGTCGGAGAGCGTCTTAGAGTAAGTGTAAGCTGCGAGGAAGTTCAGACCATTCGCAAAACTCTTTTCGACTTTCGTTTGCAAGCCCTGGTAGATGCTGTTCCCTTGCGTTGCCGCGTAGCTGCTACCCCGCCCGAAATCTTTGTAAGCAACCAGATTCGCTTGATTGGCGTTGTTGTCGGTGATGGTGGTCACATTGTTACTGCCCGGGAAGGTCTCCAAATGGCGCGCCTGCGAAGTCACGTACCCGGCCTGCACAGATAGGCTAGGCGTGAGCTGATATTGGATTGTCAGATTTCCACTCATGGAATAAGGAGTCAGGTAGTTAAACTGAATTCCGCGCAGGGCCAACCCACTGGCGTTAACCACGAGTGGACTCAGTGGAGTGCACGAGAATCCGGCTTCAAACGTCGCCAGACCATTCATCGAATTTGCGCCGATTCCGCCGCAAGGAGTCCCGCCAGGCCCAGCTGTGGCATAAGGATAGAGGCCGGTGGGGTCGAACACCTGATTGACCGGGCAATTTCCATTAACGAGAGCTACGGGACATTTAGTTTTCAGGCCAGGGAAGAAGGAGAAATTGAATTGAAACGGATAGTTTTCGCCGATATTCGGCGAAAAGCCGCGATTTTCAAATCCGTTGTAGAACATTCCAAATCCACCGCGAACCACGAGCTTTGGACTGACCTGGTAAGCAAAGCCCACGCGCGGTGAGAAATTAGCTTTTTGCGAGTTTCCAAGCCCGCTGCCGTATTTATTGGTAGCTAAGCAGTTGATGCCATCTTGAGCGAGCAGAGTGATGAAGCTCGCCGAGACGAAGGTGTTGTTGCAGGAGTCCTTACCGCCTGGCATTAGGTAAGTTGGCGCACCCAAGGCATTTGGCACAAAGTTGGCTTGATTCGAGTGGTGCTCGAGGACGAGACCAAAGAAATCGTAGCGCACACCAAGATTGAGGGTCAGTTTGGAGCTCACTTTCCAGTCATCTTGGGCGTAGCCGCCGTAATAATTCTTGCCATTGTCGGTCAATGAGATGTTGGAGACGAAAACCCCGTTCGATCCCCCGACGTAGTCGGGGCCTCCGACGGTCGACGTTCTTGGAACCAAGAGGAAGTCCGCAATGCCTACGTTGCCTCCAGTTCCCCCGGGAGAGTCCGTGTATCCGCCATAATTGAATTGACCGTGAGACCAGGGCGGCTGCAAGGTCGAAAACTTGACGTGCTGAAACTCAAAACCCATCTTGAAAGTATGTTTGCCATAGATCTTGGTGACATCGTCGGTGAGCTGGAAAGTGGAACTGACCTCATCCGAGGGCAAGAAAGCGTTGCTCCCCAAGGTCGAAAGAGCGCCGATGCCGAAAGCGGGAAGGCCACCATTTTCTGACACCTGCGGGATGGCCTGTACGCCAAATTGTGCCGGAAGACCCAGCTGGCCAGCAACCGGGCTTGCGCGGGTCGTATGCAGGTAATTGAAGCCGGTACGCAGCTCGTTGATTAGCGTCGACGAAAACGGGTGCGTGTAACCTATTGCGGTCTGCTGCGCGTTGGCTGTCTGGGGGCCCTGCTGGAAAGCGCCGCCGTCCGGGACGCCGCCGAAGATACCGGGAATGAAGTCCGGATCGTCCGTGAAGCTGAACCGGAAGAAGATCTGATTCTTCTCGTTTAGATTGAGATCCAGGCGGGTATCAAAGGAGTTCTTGTGTTCATAGAGTTTCGGTGAGTTGGCAAAATTGGCAAACACCCCTGAAGTGGTTGGCGAAGGAAAAAGGTTGAGAAGTTTTATTCCGTCTGCATTCAACCGGTTGAACGGGATTATGTTCAAATTGCAGCCGGCGGCAAAGTTCGCGGTGCTGGCGGCGCAGGTGCCGAACGGATCGCGAGTAAATCCCGTAGCCGATGCCGTCAAACCACTCACCGGATCCACTTGTCCGTTGTTAACCACGCGGGTGGTCGCCGGATCAAAGATTGTTCCGATTGGAGCGAGGCGTCCCAAGTTGTCGATGGTGCAGCCCGACGAGGGCTTCCCAGGAGAAACTAGAGAGCATGTAGATGCCAGGAGATAGTCCTGAAGGTTTATCGTGGAACCAGCCGCGTTCCAACTCTGTCGTTCCGCAGCGGTCGGGACGGTGCCAGTCAAAATGGTTCCCTGGACCCTGCGGAGTCCTTCGTAGTCGCCAAAAAAGAAAACCTTGTTGCGGCCATTAAAGATGTGCGGGATAACAACCGGGCCGCCAGCGGTAAATCCAAATTGGTTCTGACGCAATTCACCTTTCGGGACGCGGCCTGCATTTTCAAAGAAGTCCGCCGCATCCAGCTTGTCGTTGCGGAAGAATTCCCAAGCCGAACCGTGAAGCTGGTTCGTACCGGACTTGATGGTGGCATTGAGCACCGCGGCTCCGGAACGGCCAAATTCAGCGCTAAAGTCCGAGGTCTGGACCTTGAACTCCTGAATGGCATCCACGGGAGGAAGAACAACGAAGTTCGTACCGTTGAGGAAGTCCACGGTGTCCGAATTGTTGTCAATGCCGTCGAGGAGATAGTTGTTCTGGGCGGGGCGCAAACCATTGGCCGCAAAAGCGCCACTTGCCGCGTTACCACGTGTGTCCGCCTGAGGGGTGTTCACACCTGCGGCGAGTTGTGCGAGAAATGTGAAATTCCGGCCATTCAGCGGGAGGTTATTCACGCTGCGGGAATCAATCACCTGACCTACAGCAGCGTCCTGGGTTTGGAGCACAGGAACAGACGAAGTGACCTCGACGGTTGTGGTCACATTGCCCGGCTTGAGGGTGAAGTCAGCGACCACGTTCTCGCCTACGTTGACCTCAACATGGGGACGTATGATCGTCTCGAAGCCTTGAAAAGTGACGGTGAGCTTATAACTCCCGATTCTCACCGGAGTAAATTTGTACACGCCATCGTTTCCCGTAGTGGTCGCGAGCGCGGCGTTCGTACCTTCGTTGGTGAGCGTGACCGTGGCGCCGTGGACGGCCGAACCCGAAGCGTCGGTAACGGTCCCCAAGATGGCGCCGGCATCGACTTGCGCCCGGAGCGGCGCCACGCACAAAAGAGCCAGCACAAATGCGGCGGTCATCCCCAAGAATGCTCGCCAGATCAACCTTGAACCAGCCATACGCTTCATGAACTTCCTCCTCAGCACGAGCACGGTGCCGTAATTCGCGCGGTAAACGCCGGCCCGCAGACCGTCCACCAACGAAACCCGCCGGGCGGCACGCTATATGCTGCAACGGCAGGCCTCTGGACCGAATCTTCCGATCGAACCCATCGGGCAACAGCGGCCGTTACTACGCGCCACAAAGGTCAATTAATTAGACAAACCCAAAGCCCCCGGTATGGAAGTAAACGTTAACCCCAACTAAGCGACCCCAAAATACTTAACCGCTTAACCTGGCTGATATCACGCTATTTTGCATGCTGTCAAGCACTATTTTTGATTTATACTCTGCGCACCCGCCGGATTTCCGGTTTCCGACGTTCTGTTGTAACTTCGGAATTGGTCGAGGACACAGCTGATGCAGGCATTATGGGACTAACCATTCGCGATGTGGCCAAGGCCGCGGGTGTGTCCACTGCGACAGTCTCCAACGTCTTGAACAAGACCGGTAAAGTCGGCCCGCGTACAAACCGCCTGGTGCTCTTGACGGTGAAGCGCCTCGGCTATTTTCCCAACGCTCATGCTCGACACTTGGCTTCCCGCGACAGCCGTACGCTCGGGATTATTGTGTCCGACATCGTGAATCCCTTCTTCCCGGAAGTGATCAAGAGTTTCGAAACGCGCGCGCGCCAGCTCGGTTACGATGCCATTCTCAGCGACACGAATTACGATCCGAGAAGAACGCGCGAGGCGGCCGAGCGCATGATGGAGCACAACGTGCGCGGCGTAGCCATCATGACGTCGGAGATCAGTTCCCGGCTCATTCTGGAATTTGAGCGCAGAAGGATTGCCGTCACGTTCCTGGACCTCGCCCCTGTTCGCGGCTATGTCAGCAAGCTACGCATCGACTATTTCTCGGGAATCAAGCAAATCGTTGAATACCTGCATAAGAGCGGGCATCGGCGCATTGCCTTCATCGCTGGGCGGGCAAAACTCAAGTCCAACCTCGCCCGGCTGGAAGCCTACGAAAAATGCATGCGGAATGTGGGATTGGAACCTGGGCCGATCATACACGGAGATCTGCGCTTCGAAGGCGGCCTGGCGGCGGGCTTGAGTATAGCGAAACTATCGCCCAGGCCTACTGCGGTGATGTCCGTGAACGATCTTACGGCCGTGGGCGTCATTAAGGGATTACTGAAAGGGGGCTGCCGCGTGCCGCAGGATATTTCCGTTACGGGATTTGACAACACGCGCTTGGCCGAATACAGCAACCCTTCCTTAACGACCGTGGATATCCACCGGGATATGCTCGGCGAGATGGCGGCCGACGCGCTGCACGAACTCTCTAGCTCCGCCAATCCGCAGGGGAGGGAATACCAGATTCCCGCTGAACTTATTTTGCGAGATTCTTCAGGGCCCGCTCCGCCGGAAAAATCCTGATCGAAGTCCCAGCACTTTGCGCTCCGCACGTCCCAATTTGCAGGCTGCCACTGCTCGAGACTTGGAGCAGGTACGTTAGTCTTTGGAACAGCTTCGCCACGATGCTAGCATGCGAAGGCCGAGCGATCGCGGCGGGGACATTTAAGAATGGCGCGCCGAAAAGACGAAGACCACGCTTTTTCACGGCGCACCTTGCTTAAGGCGATGCGATGGGCTCCGGTCCTTTTTTTGCCGGCGCCTCTCCACGCGCGGACGTTTCGGTCGTTACTTGGGGAGACTCCGGGCGAACGAAACCCTGCTCTCGACTTTGCTGATTTTCGTGTAAGGCCCCACTATCCGGCGAAGTCTCCGCTCGACGAAGTTTTGCGCAAAGTCGCTCCGGGCACGGATGCGTTCCTCACGGAAAAATATGCATTTGAAATCATGGGGCTCCTCGACCAATGGCGAGAAGGTCTTCTGGCCGGGCCACCCGCGCTCAGTGACCTGGCGAAATTTCTGGACGCTTCGCTCGAAGCCTGTTCGCTGGTTCCCATTCAGAAAACCAGCCTGCGCTCCGGAGGCGGGATGGAGGTCTATCGAAGAGAATTTGCAACCAACGCCGTCTTGGGCCGCGAACGCTTCCTTCAAGAAATCAAGACCTACCTGAGTTCGATGTCGCGCGTGGAGACCGCTGAATTTGAAATAACCGGCATCGAGGAAATTGCCAACTCGTCGCCGCTGGTGCGCGTCGAGATTCGGTATGACCTTGTTGGCACTCGGAAGGACGCCGGACGCGAGGAACGCATTGGACGCTGGCTGACCCAATGGTCGCGTGATGAAGCAACTGGTTGGCGAGTGCGCCGGTGGGAGCCGACCGGGGAAACTCTAAGCCGGGGCGAACCGATATTTGTTGACATTACTTCCCAAGCGCTGGGCCAAACGGAATCGTACAAAAAGCAAATGCTTCACGGAGTTGATTACTGGCGCACCGTTTTGGATGGGGCCTGCGGCATCGACGTTTACGGCAACAACGGCTTGGCGGCCGGAGATATTGACAACGACGGACTCGACGACCTGTACATCTGCCAACCTCCGGGACTTCCGAACCGTCTCTATCACAATCAAGGGGATGGAACGTTTGAGGATGTGACGGAGAAGGCGGGAGTCGGCGTGCTGGATGGCACGGCATGCGCTTTGTTTGCGGATTTTGAGAACAAAGGGTTCCAGGATCTTTTGGTGGTTTGTGGCAGCGGGCCGCTGCTCTTTCTGAATCAAGGGAACGGAAAGTTTTCGCTGAAACGCGATGCCTTCCAGTTTGCGCGGCCTCCGCAAGGAACGTTCACGCACGCTGCCGTGGCTGACTACGACCGCGATGGACGTCTTGATGTTTATTTTTGCCTCTACACCTACTACCTGGGTCTGGACCAGTATCACTATCCGGCTCCTTATTTCGATGCACGCAATGGGCCTCCGAACTTCCTGCTTCACAACGAAGGCAACGCAACTTTTCAGGATCGTACGGAGGCGGCGGGATTGAACGCGGACAACGACCGCTATAGTTTCGCGTGCGCCTGGGGCGACTACAACTCCGACGGCGCGCCAGACTTGTATGTGGCCAACGACTTCGGGCGAAACAATCTTTACCGTAACAATGGCGACGGAAAATTCACCGTGGTATCCGCGGAAGCGGGCGTCGAGGACGTCGGGGCAGGGATGAGCGCGTGCTGGTTTGATTTCGACAACGACGGCAACCAGGACGTGTACGTTTCGAACATGTGGTCCGCGGCTGGCATGCGAGTTTCCGAGCAAAAACATTTTCATGAAAAAGACCCGGAGACTATCCGCGCGCTTTATCGCCGGCACGCACGCGGCAATTCGCTGTATCGAAATCAAGGAAATGGCAAGTTTAAAAACGTAAGCCTCGCAGCGGGAGTTGATGTAGGCCGCTGGGCGTGGTCCTCGGACGCTTGGGACTTTGACCATGACGGCTACCCGGACTTGTACATCGCGAATGGCTATATTTCAGGGCCCCAGATTCCAGGACCGAAGACTTCAGGGCGCGACGCGGGCGACGTTGCGAGCTTCTTCTGGCGACAGGTGGTGGCGAATTCGCCTCAGAATCCGGCGCCATCGGTGAACTACGAGTTGGGGTGGAACGCAATCAATGAGCTCATCCGCTCGGACGCCTCATGGAACGGTTACGAGAGAAATGTCTTCTACGTGAATAACCACGATGGGACGTTTTCCGATGTGTCGGGCATTTCTGGACTGGACTTTCCCGACGACAGCCGATCGTTCGCGCTTGCCGACGTCGACCACGACGGGCGCTTGGAAGTTGTCCTAAAAAACCGGAATGGGCCGCAACTCCGAATTTTGCGCAACGCGATGAAGGATATTGGCAACTCGATCGCATTCCGGTTGCGCGGAAAAAAAAGCAACCGCGATGCCATCGGGGCCGTGGTGACCGTCGAAGCCGATGGACATCGGCAGACGAAGTATCTCCAAGCGGGCTCCGGATTTCTTTCACAGCACACCAAAGAGCTTTTTTTTGGTATCGGAAAAACTCAAGGCGCAGTCCGCGCGACCATTCGCTGGCCCAGCGGGCTGACTCGGGTCTTCGAGCATGTACCCGCAAACCGCCGCATCGAACTTGAAGAAGGCTCCGAGGATTTTGCGGCAAAGCCGTTTGCTTCTGCCCCTGCGTCTTACACGCGAGCGAGCGACCCTCAAAAACCGGAGGCGTTGCCTTCGTCGGTCAAGACGTGGCTCATCGAGCCTTTAAGCGCACCGGAGTTTTCCTTGCCCGACCTTGCGGGAAATATACGGGACCTTCGGTCGTTCCGCGGCGGCTACGTGCTGCTTCACTTTTGGGTAACGGCTTCGCCCGCTTGTGGCGAGCAACTGCGCCTTTTGCAGAAGTTCAAGTCAACTCTCGCGTCGAGCGGGCTTCGCATATTGGGCATCAACGTCGAGGATCCAAGCGATGTGGCCGTGGTTCGATCCTTCGTCGCCAAGGAAGGGATTTCCTTCCCGATCCTGCTCGGCACGCAAGAAATAGCCGGCATCTACAATATTATTTATCGCTACCTATTTGATCGTCGCAGGGATCTTGCTCTTCCCACATCTCTTCTCGTCAATGCGGACGGCATGATTGTGAAGGTTTACCAAGGGCCTGTAAATCCCGAACGTCTCGCTGACGACATGAAATCAATGGCGGAATCCCCCGCCGCTCGCATGAGGAGAGCCCTCCCATTCGAAGGTACGCTGTACCAGGACGAGTTTCAACGCAACGACTTTACGTATGGGGTTGCGATGTTTCAGCGCGGCTATCTGGAGCAAGCCGCGGCATCTTTCCAACAGGTCATTGCCGCCAAGCCACAGGAACCGGAAGCTTATTACAATCTGGGAACGCTGTACCTCCGGAAAAACGCTTTACCGGACGCGAGACGCTATCTCGAGCAGACGGTGAAGCTCCGTCCGGATTATCCGGAAGCATGGAACAATCTCGGAATGATCGCCGCCCAGGAAGGTCAGTCCGACGAAGCCATCCGCAACTTCAAACAGTCTTTGCTTCTGAGGCCTGGCTATGTCACGGCGCTGCTAAACATTGGAAACCTTTATCGGCGGCAGGGAGCGGTTGAAGAAGCGGAAAAACTGCTGAGCCGCGCGCTCCAACTGGAACCTGATGATCCAGAAACAAACTACAGCTTAGGAATGCTCTATGCGCGGCAAGATCAACTCGAGCGGGCCTCGAACTATTTGGAAAAGGCAGTGAACCTGCGTCCGGATTATCCGGACGCGCTGAACAACCTGGGCGTACTCTTCGTACGTCAACAGAACTATTCCGAAGCAAAGCAGAGATTCGAGACTTGCATTCGCCTGGCCCCGAATTTTGACCAGGCCTATCTCAATCTAGCCCGACTGTACGTCGTTTTGAACGATAAAGAAAAGGCCAGAGAAGTGTTGCTCGCGCTACTCCACCAGCAGCCGCAGCACAAGTTAGCTCAGCAGGCGCTGGAGATGCTAAATTGACCTTTCCGCAGCAGCGCTCGCCCACGGCCGGAGGAAAGTTTGCAAATGTTTAGCGGCGCGCTAGTTCAGCGTCCATCCGAGAGCATCTGTACCCGCTCGAAGTTGTGTCGAATCCTTGCGCTGCTGATGGTTTTTGTTTCCACCCATGGATTCGCGCAGCAAACTGCCCCCAGCCGCAGCAATTCTCGCAAACTGCAAAACATTTCGCCGCTTCTGCTGGAAGCAGAAGAACTGCTCCGCCAAGGTTCCATCGACGAAGCCAAAAAGAAAGTTCAGGAAGAGCTCCAGCAGAATCCTTCCAGCGTCGATGGTTACAACTTGTTGGGAATTATCTACAGCGACGAAAAGGACGACGCAAACGCTCTGCAAGCTTTTCAGCAAGCGCTGAAGCTCGATCCCAACTCCACCAGAGCGCTCAACAACCTCGGGAACCTATACGTTACAGAGAAAAAGCTCGATCAGGCAGAGAAGGAATTCAGGAAGGTCTTGCGCGTGGAGCCTGGCAATCGCGATGGAAACTATAACTTGGGCCTGGTCCTGATGGCTATGGGTTCGCCTGTGGAGGCTATTTCTCACCTTCAGCGTGTCCACCCTCCAGACATCGCCACTCGCTTCAACCTTATCCGCGCTTACCTGCGGGCCGGCAGAACCGCGGAAGGGCTGAAGATAGCTACTGATCTTTCCACGCAAAATAAAGATGACGTGCAATTGCATTTCACGCTGGGTGTGTTGCTGGCCTCCGAAAAACAATACCGTGCGGCGCAGTTCGAACTGGAAAAGGCCAACGCGCTGCAGCCGGAAACGCTGGAGATTCTCTATAATCTCGGAGAGGCTTATCTCCGGACCGCCGAATACGCGAAAGCCGAACTTGCGTTGAATCGAGCACTGAAACTGAAGGCCGATTCACCGGAAACCCTTTACTTGCTGGCGCAGGTCTATCAAGAGCAGAACAGAGCGGTGGATGCTCTGGATCTGCTGGTGGCCGCGCATAAGCTGGCTCCTCAGAATACGGACGTCATTTTTCTTTTGGCGCGGGTCAGCATGACCCAGAATTATTTTGAAGACGCGATCCCCCTGCTGGAATCGGGCTTGAAAATCGCTCCGCAACGCGCCGATCTCCGCGCCGCCCTGGGCGAGAGCTATTTCATGTCGGGGAAAGCGGAAAAGGCGATTGAGGCGTTCAAGGCGCTCATCGAATTAGACCCTTCGGCGCGATCGTACGCGTTCATGGGGCTCTCTTACCGGCATCTTGGACAATTCGATGAAGCCAGGAAGTACTTTGAAGCGGGCCTCAAGCAAGATCCTCACAACGCTTCCTGCCTATTCAACATGGGCTATATCGAGGAGCGGCAGGGTAATCACGCGCGCGCGGAGGAACTATTTCAGGCCGCGTTGCGCGCAAACCCCGATCTTTCCGAGGCACTGCTGGAATTAGCGAACTTACGAATCGCGAACAAAAAGTTCCAGGAAGCCGCAGACCTTCTGCGGCGATACGTCAAAATAAGCCGCGAGCCTGCCGCGGGATATTACAAGCTCGCCATGGCGGAGAGAAGCCTCCATCAGATGGACGCGGCCCAGCGGGATTTGAGTGTATTCCAAACACTCTCAAAAAATGCTCCCATGGGCCCCTATCCGTATCAGCACCTTTTCGACTACGTGGACAACCGCTCCAGCCTCTCCAGTCAGGACCGCACTCAACTGGACCTGACTCAGCTGACCGAGGAGGTCATCAAACACCCGGACCAGCCTCAGAATCTCTATCTGCTCGCGGAAACTTATCTGAAACTCGGAAGACCCGAAGAAGCCCGGAAAACTCTCGTACAACTCGATCAGTTGAGCGCCGCCGACTATCGAACTCAGACGGGCGTGGGTGTTCTGCTGGCGCGTTATCGTTTGTACGACGACGCCATCCAGCATTTTCAGACGGCGCTGAGCGCGAATCCCGAGTCCGATGACGTGAAATTCGACCTGGCCGATGCGTACTTTCGGAAAGGCGCCTATGCTCAGGCGCTGGCAGCCACCAAGCAAGTTTCGGTGCAGGGCCAGCAGGACGGCGCCTTCCTGGCTTTGCTCGGAGATATTTACGCACATCTTGGCGATACTACCCGGGCTTCCGAGATTTTCCGCGATGCGATCAGCCGAAATCCCGACAACGATCAGTACTACCTCTCGCTAGCTCTGGTGCGGCTGCGCGAGAACAATGCCGCCGGGGCGGAAGAGACATTACGCAAAGGTCTCGCTCGAGCTCCTGGCTCCGGAAAAATCTATTGGGGCTTGGGAATTGTCTCCGTGCTCGAGGGCAAGACTCCGCAAGCCGAAGAGGAATTCGAGCGCGCCCTGGATTTGCTCCCGGAATGGCCCGGGAGCTATTCCACCCTGGGCTTTTTCTATTTTCAAACGGGAGAAATCGCCAAGGCCCGGGAAGTGTTGAATCGCTTCAAGGGCAGCCACGCCGCCGGCGGCTTGGACATAAATCGCATCGAAGAAGCGTTGTCTCGAGCCCCGGCCGCACCCTCTTCGATCAACGAACCCATGCCTATGGCTGCCAGGTTGCAGCTACTTCAGCTAACGCTCTCGCTCGCCGACCGCACGCTTTGAAATCGCAGGCGGAAACTTGCGGTTGAACGCGTGAATAGCCGGGACTAGAATGCGTGAAGCGCTTCCGTTTTCCAAAATGTCGAGAGCGCGTTTGTTGCGCCGCTAATGAAACGGACACTTTCGAGACAAGTTTGAAATGCGGAAAAAACCGGAGGCAGGCAGGCGGAGTTTTCTCGTCAGCATGTGCAGCGCAATCCTGGCGCTGACCGCGGCAGTTGGCGTGGCCTTCCATCAACAGGCCCTCGCGGAGCAGACTCCAAAAACGCAAGACTCTCGCATCACTGTCCGCTACACCGACGTTCGAAAAGAGGCCGGAATCACTTTTCTACAAGACTCCACGCAAACCGAAGAAAAGTACTATCTCGAGACCATGGGCACCGGCGTCGCCTGGCTCGACTACAACCAGGACGGCTTGATGGATCTCTTTTTCGTCCAATCAGGCGAAACAGATGCTTACAAACCTACGCATCCGCTGCGTTCCGCGCTTTACCGCAATAATGGCGACGGGACGTTTACCGACGTCACCGAAAAAGCTGGCGTCGGAGGCGCGGGCCATTACGGTCAGGGTGTCGCCGTCGGCGATTATGACAATGACGGCTACCCCGATCTGTACGTCACTGGCTACGGCCGCGCGATTCTGTACCACAACAACGGCGATGGGACTTTCACGGACGTCACCGCCAAAGCCGGTGTAGCCGATGAAGGTGGATGGTCCACCAGCGCCGGATGGTTTGATTACGATAAGGACGGCTGGCTCGATCTCGTTGTCACCAACTATATCGAGTGGACGCCCAAAACGAACATCTGGTGCGGAGAACGCCGCCCGGGATATCGTTCTTACTGCAATCCCGGCAATTACAAAGGCCAGAAGACCAAGCTCTACCATAACAATCACAACGGCACCTTCACCGACGTAAGCGACGCATCCGGCGTTGGCAAGCCCGAATCCAAAGGCATGGGTGTGGTCCTTGCGGATTTCAACAACGACGGCTGGCCAGACATCGCCATCGCCAACGATACTTGGCCGAATTTTCTCTTCCTCAACAAACATGACGGAACTTTTCAAGATGTCTCGCTCGTCTCCGGTTTGGCGGCCAGCGAGGACGGCCGCTACGAAGCCGGCATGGGCATCGATGCCGCGGACGTGGACGGCGATGGCTGGCTCGACGTCTACATCACCCACCTGGATTTCGAATTGAATCGTCTCTACCACAACAATCAGGATGGAACGTTCGATGACTACACGTATCGCTCCGGCATCGGCAACAAAGCCATCCTTCTGAGCGGAGTATCCATGAAGTTCCTCGACTACGACAACGACGGCTGGAACGATATCGTGCAATTGAACGGCGCAATGCTCGACAACGTTCATCTCTACCACAGCGAAGTCTTCTACAAGGAGCCCTTGCTCATGTTCCGCAATTTAGGAAAGGGCCAGTTCGACAAAGTTTCGGACTCCCTCGGTCCAGATTTCATGCGCCCCATCGCCGGCCGCGGCATCGCTACCGCTGACTACGACAATGACGGCGACATCGACATCGCCATCAATAACCGCGGCGATTATCCCGAACTGCTGCGCAACGACGGAGGTAACCAGAATCACTGGCTGGAAGTTCTGCTCATCGGCACGCGCTCGAGTCGCGACGGCACCGGCGCTTCGCTGAAGTTAACTTCCGAAGGGTTTGTACATGTCGAACAGGCAAAAGGCGGCATGAGCTATATGTCGGCAAGCGACCCGAGGATTTTTTTTGGCCTCGGCAAACGCATGAAGATTGAATCTTTGGAGATTACTTGGCCGAGCGGGCAAATCGACAAGCTGACGAATCTACCCGTGGATAGAATCATCGCCGTAAAAGAAGGAACGGGAATCGTGCCGCGTTCGTTTCCACAAATATCGCCAAAAGTAGCGAGCCGATGAAGCGAACAAATTCCGTCAACCTGACAAAAATGGATTGCTCCGCGCCGATTTTTGTCCGGAGCCAAGCTTCGGTCTGGATAAACCATAGATCATGAATCCCCTCCGGCGCCGTTTCCTCGGTTCTTCTTCCGTCTTACTGGGCGCGACGCTTTTAGATGCGCTTACGAGCCCTTTTTGGAATTGGAAACGCTCGCTTCTCCTCGAGCCAGCTGCCGCGCCGCATACCCAAACGCCGAAACCGAGTGGTTCCGCCTCGCCACCACCCTCTACGGTCGTGTTCGTCGACGTCGCCAAGGAAGCCGGCCTGAATTCTCCAAACGTCTGGGGCGGCGTCGATCAAAAAAAATACATCATCGAAGCCAAAGGCAGCGGACTGGCATTTTTCGATTACGACCATGATGGCTGGCTGGATATTTATTTGACGAATGGAACGCGCTTCAACACCAACTGGCCGCCGGGGAAAACTCCCACTTCCCATTTGTACAAAAATAATCGCGACGGAACCTTCACCGATGTCACGGAGAAATCCGGCCTCGCACGCACCGGCTGGCAGACGGGCGTCTGTGTCGGCGACTACGACAATGACGGCTGGGACGATCTCTTCTGCTGCTTCTGGGGACACAACATCTTGTTTCACAACAACGGCGACGGCACATTTACCGATGTCACGCGCAAGGCTGGCGTTTACGATGAACAGATCCGCTGGGGCGCTGGCTGCACCTGGCTCGACTACGACCGCGACGGCCACCTCGATCTCTTCGTCTGCAATTACATAAAGCTCGATCCGAAAAACACTCCTTCGCCAACCGAGCCCCCCGTTTGCCAGTGGAAAGGCATTCCCACTATGTGCGGCCCGCGCGGTCTCCCGGGCGACACAAACGTTCTCTATCACAACAACGGCGATGGAACTTTCACCGATGTCTCCGAAAAGTCCGGCATCTTGAAGCCCGGCTCGCGCTATTCCATTACACCCGTTTCCTACGATTTCGATAACGACGGCTGGCCCGATATTTATGTGGCCGTCGATTCGCAACCCAGCATCCTGTTCCACAACAATCACGACGGCACGTTCACCGATGTCGCGGTGATCGCGGGCTGCGCCTACAGCGAGAATGGCCACGAGCAAGCCGGCATGGGCGTAGCCGTCGCCGACTACGACTGCGACGGCTGGTTCGACATTTTCAAGACGAATTTTGCGGATGACACTTGCAACCTCTACCACAACAACGCGGATGGCACTTTCAGCGACGTCACGTTTTCTTCCGGAATCGGAATCAACAACCAGTACGTCGCGTGGGGCTGCGGATTCATCGATTACGACAACGATGGCTGGCAGGATTTAATTCAGATCAACGGACACGTGTACCCGGAAATTGAGGGCCACGAGACTAGCCAGACTTTTAAGAACCCGCGTCTCGTCTACAAAAACCTGGGCGATGGCCGGTTCAAAGACGTTTCTTCCGAGATGGGACCCGGCATCAGCGAGCGTTTCTCGAGTCGCGGCGCCGCATTCGGCGACTACGACAACGATGGCGACATCGACGCCGTGATTTTGAACATGAACGATTTGCCTTCGCTTCTTCGCAACGATGGTGGCAACAAGCAGAATTGGATCAAAATCAAATTGATCGGGACCAAGTGCAATCGCACCGCCATCGGCGCCCGCGTCCGCGTAGTGACCGGCAAACACATCCAGATGGATGAGGTTCACAGCGGCACAAGCGTCATGTCGCAAAGCGACCCGCGCCTGCACTTCGGCATCGGTAAAGCTCAAAAGGTGGATCTCATCGAAGTAAAGTGGCCCACCACGCAAAAGCTGGAACAGTTCATTCAGGTAAATGCCAACCAGATTCTCACTATACGTGAAGGCAGTGGCATCGTTGCGGCTGTCAAAGCCAGAACCAAATAGTCTGTTCTCTGTTTTCAACGAGGCTGAGAATTCGCCGGCTGGTCCTTCAGAATAATCAAGAATTGCCGAAGTTCCCGGCGCTGCCGTTCGGCTTCAGCAGCCTCTGTCTTCTCGGCCTGCTCGTACGCTTCAAATTCCTGCTGCGCTTTTTCTTTCTCGCCGGTCCGTTGATAGACCAGACCGAGCTGGCGGTGCGCTTCGCCCAGCCGTGGGTTTACTTCTATCGACTTCTTGAAATCGCGTACGGCCTGCTCGAGATGGCCACTCGCGAAATGCAAAACTCCCAGCTGAAGATAAGCCTCGTCGAGCTTGGGATCGATGGCCACGGCTTTTTGGAGCAGCGTTTCGGCCTGTTTCAAGTCTGCCGAATTTTCGGACCCCTTCTCACGCTTCCAAAGGCTTATCGCGTAATAGTAATTGGCCAGGGCATTCCCGGGCTGCTCCTGCGCAAACCGCGCCAGCTTCTGCTCGCTGCATTGCAATGGTGTGGGCGTCGTCTTTTCAATCTTGCCGAGGAAAAGATACGGAGCTGGGTCTGTGGGTTGCAAGTCGGACGCTTCGCAAAGGCGCCGCGCCGCTTCTTCCCAAGAGCCGCTCGAGTAGAGAGCCGCACCGAGCCCGGTCAGCATTCTTGCAGAGTTCGGATGCGCGCTCGAACCGTGCGTAAAAACTTCTACCGCTGGCTCGGCCGCTTTATGGAGAAGCAATTCGGAACCCCATTCGAAATAATTCTGCTCGCTAGGATCTATGCGAGCGGCCTGTTCGTATTCGCGGACCGCTTCCAAAGGCTCGTTCAATCGCTCGTCAAGTTCGCCTAACAAACGATGCCCCTCTGCATCGTCCGCAATCGCAAGCGCCTTTCGGACTTGCTCACGAGCCCCCGCGAAGCTGCCCTTGTCTCTGTACGCAAACGCCGCTTCGTACTGCTTGCTCGGATGGCTTGCACTTGTCGCCGGCGGCTCACTGGATTTCAGCGTCAGCGTTTGCTTCGCGAGCGACTCGCTCGTTCGCGAGCTTGCGGCCGAGCCATGCAAGCCAAGATTGCTCCAATCGGTTACACCAGCCACTGTAAAATTCGGTTCGTCCTTGAATTCCATCGCTCCCGGCGAGACTTTACCGGGCGGCGAAGACGCGGAAGATTCGAACTTTAACGATCCCGCTGCACGGAGGACCAAATCGACATGCTTTTTGTCTCCCGGCGACAACACCAGAGCGTCTGCGACGGCGTCGAGCCAACCTGATTTTCCCGCCCGCACAGTATACGTGCCGCCATGACCTACCGAGAGAACGAAACTCCCCTCGGCGTTCGTTTTCGTCTCGATTGGAGTTGAGTTGCCCTTCTCTTCAAGAAGCACAGTAGCACCGGCGACGGGCTCGCCGGCCGCGTTTCGAACAGTGCCTTCGACAGTACCGGCTCCTGATTCCTGTCGAGAAGAGTTTTGCTCGAAAGCTACCGCGCTTGAAAAACTCAACGTGGCAGCCATTACGCATAGAACCATTCCACGTCGATTCTGCGTTCTTCCGAATGAGCGCCGCACTCGACACCGCCATTTCATCATCGAGAGCAAATTATTTCGTCCGCCAGCGGAATCGCACTTATTTTCCATACTTCGGCCCATTCTATGCCCCTGCCCTGGCCGCCCGCAACGAGTCCGATCGGACTAGCGCTTGCGGCAAGCTGCGCCCTCATGTACCCTCCCAACTTTGCGAGCGCCAATTTGTCAAGAAGCTCAGCCGTCCGTTCTGCTCGTTGACGCCGCGTCCGCAGGAGGAGCCCTTTGTTTGATATGCCCAGCCAGTATCACTCGCGATCATCGCTCTGGCCGGAAAGCTTCTTTTGCAAGTAGTTTTCTGGTAGAAAAAAACATGGCCCTGCACATCCGTCTACGGAATGAAATACTTTCTTCACTTCTTGGCTCGATCTTGGCGTAGCAAAAATTGATGACACGGCGATCGAACATCTTTGAGCGGTTTCGTGCACGATTTGGCGCTGACCCGCAAGTCTATCGCGCCCCCGGGCGTGTCAATCTCATCGGAGAACACACCGATTACAACGATGGCTTTGCCATGCCCGCGGCCATCGAGTTTTATTGTTGGGTCGCCGTCGCCGCCAGAGAAGATCGCAAGCTCAGCATTTATTCCGAAGAATTCTCTGCTGGGGCTGAAGCGGATTTGTCTTCCGCGCCTCCGCAGCCCTCCAAAACGTGGAGCGACTATCCCGTCGGAGTGGCTCTTCAGCTGGAACAAGCGGGGATCCGGCTTCGCGGAGCGAATCTCCTCATTGAAAGTGAAGTCCCCATGGGTGCGGGTCTTAGTTCTTCCGCGGCGATTGAAGTCGCCACCGCACTGGCACTCGCCGGCCAGTCTGGCTGGTCTCCGGACCGCGTCCAATTGGCACTGCTCTGCCAAAGAGCGGAAAACGAATTCGTCGGCGCACGTGTCGGGATCATGGACCAGTTCGTTTCCTTACACGGACAAGAGGACCACGCGCTGATGCTTGATTGCCGCGCGCTGAGCTTTGAATCTCTTTTGATTCCCGATTCCGTCAAACTCGTGATCAGCAACACCATGGTCAAGCACGAACTGGCCACCAGCGAATACAATCGCCGCCGCGCCGACTGCGAAGAGGCTGTCCGCCGTCTCTCGGGAGTTTTGCCGGGGATTCGCGCTCTCCGGGATGTGAGCATCGAGCAGCTTGAACAGCATCGCAAAGTGCTCTCGGAAGTCTCTTACAAGCGCGCGCTGCACATCGTCACTGAGAACGCGCGCGTGCTCGACGGCGCGGACGCGCTCCGCTCCGGCGATATCGGCCGCTTCGGAATGCGCATGGCCGAATCCCACCGCAGCCTCCGCGATTTGTACGAAGTAAGTTGTCGCGAGCTGGATTTGATGGTGGACCTGGCTCACCAGCAAAAAGGCGTTTACGGCGCACGTATGACCGGCGGCGGCTTCGGTGGCGCTACCATCAACCTCGTGGACGCGCGCTACGCCGGAGAATTTAAAGAAAAAATGGCCAAGTCCTATCAGAAAGAAACTGGCCTCGTGCCGCAGATCTATATTTGCAAACCGGCGGAGGGCGCCGGCCCGTTTCCATCTTCCGATCTTTGACGCCAGCTCAATGGGCGCTCATACCTCCGGCGTGCAAATTGCTCCCTGCATCGGCTCGAAATATCTACACGACTTCGGGAGTCGCAGGTGCAATCTCGAAACTCACTTGCTGCACTCCCAACTGGGGATGCGTTGCCGTCAGCCGCACCATTCCCGGTTGTTCTTTCGCTCGAATCCAAATGGCGCCGGTGCCGCCAATCAGCGCAAACGGGTTGTCGCCAATAATCTCCGCCGGCCCTGCAAGCTCCAGTTTGATGGCGTCGTTCGCAAACGGCCGTATAGCGCCAAATTCATCGGTTACGCGCAAAACGACGCGCGTTGCGTCAGCTCCATCCGCATTCAGATGCGTGTCGTCGGGCAGCAGCGCAAATTTCTGGTCGATTCCCCTGCTGGATAAAGTCTTAACAATCGCTTGCTTACCGTCCAGATAGCCTTCAATGCGCAAGTCTCCCCAGTTGCCCACGGCATGTCCCAGATCCGCAACAAAAGGCGAGTAGCGAAGGTAGGCAAACTCGGTTTTGTTTGGATCGGCTTCCGCCACCAGCTTGCCGGCAATATAAAACTTCAGGTGATCGCAGTTCGAGCAGACCACCGCCTTGGTGAATCCGATCGATTCGTCGCCGCGCGCCCAATGAAAGGCAGGCTCCAGCACCACTTCGTCCGAGGGATCGCACTGCGATTTGTAGAAGCCGGCCGCTGGCTTTGGTTCGCGAAAAATGTCGGTCACTCCGTGATAGCAGATTCGTTCGCCGCTTCCAAAATCCCCATGCGTGTTGTAGTCA
>Ga0209736_1000114_pt1 | contig 25705 bp, 25 predicted proteins | sample BlaSpr_A8_Ref_M3_FD_187992 | JGI IMG/M metagenome (GOLD analysis project Ga0209736, IMG submission 187992) | Forest soil microbial communities from Thunder Bay, Ontario, Canada - Black Spruce, Ontario site 2_A8_Ref_M3 (SPAdes) (version 2) | ecosystem: Environmental > Terrestrial > Soil > Boreal...
GGGAAGTGCTGCCGCTGACTCCGCCGGCGACGCCGCCGCTAATACCGCTGCTGATTCCACCGGCAATGCCTTCTGAAGCTTCTTGTGCGACGCCCTTGGCTACACCACTTGCTACGCCGCCCGCTACGCCACCCGAAATGCCTTGGGAGACGCCGTTTTGTGGCGGGTCTTGTCCGGTGAGCGGCGCGGCTTTGAGAGGAAAAGTCAGCACGGCTAGCGTTGCCGCTAGCGCGATACAGCACGAGGTGGCCGCCAATGAAGCGATCAGTCTTGTTCGGGACATACGAACCTCCTTTAGCATGAGAGCGACGCGCTCGGGGAGTTGACGCTCGACGAGAAATGGTGGCGCAGGAATGGGTGCGGTGCGGCTGCGGCCGATGGCAAATTCAAGCAGAGCTTCGAGGTAGGGCTTGCGCTCTTGCGTGAGTCTTAGGACTTCGAGATCCACGACCTGCTCGCGCGCCAGGCGGACGCGCGCGATGAGAAAGGCGATGGCAGGATGGAACCAAAAGGTGGCGCGAAGAATTTCTTCGGCCAAGTGATGGGTCCAATCGCGGCGCCGAACATGCAGCAGTTCGTGACAGGCAATTGTGGCTTGGAATCGCGCGTTCATGGATGGGAAACGGTCGGGCAGAAGGACTACCGGAGCCGCGAAGCCAAAAGTTACGGGCGAATCTACGTCAGGCGAGAGGCGGAACTCGGCGCTGGTGTTGACACGGGCGCGCATTTCTTCGAGAACGGCGGCGGATTCAGCAAATTGGGGAATTGGGGAAGATGCTTGCCGGAGCTCGCGAAGTTTCAGAAGTCCCATCGCAAGGATCGCGAATCGTGCGGCGATTCCCGCGAGAATTACGACACCGAGAATCTGGGCGATGATTTGAACGTTGGGAAAATGCCAGTGTGTAGCAGGGATGGATGCGGGGATGACGCGGATGACCGAGAGGTCCGGCGAGATCACAATCGCGCCGACGCTTTGTATGCGGTGCCATGGCTGGATCATTGGGAGCACGAGGCTGATGGCAAGGAGCGCCCGCCAATACACGAGAAGTACGCGGGGCTGGCGGATTTGGAGAAGGCGCGGAAGAAATCCAGCGGCCAGAACGAGCAGGGCGACCTGGGCGCTCCAAAAGATGAGATTCGAAAACCAGAAGGGCATATTCATCGGCGACTCCGGTGATTTGCACCCATTTCAGGAACGCTCATTTTATTTCCTCGATCAGGCGGGCCATTTTTTGCAAGTCTTTTTCGCGAATGTGGCGCGTTTTGACGAGATGGACGAGGAGCGGTTCCGCTGAACCGTTGAAAACGCGGTCGATGAATTCCCGGAGCATACCGCCAATGACCTGGTTCTTGGTGTGCGCGGGGCGGTAAATGAAGGCGCGGTCCTGGCGGCGCTTTTTCAAATAGCCTTTGGTTTCGAGGATTTTCATCATGGTCATGACGGTGGTATAGGCGATTTTGCGGTGCTCGAGCAGGGCCTCATAAATATCGCGGACGGTGGCGGTTTCGCGCTGCCAGACGAGCTTCATGATTTCCAATTCCTGGGGTGTGAGTGTGGTATGCCTGGGTCTCATGTGTATTCGTTTTGTAGTACTAATTAATTCGTATGTCAAGAGAAAAATGAAGGAAAAATGAGCATGTGGGATGTTCGGCGTTGTCCGGAAGGCCGGCGATGGCGACACGACTTTTATCGCCGCGAGCGAGGGGCAAGGCAGAGGGCTAATGGGAACCGGCCGTGCGGCCCGCGGCGCGAGGGGAAGGTGATGGGTGCGGTTCGACCGGGGCCGGAGCCGCCGGCTGGTTTGTGACGGTAGCGGCCGGTGACGCCCATTCGAGACGCCCGTCGCTCTTCGCGACTTCCTGAACGATTTTCGTGAACAACTGATCTTGCATGGCGGTTCGTTTCGTGTAGTCAACCACGTAGCTGACGGAGAATTCCAGCGATCCGGCATTTACGACGAGTGCGACGGTAGGTTCCAACGGAGGGCTTGCGCCCCGATAATACTCGCTCATCACTTTCCAGGAGGTCTGGGCTTCGATCAGGTACTCGCCAATCGCCTCTTTGGCTGCCCGCAAGAGCATCTCCCTGGCCATCTGGCAATCCGTGGCGGTTGTAAACAGCACTTTAATCTCGTCCCAGACAAAACGGAATCCTTGCGAATAGTTGAAAACGGGCACTTTCAAGACGATGCTGTTGGGAATGCGAACGATCCGGCCGTTGTACAAGTCCTTGCTGACCCAGTTCCCCGTTTCCATCAAGGTGGTTCGCAGGAGCCCGATGTCGATCACGTCACCTCGAGAATCGCCGATCTGAACTCTGTCTCCCACGGCATACAGCTTGGAAAAGCCGATGGAGAAAGCGCCAGCAATGCTGGCCACCACGTCCTGCAGAGCTACTGCAACACCCGCGCCGACGACACCGAGTGTAACGCTGAGGCGTCCCAGGCGATCCTCAAAGAGGATAGCGAGGAAAAGGAGAATTGTGAGGTATCCGGAAAAGACAACGAACTTGCGAACCTTATAACGCGCATCGGCCTGGCCAAAACGCCGGGGCAGCGCTTGTTCCAGCAGGCGAAACGTAGCGTGAATAAGGAGGATTCCGACAATGGCCGCAAGGCATTTCGCGAAGAGCGAAAGTGAAACAGCTTGTCTGAAGAGATCGTTCATCCAGCCACCATGGCTTCCAGTTTGCGGCTACAGCGCGAAGTAAGACTACCAGACCCCTTACTGGCTTCGAAGGACCGCGATTTCTGATTCATGAGGCTCGCCTGATCCTTATGATGCGTTCGTCTACTATTGTGCGCGGTAATTCGCGCAATCGAGGACTGACCCAGTACTAGTTCCCCGGCTGGCTCTCAGGGCTTGCCCTTTTGCTGCGCTTCCGGAGGCGGGCCGGAAGGGCGGGCGGCGGCGTAGAGGCCGAGGACACGGAGGTCGCTGGTGGCTTGGCGGACTTCGGCTAAGGCGGATTCGAGCTGGGAGGAAGAGTCGGCTTCGACGTCAAGGAAGAATTGGTATTCCCAGGGGCGGCCGTGGATGGGGCGGCTTTCGATCTTTTGCAGGTTGACGCCGTGTTTTGCGAAGGGCTCGAGGGAGGCGAGCAGGGCTCCGGGGCGGTGGGCGAGGCGCATGGCGATGGACATTTTGCGCGCATCGGCGGCGGGCGGGGTGGATTCGGCGGCAGGACGCAGCAGAACAAAGCGGGTGAAATTTTCGGCGTTGTCCTGAATGTTGGAGGCGAGGATGACGCCGGCGTAGTGTTCGGCGGCGCGGCGGCCGGCGATGGCGGCGGAGGTTTTTTCGCCGCGGGCCAGGGCTTCGCGAACGCTGCCGGCGGTGTCTTCGGCGGGGACGCGCTTGAGGTGCGGGTGGGTGGCGAAGAAACGTTCGCATTGCGCCAGAGCCATGGGATGAGAGGCTACGGAGCGGATAGAATCGAGTGTCGCGCCGGGGCAGCCGATCAGGTGATGCTCGATGGGGAGGATGGTTTCGGCGGTGATGGTGAGGGCGCTTTCCAGGAGGAGATCGTAGACGCGGACGACCGGTCCCGCGAGCGTGTTTTCGACGGGAGCCAGGAGAGCGTCAGCTAGGCCATCGCTGATGGCGCGGAAGGCGGCGTCGAATGTGGGGCGCGGGACTGTGGTGATTCCTTCGCCGAGGAGCTGGACGGCGGCTTCTTCGCTGAAGGCGCCGGGCTCGCCTTGGAAGGCGACGCGGATCCTTTGGTTGTCTGGTGGATTGTCTGCCGCAGTCATACTTTGGCCAGCCTTTTTGCTTGGATGAAACTTGAGCGGCGTCACGGGTTGGGCACAGGAAACATGGGTCATGCCGCGAGAAACCGCGCCCTATGATGAAATGAAAACGGGGCGGCTGCAAGCTGCGCTGCAAAGCTGGAGAGCCGCAGAGCTGAGCACTTCCATCCGAGAAACTGCGCAATGAAATTGCCGATGCTTGTGAAAATTGTGGCGACGCTGGCGCTGCTGGGATTGGCGGTGTGGCTGGGGACCAGCGAGCATTTTTACAGGTCGGCGCTGCTTTCGATTTTTTTTGGAGTGACGCTGGCTAGCGTGGTGTTGATTCATTTCCGGGTGCGGCCTTCTTGGCAGGATGCTTTGCGCGTTCTGGGCGGGGCGGCTCTTTTCACAGCCATCGATTTCGGTTTTTTGCATTTCAGGCCTAGCCTGGCGGGGATTGCTTCGTTTCTGGGGATCAGCAGCCTTTCGATCCTTGGGTTGCGCGCGATCTGGTCGCGAGGTGGGGAGCAAGAGCGGATGGCGCTGGCGTTTGTGCCTGCGCTGCTTTTCGTGACGTCGGATTGGGGCAGCACGATTTTGCTTGGGTGGACGGAGAAGGCCAATCCGAGAGTGCTCGATCTTTATTTGTTCTCATTTGATTCGAGCTTGCGGGTGCAGATCGCGTTTTTGATGGGGCAGGCTTACGCGCTTTGGCCGTGGTTTAGGGGTGCCGGAACAATTTTTTACATCGGGTTACCGATGGTTATCGGGCTGGTTTATGCGGGGCAGCTTTTGCGCGACCGGGCGCGAGCCGTTTCCGCGATGATTGCATTTCTCATCACGGGTCCGGTGGGAGTGGTCTTCTACAATCTTTTGCCGGCCGTGGGACCGATTCATATTTTTTTGAGCCAATTTCCGTGGAAGCCGATTCCGGCGGAACAAGCGACGCACCTTTTCGTGGAACCTATCGCCGTAGCTGGCTTGCGTAATTGCATGCCTTCATTGCACATGGGGTGGGTATTGCTGGCGTGGTGGTATTCGCGGGGGCTATCGGTTTGGGAGCGCGGAATTGCGATGGCGTTTGTGGTATTCACGATTTTCGCGACGATGGGAACGGGAGAGCATTATTTGATCGATCTCGTGGTCGCTTTTCCGTTCGCGGTGTTTTTGCAGGGATTGTGCGCGCTGAACTTGCGATGGAACGACCAGGCGCGCGTGAGCGCGGTCTTGTATGGTTTGTTGTTGACGCTCGGATGGATCGGGGCGCTTCGCTTGACGGTTAAAATGTTTTGGATTTCGCCGATTTTGCCGTGGACTTGCTGCATTCTGACGGTTGCTTCGGCTATTTTCGTACAGAGAAGGCTGGAAGCGGCCACGAATGGCCGCAAAATTCGAGAGGCTGTTCCCGCAAGCGCCGTTCCCATCGCGATGTCCTGAAATCTTGAGATAGACTCGGCATTCCAGTTTGATTTGGGGGCCACATTGGCGGCGGATTCAAAAGAGGGGGAACGCAGAAGCACGTCTCCGCTGCGGGCAGGCAGGGTATACTGCGCCGGGGGAGAAAAGAAATGAAAGTGGCGAGGCCGGAAGCCGGGGAGTATGCGGGGTACTACGAGAAGTATGTTTCGCTGGTGGCTGGAGATGATGTTACCAGCGCGCTGGAGGCGCAGCGCGTGCAGACGATGCAGCTCTTTGCGGGACGCAGCGAGCGGGACGGCAATTTTCGGTACGCGGCGGACAAGTGGACGGTGAAGGAGGTGCTCGGACACTTGACGGATTCCGAGCGAATCTTCACCTACCGGGCGCTGCGGATTGCACGGGGCGACCAGACTCCAATAGAGGGTTTCGACCAGGACGATTACGTGCGAGGCGGCGGATTCAATGAACGTCCGCTGGCCAGTCTGGTGGAGGAATACGCGTGCGTGCGAGGCGCAAGCCTGGCGTTATTTCGCTCGCTAGGCAAAGAGGCGTGGCTACGGCGGGGTACGGCGAACAAGAACGAGGTGAGCGTGCGGGCGCTGGCTTACATCACCGCGGGGCACGAGCTGCATCACCGGCAGATTCTCGAGGAGCGATACTTTTCGGCTATTCCGCGCGCCTGAAACGCGCGGTTCGCGGGCGCTGGGCGTGGCGGGGTTTAAGAAGGAAATAGAGAAGAATGGCCGACAAGGTGATGCTGAAGGCCGCGGCAAGAACTCCTGCGGCTTGCGCATCCAGCGGATGTTCGAAGGCGTCTCCGAGAAGGTAGAGACCGAAGAAAAGAAAGAGCACCGCTAGGAAGCTGACCAGACTTCCGAAGGTGCGTGCGAGGCCTCCGCGAATAACCAAGGGCTTGACGTGGTGGGCGGCGACGCGGGCGAGAGATTCTGCGCGCCATAGTTCACCCTTCGCGGGAGCCCCCTCGTGCTGGGACGAGATCTTCGACTTGCAGAAATCCAAGGTAGGTGAGGAGCGGCGGGGAGTACTTTTTCTTCATGGGCGCGCTGCAGACGCAGCGCGGATTACTTCCGTCGATTTCGCTGTTGGATTGCACCAAGACTTCGCAGTGACACGCCGGATTGGTGCAGTGCCAGTGTTCTCCTGTTTTCATGCTCATGACGCCCGTCTCTCCCTTGAGTGCAAGCTTGCTGGGATCGCCGAGAAGGCAGCAAAGGCCTGGGCTCACAGTAAGTAGGGACGAACTATATAGACCGGCAGGTAAAAGTCAAGAGAAAGATTCAAATACATTTAAGATACTCTTACGATAACACTGGATGGTCCGCAAGGGCGTCGTTCGCGCGTGGAGGTCACTTTTTCTTGCGCCTCTGTTTCGCCAACGGAGGCGAGGAGCGGGCATTCTGGGGATTCCCCGGTTGTGGAGACGTGTTTGGGCGACGTTGACGGAAAGCTGCACCGGATGTTATAAAATACTGTTCAAATAGGCAGCGACAGGCCCACCGTATTGCCCCTTCCCGGGTAGGGGGCGCGGCGCGGCTGCCAACCTGGTGGCCGTTCCGTGGCCCCAAAGCGAGTTTTAGGCTACACAACCTAATGCAAGAAATTGTTCGCCAACTGGGAGAACTCTTCCTTCAGGCTGTGCCTACAGTCCTGATCATCCTCCTTTTTTACTTCATCTTGCGGGCGATTTTCTTTAGGCCGCTGCTTGCGGCCATGGCGGAGCGCGATGCTCGGACCGTGGGCGCGCAGAAGGCCGCCGAAGTGGCTCAGGCTGCCGCCGTGGAGAAGGCCAAGCAGTACCAGGACGCTCTGAAGCAGGCCCGCACGCAGGTCTACGCGGAGCAGGAAGCGGCGCGCAAAAAGGTGTTGGATGAACGCACTGCGGTGATTAAAGAGGCTCGCTCTACAGCTGCAGCGCAGGTTGCCAGCGCTAAAGAGCGCATCGCCGGCGAAGTCACAGCGGCGCGCCGCGAGATCGAAGCTACCGTCGCACAGCTTTCCGCCGAAATTGCCCGGCGCATTCTACGAACGCCGCCCGGCCCCGGCAGCTCGACGAGAGAGGCCCGATGAAGCAGAGCTCGATGAGACAAAACCGGCCGCTGTACAACGTATCGAGTTTGGTCCTTCTCTTTTTCTGCGTTGCTTTGAGCGCGCACGCCGCCGAAGAAGGCGGGAGTTCGGCGACGGAACGCACGACCGAAATTTTCAAGTGGATCAACTTCGCGATCGTCGCGGCGGTTTTGCTATGGATATTTGCGAAGAAACTGCCTGCGTGGTTCCGCGGAAACGCCGACAAGATCAGTTCAGCGATAACCAAGGCGACGGCCGCGAGAGAAGAAGCGGAGCGCCAGGTTCGCGAAGCGGAATCCAAGCTGGCGAATCTGAAGCAGGAAATCGCGGCGCTCCAGGCTACGGCACAGCGCGAAGCCGTCGAGGAAGGCGAGCGCATTCGAGCGCTCGCGCAAAGCGATGCGAAAAAAGTTGGCATCGCGGCGCAAGCGGAAATCGAAGCTGCTGAGCGGGCTGCGCGCCTGGAATTGAAAGCGATGGCCGCATCGCTCGCCGTTGACGGCGCGGAATCCCTTCTTGCTAAACAGCTCACACCCGCAGCGCAGGAAACGCTGGTGGATACGTTCGTGAAAAGCCTCGAAGGGAGGCCGAATTGAAGTCTGCAAGCCTCCAATACGCCAACGCGCTTGCGGACGTCGCGCTCGCGCAGGGCGCAGCAGATGCAGCTCTCAAACAGTTGGGCGATTTCGCGGCTGCTTTTGGAGTTTCCGCCGAGCTGAGAAATTTTCTGACGAGTCCCGGCGTGCCTCGTGAGGCAAAGCATGGAGTGATTGAAAAAATCGCGGCGCGCATCGGCGCGGGCAAGATCATTCGGAATTTTCTTTTTGTCATCGCGGATCATCAGCGTACTCCTATCCTGCCGGAAATTATTGCTTCCTTTCAGGACGTGATCCGGCAGCGGCAAGGAATCGCCGAGGCGGAGATTTCTTCCGCCAGCGAGCTGAGCGCCGCGCAAAAAAAGCGGTTTGCGCAAACGCTCGAGCGGCTTACGGGCAAGAAAATCGAGGCAAAGTATTCGCTGGACCCGGCGCTGCTGGGCGGGGCAGTGGTGCGCGTGGGTGACACGATTTATGACGGCTCGGTGCGCAGCAGCTTGAACGAAATGCGCGCGCGTCTCGCGGCGGAATAGAGGTCAGGAGCAGGCATGGCGAACATCAAGGCAGACGAAATCAGCAAGATTCTGCGCGAGCAGATCGAGAATTACGAGCAGACCGTTTCGGTCGACGAAGTGGGCGCGATCATCAGCGTGGGTGACGGCATCGCGCGCGTCCACGGCCTGGCGAAGGTTATGGCCGGAGAGATGCTCGCTTTTCCGAAAAGCATTTTTGGTATCGCGCTCAACCTGGAAGAGGAAGAAGTCGGCGTGGTGCTTTTGGGTGAGTCCGCGGAATTGAAAGAGGGCGACGTCGTCAAGCGCACGAACACCATTATGTCCGTTCCGGTGGGCGAGGCCCTAGTCGGCCGCGTGGTCAATCCGCTGGGTGAGCCACTCGACGGAAAAGGGCCCATCATTTCCAAGCAGCGCAACCCGCTGGAGCGTATCGCTCCCGGGGTGCTCGACCGCCAGCCGGTGCGCGAGCCGCTGCAGACCGGCATTAAGGCCATCGACGCCATGATTCCGATCGGCCGCGGACAGCGCGAGTTGATCATCGGCGACCGCCAGACCGGAAAGACCGCCGTGATTCTCGATACCATCATCAATCAAAAGGGCGGCGACGTTATTTGCATTTATTGCGGCATCGGGCAGAAGCGCTCGACGATTGCGCAGGTCGTGAAGACATTGACTGACGCCGGCGCCATGGACTACACCATCATCGTGGCGTCCAGCGCAGCGGAACCTGCTTCGCTGCAATACATCGCGCCGTATGCCGCGTGCGCTATGGGCGAATATTTCCGCGACAACAAGCGGCACGCCGTCACTTTCTACGACGACCTCTCGAAACACGCGCAAGCCTATCGCGAAATTTCCTTGTTGTTGCGGCGCCCGCCGGGCCGCGAAGCTTTCCCTGGCGACGTGTTTTATCTCCACTCGCGCTTGCTGGAGCGCGCCGCAAAGCTCAACGACAAGCTCGGCGGCGGCTCGCTCACGGCGCTACCAGTGATTGAAACGCAGGCCGGCGACGTTTCCGCTTACATTCCGACGAACGTGATTTCCATCACGGACGGACAGATCTATCTGGAAGCCGACCTCTTCAACGCCGGTATTAGGCCCGCCATCAACGTTGGCATCAGCGTCAGCCGCGTTGGCGGCAACGCGCAGATCAAGGCTATGCGTCAGGTGGCTGGTACTCTGCGATTGGACATGGCGCAGTACCGCGCGCTCGCTGCTTTCGCGCAGTTCGGTTCCGATCAGCTTGATAAGGTTACGCAAGCGCAACTCGGCCGTGGCCAGCGGCTCACAGAAATCCTGAAGCAGGATCAGTACGCTCCACTCTCGATCGAAAAACAGGTGCTCAGCATTTACATTGCGACGAGCGGCGCAATCGATAACGTGGCCGTCGTGGATGTTCGACGCTTCGAGCGCGAATTTCTGCAATTCGCCGAGACCAACTATCCGTCGGTGCTGAAGAATATCGCGACAAAAAAGGCCCTCGATGACGGCATCAGGGCGGAGATCAAAACTGCCGTCGACGGGTTCAAGGAGCGCTTCACGGCTTCCGTAGCCGCGGCCCCCGCCGCGAACTGAGGCCACAAACGTAACGAACGAACATGCCCACACTTCTCGATTTCCGGCGCCGCATCCGCTCGGTGAAGAACACCCAGCAGATTACTCGCGCGATGAAGTTTGTCGCCGCGGCCCGCTTGCGCCGGGCGCAGGAAGCGGCCTTGGCTGCCCGGCCTTACGCGAAGGAACTCGCGCGCGTGTTGCGGTCCATCATGTCGCGCATAGACCAGCCCGAGCATCCGCTGCTCGCGCATCGCCCGGAGGAAAAAATTCTCGTCATTGTGTTGACTGGGGAACGCGGCCTTGCCGGTGCTTTCAATTCAAATATTTTGCGCAAGGCCAATGAGTTCTTCCGGCCCAATCGAGGCAAGAAACTTTCCGTGATTCCCGTTGGAAAAAAAGGCCGGGACGCGCTGAAAAAGGCCGGGTTTCACCTCCCTGCCGAATACGTAAACGTGCTGGCCCGCGTCAATTTTGGAACCGCGCGGGACATTGCTTCCGTTGTGACCGATCTTTACGCCAAGGAAGAAGCGGACGCGGTTTACATCGTGTTCAGTGAATTCAAGACGGTTATGACTCCGAACCTCGTGCTCGAAAAACTTTTGCCCGTGGAGGCGATGCGCGCCGACGAAGAATCCGCGTCGGAGAAGGATTCCGCGCAGGTTGACTACATTTACGAGCAGCCGAAAGAAAAGCTGCTCGACAAGCTGCTGCCGCGCTACATCGAAACGCAGATTCTTCGCGCGATGCTGGAATCTTCCGCAGCCGAGCACGCCGCGCGCATGACTGCGATGGAGTCCGCGACGAAGAACGCCGGCGACGTCATCGAAGCCCTTACACTGCACATGAACAAAGTGCGCCAAGCGGCTATCACGAAGGAAATCATTGAGATTGTCAGCGGAGCTTCGTCTACCGCGTAGGAGAAGGCATGGCAGAGAAACAAGCAGCCGTCGGACACATCGTTCAGATCATTGGACCAGTGCTCGACGTCCAATTCGAGTCGGGGCACTTGCCCTCGATTTATAACGCGGTTCGCATCACGAGCGAGGGCTTCAGCGTTCCTGAACCGATTGACGTCACCGTCGAGGTGCAGCAGCATCTGGGCGAAGGCCGCGTGCGCTGCGTTGCCATGGAGCCCACGGAAGGGCTGGTCCGCGGCATGAAAGCAGTCGACACTGGAGCGGGCATCACTGTTCCTGTGGGGCGTCCGACGCTTGGCCGGGTGATGAACGTGCTCGGCAAGCCCGTGGATCAGCTTGGACCCCTAACCAGCAAAACGAATTATCCGATTCATCGTCCCGCGCCGTTGCTGTCCGATCAGTCCACCACTCTTGAAATGTTTGAGACCGGCATCAAAGTTATCGATTTGATTCAGCCCTTTTTGAAGGGCGGAAAGATCGGATTGTTCGGCGGCGCTGGCGTTGGCAAAACGGTTTTGATTCAGGAATTGATCAACAACGTGGCCATGCAGCACGGCGGCGTCTCCGTATTCGCAGGCGTCGGCGAACGTACCCGTGAAGGAAACGACCTTTGGCTGGAATTCCAGGAAGCCGGCGTCGTTGTCCCCGGCAATTCGGAGAAATCCCGCGCTGCGCTGATTTACGGTCAGATGACCGAACCGCCGGGTGCGCGCCTTCGCGTCGGCCTCACCGGCCTGACGGTCGCGGAATATTTCCGCGACGAAGAGCATCTCGACGTGCTGCTTTTCATCGACAACATTTTCCGTTTCGTTCAAGCAGGCTCGGAAGTTTCCGCGCTTCTCGGCCGCATGCCTTCCGCCGTCGGTTACCAGCCGAACCTCAACACGGAAATTGGCGAATTGCAGGAACGCATTACTTCCACGAAGTCCGGCTCCATCACTTCCGTGCAGGCTATTTACGTTCCCGCCGACGACTACACGGACCCCGCTCCGGCTGCGACGTTTACGCACTTGGACGCGACCACGAACCTCAGCCGTCAGATCGTCGAGCGCGGCATTTACCCTGCCGTGGATCCGCTGGCCAGCTATTCGCGCATTCTCGATCCGCGCATCGTTGGCGCGGAGCACTACGCTGTCGCGCGTGGCGTGAAATCCATCCTCCAGCGCTACAAGGAGCTGCAAGACATCATCGCCATTCTGGGCATCGAAGAACTTTCTGACGAAGACAAGCGCACCGTGGCGCGCGCGCGCAAAATCGAAAACTTCCTTTCGCAACCCATGTTTGTCGCGGCGCAATTCACCGGCCTCGAAGGCAAGTACGTCAAAATTGCAGATACCGTCCGCAGCTTCAAGGAAATCGTCGAAGGCAAGTACGATGACATTCCGGAGCAGGCGTTTTACATGGTTGGCACGATTGATGAAGCTCTCGCAAAGGCAGAAAAAATGAAGGCAGGCGTCTAGGCGCAGATGCTACCTGATTCCATCGAACTGATCATCGTCACGCCCGAGCGGCAATTCCTGCGCGAAAGCGTCGTCGAGGTCGTGATGCCCGGCGCGGAAGGAGAGCTTGGAATATTGCCGGGGCACGCGCCGCTGATGACCGAGCTTGGGATTGGCGAGCTGACTTATCACGGGGCTGGCGCGAATCCCAGCGGAGTTCTCGCCATCATCCAGGGCTTCGCCGAAGTGTTGGGCGACCGCGTGACCGTGCTCGCGGAAACCGCCGAGCGCGCCGCGGAGATTGATCTAGCCCGCGCCGAAGCCGCGAAAGCTCGCGCGGAACAGCGCCTGGCCACCGGTGATCCTAATATCGATTGGGACCGCGCTTTTATCGCGCTGCAGCGTGCCGTCATTCGGATCCAGGTCGCGCGCAAATATCGGGGCGCCCCCGTCGAAACTCGTTGATCCGGGGCGAGCCTTGCCGGGTGCAGCACATCCTCGCGCGTCTTTTGCGACGCCCTCCCCTGTCTTGCATCTAATGTAGTTGGAGCCTTTGATGGAAACCCTGACGATGTATAGCACTGCGTGGTGTCCGGACTGCCGGCGAGCCAAAACATTCTTGAAAGAGCGCGGAGTGGAATTTCTTGAAGTAGATATCGAAAAAGACCCGTCTGCCGAGGAAATCGTAATCAAAGCCAACGACGGCAAGCGCAAAATTCCTACGCTGGAAATCGGCGGACGCTATTTTGCGTGCAGCCCCTTCGACGCCGAGCAATTGGCTGAGAATCTCAACATCCCATTAAATTCCTAATTCTCGCCGGGGTTTTTCTTCCCAGGGACGCAGCACCGCTGTACCCTGCTTGGCGAGTTCTATTCCACCGCCGTCCCACGTACCCAAACATTCGTGAGTCGCAATCCTTCATCCAGCAAGACAATATCCGCATCCGCCCCAGTGCGCAGCGCACCCTTCTTGAATTCTATTCCGAGTAGTGCGGCGGGATTTAGCGTTAGCATGCGCACCGCGTCCGCCAGTGGAATCCCCAACCCGACAATATTTCTCAGCGCTCTGTCCAGCGTCAACGTGCTGCCCGCAAGCTTTCCTTCCGAGTTGCGGCAGATTCCTCCGCTGACGGTCACTTCCAATTTTCCGAGCATGTACTTTCCATCCGGCATTCCGGTTGCAGAGACGCCGTCGCTGATCAGGATCATGTGCTCCGGCCCCTTGGCCTGCAGGAGCACCTTCATCGCTGCTTCGTCCACGTGTACGCGGTCGGCGATGAGCTCTGCGCTCACCTCTGGCGAAGTAAACACCGCGCCAATCACACCGCTGTCACGGTGAGAAAAGGGGCGCATCGCGTTGTAAACGTGCACCGCGTGCCGCACCCCGTGTGCAATGGCCGCGCGCGTTTGTTCATACGTTGCATCCGTGTGACCCACTGCCACGACCATTCCTGCATTTCGCGCCGCGTCGATGCAGGGTATGGCCCCGAGCAGTTCAGGCGCAATCGTTAAGATTTGAGCGTTGCCTGCCGCTGCCTGCAGGAATTTTTCAAGCAGTTCCGCCGACGGCAGCTTCAGCCATTCCTGCGGATGTACTCCTCGCCTCGCTGGGCTGAGAAACGGGCCCTCAAAATGAACGCCCAGCACTTCGGCCCTTGCGTCGCCCGTTTCATGTTGTTGCGAAATGTAGCGCGCGATTCCTTCCACGCTCCGAATCGTGTCGTCGGGACTCGCCGTCACGGTCGTCGCCACAAACGAGGTTGTCCCATGCCGTGCGACTGTCTTTGTCACTCCCGCGAGTGCTTCCGGGCTGCCTTCCATGACGTCGCGTCCGCCCGCGCCATGGATGTGCACGTCCACGAAGCCGGGAATAGCGGTTTTGTCGGTTGCGGATATTTCCAGAGCGCCGGTGGGCAGCCGCATTCCTTCGCGGAGTCCCAGTTCCTCAATCACTCCGTCGCGGATCAGAATGCCTGCATCAGTAATTTCCGCCGTGGGAGTCAGAGCTCGTCCGGCATGCAATAGAGTTGTGGTCATGGGTCAGGCTGTATCGTAGCGGAATCTGGCGTTCTTTCAAAAATCAAAATGGGCAAAAAACAAAACAGACAAAAAATAAACGGGCGGAGCCGAGGCCCCGCCCGTCGAAAATATGCGCTATTGGGAATTCCTACTTGGTGGTTGCCGGCGCCATTTCGATGCTTTCCAGCTTCAGCGTCTCGCCGTCTACCGTGCCTTTCACTGTTACGTGATGACCGGCGTGCCCCGCCACTTTGTCCTGTGCATCCACGACGTAGACTTTCTTGTCTGCGTCATTGACGAACACGTATTTTGCGCCTTCCTTGACGCATTTCGTGGTGCACTCGCCCGCCTTGTCGTTTGCGCCCTTGACGCCGCACTTGCTGTCTGAAATATAGCCGGTCCATGTCCCGTCCGCAGCCATTGTCAATGCTGCTGCAAAGAGCGCTGCCGCCATTATTGATGCAAATCGTATTTTCATTGGTTTCCCCCTCAGGAAAATCCACTGCATTTAAAGGTTGGCCAGGTTGCCTTTAGCTTGGCACAACCGGTGCTCCCCGTCCACCCACACATCTCATGCTACGGAAGGAAAGAGTTCTGGATGTCCTCGCAAAAAAAGAGGGAGAGTTCTGTGGAACTCTCCCTCCGGCTCACTCTCTCTCAAAGATTTGTAGTTAGGTTGTTGTTGCGAACCGTTTTATTGTGCCGGACCGGAACTGCTGGCTGCCGTCGTCTCTGCTGCTTTCGGGATGCTCAAGTAGCCTGACGCCGTCGTCTTCGAAACTTTGTTGACGACGAGCTCGAGCGCTGCGCGGGTTCCGCCCGTGTAGAAGAAAATCGGTTCGTTTACAGAGCGGTTCTTCTTCTCGAAGCTCTTGTCATCAGCCAGAACGTTGATCGTGTATTGGTTCTTCTTGGTGTTGGTGTCTTTGAGCTCCACTTGAATGCTGCCCACCTTCTGGTTTCCACCCTTGCGCGTCACTGTAAACTCAAAGTAGTCGCGCTGTCCCATGCGGCGAAGCTGGTCGATTTCATCATGGTTCCGCGCGATTAACGTTCCCATTTCGCTGCGGGCCATTTGAAGATTATTCTTCTGGGCGTCCAGGTCGCTCTTTACGCCCGAGACGTCGCCGTTCAGTTTGTCCACGTCACCCGCGTTGGCCTTATTGGCGAGTTCGGCCTTTACGGACGTGGCCAGCCCGTCGACCTTATGATCCACGGCTGCCGTGGCATTCTTATTCTGCTTGCGCGCTGCAATCAGCTCGCCTTGCGTAAGGTTCAGCTTGTTCGTAACCACTCTCAGGTCGCTCTGCAATGCCTGGTTGACTTCATCTTCTTTCGCCAGCCGCTGGGCTAGCGCGTCGTTGGCCTGTTTCACTGAGGCCTGCGTGGTCTGCTCGATGCTGTTCGCGTGGTTCAACGCGCTCCAGCCGACTCCTAGTCCGAGCAACGAAACTCCGCCCAACACGGCAACGGCCAAGCCCACCCAGCGTGGGGTTCCGGTCGTGGTGTGGCTTATGGGTTCCTGAAACTCGCTCATAAACTTCTTCTCCTTTGGGGTCTTCCCCCTGCGACCAAGAAGGGTGCATCCCTTTCGCCAAAGGCCCATTTCTGCAGGGCTCTCCTCTAAGCTGTGTGGATGCATAATCTTGTAGGTAGGGAAAGGGCGCTGAGAGCACGGGTTTATACGTACTAGTACCAGTAAAGATTACGTGATTACTCGCTCTTCTGTAAATTTTGCTGACAAGTAAAGGAACACCGGATTGCAATTGCCAGAAGACTCAGGAAGCGGCGGAAGGACGCGTACCGAGGCGATCTGACTGTAAGTCATTGCGCGACAAAGCTTTACGGAAGTCTTGCCGGAATTTTGTCAGGCTGCTTGAGGGGCAGGCTCTTCGTCAGAGTCTTTCACGGGTGTAAAATAACGGTCCAAAGTGCTCATCGCTGCGTCCAGAACCATGTGGCAATCCGAACAGGAGTCCAAGTGGCGCTTGATCTCGGTCGCCACTGGCGGAGAGAGTCTTCCCTCTAAGTACCAGCAAATCAGATGGATAGTGTCGCGACAGCTCATGACTGCGGTCCCCCAGTGGCCCCGCGCCGGGTGTCCGGCCTACGCGAATACAGTGCATTTGATTTACCAAATCCCCGCAGAGGTACAGAAATTCTAATTGCTTAGATTTCAATGGTTTAAAAGACCAGGGAACCGCGCGAGCACAAATGGTTTAAGGTGGCTAGGGGAAAGATTACGCGCCCATTACAGTATTTGTGCGGATGCGGCAACTGCTACTCAGTTAGCGTATTGGCACTACGGTCATCTCTCGCAAGGCTTCTACCCGTTTTTCAAGCGGAGGATGGGTGCTGAAGAGCGAAGAAAGGCTCCCCCCGCCAAACATCGGCTTCACGATGCATAAGGCCGAGGTGGACGGTGTAATGGCCGTAGTTGGGATCCGTTGGTTATAGGCGCCGAGCTTCTGCAGGGCGCTCATCAGGCCGAATTGGTTACCGACCATCCGAGCCCCGGTCGCATCTGCCGCGTATTCCCGCTGACGCGAAAGGCCCAGTTGCAGGAGCATCGCAGCCAGCGGCCCAAGGATCATGAGCAGAATGGCGGCAATTCCGCTGCCCCGGTCCCGCTCGTCGTCGCTTCCTCCGCCGAGCCATGGACCCCAATGTGCGATCCAGGTGATGGCTCCAGCAAGCGTTGCCGCGATGGAGCTGATTAAGATGTCGTAGTTGCGTACATGCGATAGCTCATGCGCGATCACGCCTTCCAATTCCTCGTCATTCATCAATTCCAGCAAGCCCTGCGTTACTGCCACTGAGGCGTGCCGCGGGTTTCTTCCCGTGGCAAAGGCGTTCGGCGCCTCTTCCGGAACGACGTATAGTTTCGGCACGGGAATATTTGCTTTAGCCGCCAGCCGTTCCATTACCGCATAGAGCCGCGGCAACTGTTCTCGAGTGACCGGCTGCGCGCCGCTCGAGGCGAGCGCGATCTTATCGGAAAAGAAATAGGCGAACGCATTGGTGCAAATCGCAATTCCCAGACCAATGGTCATGCCGTTTCGCCCGCCAAAGTACGAGCCCACCATCATTAAGAATAGGGTCAGCACCACCAGCAGGAATGTTGTTCGTAGAACTCTCATAGGATTCCTCAATACTGTATACGCACAGAAGCCACGAAATGTACCAGCGCCAGAAACTTGGAGAGGAAGATTTTTTCAAGGCTTCCTCACTCACTAACTTAGATTCTGGCCGCTGCCGCTGGTAATTTTGCCTTCGAGCGTTCGAAGCGCATCGAGTCTTTCTGTCCGTCGCGATCCACGCGAATGTGATCCCCCGGCAGCACCTTGGCTTCCAGAATCTGCATGGCCAGCGGATCTTGAATAAGGCGCTGAATGGTTCGGCGTAGCGGCCGCGCCCCGTATGCCGGGTCGTAGCCCTCTCGCAGCAGCAATTCTTCCGCCGCCGGCGTGAGTTCCAGGGTGATTTGCCGTTCGGCCAGCAGCTTCTCGACGTTCTTCAGCAGCAGCCCGACGATGCGGCCAAGCTGTTCTTTGCCCAGCGGATTGAAAATTACAATCTCGTCGATGCGGTTGATGAACTCCGGGCGAAACGCCGCGCGCAGCGCTTCCATCGCTTCTTTTCGTGCACGCTCTGGATCTTTGGTCGAAAGTTCGAAGATGGCCGTCGATCCCACGTTGCTCGTCATAACCAGCACCGTGTTGCGGAAGTCCACGGTCCGGCCTTTGCCGTCGGTCAGCCGGCCGTCCTCTAGAATCTGCAACAGGATGTTGAAAACATCCGGGTTCGCCTTTTCGATTTCGTCGAACAAAATCACCGAGTACGGGTGCCTTCGCACTTGCTCTGTGAGCTGCCCGCCTTCTTCGTAGCCGACATAGCCGGGCGGGGCGCCGATCAGCCGCGATACGCTGTGCTTCTCCATATACTCGCTCATGTCGATGCGGATCATCAGCTTTTCGTCGTCGAACAAGAATTCCGCCAGGGCCCGCGCCAGCTCTGTTTTCCCCACGCCCGTCGGCCCGAGGAAAATAAACGACCCAATCGGCCGCTTCGCGTCGGACAAGCCTGCGCGGCTTCGGCGCACGGCGTTCGCAACTCGCCCTAGGGCTTCCTCTTGTCCAATCACGCGCTGCCGCAGCCGCTCTTCCATGTGCACCAGCTTTTGCGCTTCGCCTTCCAGCAAACGCCCCGCCGGAATCCCCGTCCACTTGCTCACCAGCTTGGCGATGTCTTCTTCGTCGACCTCTTCCTTGAGCATCGGCGAATCTTTTTGCACCGAAGCAAACCGCTCCTCTGCTTTTTTCAGTTCCTGCTCTGCGGCCGCAATCTTGCCGTAGCGTATTTCCGCGACCTTCGCGAGGTCGCCGGCGCGCTCGAATTTCTGTTCTTCCGCTTTGAGCTGTTCGATTTGCTCTTTCAGCTTGCGGATTTTGCCGATGGCTTCTTTCTCCGCTTGCCAGCGCGCCTTCCTCCCACTCGAGTCTTCTTTCAATTTCGCTAGCTCTTTTTCGATTTGGTTGCGTCGTTCCTTGGAATGCGCGTCCTTCTCTTTCAGCAGCGACTGCCGCTCGATCTCGAGTTGCAGGATACGCCGCTCGATCTCGTCGATCTCCACCGGCAGAGAATCGATCTGCATGCGCAGGCTCGCCGCTGCCTCGTCGATCAAGTCGATGGCCTTGTCTGGCAGAAAGCGGTCGGAAATGTAGCGGTGCGACAGCGTGGCTGCCGCCAGTATGGCTGCGTCCTTGATCCGCACGCCGTGATGAACTTCGTAGCGCTCCTTCAAACCCCGCAGGATTGCGATCGTATCTTCGACTGTTGGCTCGCTCACCAGCACCGGTTGGAATCGCCGCTCCAGCGCAGGATCTTTCTCGATGTGCTTTTTGTACTCGTTCAGCGTGGTCGCGCCAATCGCGCGCAACTCGCCTCGTGCCAGCGCGGGCTTCAACATGTTCGAAGCGTCCATTGCGCCTTCCGCCGCGCCCGCGCCGACCAAGGTGTGCAGTTCGTCGATGAACAGAATGATCTGCCCTTCCGCCTCGGTGATTTCCTTTAACACGGCCTTCAGGCGGTCTTCAAATTCCCCGCGGAATTTCGCGCCCGCCACGAGCGCCGCCAAGTCCAGTGCCACGATGCGCTTGGTCTTTAGCACATCGGGCACATCTCCGGAAACGATGCGCTGCGCCAGGCCCTCGACGATGGCCGTCTTGCCCACTCCCGGCTCGCCGATCAACACCGGATTGTTCTTCGTGCGCCGCGCCAGAATCTGCATCACGCGCCGGATTTCTTCGTCGCGCCCGATCACTGGATCGAGCTTTCCGCGCCGAGCGAGGTCCGTCAGGTCACGCGCGTATTTTTCCAGCGAAGCATACGTGGCCTCTGGGTTTTGCGACGTCACGCGCTGCGAGCCGCGCACACCCGTCAGCGCCTGCAGAATCGCTTCATGCGTTGCGCCTTGCCGCTTCAACAACTGCCCCGCCGGATCGCGCTCCTCTCCGGCAAGGGCCAGAAAAAGATGTTCCGTCGAGACGTACTCGTCCTTGAATCTCCCCGCTTCATCAAATGCCCGCTCGAGCACATTGTTCAGCGGCTTTCCCATGTGCTGCTGCGCGAAACCCTGCACTTTTGGCAGCCGCGCAATCTCGCGCTCAATTTCTTGAGTCAATGCTTCGGTGCGAATTCCCAGCCGCGCCAGCAGCGGCGGGACCACGCCGTCCGTCTGAGACACCAGCGCCTCCAGCAAATGCACGGGCTCAATTTGTTGATTCTCGTGGCGTGCCGCCACGTCGTTCGCCTGTTGCAGCGCTTCTTGCGCTTTCACGGTCATCTTGTCAAATCTCAGCATGTCTACCTCGCATCTCGACAAAAAGGGGCCGGCGCACTGGCCAGCCCCTGTCATACCACAACTTTAGTTGCTGGCTTACTTCCCCCCAGCGGCCGCCGCCGCAACCGCCGGCGTCCCCACGTTGACCTTGATCTGCTTCGGCTTCGCTTCCTCGCGCTTCGGAATCGTCAGCGTCAACACGCCGTTCTGATAGTCGGCCTTGATCGCTTCTGCATTCACGGTGTTAGCCAGCGAGAAGCTCCGGCTGAACGAACCGTAGGCGCGCTCGACGCGCAGGTAATTGTCTTCGTTCACCTTCTTCTCGAATTTGCGCTCACCGCGAATCGTCAGAAGGTTGTTTTCCACCCGGATGTCGAGCTCCTTCGGATCCACTTCCGGAAGGTCGGCCTTTACGACCAGCTCGTGCTCGGTCTCGTAAATATCGACCGCTGGCGCCCAGCTCGTGAGGTTGGATTCCTCACCTGAATGCTCCAGCGCATTACCGAACAGGCGATTCACTTGCTCCTGCAGGGTAGCAGCCCCGCGGAAAGGTTCCCAACGATTTAGAAGAGTTCTCATTTTTCGATCTCCTGATTAACTTACTGCAGGCGAATAATATTATATGAGTGTATCATTGTCAAGTACTATTTTGGCTCACCGGTATGTTATGTTAAGTCTTGTGTTTACAATAATATACTGTAACCATTCGCGTTCTGACTTCTGTCATTGAAAACGAGCGACTTTCCTATTTCGGCTCCCCATTGCTGCGCCATCTTTCCCTTTTTCTCTCACCTTCAGATGCTGCTAGACTTCCCACCGATGCGATTAGAGGACCTCGACTATCACCTGCCCGTCAGCCAAATCGCCCAGCGGCCCCTTAACCGCCGCGACGCTTCCCGACTGCTGGAGATGCGTCGATCCGAAGGCCGCCTGAACGACCACCTTTTTGCGGAACTTCCGAAACTCCTGCGGGGCGACGAACTCGTCGTCCTGAACAACACGCGCGTCATCCCCGCTCGTCTCTTCGGCCGTCGCGCCGGCGTCCACGCGCAACCTCCCTCTCGCACCACACGCCGCGAACATCTCACCGGCAAGGTCGAAGTCTTTCTCACGCGCCAGCTCGATCCGCAAACTTGGGAAGCACTCGTCCGCCCGGGGCGCAAAATGCAAACTGGAGAACGCGTGCTATTCGGAGAAGGGGGACTCGAAGCCGAGGTGATTTCTCGCGGCGAACTGGGGCTGCGCACACTGCGCTTTGTTTCACGTGACACACGGAGCGTTTCGGAGCACGTTGAACGGCTCGGCCACATTCCCCTGCCGCCTTACATCCACCGCAAAGATGAAGTCTTCGACCGCGAGCGCTACCAAACGGTTTTCGCCAAACAGCCAGGTGCCATCGCTGCTCCCACGGCAGGCTTGCACTTCACGCCGGAAATTCTGGAAAGAATTCGCGAGCGCGGCGTGGAAATCTGCGAGCTCACTCTGGACGTCGGCCTCGGCACTTTTCAACCCGTCCACAGCGAAACGCTGGAAACTCACGTGATGCACGCTGAGCGTTACGAAATTCCCGTGCAAACCGCGCAACGCATTCAGGAAGCGCGTGCCGCGCGGCGCCCGATTCTCGCGGTAGGCACCACTGTGGTCCGCGCGCTCGAAGCTTCCGCCCATCGTGCAGCCGAGTCCGGATCCGCCGAATTGCTATTCGCCGGTAAAGCCGATGCCAGCTTGTTTATTTATTCGGGATTTCAATTCCGCGTGGTAGACGCACTGCTCACAAACTTCCACCTGCCGCGCTCCACTCTGCTAGCGCTGGTTTGCGCATTTGCTGGACGAGAAAACGTGCTTGCGGCCTACAACCACGCGGTTCAAGCAGGTTACCGGTTTTACAGCTACGGAGACTGCATGTTGATTCGCTGACTCGGCGTTAAAGGGTGTTGGCGAAAGAAGAAAAAGCCTTTAGAGGCCGCCTGCAAAACCGCAACAAGAAGTGAAATCGTCTCAGTTGACGCCGAAGAAGGTTCCTGCCATTTCAAAACTTGTTCCGAGAATTTTACGAGCAGGGAGGCCGCTGTCGCAAGCAGCCTCCCTCTCGTCCATTCGAAAGGAGTCACAAAAAACTCCTCGCCTACTCGCTGAAAACAAAAACGCGAGTCTGTCCGGAAAAACGGACTTCCTTCACCTGGCCGTCTCCGCCGATAAGCACGGAATCGTTTGCGGCTTTGGTGCTGCGATCTTCCCAGCGCCCTTCGCTTTCCACGATGGTCTGCCGCCCCTTCTGGACGGTCGCCTTGTTTCCGTCGATCATCAGACGGTATTCACCTGCTTGCAGATCAGCTTTGCCGATCTTTGCCGACTGGGCGATGTTGATGGTCTTAGCGAATGGTTTTGCGAGGAGTGGCACTGTCGAGGCCAAAGCGGCTGCCAGCGCTACACTGCGGAGAATCGAATTGAATTTCATGCGTGTCAACTTCCTTTCCGTCAGGATCGAGTCAGCCGCATTTCTGCTGCGGCAAGCGGAACAGAGTTGAACAGTGTTGACACGCGTGCTCGGGGCGAGTAGTCTCACCCGCAAGACACCTCGTTCTTCCTGGACTAACGGCCGGAAAGACTGCGTGTCATCGCCCCGCGGCTGCCACCGCGGGGTTTTTCTTGTAATTGCTCTGGCTTGCCTGCGCAGCTCTGCGGGCTGCACATGTATAGACGAAGCGGCCCCCGCGAATGTTTCGCCGCTCATCAGATATTCTTCTTTATTCTTGCTGATTTTTGCTTTGTTTCGCTTTGGTAAATGTGTTCCCGCTCTGACTTAAGTTCGAATTTGTAAAGTTTTCATAAAGATTCGGAATTTCCCGCGAGACCTTTTTGCTTCTCCTCCGTCAGCGCTGACTCTTTCCGCGATCCCGCCGTGCATCGGCTCTCTTCTTCATCTATACTCAATGGCATTTTGCGGATGGCATGAATGCGCATTCTTGTACTTAGCGATCTTCACGCAAACGCCACAGCTTTCGCCGCTGCTCTCGACTCTGCGGAAGGCCGCTGGGACGTTTCCGTGTGTCTCGGCGATGTGGTCGGCTACGGGCCCGATCCACATGAGGTGGTCGCCCGCCTTCGCGAGCTCGGCACGCAAACCATTCGCGGCAATCATGACAAAGCAGTCGCCGGCCTGATGGACACCACTGATTTCAATCCCGTTGCGAAAGCTGCCGTGGATTGGACTCGCTCGCAGTTGAAGGCAGAGGATCTCGTGTGGCTCTCCGAGCTGCCTCACGGCCCGCTCGCTACCGACGGAATCGTTTTGGTACACGGCGCGTTTCAAGATGAAGATGAATACGTGTTCACGCCCGCGCAAGCGCTTGACGGACTGCTCGATTCCACCGCTGAAGTCACTTTTTTTGGTCACACTCATCACCAGGGTGGTTTCTCTTATCAGGATTCCAATCTTGAAGTGCTACAGATTCGTCCACGCGCCTCGGAATCGTTCTCCGCTCTGCGCATCGAGCAACCACGCCGCTATCTGCTCAACCCTGGCTCCATCGGCCAGCCTCGCGATGGTGATCCGCGTGCGGGCTTCGCCATCGCCGATCTCGAGCATCAAACCGTTGAATTCTGGCGCGTGCCTTACGACATTACCTCCGTCCAGGAGCGCATGCGCGGCGCCCACCTTCCCGAACCTCTGGTTCAGCGACTCATCGTCGGCCGTTAGATATGGACCACTCAGGATGGGCCGGTAAGCATGCCAGCTCATTCTCACGACACTGTTTCGCACACCCGCTTGACGCCCGGCAACTTTCAGGCCAGCATCGTCCTTTCGCTAATCTCGATGCCTGACACTTTGCAAATCAAAACCTCTGATCAGCCGCAGCCAAAAACTGGCCGCTCCTGGATCGCCTGGATGGGCGCCGCCACGGTCGCCATTGCTCTGGCCATCGTGATGTGGCCCGGGGCTGAGCGCCGTCCCATCTCCAGAACGCGCGAATCGCATCTTCCCTTCGGCTCCGCCGAACAGGCCTACGCCCCAAACCTCCAAATTGAAAACCTGGCTCTCAGCCGTGCTGAGAATTTTCTGAACCAGCAAGTCACAACGCTCGCAGGGAGCCTCACAAATGCGGGCAGCCTCCCACTCTCGAACGTCGAGCTCACCGTCGAATTCTCTGACCAGCTGGGCCAAATCGTTCTGCGCGAATCCCGCGCCGTGTTCGCGCCTCAAACGCCTCCGTTTGCTCCCGGCGAACACCGCGACTTCGAGGTCTCCTTCGAGCACATTCCCTCTTCCTGGAACATTCAGCAGCCCCTCGTCCGCGTCTCCGGCATTCTGTTTACTTCTAAGAAAGAATAATTCCAAATCTAATTGTTTCCTTTATACTTCCCGGCGTGGATCTCTCCGCCGAACTGCAAGCTTGTCTCAAGGAATTCACGCGGATGGCGCTATCGAGATTCGCGAGAACGGCGGCCGTGTCGCTCCCTTCGCGGGACTCTCCTGGGAAGTTCGCGGCGCGGCGGAGAAGCCTCTGCTGCACCTATGGTCGGAGAATCACAATCTGACGCGGCGCGTGCTTGCCATCACCGATCATTCCGACCAGCGTCTCGCCCTTGCCGTCGAGCGATTCGGCCGTGCCAAGCCGGACCGCCTCGAATTTATTCGCATGGAATTTGAGCGCTGCCAGCGAGACCTTTCGCGCGAAGCTTTTGGCGGTTGCCTCGGCCATCTCCTGGCGGAACAATTTCCCGACGAGACTGTCGTGTCTTTGACCGCCTCGCCCGATCTCGAACATTCCATTTCCGGCAATTACGTCCGCGGCCTGCTTCGTCGTGGTTCTTCTCACTTCGCTGTCCTTGCTGTTCCCGACGGGGAATCGGCGGACACTGTGGAAGGCAGCCTTACGTTTGCGCTGCTGTGGCTGGATCGCGCTCGCAACTCCACTCGTCGCGGCACCGTCGCAGCGCTTCGCCTGATTTTGCCGAAAGGTGCAGCTCGCCACGTGGCGCATCGCGCCGCCGCTCTGGCTCCGGATTTATCCATCGAACTCTATGAGCGCGATCCCGTTCGTGAAACGCTCGAAAAAATCGATCCGCGCCGCGCCGGAAATCAAGATACTTGGCTTGTTCCCCATCGCGAATCGCAAGCGCTCCTCGACGCTTCGCGCTCCGCGCTCGATCCAGTCGTGGCCCTTTCCCCACGTGCGGTCACCATCCATCCCGTCGCGCAGTCACGCGAAGTGTGGCTGCGTTTTCGCGTCTCGCGTTTGCTCGTTGGGACGATGGCCGCATCTTCTTTGGCTGTCCCGACGCCTGCGAAGAACTCCATCCGTCGTCTCTGCCAGCGCTGAAGAATTTGCTCCAGCAACTTGAAAATCATCGCCATCCGCTCGCCACCGAAACGCGCCATGCTCTCTATCGCGCGCAACCAGAGGGCTGGCTCGAAGCTCTGGTTTGCGAAGACGTCACCCGCGTCGATGCTGCTCTCGACCCGCGCTTCGTTTATTCGCAAGTGTTCGCGCATGCCGGCGGCGAGCACGGCATTCTCGATCTCCTCACGGTCACTCGCGCCGGACGTCTCGCCATCCTCGAGCTTAAAGCGAGCG
>Ga0209736_1000116_pt1 | contig 25341 bp, 21 predicted proteins | sample BlaSpr_A8_Ref_M3_FD_187992 | JGI IMG/M metagenome (GOLD analysis project Ga0209736, IMG submission 187992) | Forest soil microbial communities from Thunder Bay, Ontario, Canada - Black Spruce, Ontario site 2_A8_Ref_M3 (SPAdes) (version 2) | ecosystem: Environmental > Terrestrial > Soil > Boreal...
CCCGGGCCTTGTACACACCGCCCGTCACATCACGAAAGTGAGTTGTACTAGAAGTCGCCAAGCTGACCGCAAGGAGGCAGGCGCCCAAGGTATGACCCATGATTGGGGTGAAGTCGTAACAAGGTAGCCGTAGGAGAACCTGCGGCTGGATCACCTCCTTTCTAAAGAACAGAGGCACCTTATCCCGCTACTGGTGTGCGGGAAATGGTGCCCACCTTCCGGGCTCTGCTCGGAAGAACGCAGACTAAGCTCTCACGGGCCGCGTCTGCGGCGTTCGGTTTACTTGCCCGGCGAGCTTTGCTCAACGGGACGGGCGGATTCTGGCAGATCGTATCGAGTCAAAGAGTCAAACAACTTCATTCGTGCGTTCAGGGCCGCGTGTTCATCCCGCGGCCCTTTTTCTTTTCACTGGTTTGTTTTGACCGGGTTTGGCCGACTACAGCGAACGCGGTTCCTTATTAGGACGGCGCGGGTTGAAACCGACGAAATGCTTTACCGCGGCGCCTAGCGTTCAGGGTGCGCACTAACCGTTGTGGCTGGATGGAATTTGCCGCGCCCCGCAGCGTTTGCGCATTCCGTTCACGAGATCGACCTCAGACCGCTCCCTCATCGTCAAGGATGCTCTTAACATCCCGTTTGCCATGCAGAATCCGAATGATGTGGATGGTAGATCCGGATAGCTTCAAATCCAGCGACCGGCCACGAGCGTAGATTTTGCAATCGAGGATTGCTGGAGAGATGTCGCGGACCCACTTGGGGATGCTGGCGTAACGACTCAATGGTCTTCCGCACGCTGTCACGAAAGCGAACGGCAATTCCAGGAACATCTGCGACGGTTAGATAATAGCGAAATTGTCGGATGATGTCGTCACTGGCTGCCTGTCGGTACGAAACCTTCACGGACGGCGGCCGGTTTTACGCTCGGCAAGCATGGCCTCCGTTTGCCGATCTACCGCACTCCAATGTTCGTCTTCCGCGATCTGCTCCGATGCCAGCCCCTCCGCAAGCAAAGCATCCAGTTCTTCTTGTGTTCCTGCAAAACCTGGCACCGTGCGCTGTTCGACGGCCGTCAAAGCCGCCTCCACGACCTCTTCAAGCGATCCGTAGGCGCCGCGCCGAATGACTTCCTGAATTCGCCGCTCTTGCTCCGGCGTGAGATGAATCGTCATGGTTTTTGCCCTTCCGCCAGCGTCCCGTTGCTCCCAGCGTAGGCAAAAATCTTGCCGGGTGCAAGGTCATCGAACGGACGCCTTATCTTTTTACGGCAGCGGGTATAGCCGCAATTCTGACATGGGAAAACTCTTTGCGATTGTCGGTGAGTAATCAATCAACACCCCTGGGCAAGCGAATTTACCGTAACCCTTTCTCTTTGTTGCGTTTGCGCACTCTTGCACTTTCCTTTACCACCAAAACGAAGCGTAACCAGCTTCTTTTCAGTGTGTTGCGCACTCCTTTGCGAAAACACGGGATGGCACCCAGGGCGTTACCCAAAATCACCAGCAGCCGCGAGTGCACCTTTGGGCAGCTATACCCCGGGCGGCTAGCTCGGCCAGAAGTTCGGCGGCTCCGGGCGAGATTTCGCGGTCGCCGGGCACCACTACTGCCCATTCGAGGTTTTCCCGAAACTCTTTGGCGCGGATTTCCCAGCGGTCGAATGTCGCTGGTTTGGCCTTGCCAATCTGAATCATCGACCAATGTCGGGCCAACGCGAGCGCCTCGGCCTCGATCGGCATTGGCCCGCTCAATATGAAGTGATTATTTCCATGGACCAGAATTCCGACCATTGTTCTCCGGAATTATCTCATTTTGCCGGGGGCGAAGCCGCGGTTATACCACGGTGACGTCACGGTCATAAGGGATGAGAGGCTCTCTGCTGTTATTCTAAGGCTGGCTATCGTACAGGAGAGAAATCGCCGCTTGGCTCCGATTATTAATGCTCATGCGCTTTCGAAGAGATATGGCGTTGCGCCGCTCTTCCAGAACATTTCCTTCAGCGTTTCCGATGGCGATCGCATCGGCCTGATTGGACCGAACGGCTCGGGGAAATCCACGCTGCTGGAGATTCTCGCCGGCCGCGTACGGCCGGATACCGGCGAAGTCGCGCTGCGCAAACGCGCGCGGCTCGCCATCGTCACGCAAGTGTCCGAGTTTGCTCCGGGCGAAACCGTGCGTTCGGTCATCGAAGACGCGTTGCAGCAAGCGCATATCTCGGAATCCGAACGCGCTTCTCGCTTTGCCGAGACGCTTGGCCGCACCGGCTTTACCGATCTCGATGCGCCCGCCGCAACGCTCTCCGGCGGCTGGAAAAAGCGCCTGGCTATCGCCGCTGCGCTCGTCCAGGCGCCGGATCTTCTGCTGCTCGACGAGCCCACCAATCATCTCGATCTCGCCGGCATCGAGTGGCTCGAAAGCATGCTGCAAGACGCGCCCTTCGCTTGCGTGGTGGTCAGTCACGATCGCTACTTTCTCGAAAACGTCGCCACCGCCATGGTCGAGCTCAGTCGCTTATACGAAGACGGCTTTCTCCGCGTAGAAGGCAACTACAGCAAGTTTCTGGAAGCGGAAGAAAATTATCTGCACGCGCAGCAAAAGCGCCAGGACGCTCTGGAAAATCGCGTGCATACCGAACTCGAATGGCTGCGCCGCGGCCCCAAAGCCCGCACTACCAAATCCAAAGCTCGCATCGACAAAGCTCACGAGATGATCGGCGATCTCGCCGACATGAACCAACGTACCCGCGCCACCGCCACGAAAATCGATTTCTCCGCCACCCATCGCCAGACCCGCCGGCTCATCGGTATCGAGTCGGTCAGTTACGCTATTCCCGACCGCACGCTCTTCAGCAACATTAATTTCGATGTCACTTCCGGAATGCGCGTGGGACTCGTCGGCCCCAACGGCAGCGGCAAGACCACGCTGCTGCGTCTGCTCCTCGGCGAGCTGCAGCCGGCCAGCGGTAAAGTTCGCAAAGCGGAGGCTCTGCGCATCGTCTATTTCGATCAGAACCGCCAACTCGATCCGGACGTCTTGCTGCGGCGCGCGCTGGCACCGGACAGCGATTCCGTCGTCTATCAAGATCGCGTGATTCACGTAGCCGGATGGGCGGCGCGCTTTCTTTTCACCGGCGAAGATCTCAACCGTCCCGTCGGCCGCTTATCCGGCGGTGAGCGAGCCCGCGTACTGATCGCGCAGCTTATGCTGCAGCCCGCCGATGTTCTTCTTCTCGACGAGCCGACCAACGATCTGGACATCCCCACGCTCGAAATTCTGGAAGAGAGTCTGCTCGAATTTGCCGGAGCTTTGGTCCTGGTCACGCACGATCGCTTCCTGCTTGACCGCGTCTCCAACGTGGTCTTTGGTCTTGACGGGCTCGGCGGCGCCGAGCGCTTCGCCGACTATTCGCAGTGGGAAACCTGGCAAGAGGCGCAGGAGTCTGAATCCGCGAAATCTGCGCGCACGGCGTCGCGCGATAAGCTCGCTTTCGCCGGGACCACCTCAGGCAAAAAGAAACTCAGCTATAACGAAGACCGCGAACTAAACTCCATGGAACAAACCATCGCCACGGCTGAACGCAAGCTGAAAGAAAAGCTGGCCGCGTTGCACGACCCAGCAATCGCCAGTGATGGCGCGCGTCTGCATGCAGCGAGCGTCCATTTGCAGGAAGCGCAGAAAGCCGTCGACGAACTCTATGCACGATGGGCCAAACTTGAAGAAAAGCTGAAATAGCGGCGCGAACCGAAAATCTTACAAAGCCTGGCCTGCCGCCGCCCCCGACGCCCAAGCCCACTGAAAATTGAAGCCGCCGAGATGTCCGGTAACGTCCACCATTTCGCCGATGAAAAATAATCCCGGCACGCTGCGGCTTTCCATCGTTTTGCTCGAAAGCTCGTCGGTGTCCACGCCGCCCGCGGTCACTTCGGCTTTCTCGTACCCTTCGCTGTCCGCCGGCGTCACGCTCCACTCATGGATCTGCTTTTCGTATTCCGCAAGGGCCGCGTTGGTCCATTCCGCAGGCTCATGCAACTCCACCCAGCGCTCGGCGAAGCGTTTCGGCAAAATCCCCTGGAAGGCCGCGCGGGCGGCGGCAGGATTCCGCGTCTTGCTTTCGAGAATCGCGCTGCTCACTTCGCGCTCCGGCGCCAGATCGATTCGCAGCGCCTTCCCGCGTTCCCAATACGAAGAAGCTTGCAGGATCGCGGGCCCGCTCAATCCGCGATGCGTGATCAGCATCTTTTCGCGGAACTCGTGTCCGTCTGCCGCCGCCGCGATCACTTCCATCGACACGCCCGCGAGATCGCAATACTGTTTCTGCTCTTTCCGGCCCAGCACCAGCGGGACCAGCGCCGGCCGCGTTTTCTGAATTGTTATTCCAAATTGCCGTGCCACCTCGTATCCAAACGAGGTCGCACCCATTTGTGGGATGGAAAGCCCGCCCGTAGCCACCACCAGCGCCGGCGCGCGAAACTCTTCGGTCTCCGCGCGTACCGCAAACTCTGTGGTTCGCGCGATCTCGCGCAAGCGCTGATTCAGAAAAATCTGCACGCCCGCCGCTCGGCATTCCTCTTCCAACATGTGCGTGATCTCGCTAGCCGATCCGTCGCAGAAAAGCTGTCCCAGCGTCTTTTCGTGATACGCAATGCGATGCTTCTCCACCAGCGCGATAAAGTCCGCGGGCGTGTACCGTGCCAGCGCCGATTTTGCAAAATGCGGATTCGCCGAAAGAAAATTCTCCGGCTTGCAATAGATATTGGTGAAATTGCAGCGCCCGCCGCCGGAAATCAGAATCTTTTTTCCGGTACGTTCCGCGCGCTCCACCACGGCCACGCGCCGTCCGCGCTTTCCGGCTTCTATCGCGCAGAACAGGCCCGCGGCCCCCGCGCCCAGGATCACAGCATCAAATTGGCGGCTCATTTCGCGGACGCAATTGTCTCAGGTTCGCTGCAAATCCCGCACATCGCCTCGCAGCAAAAAGGGGCGCTCGCCCGGCCGAAGCACTTGAACCGCCCCGGCCGCACCAGTCCTGTATAGAGGGCTGTATCTCGCCGCGGCTTGTGCCATCATGAATTCGCGGTTCCCTCCAGCCCGGTCACCGCCCATCTATCTTTGAGCTTTGAGGTCGCCGATGAATCCGCTCCGCATGGCTGCGCCCCTGGTCTTGTTGGCTTCCTGCGCTTTAGCCTTTCCGTTTCCCAACATTCCGAAGCCTTCCGCGTCCCCAGGCCGTCCGCAAACGGACCTTCCGGTCGTCTATCTGGCCGATTTCGAGCTCAACGCCGTCCCGCCCACTCCCGGACGCCTCCGCCCTCCCAATAGCGCCGCTCCGCAAGCGGATGACGAGCCCTCGGCGCAGGCCGCCCGGCTGGTGAAGTTTTTGTCCCTCAGCCTGACCACCTCCCTCAAAAAAGCCGGCTACACCGTGCAGCCCTTTCCGTCCTCCGGTGCCCGCCCAGACAAGGGTCTCCTGGTCCGGGGCGTATTCACCGAAGCCGACGAAAACAATCGCGTCCGCCGGGTCATTCTCGGCAGCGGCTCGAAATCCGCTAAATTCGTCGTCTACGTCGGCGTCAACAATCTCGCCAGCCCCGACCAGCCTCTCTACCAGCTCGTTCCACCCGACGCTCCCGGCCCCCCAGTGGATACCCGCTTCGGCCCGCTCGTCACCATCACTTCCTACGGGCCGGTCACCAGCTTCGAGCTCGAGCGGCGCCCCTCCGACGACAGTGTCAAGAGAATGGCCGAAGACATCGTCGCCAAACTATCCGTCCTGGTCACCGCCAACCCGCAACTTGCCAAGTAAAGCCGCTCTGCAGGCTGGAACGGCGTGCGGCCCGTCATGCCAGCCCTTGCTGCTGACTACATGCGCACTCCGTCCACGCACCGCCTCGTCCCATCTAGTTTTAGTACTATCATTACTATGTGGCGCAGCTCTTCCAATCCGAACAAAACCCCGACCTGGGTCCTCCCGCCCCCCCGACCCCCGACCCCATCAAGCCAGCGGGCACTTCGGGTTTCGCCGCCGCAGCCATCCTCATCGGCGTGGTTACTTGCCTATACGCCGGCCAGCGCGCTCGGGTCTTCTCCGCGACTTTAACGACGCGAAATCGTAGCGGCGCCAGCGCGGCTCCCTCGCCGGCTCCCGCCGTGGTTCCGCGGCGCGTTTTCGCCGGTCCGATGACCGATTCCGATGCCGATCGCCTTCGCGCCATCCAGCCGCAAGCCCAAGCCGAAGAACTCCTCGCCCGCGCCCTGGCCCACGATGAACGCGCCCGCGACCTCTTCGACCACAACATTCGCGAATGGACCGGGCACCTCCGCATGACTCCCGTCATGCGCCAGCTCGAAACCCGCGCGCGCTTTTCGAGCGACTTGCGCGTCCGCTACGCCCATGCCGACCTCAATCTCGCTCTCGAAGGCTGGGCCCGCAACGAAAGCTCCGCCGACACGCTGATCGCGCGCGCCCACGCCGAGCCGAAATTCCGCTCCTATGCCGTCTATTACTTAGGCATGCTCGCCGGCCGCGGCGTCGATTACGACCGCATCCACGCCGTGCTTCTCGGCTACGCCCAGCACGATCCCGACCCCATCGTTCGCCAGTGGGCTGTGGAAGGCATGCGTTATCTCGGCAAGGACGAAGTCCTCGACGATCTCTTCCAGTCCTTCACGCACGATCCGTCTTTCTCCGTCCGCGACCGCGCCGGCTGCAATGTTTCCGATTGCGGCAATTTCAGTCGTGCCCAGCGGATGCGCCTGGTTCCGCGGCTCATCGAGCTTGTCGGCGATCCTGCCACCGCTCCGCAGATGCGCAACTGGTCGTTCCTGGCGCTCCAGGAAATCACCGGCGAAAGCCTCCCCGCCGACGCCGCTGCCTGGGCCAATTGGTATCGCGCCTACGGCGCCGAAAAGCTTGCGCAATTGCAATCCCAGCCCTGGTGGCAAATTCGCGGCGACGAATAAAGCTGCCCGTCCTGCCCGCTGCCTATACGAAAAGATACTTGCTTGTTGTTTTTACTAATGGGATAATCCGCCGCATGGTGATCAGCGACCGTCTCCGCGAACTCCGCGAGGAAAAGAAACTCTCCCAGGGCGACGTTCAAGCGCGCACCGGCTTGCTCCGTTCCTATCTCTCGCGCGTAGAAAACGGCCATACCGTTCCTTCGCTCGATACTCTCGAAAAACTCGCCGCCGCCCTCGAAATTCCTCTCTATCAACTCATGTACGATGGCAACGAACCGCCCCGCCCTCCCGACCTGCCAAACTGGAAACCGGGCGCTGGCGACGGCTGGAGCAACAAAGGCAAAGACGCCATCTTCCTCCACAAGCTGCGCCGGCTTCTCGGCAAAACCTCGGAAGAGAATCGCCGGCTGATCTTGCACCTGGCCCAAAGACTCGCCCGCCGCCAAAAACACGACGCCCGCCGCGCCAAAGCCGAAAACCAAGAGACCCCGGCGTAGGCCCCTTGCCTTCTCGCCGATCCTGCTAACCTCGCAATCACCGCGGCGGCGGTGGCGGTGTCGGCGAAACATCTCCGGGCCGCCCGAAAATCACCCAGCGCACGTTCTGCGTGCATCCCGGCGCCGTCAAGCAATCGGTCGATTTTGTCGCATCATTCAGATCGATCTCATATCCCGCGGTCCCAAAGAGTCCGCTGGCGTTCCCTACTCGACGCAGCGATAAATAATCGCCCGACCTTGTGCATCGGCCGGACACCAGGCCGCCGGACGCATCATCGCACTGCGTAGCTCCGACGGGATTCACCGTGAACGTCACATTGCTCGCGGTCGTGATGTACAGCAAAAAATCTTGCGGAAATCCCGCCGCGTGGTTTATGTAATTGCTGCCACCGCCTCCCCACATCAGCGAAATCGCCACCTCCGAGGTCTGGCTGTTCACCGCCAGCGCCGGATACGCGAAGACGTAGGCCGCATTCCAGGTCTCGAATTCCCCCACATTCTTGAAATTCTGATCGTCCACGAACACCATGCGCACGTACGGCTGCGCAAAATTCGTGTCGCGTCCGGCCGTCCAGGCAAACCAAATCTGGTTCGGCGGCTGCGGCGCTCCGGGCGCCACCAGTCCCACAAACGGCTTGAACGCCGCGCCTAGCACCGCATCCACCTTCACCCGCGGGTCCAGCCAGTATTGTCCGTCCGGATCCTTCGACGTGTAGTCGGAAGTCGAGTAAGTCGTGTTCCCCACGTCGCGCCAATTGTATTGATTCGACGTGTCGCCCCAGCTGAACACTGTCAACGCTTTCGTTCCGTTGTGTCCCGCCCAGTACATCGTCCCCTGCGCATTCTGCGTAAGGTGCGAACCTACGGCCACCGTGGCTTTTGTCGGGTCCGTAAAATCCCAGTTCACATTGCTTCCGCCCGGCAATTGCATGTCCGCAAACGAAATGCGCGCCACTTGCAACCCGCCTTTAGACGCATCATCCGTCGCCATATACAAATGTCCGTTCGCCGTCGAAAGGTCCGGAAAGTCCAGCCAGTCGTTCCCCAATCCCAGGAATCCGGAACTCACATCGAACCACGTCCACGCCGTGTAGAAATTGGCTGCCACGTCGCTGGGTCTTGCCCACGCCACGCGCTGCCGGTTCCCGCCCGTCACGTTCCCCTTCGCATCCGTCGGCTGGTTCGTTTGCACCAGCCACACGATGCGGTCGATGCTCGGAATGTAGTGCACCACTTGGTCGCAGCAATAGCCTCCGTCCGGGCTGTCGCCAAACACCGTCGAAAGATTCGTAATCGTCTTGAACGTCTTGCCTCCGTCGGTCGAATACTTGGTGTACAAATTCCCCGTCATCAGCACCACGTTGCTTGCTCCGCCGGAACCCGCTGCGCTTGGATCGGGCGGAAAGTTATTAGCCACTCCGCCGGACTGCGTATTAATCACGAAACCCACCGCGCCCCCCTTCGCAATTCCCGGGTACGTCGAAATTCCCGGGTCCTTGATCCCGGAGAGCTGCGGCGTCTTCGGAAAGATCACTTGCGGAGTGCTTTCCGGCGTAGGCGCACGGTTTTCGTTTTTCTCCCGTTGTGGCGGCTGCGGCAGCGCAGGATAAGGCCCCTGCGTCTGGTGCGTCGGGCCGTGATTGGTTGTCGCCGTGGCCGAACCCGGTCCTTGCGGCGGAATTTGCAGCTTCGTCTCGAACCGGAATTTCCGCTCCCGCTCGCCATCATCTTTGTCGTCGCCGCGCCCCCGATACCTTCCTTCCACTTCCAGCTCATAAGTTTTGGAAACGTCGAGGCCCGCCACCGCAAACCGCACCTGGATCACTTTCCTGCCGTCCGCTCCGATCGTCCCCAGGTTCACCGGCAGCGTCACCGGCAAGTCTCGGTGCCCGCCTCGCAACTCAATTTCACGCAGCTCCACGTTGTGCGCGTCCGTCTCCCCGGTGTTGTCAATCGGCAGCGCCACCAGTAGTTCCGTCCCCTCCACCGTCACTCCCGCTGCTCCGCCCCGCACGGCCCTCTTCTCCCCTTTCCCGCACCCCGCCCCCAGCCACGCCACGAACGCCATTCCCACCGCAATCCACAACTTCCGTTCAAGTCCGCCCCGCCGCGCACCATCGTTTCTCATCATCCGCCTCTTTTCTCCGTCCCACGCCCGTAGGTCTACTCTCTCCCTGCGTAGTGGTCCGAGCAGCCTGGTCGTTTCCCCGGAATTGTAAGTTCGGCGAGTCAGCAGCCTGGGGCCCTACCTCGGTTTTTAAGGGGTAGTTTTGTCCTTCCTTTCCTCTCCTCTCTTTCCTGTCGACTTTCAACTGTCGAATGTCGACCTCTGGTCAGCCGTACTCGCCAAATCATCTGCTGGTCCCGCTGCCTCGCGGAGCGTTAAGCTGTCACCTACCCTATGACCCAGCTCCTATTCAATCTCGCTCCCGAACGCCGCATCCTTTCGGTCAGCGAACTCACTGGAAAAATCCGCGATCTCCTCGCCAAAAACTTCACCGACATCCTCGTCCAGGGCGAAATCTCGAATTGCCACGAAGCGCAGTCCGGCCACGTCTACTTCACCCTCAAGGACGACCGCGCGCAAATCCGCTGCGTTTGTTTCAAGAATCAGTTGCGCACCATGAAGTTCCGCCCCGAAGACGGCCTGCATGTCACCGTGCGCGGCTCCATCAGCGTTTACGAAACCCGCGGCGAGTATCAGATCTATGTCGAACACATCGAGCCGGTTGGCCTCGGCGCCCTGCAGCTTGCTTTCGATCAGCTCAAAAAGCGCCTCGAAGCCGAAGGGCTCTTCTCCGCCGAACGCAAAAAGCCGCTTCCCATCCTTCCCAGCCGCATCGGACTCATCACTTCGCCGCGCGGCGCCGCCGTCCGCGACGTCGTCGGCATCCTGCGCCGCCGCTTTCACAACGTGCATCTCACGCTCTATCCCGTACGCGTGCAGGGCGATGGCGCTGCCACCGAAATCGTCCGCGCCATCCAGTTCTTTCAGCGCAAGCAACTCGTTGACGTCATCATCCTCGCGCGCGGCGGCGGCTCCCTCGAAGATCTCTGGTCCTTCAACGAAGAAGTCGTCGCCCGCGCCATCTCCACGTGCTCTATTCCCATCATTTCCGGAGTAGGCCATGAAACCGATTTCACCATCGCCGATTTTGTCGCCGACGTGCGTGCCTCCACGCCTTCCGCCGCCGCCGAACTCGTCGTGCAAACCCGCCGCGAATTCGATAAGCACATCGCCGATCTCCTGCAGACCATGGCCAACGTGCTCCGCTACCGCCTCCTCGAACTCTCCAATAAAGTCTTCGAGCTGGAAAATCGCCGCGGCTTCGACCGCCCCTTCGAGATTCTCCGCCAACTCCGCCAGCGCTCCGACGATCTCACATCCCGTGTTGCCCAAGGCCTACGCGCCCGTTTGGTTGACGCCCGCAAACGCTACACCGCTGCCCACGTAAGAATCGTCTCCTTCGATTTCCGCGCCAGAGTTGCCGCTTTCCGCCTCCGCCTCGAACGCCGCAGCGATCTGCTGGGCGCCCGGGCCGACCGCCTCCTCCGCGCGAAGCGCGAACGCATCGAGCGTCTCCTCCTCCAACTCGAGGAGCGCAGCCCCCTAAAAGTCCTGGAACGCGGTTACGCCATAGCCACCGACGCCGCCGGCAACCTCCTCCGCGACGCCAATCAAGTAACCATAGGCGACACCGTAGCCATCCAGCTACACCGCGGCCGCCTCACTACCGAGGTGCGAAAGAAGGAAGGGGGAACTTAATCAATGCCGATGAGCGAAACCAGATTTATAGATCGGTGTGCCCAGTGGAGACCAAAATCTGAGATACATCTCATTCCATCCGGCACTAGGGGTGTTTATGCTTTGCTTCATTACAGGCCCCGCATCAACAAGTACGACGTGGTTTACATCGGAATGGCTCCGCGCGGCGGCATGAAGGGTAGGCTCGCGGCTCACGCGAAGAGTGAGACGAAGACTTGGTCTCATTTCTCAATATTCAGAGTTTGGGACAACATCAGCGAAGTCGAAGTGAGTGAACTCGAAGGGCTATTCCGTGAAATCTATAGAAAGGACAAAAAAGCAAACCGATTCAACAAGCAGAAAAAATACAAGAAACTACAAAACGTCCGGGTGGACGACTTGACCAACTGGAATAAAGCCGAATGCAGATAGCCGATAGTCAGCGACCGCGTTCGATGCGAGCTAAGGCTTCTTCCAGAGTCGCGCACGTTTCTCCGGACGCTTTCCCTTCCTAGTACGCGCGGGTGATCTCCGCGTTGCCCAGCTTTTCGAGGATTTTTTCGTACTCTTCGATGCTGATGACCGCTGCAATTTTGTCGCCGCGTTTGTTGAAAATGATTCGCACTGGTTCGATCATAGACGCCCTCTTCGACGGAGCTTACTCTGACGATTAATCGCCGGCAATAAGGAATAGGTACCAGAAAGCACCTAGTCTTCGTCGTCGGACGAGGAAACCTTCAGCACGGCGAGGAACGCTTCTTGCGGGATATCGACTTGGCCGACGCGCTTCATGCGCCGCTTGCCTTCTTTTTGTTTTTCGAGGAGTTTGCGTTTGCGGGAAATGTCTCCGCCGTAGCACTTGGCCAACACGTTCTTGCGAATCGCCGCAACGGTTTCCCGTGCGATCACGCGGCTGCCGATCGCGGCTTGGATTGGGACTTCAAACATTTGCCGGGGAATCAGTTTGCGCAGGCGGGTCACCAATTCGCGCCCGCGTTCCATGGAAAAATCGCGATGAATAATCAACGCGAGCGCATCCACCGGTTCGCCGGCCACCAGCACGTCCAGCTTGATCAGGTCGGACTCGACGTAGCCGGCCAAATGGTAGTCCAGCGAAGCGTAGCCGCGCGAAACCGATTTCAGCCGGTCGTAAAAATCGAGCACGATTTCGTTCAGCGGCAATTCGTAAGTCAGCATGACCCGCGTCGGCGAAAGGTATTCGAAATTCTTCTGCGTGCCGCGTTTGTCCTGGCAAAGCTGCAGGATGCCGCCGACGGAATCGTCGCTGGTGATGATCATGGCCTTGATGATCGGCTCTTTGATGATCTTGATGTCGCTGGGATTCGGGAATTTCGCGGGGCTGTCGACTTCAATTGTCTCGCCGCTTTGTTTCGTAATTTGATAGCGCACGCTCGGCGCCGTGGTGATCAGGTTGATCCCGAATTCGCGTTCGAGACGCTCTTGCACGATTTCCATGTGCAGCAAGCCGAGGAATCCGCAGCGAAACCCAAATCCCAGCGCGGTCGAATTTTCCGGCTCGTAAAAAAACGCCGCGTCATTCAATTGCAATTTGCCGAGCGCGTCGCGCAGCGGTTCGTAATCATCCGCCAGCACCGGAAACAACCCGGCGAAGACCATCGGCTTGATGGCTTCAAATCCCGGCAGCGCCGGCGCTGGCCGCGCCACTTCGATCACCGTATCGCCCATGCGCGCATCGGCCACGCGTTTGATGTTCGCCACGATGAAGCCCACGTCCCCGGCTTCCAGCTCCTCGAGCGCCACCGGCTTCGGCGTGAGCGTGCCGAGTTGCTCGACTTCGTACGTCTCGTCGCCCGCCACCAGCTTGATCTTCACATGATTCTTCACGCGCCCTTCCATCACCCGCACCAGCACCACCGCGCCGCGGTAAATATCAAACCACGAATCGAAAATCAGCGCCTGCAACGGATTTTCCGCGCTACCCTTGGGCGCCGGCACTCGCGCGACAATCGCTTCCAGCACATCCTCGACGCCCAGCCCGCTTTTCGCGCTGATCAGCAGCGCATCGTCTGCCGGAATCGCCAGCACGCTTTCGATTTGCTCTTTCACAAAGTCCGGCTGCGCGGCCGGCAAATCCACTTTGTTGATCACCGGCAAAATCGTCAGATTGTGTCCCGCGGCGAGAAACGCATTCGCCACCGTTTGCGCTTCCACGCCCTGCGACGCATCGACCACCAGCAGCGCGCCTTCGCAAGCGGAAAGCGCCCGCGACACTTCGTAGGAAAAATCCACATGCCCGGGCGTATCAATCAGGTTCAGCCGGTAAGTATTTCCATCTTTCGCTTTGTAGTGCAGCCGGATGCTCTTCGCTTTGATGGTGATGCCGCGCTCGCGCTCCAGGTCCATCGAGTCCAGCACCTGCTCGTGCATCTCGCGCGAAGTCAACGCCCCGGTCATCTCGAGCAAACGGTCCGCCAGCGTGGATTTGCCGTGGTCGATATGCGCAATGATGCAGAAATTCCGTATGAACTGTGGATCCATGGAGCCTTGTAAACCGCATTGTTACCGGCAGGAGCTGCTTCCCGAGGAGGACCAACGCCCACACGCCGCGAAAACCATGCCGTGTAAACACTCAGTTTGCCACAAATCGCCGGACCGCGCAGCCGTCTGCGCTACCAAGCGCGGTTCCTTTGGGCGATAGAACTCCACGAGGCTTTGGAATGTGGAATGGCCGGTGAATTTATTGCGCTGCGGGAGTTGCTCCGGTAATTTTCATCATGTAGCGGACCGTACCCGCAGGATAGAGCGGGTCATGCGCCGTGATACTTTTCTGCTCGCCCGGAGCGACGGCGTCGAAGATGGTGCCCTTGTTGATCATCAGCACGTTGCCGTCCGCAGCGATGTAGGTCGTTTCATACGCGATGTTGCTGTAGCTGTAGTCCGCGGATTTATTCTCGATGGTCACGGCCCAGACCGACGCGGTGCCGTTGCGGTCCTTATCCATGGTGGTGCGCTGGATCTTCAGGTCGCGCACGGCATCAGCGTTGCCCTTCGCCGTAGCCGCCGCCGCTTGCCGGTTCGCCGCGCCCTTGGACTGTATGAAAAAATATCCGCCAGCCGCTCCGAGAACGACAATCACAGCGATAGCGATCCATAGTCCGCTGGAAGCAGATGGCTTTATTTCTTTTGGCGGTTCAAACACAGACCCCTCCATTTTTCCGCGCCGCGGCACACCCGCGGCCCACGTACGGCCTAGACATAGCACCGAAGCCTCAGTAAGTCCACCGCCGCGAGCGGGCCAGCCGGCCGCTCCTGCATTCCAGCTACTCCTCGCGCAGGATGCGGATGGGCTCGATGCGGGTGGCGCGGTAGGCCGGGAGGATGGTGGCGAGCAGGCCGACGGCGACGAGGATCACCGCCACGGCGGCGAACGTGAGCGGATCAGTGGCGCGCACGCCGTAAATGAGCGAGGCGACCACGCGGCTGAGCGCGAACGCGGCTGCCAGGCCGATGGCCACGCCCAGAAAAATCGGCTTCATGCCATCGCTCACCACCATGCGCAGCACATCAGAGTGCGTCGCGCCGAGAGCCATGCGAATGCCGATTTCGCGCACGCGGCGCCGCACCGTGTACGCCAGGACGCTGTAGATGCCGACCGCGGCGAGTACCAGCGCGAGGCCCGCGAACGCGCCGAGCAGCAGCACATTGAAGCGTTGCGGCGAGAGCGATGCGGAGAGCAAGCCTTCCATGGGTAGCGCGCTGACCACTGGGATTTCCGGATCCACTTCATGGACCGCGCTAGTAACTGCTGAAATCAGGCTGGATGGATCGACGCTGGTACGCACCGCCAGGCTCATTCCAAATGAACGCCAGGGTTGCGAAGGTGGGCTGGTGAACTGCCTGACCGGCCAATAGAGGGTTTCCCGGGGCCGGGTTTGATCCAGCGAATCGTCTTTGACGTCGCCGACAACACCGACGACCTCGCGCGGCCCATCCACGAAAAACGTGAGCGCGATGTGCTTGCCGAGCGGATTGTCGTTGGGCCAGAAGCGCTTGGCCATCGATTCACTGATGACCACGACATGCGAACGGTCGACCGCGTCGCCGTCGTTCAAGTCCCGGCCGCGCAGCAGCGGAACGCGCATAGCCTGCAGGTAGCCGGGCGAGATCATGCGCACATCGACTTCGGGCTGATCCGCCATGGGCACCACCGGCTGGCCTTCCACGGCAACGGGTTGATGCGAGCCACCGCCGTCCATCGGCAAGCTGTCGATCAGGCCTGCCGACTCGACACCGGGAGTCGCACGAATCTGCCGGAGCACCTCATCGAAAAAGCTGATCTGCGCCGCCGGATTGGGGAATTTTTTGGCCGGAACGGTTAGCGTCCCTGTTAAGACATTGTTGGGATCGAACCCCGGCCGCACGCTGCTGAGCTGCAGCAAACTGCGAATCATCAGCCCCGCGCCGATCAACAGCACCAGCGACAACGCCACTTCCGCAATCACCAGCAAGCAGCGCGTTCTGCCTCCTCCGGAGTCGGAGCTGCCGCGGCTCTCGCCTTGCTTCAGCGCTTCGTTGACATCCGCGCGCGTGAATCGCAGCGACGGCAACAGCCCGGCGAGAATTCCTGCAAACAGCGCCAGGAAAAGGGTGAATGCCAAAACTTGCGCGTCGAGCGTAACTTCCGCGGAAAGCGAAAGACGATCGGCGAGGAACTTCTGAATAAACGTAATGCCGAAGCGCGCCAAGAGGAGTCCCAGCGCTCCCCCAGCGAGCGAGAGAAGCAGCGTTTCGGCGAGAATCTGGCGCAGCACCACGGCGCGAGTCGCCCCCAGCGACGTACGGATCGCGATTTCCTTCCTTCGCGCGAGAGTCTTGGCGAGAACGAGATTGGCGACGTTGGCGCACGCAATCAGAAGGACGAATGCTACCGCACCCAGCAGGACGAGCAGCGCAGGCCGCACGTCCCCGACGATTTGCTCGCGTAACGGAAGAGCCGTGGCGCCCCAGCCTTTGTCGTCCTCGGGATATTGCTCCTCGAGGCGTGTGGAGATTGCGCCGAGGTCCGCTTTGGCCTGCTGCACCGTGACTTCCGGCTTGAGACGTCCAATGACCAGATAATTATGGTTGCCGCGCACGGCGCGGTTCTGATCGGTCCAGGCCATGGGGACCCAGAAATCGGCCCAGCCTGGGAACTTGAACTTCGCAGCCATAACGCCGATGACCGCGTAGGTCTCTCCATCCAGGAGGATGTTCCGGCCAACGATTCCCGGATCGCTGGCAAACTGATCGCGCCAGAGTTTGTTGCCCAGGATTACCACATGGTCTCGGCCAGGACGATTCTCGTCCGGCGAGAACAAGCGGCCCAGGACCGGCTGCACGCGCAAGATCGAAAAGAATTCCGGCTCCACGGGCGCGCCGCGAATGGCCTCGGGACGCTCGCCACCCCCAACATTGAAGCTGGTGAATCCGTAGGCCGCCAGGCGCTCGAAGGAGCGGTTCTGGCTCTGCCAGTCGAGGTAATTCGCCGGCGAGACCGAGAACAAGCTCATGCCCGGGAAGCTCTTCGCAGGGGGCACGTGCCAGACCTGCATGATCCGGGAAGCGTCCGGGTACGGGAGCGGGCGCAGGAGCACCGCGTTGACGATCGAGAAGATCGCCGTGTTGGCCCCGATTCCCAGCGCCAGCACCACGATCGCCGCCATCGTGAACCCCGGATTCCGCCGCAGGATGCGCATACCGAAGCGCAGGTCGCTCCACAGGTTCCGCATGGCAAATCACCCCCGGGCCGCGAGACGCAAAAGTAACGGCGGCAATATAGAGACGAAAAAAACGCCCAGAAGTTTCCAGGAGGCAACCGCCTAACCGTGCCCGATACTGCATCGCGCAGAATGCCCGGGTTTGCCCCCTTGCCACCGCGGTATATAGTGGATAGCGGCGGCAAGCACCCACACCCTCGCCGCCGGTGTGCACCGCTTCAGGGTACGTGGGCGGCGGCAAAATCCGCATCCGCAGAGGCAATCCAGACTGATGGCCGCAGACGTCAGCAAGCATCTGGAACGCGCCAAGCGCTTTCTGGAGAAAAATCGCGTCGAGGACGCCATCGAGGCGTACCTCGCGGTGCTGGACGAAAGTCCGCAGCACCAGGAAGCCACGCAGGCGCTCGGCGATTTGTACACCCGCGCGGACAAGCCGGACCGCGCCGCCATTTACTACGGAAGCTTGTTCGATTTGCTCGTCGATCCGCGCGACGAGACCAAAGCGCTGGCCATTTACAACCGCTTTCTCCGCTCCGGCCCCGTGTCTCAGCCTCCCGAACGCATCGCGCGTTACGCCTTCCTGCAACAAAAACAAAATCGCAGCGAAGAAGCCATCGAGCAATACAGTAAAGCCGCGGAGCTTTTTGCCGAAGCCGGACGCGGCGAGGACGCGCTGTTCTGCTGGGAACGCACCGCGCATCTCGATCCGGAGAATTTGTCGCGCCAGATGAAGCTTGCGGAAGCCGCCGAGTCGATCGGCAAGCATGCGCTGGCGGCCCGGGCGTACCTCCGCGGCGGGCAACTGGCCACTGCGAGCGGAGCGACCGAAGAAGCGATGAAGCTGCTGGGGCGCGCGCACGCCCTGGCGCCCCAGGAGCGCAGCGCCACGCTGCTGTACGCCGAAGCGAAACTCCGCGGCGGCGCCGCGGCCGAAGCGGCCGTGCTGCTCGAGCCGTTCGCGGCCTCCGAAAACGATGTGCAGTTCCTGGATACCTTCGCGGATGCGCAGATGCGCGCGGGCAACCTCGATCGCGCCCGCGAGGTGCTGGAGCGCTTGCTGCGCGAAAAGAACGAAGGCATTTCGCGGCTTTTCGAGCTGGCTGATCTTTATACCGCCGCCGGACAGGAAGGCAAGTCGATCGAAATACTGCTCACCCTCAAGCGCCGCATGTTCGCGGACAAGCGGCAGAATGAATTTGCGGCGCAGTTGGACGGGCTGGGAGCGAAGCATCCGGATTCGCAGGCCATTCTGGAGTTCTGGGCGTCGCTGTACAACGAGCTGAACCGCGAGTCGCAGTACTTCGACGTGCTGATTAAATTGTTCGACGTGTACTTCAACGCGCAGGATTATCGCAAAGCCAGTGAAGCGCTCGAACGCCTGGTGGACATCGACGCTTACGATCATCGCAACCAGCAGCGCATCGAGAAGTTGCGCGGGCGCGTCGACGATAGCTTTTTGCGGCGCGTCGGCGGCCGCCTGGCGAAGACCGCCACCACGCAGACGCCTTCGCCCGGGAAGCCGCAGACCACTCCTGCCGGCAACGTTCTCGGCGCGCCGTCCGGAAACGAGGAAGTGCGCAACCAGCAAGCTCTCGAAGATTTGATCGTGCAAACGGAAATCTTCTTGCAGTACTCACTGCAAAGCAAAGCCACCGAGCGCTTGCAGAAAATCGCCGCCATGTTTCCCGGTGAAGAAGAAAAAAATGCGCGGCTGGCGAATTTGTATCAACTGGCCAACTGGTGGCCGCCCGGTGCGGCAAAACCGAAGCCCAAAGCCGCCGATCCGCCGACCGTAACCGCTTCGCCGGTCGCGCCGGCGCCCGTCCCGGCGCAACAAGCGCCGCCACCCTCTGACTCTGGAGAGCAAGCCGGCAAGACCGGTTTCTACAGCGCCGAGACGCTGCGCGATCTCGCCAAAATTTCCGAGATCAACCAGAAAATCTTCCGGCAGCAGACCCCGCGCGCGATGTTGAACACCGCGGTCAATGAAGTCGGAACTTATTTGCGTGCTACGCGTGCTCTCGCCGTCGTCGGCGCGACTGGCCGGCCCCCTGAAATGGCGGCGGAATTCTGCGCCCACGCCGTGAAGCCTGCGCCGGGCGCCCAAGTCGTGTTCCTGCTCGCGCAGATGGAAAAAGCGGAGCCCGATGAATTAAGCGGGCTGAAAGTCGAAGCAGGCGAAGGCTCGATTTTGCAGGACATGGGGCTGCAAACCGCCATGGGCGTCATCATCACCGACAAAGAGACGCAGACGCCCGCGGGAATGCTGATCGTCGGCCACGCGCAGGAGCACAAGTGGAGACCGAACGAAGTTTATTTCCTGCAAGCTATCGGCGATCAGATGCTCATGAGCGTGAGCCACACGCGGCTGCGTTCGCTGGTGCGGCGCATGGGCGTTTCGGATGAGCGCAGCGGCTTGCTAAGCCGCAGCTCCTATCAAAGCTGCTTGCTGACGGAGGCGGACCGCGCGCGCTCGCAAGGCACGCCGCTGTCGCTGACGATTTTGCAGATCGACCGCGGTGCGGAGCTGCTGCGCCAGCAGGGCGAACCGCCCATGGAGCGCTTTCTGGAGCAGCTCGCGCGCTCGCTGCAGCCCATCGTGCGGCAGAACGACGTAGCGGTGAAATATACCGCCTGGTCGCTCGCGTTTATTCTGCCGGACACCACGCTCGCGGGTGCGCAAAGCCTCACAGATAAATTGCGGCGCGCCGCGTCCGGGCTGCGGCCGCCGTGGGACTCCACGCAAATTACGCTGAGCGCGGGAATTGTCGAAGCGGTGGCCAAGCCCGATTACGACAGCGAAGATATTGTGACCGACCTGATCAATCGCGCCGAATTCTCCATCGAAGAAGCGCGCAGGAAAAGTGGCGACACCATCGTTGCCCTCGAAACCCCCAAGATTTGAGTCCATTGCTCAGCCCTTAGGGCGCCCGTTCATTCGCCGATTTCCTTCTTACGGCCTCGACGGTAAACTGTAGCTGTCAACTTCTGCAAGCGAGGACCAGCATGTTTCCAACCGATGTGGTGATTGTGGCGGGCGCGCGTACGCCCATGGCGCGGTATACCGGGGCGTTTTCGGACGTGAGCGCGATTGATTTGGCGGCGCATGCTTCGAAAGAAGCGATTCGCCGGTCCGGCGCGGATCCCGGCGAAATTGATCACGCGATTTTCGGCAACGTGATGCAGACCAGCGCGGACGCATTGTATGGAGCGCGCCACGTCGGATTGAAGGCGGGGCTGAAAATGGAAACGCCGGCGGTCACCGTGAATCGCCTGTGCGGCTCTGGAATCGAAGCCATTGCGCAGGCGGCACAGCGTTTGCTGCTTGATGAGGCGGTGGTGGTTCTGGCTGGCGGCATGGAGAATATGACGCAAGCGCCGTTTGTGATTCGCGGCGCGCGCAACGGCCTGAAACTTGGTGGCGGCGCGCTGGAAGATTCGCTGATGGCCGGCTTGACGGATTCGTATTGCGGATTGCCAATGGCGCTGACTGCGGAAAAACTTGCGGAGCAGCACGGCATCACGCGCAAGGATGCGGACGCCTACGCGTTGCGCAGCCAGCAAGCCGCGGATGCCGCCTACAAAGCGTGCCGCATTCGGGAAGAACTGGTGCCGGTGGAAGTGAAGCAGGGAAAGAAGACAATTGTGGTCAGCGAAGACGATCACCGCCGCCCGGAAACCACCATGGAGACGCTGGAAAAGCTGCCGCCTTCGTTCAAGAAGGACGGAATCGTGACCGCCGGAAACGCCAGCGGCATTGTGGACGGCGCGGCGGCGGTGATCGTGACGCGCGAGAAAATCGCGAAAGAGCGAGGGCTGAAGCCGATCGGAAGAATTATTTCGTGGGCCGTCGCAGGTGTAGATCCCAGCATCATGGGAATCGGCCCGGTGCCATCGTCGCAGAAAGCGCTGAAGCTCGCCGGACTCACACTCGCGCAAATGGATCGGGTGGAAGTGAACGAAGCCTTCGCCGCGCAGTATCTCGCCGTCGAAAAAGTCCTCGGCCTCAATCGCGACAAAACCAACGTCAACGGCGGGGCCATCGCGCTCGGCCATCCGCTCGGCGCTTCGGGCACGCGCCTGGTCATGAGCATTCTGAATGAGCTGCGGCGCAACGGTTTGCGCTACGGCCTGACCACCGCGTGCATCGGCGGCGGCCAGGGCATCGCCATGATCGTTGAGGCGCTCGCAGCTTGATTGCGATTGCTTTGGAGTGCGGCAGCCGGGCTGCCGCTTTTCCGCCCGCGCGTGTGCAACTGCCGGAAAAGCGGGAGCAAGGCTCCCGCACTCCACATGAGTAGCAGGGCAGCCGCCTTCGTTGCTGTTTTCTGCTAGACTCTCAGTTCGTTGCACGCAGGCCTTTGCCGCAGCCGTCATCCAAATCAGCGAGGAAACGCATGGCGATTCATAGAGTGGGAGTCGTGGGGTGTGGGTTGATGGGGTCGGGAATCGCGCAGGTGTGTGCGGCGGCGGGATTCGAGACGGTGGTGCGGGAAGTGAAGCCGGAGCTGGTGGAAAAGGGATTGAAGGGCATTGAGAAGAATCTGGCGCGGCTGGCCGAGAAGGGCACCATCACCGCGGCAGCACAGAGCGATATTCGCGGGCGGCTGAACGGCACCACAGCGATCGAGGATTTGAAGAACTGCGATCTGATCGTCGAAGCGATTATTGAGAATTTGCCCGCCAAGCATGAATTGTTTCGCGCGCTCGATGGGCTTTGCCCGGCGTCCACGATTTTTGCCAGCAACACTTCGTCGCTGACGGTCACGGAAATTGCCGCGGCGACCAAGCGGCCGCAGCGGTTTGTCGGGCTGCACTTTTTCAATCCCGTGCCGGTGATGAAGCTGGTGGAAGTGGTGCGCACGATTGCCACGGAACCTGCGGTCTACGAGGAAATGGTGGCATTCGGCGCAAAGCTCGGCAAAGTGCCCGTGCGCGCACACGATTCGACGGGCTTCATCGTCAACCGTTTGCTGGTGCCTTATTTGCTCGATGCCATCCGCGCGCTGGAAGAAGGCGTAGGCTCGATCGAAGATATCGACAATTCCATGAAGCTCGGTTGCGGGCATCCGATGGGCCCGCTGACGCTGCTTGATTTTGTCGGCCTGGATACCACGTACTACATTTCGCAGATCATGTTCGACGAATTCAAAGAACGGCGATTCGCTTCGCCGCCGCTGCTGAAGCGCATGGTGCTGGCCGGATGGAACGGCCGCAAATCCGGGCGCGGATTCTACGATTACGCCGACCTCGCCAATCCGAAAGCGATGAAATTCTAAGCTCGTAGGGGCGCAGCACTGCTGCGCCCCATCTCGGCAAGGCGTATAACGAAAGGCTCAGGAGCAAGCGCGATGGCCTACGAAAACATTCTGTACGACAAGAGAGACGGCATCGCCACGATCACCTTCAACCGGCCGAAAGTGCTGAACGCGCTGAACCGCAAGACGATTGAAGAATTGCGCGACGCGCTGCTGGATGCGCGCGGCGATGCGAATGTGCGCGTGCTGATTCTCACCGGCGCGAGCGAGAAATCATTTGTAGCCGGAGCCGACATCGTGGAGCTTTCGCAGCAGACCCCGGTGAACGGCAAGGAATTTTCGCTGTACGGCCAGGGCGTGTTGCATCTGCTGGAGACGCTGGGCAAGCCTTCGATCTGCGCGATCAACGGATTTGCGCTGGGCGGCGGCTGCGAGATTGCTCTTTGCTGCTCGATTCGCCTGGCGAGCAAGACGGCGAGACTCGGCCAGCCGGAAGTGAAGTTGGGCATTCTGCCGGGATACGGCGGATCGCAGCGCCTCTCGCGGCTTTGCGGCAAAGGCATGGCGCACGAATTGTGCCTCACCGGAGAAATGATTACCGCGGAAGAGGCGCAGCGCATCGGGCTGGTGAATCACGTTTACGAGCCGACGGAGTTGCTTCCGGCAGCCGAAGCAATGGCCAAAAAGATAATTGCGAATGCGCCGGTCGCGGTGCAGTACGCCATGGAAGCCATCGAGCGCGGAATCGAGATGCCGCAGGAAGAAGGATTGTTCCTGGAGGCGACTTTGTTCGGCTTGTGCTGCGCGACGGAAGATATGCGGGAAGGCACGAAAGCATTTGTGGAGAAGCGGTCGCCGCAGTTCAAAGGGAAGTAGAGGACGTAAAGGAGGGTAAGGAAGTAAAGCAGAAGAGCGCGCGGGTGCGGTACATAGGAGCGTTGAAGTTGACGATCATGACGGAAAAACTGCAGCCAAATAAGATTAGCGGCGAACTCACCGCGCAAGGATTGCGGTTTGGAATTATTGTGAGCCGGTTCAATAGTTTTATTACCGAGCGGCTGCTGGCCGCGGCGACGGATGGATTGGAACGCGCGGGCGCAAAGAGCAAGGATGTTGATGTGGTGCATGTGCCGGGAGCCTTTGAATTGCCGCTGATCGCGAAGAAGCTTGCCGCGACAGGGAAGTACGACGCGCTTATCACCATCGGCTGCGTGCTGCGCGGCGAGACGACGCATTACGACTATGTCTGCTCTGAAACCGCGCGCGGGCTGCAACTCGCGCAGATGGATACCGGCGTGCCCGTAATGTTTTGCGTGCTGACCTGCGACACACTGGAGCAAGCCATCGACCGCGCCGGACTGAAGGGTGGCAACAAAGGATTCGAAGCCGCGCTCGGCGCCATCGAAATGGCGCATCTCTCGCGGAGGATCCGCAGCGAAAAGAGCAAAGCAGCGGCTTCCGGAAAGAAGCGGTCCAAGTAGCATGTCGCTGCGCAGCAAAGGCCGCGAGTTTGCCATGCAGATGCTCTTTCAATGGGACATCAGCGAGCAGAACCTCGGCAAACTGGAAAGCAATTTCTGGCGCAGCGCCAAAGCCGCGGAAAACACCAAAGCTTTTGCCAACCGCTTGTTTGAAGGCGCGGCGAAAGAAGCGGCGGCGCTCGACGAAGTGATCGTAAAGCACGCCGAGAATTGGCGACTGGAGCGGCTTTCGGCCATTGACCGCGCCATCCTGCGTCTCGCACTTTACGAATTGCGCTCGACGGATACGCCTCCCAAGGTAGTGCTGAACGAAGCGGTGGAATTGGCTAAAAAGTTCTCCTCCGAAGATGCCGGCGGGTTCGTCAACGGCATCCTCGATGCGTTCCATAAATCTCTGAAAAATAGCTAGTTACGGACTCCCGCAATTATTTCGAGGCCGCAGAACTTTCTCTGAACCGCGGTGTTTTATCCCCCAGCTTCCGACAGGTCACGGACAACATAACTAGGAGAGAAAAAATGAACGCAGCAACATTGCTTCGCCGAGGTGTGCTCGCAGTCGCGTTTGCCGGATTGCTGGCCGGTGGCGCTTACGCACAGGATCCCACTCCGCAACAGGAGGATATCCATCAGGATAAAAAGGATATCCGGCAGGACAAGCGCGATCTGAACAAAGACCGCGCGGACCGCAATGCGGACCAGAAAGACATCAACAAGGACAAGCGCGACCTAAGCAAGGACCGCGCTGACCGGAACAAGGACCAGCGCGACATCAATCACGATAAGACCGATTTGAGCAAGGACCGCACCGACCGCAATAAGGACCAGCGCGATATCAATCACGACAAACGCGACCTGGCCAAGGACGATGCGAAATACGGCGCCAATAGCGCGCAAGCGCAAGCCGACCGCAAAGACCTGCATACGGACCGCGTGGATCGCAACAAAGACCAGAAGGACATCAACCACGACAAGCGCGATTTGAGCAAGGACCGTGCGGACCGCAACAAGGATCAGCGCGATATCAATAAGGATAAGAAGGACCTGAGTGCGGACCGCAAAGACCGCAACGCGGATCAGAAAGACATCAACAAAGACAAAAAGGACCTGCACAAAGACCGCAAGGACCTGCATCAGGACCGCAAGGCTGCGGCTGCACACAAGCGCTAACGGTTAGCGGTTGGCAAGTGGGCTGAGACGTTCGTAAGGAGTTGGGACGCGGTGACCGACCTAAAGGTCGGCCACTACAAGGCCGCCTGGAAATTCAGGCGGCCTTTCCCGTTTTGGGATGTTTGCGACCCTTCAAGTAATACTTTAGGGCGCGGTGGAAAAAGTGGGGTACACCCCCCTATGTTTGCGCAAAGAGCGCGTAAGCGATAGATTCCAAAAGACTTAGGCTGCGCCCTGGTGTGCAAGAGTGCAGCAAGAGTGCGCAAGGCTTTGATTCTTAAGGACTTAATTTTTCGTGTTTTTGCAGCAAGAAAGAAGATGGCGAGGTCCGAGCCGGCTCGGAGCTTTACTCAGGACTGAGTATACCACAGAATTAGAAAAAAGTCAAGGGAAATCGGCATTTGTATCATAGCTCGTTAGAAATGTCCCCTAGGTTAGCTCGTTAGAAGTGTCCCCTTGTGGGGTTTGAAAGGGTGGCGTGGTGGGGGCCGGAGCGGAGCG
>Ga0209736_1000117_pt1 | contig 25104 bp, 15 predicted proteins | sample BlaSpr_A8_Ref_M3_FD_187992 | JGI IMG/M metagenome (GOLD analysis project Ga0209736, IMG submission 187992) | Forest soil microbial communities from Thunder Bay, Ontario, Canada - Black Spruce, Ontario site 2_A8_Ref_M3 (SPAdes) (version 2) | ecosystem: Environmental > Terrestrial > Soil > Boreal...
GGTATCGATTCACGATCATCGAGTTCGATTAGTCCTTCGGAAAATGTCCGAACTTTCTTTCCAACTCCGCCGTGTTCACGTTCAGGAGGCTGTCCGAAACGGATAACGAATTCTTCACTTTCTTTAGGCTCAACGGAATCGTTGCCAATCACCGAAATCAGTATCTTGGCTGAAATCAGCGCACCCTCGCTCAGAGTAGAAAAGTCGTCGTTGCTAAAACGGCATTTCTCTTCTCTCTTTCCCGAGTGTGCGATTTCACGAGAGGTAAGTTCCTCTTCCATGTCGGTCACGATTGCCGCACGATACTCCACAGCACCTTTTTCCAGGTTGTCGGGCCTTACTTTCCATTTAATTTCCAATTTGGAATAATTACCGGTCCTGTCGGCATTAGGCTCAAGAATCAAGACCGGTGGCGCCCCTGCTTCACCTTCTTCGATCAATCCAGACCACTTTGCGATCTTGCCCATATTCGTACGCCATGGTAGGAGCTCGATGCTATTGATCGTATGGGCTGCACCTTCGACACGCAGGTTGTTGACCCAAAGATGTCGCTTGGTGACGAGCTCTGCTAAGGCTGACAGGAGTGGTTTTGTAGCCGAGTGGCGTAGGAATAGTTCTAAGTCCTTAAGTTGTAGTTCCGAGGGATTCAGCAAACGGAGAGACTCAATTCGCTGACTAGGGGAGATACCCGATACCGTGCGGCCCAAGAGGCGCTCAACAAATATCCTCGAAATGTCCAAACCATCTGTCGTCTGCGGTTCCTTAGGCGCTTCTGTTGGCCAGAGACCGAGAACATTCAAGAACTCTCCAGGGTGTTTCTTCTCAGCAGCGACCTGACAAAGATAGTCAAATTCTGTCCACAGAGATACGCTGTGGCGCTGTCCGTACCCCCGCGCCCTTCTAACGGCAAGCTCAGCATAGTGACGGTGGGCGGCAGATAATCGACGCGTGATTTCACGCTGAGCAAGCGTCAGCGCTTCCTTGAATAACCCCCGCTCTTCCACTTCACGGGCAGCGCTGTAAATTCCGTCCATTCCAGCTCCCGCCTGCCCTGTGTCCACAATCAGAAGCACCGCGTCAATCTTGGATTCGCGCATCTCGACAGCGCGATCCGCCGTAATAGTGCGTGAGGCCTCGTCTACCGAATCCGCAACTCTCCATACTTGCCAACCTTGCGGGGAGAATGCTCTTTCGGCGGCGAGGGTCTGCACGATGTCGGGTGTCAGACACCGTACGAATGCCACGGAGCCAGTGTCTGGTCTCCCGAGACTCCTTTCGAATGCCCGACTCAGAATACTCGTGTGGAGTTCAGTCCAAGGCATTTTCGGGCTCTCCCGGCAGTTCAAACCTAGGCTGCAAACGTTTCATTGCCTCGGCGTCGTTGACGCCAACGAGTAGCCCCAGGTCGCGCAAGCGTCGCTCCAACGTCGCTCGGTTTGCTTGGAGAACTTCGTTGGAAACTGTCAGTCCTGGTGGAGACACATCTATGCAGAAACCGTAGCGATCATAGAGCCTTCGCAAAAAATCCTTCAGTGAAAGGGGCCGACTGCCGTGCCGATTGCCGCTGGGCAGAATATGGAGGTGCACGAGATAGTCGAGGACAGAATCTGTAAGGACGAGCGCACGCAGGTCGCTTCGTTTTCGTGGCGTATCTGGGGTCAAATCTCGAATAACCGTTCTTTTGGACGCCAATCCGTTAGGACGACCGACCAAAAGGCAAGAGTCGAGCAGCTTGATGAGGTTTTCCTGGGTGTTTGCTCGGCCTTGCAAAGATGTCAACGACTCGGCGAGCCGCCCAACAGGGTTCCGCTCGCTCCCCGAGTCTCTGAGAGTGCCTGCAATTTCCGGGTAGTCTTCATGCAGTTTTTCGGCCAGCTGCTCGGCTTTCTGGTTCAAATCGTACAAGATTGCCTTTGCTTCTGATCGTCTGGCGTGGAGCAAATCTCCGAGCACTTTCAGCCAACTGGTAGCATATGGCTTGGTAGAAACGTGCATCGCCTTAATATTGGGGTCATACCTTGCCCAACGGTCTAACAGACGAAGTGACATCAATATCACGGGAAAGCGTTCGATGCGCCGCATGAAATCTTCTAGCGATTGCTCCGCAATCCCTCGGAGCCGCCTGTCCACTCCGTTCGAACAGTCAACAAAAAGCTGGGCGGGACGCTGTTGATGCCTTATTCGGATTTCGCCCGTTTCTGGCCATTCACAGAGGATCTCGACCACACTCGTCAGAATGGTGGTTAGACCCACTGCGATGCATGATTCTAATAAGTCCACAAATGCGTGGCGCGGTATGGCAACGGCGTACGAGCGAACGAATCGGCGAATATCTTCTGAGAACTCGGCTGCCGCCTTTTCAGCAATTGGCCGTTGATTCGGTACTCTCTCCCCTTCTCCTCCGCGCAACTTTTCAGGGGCTGCACCAAGGTTTTGCGCAAGGCGAATCATCAACAACTGATCGAGACCAACCTCTGCCTGTTCATTGAATCGGTCGGCGGTACGGCTGCCTAGCTCTCCTCCCCGTGTGACTCCTTGGCAAAAAGCGCGAAGAAGAACGTTGTCTTCAAAACCTCTGCCAACCCCAAACCAGGTACGATCTCCCTCTTGATTCTGCCCGACGTTCTCTCCCTCCTGGTTGGCTAGGGTGGCAACGACCATCTCTGGAACATAACGAAGGTGGGCAACGTGGTCTGGAAGATCTACCCACGCGGCCATGTAATGCGCCGGCGCCACCCGTTGGACCTGTTCCTTACGACCAAGTGCCTTCTTGGCATTTTCCAAGCAAAAGCTAAGAAGCAAATCTCCCAGGATGGCTTGTCCTGCTTCGCCATCAAAACCTCGAAAGTCGTCCCGGCTTGCTAACTTCCTTGCGACGCCTTCCACAGTGGCAAGCTTCTTTCCTTGCGCAAAGCTGGACATCGACTCCCCAAAGACGTCGAGGAACTTACCCTTACCGCGCCTATAACTAAACCGGAACATGTAGAACACCGCCGGAAGCACTGCCGTAAGATCGAAGTCTTGGACAGAAATTGGGAGCGCTTTGGTGTAATTGCCTGACCATATCTCTCGAGTCGTATCGCGACCGAACACATCATCGACAATGGCACGGGCAGGTCGATTGGAACTCATGCGCCCTCCGCCGTGACCGGAGTCAATACCATCCGCTGGCGAGCGCCATCTTCAGACTGGTCGATCCTGGCCACTACCCTGTACAGCAAATCCTCCTTCATGGGATTCCACGCCAGCAGCTCACGTTCATCTTCGCGTATCAATCGCTGGACAAAGATGGAGAGATTTGCAAAAGCATCATCAGTGGAAACATCGCCTAGCTGATAGCCATCGCTCAATTCCAATAGAAGGTGGAACAGTTCGGCCCCCAACCTGAGCCGTTCTTCTGCCCCGTTCCGATACCGATAGATCAAGAATGCATGTCGGTGGAGGCGGTCCATCTCCGCAGTTGACGGAATATCAGGTTCCAATCGGAATGCGGAAACCGATTTCTCCACCCAGAATGTCGTCTCAGTGGGTGTTCGCGGCGTAATGCGAAGAGGCACTATCCCTAGCCGATCCGCGCGATCGAAGGCCTGCGGAGGGAGGTCTTCGAGCCGGGATATACCGCGACAGAGACGAGCGCAGACTTTAGCTTTGTTCGCAGAATCATTTTGTAGTGCTAGATTCTGGAAGAGCTGCAAGTTTCGCCCTCGTGCCAGCCCAAGGGCGTCGCGTTCTCCAGCGATCTCTTCAATGTGCAGTACCGTCCATTCAAAGAACGCACGTCGTCGGGCGGATTCCAGCGTCAAATTCTCATAGTGGGGGGCAGTCCTAATGCCGTCTGTAGAGGGCATACTCAATAGGTATCGATCAATTTGGGGATGGGCTTCAAGCCCGGGATCAAAACGGGCAATTTCCTTCAACACCTCGCCTTGTCGGTCGGGCGCATCGGCAAAGAACGCGCGATCCCAATACGCTAATGCTGGTATGTCGGAACCGGCATGGTAGTCTCGGCAGAAGTGAACGCCGAAAAGCACATAGACCAAGGCAGCCCGCAACTCACGGACTGTGACATGCGTTTCTCCGCGCAAGTGTACAGCTTGAAGTGCTTCGTAAAGACGCCGTCTAGCGCGTATCCGAATTTCTGGTGGTACCGTACTCGTAAGAGTATCCGGGCCAAAGATTTGGTTTGCGCGGAAAACCTCGCAACGATCTTTTGCAGAGCAGGATTGACAAGGAGCCCAAATCGCCCCGGCTCGCTCACCTCCGTAAAGTTGATCCAACAGATGGTCTAGAAATCTTGTCTCGAATCCTTCGCGATCCGAGCTAATACTGCCGACGAGAGACCTGTGATTTAGGTTAATGAATCTCACAAAGGAGCCCTCGGCAGCTGAGTCCCCTTGAAGAAAACTGGTCAGTTCCTCACTGAGCGGCGTTTCAGACCCTCGTTCGATCCACTCCAATAAACGTCCGTCATTGATCGCAAGTAGATGAACAATATCCTCACCGGGAGGACCTTGCTGAAACGGTCCTAAGAATTCGTCGAGAAGCTCATCGGCAGAACGTCCTTGCCATGCGGCGGACCCGTCGAGGTTCATTCTCAGAATCAATCCATCATCCATTCGTCCTTCGAGGATGCGCTCGGACGATGCGTGCCTGCCAAGTCCGAGACGCTTGGCTAGATGCTGAAGTAGTGCTGTCTTCCCGTCACCAGCGTTCCCGCAGAGAATAAGAAGGCGGAGTCGCCGGGCGAGAATGTCACGATAGAGAGTCTCCTCCAAGTTGGTGGCAACGTATGTCTCTGCGGCGAATTCCGTGTCAAGACCGCGCGTTTCCCGATTCCCCCACCGTGATCCTGGATAAGATTGCAACAATGAAAGTAACCACTCCACTTGGTTTTCACGCAAAAGTACTTGCGTACCCACCGGCGCACCGGGAGGTGGCGGTAGAACCGGCTCCAGAGGTTTTGTCGTCGGTTCGACGTGTACATTTAACGGTGACCGGAGTGCATTGAGGGCATCGGCAACTGAAACGAATCGACGTGCCGGATCGGAATGAGTTGCAATATCCAGGAATGCGCTGAACGTTGGCCACTGATTGCGGTCCACTCCATCCCAGTTCAGGCCACGGCTCTTGGCAAGGATTCCGCCATGGTCGAAAGGTTCTTTGTCGAATGCGACGTGGAAGAAACTGGCTGCGAGTGCGTAGATGTCATCCGAAGGGGAAGCTGGTCGCTGGCGTTCATAGGAGGGCGAACAATATAAGACGGTGGCGGGATTGCTAACCGGTTCCCCGATTCTGGTGACAAAATCATAGTCCGTGAGTACGAGGTCTGCGCCACAGACAATCAGATTGCGTGGGCTAATATCACCATGAATAAGACCATTGCGATGGAGCACGCCCAGGGCCTCGCACATTAGACGAAGCCAACGAAGTGCCAAGCCTTCACTGGAGGTTTCCTGTTGCTCTTCTCCCAGCAGGGAAAAGACGCCAATAAACTCGCGAAGTGGCGCACCTTCAATCCATGTAAGGAGTGCGATGAAGTCGTTATCGTGCCATTCGCGGGCCACCTCGAAGATCGCTGAAAGCGCAGGATGACGAGCGAGGTACGAGCGGGCCAAACTGTAAGACTTCAAAACTCTCCGACCAGCTTCGTCATTATGGCCAACCTTTGCAACATAAGTTCCGAGATCTTCTTTGGTTAATCTATCGATCTCGACCACTTTGAACGTGGTCCCGACCCCACCAGAACCAAGACGAGCGACGATTCGATAGTCGCGATCGCGGAAACGAACGATCTGATCCTCGGTCCAGAACCGGGCAGGAGGAGGCGGCGGGGCTGGCACCGAGTCGCCCAATAGCTCAGAAAGGAACATTTCGAGCTCTCCGAGAGTTGTGCGGGCTTCTGGATCTTCAGCAAGACCCTGACTAAGCCTATCGACAGCTCGCCCACCCACACTATCTCCACGCGCCGGAAACAAGCTTGTGAGGCAAACACAAAGGGAGTACACGTCGGAACGGCGATCTGCCGATCCGAGACCTTTCTGTCGGACCTCTGGAGCAGTTGCTGAATCCCAATCGCCAACAGGAGGACCTGGAGAAGCTACGCTTATGTCTGATGGGATCTTGGTACGATCGAAGCCAGTCAGAATTGGTAGATTGTCGTGCCTCACCAGGATGGTTTTGCGCGTAAGATTACGATGTACCATCGCTTCGCGCCCCTTACCAGCATCGTGGAGCTCTTTGAGAGCGCGAATGGCGCTACGGGCAAAGGCTAACCGTGCCGTTGCTTCCCAGGAATCGTCACTCGACCTCTCTTCAATTGAGGGTGCTGCTGGATCGACTAAGGTGAAGAAGAACATCTCACCCGCGTAGCCCGGAGCGTCCTGAAATGAGTCCAAGATGCGTGGCGCCCACGTGTGCAATTGCAGCCGATGAAGGGCCTCATACTCACGGCGCGCTTTGACTTCCGCGTTTCCTTCGTCACGGACGGAGAGGTCATATACATGAAGAATGACTCGATCTTGCCGTGCTGAGTGCACTCCTTTATAAACCCGATGAAAACGGTCTTCCTTCGGAGTTTGCAGCTCCAGATTGACATAGCCGACAAACCGGCGTAGTGAACCGTCTACTGCGACAGCGCTCTTTGGCTCGAGTGCGCGTGCCAAGACTCTAACCTGTTGCGGGCTCAATCTCGCCGGTAAATCGAATCCCAGAGTTTCCTTCCACTCATTCAGCGAGTAGAGCCTAACGCCGCGCACTACGGTTCCAGCGAGCCGTTTAACTTTCGAGGGTTCTTGCGTCAATAGGATAGCGGCATCTACTCGCGGTAGATTTTGTACAACTCTGCGGAGCGTTGTTCCAATTTTGCGCGCCTTCTCGGTCACACGTTCGGCTTCGTGCGTGACGAGATCTTGCATGTGCGTGTCCACCCATTGCGCGAACCAGTGTTTAACCTCGATGACGCGAATGCCCGGCGGACCAATTGCAACGATGTCGATTTCATCGGATTGGAGGCGTTGCGTGACGGAAAACGCATGATTTGTCAGTAGAATCCATTCATCTTCACCGTACGTGGACTGTAGGCGATTTTCTAAGTGCTTGAAGGCGGTCAGCTCGCTCTCATTGGCTGCAGGTCCGCAGTGAAAAACCGTCACCTTCATGCGGTCCGCTCCGTTTCGTTACCCGCGGCGGCTCCGCAGTGAACAAGGGTTTTCAGTACCCTTGGTCTAATTGTTGAGTTGAAAGCAGACGCGCTGTCGGGTCGGTGTTGCATGACCCAGGAGTGTAGCAAGTCTGGGCATCTTACCACAGTGATGAACATCGGATCTTGGGCGAGTGCAGCCGAGTTAAGTTCGCTCCAGAATACCTTCTTTAGCGCCTCAATTCCGCGCATATTTTGGGGCGGGTAGAGAACAGACAGCTTGGGTACCACTTGAGGCTCGGGCACGATGGTTGTCTCTAACTAGAGCGACACACTATCTCAGAACTTATAAAATACGTGAACAGCTGTCAATTGGGGAACCCGACGGTTGGACTTGCGACTGAATCGGTTTGGGTCTAGAGTTTTGTTGAATGTGCGGGGTATGACCGCGAAGAGGTAAGACGAGCATGGTGATCGCGGATCGGTTGCGCGCGCTACGGGAGCAGAAGCAGCTTTCTCAGGGGGATGTCGAGAAGCGGACTGGACTGCTTCGCTGTTACATCTCCCGCGTTGAGAACGGGCACACGGTTCCGGCCATCGACACGCTGGAGAAGTTGGTCCGCGCGATGGAAATTCCCATGTACCAGCTTTTCTACGACGGCGAGGAACCGCCCAAACTGCCGAATCTGCCTAAACGGAAGTCGTCTGACGACATTGCCTGGGGCAGTTCGGGGAAGGATGCACGGTATTTGGGTAAGCTTCGGCGTTTATTGGCGAGGTCTGAGGACGGGGATCGCAAACTCCTTCTATACATGGCCCAGAAAATGGCAGGAACGAAGTCTCGTCGAGCGGCGCCGAGCAACTAATTGGGCAGCGCCGGGTTTAATGGCGGTAGTTTTAGGTTCAATAAGAAGGGATTGATAGCCACACTGAAGTGGGGCTGCAAGAGGTGACCAGATGGACTTGCGCTGCCCGAAGTGCACTAGTGCCGATCTAAAGAAAGTCTCGCTGGCCTACCGAGGGGGGCTTTCTCACGTAGACACGCGGACCCGAATGTTGGGACTTTTGTTCGCCAGTGGAGGGCCCGATGTCATGGTCGGAAGAGCGACCACGAGAGGTGTCCAACTATCGGCCCTTTCCAAAAGTCTCGTTCCTCCAACCAGGTGGTCCTACCTGAAATTGATCCTGTGGTCTGCCGGGATTTCGTTCGTGGCCCTCGTAGCATACGTGCGCGTTGTAATGACAAGCCCGCCCCCCGTGTCTTCGCTTCCTGTAATGATCTACTTTGCAGTCGCTCCAATCGTGTTCATTTTCTTCTTTGTGTCGATCTGGCGACACAATCACTCAACCTACCGGCAGGAATACTCACAGTGGAACGATTCCTATATTTGCAACCGATGTGGCACGGTTAGCCGGCAGGACTTTCCTACCGCATCGCTTTCCTAGTCGCAAGATGCTTACAGAATGTCTCGGCTATACAGTTTGAACGGTCAATGCTCGTCAGAAAGCGACGGCGCCAGCGCGATAAGGTCCGAGAGACGGCTGGGCTGCAGCGCCTCAAACTCTTTTTGCGGCACTTTAACGTATTTCCACTGTTTGCCTGCCAGGCCGGTGGCATTTTCACACCAGCGCACGGCGGCAACGTCTTTTCTCAGAACATCAACGTTTTCTTGTCCCTTTGATTCAAGTAGCCAATGAATTCCCGCTTTGTCGATTGCAACGAAATCCGGCTCATAATTTCGGAGATTCATTGCCGTATCCGTGTATTCGATGGCAAATCCGAATGCACGGGGTAGCTTCGCGAACGCCTTTACATCCTTCGCATTGTCCAAGAATTTCGCGAACTCGCGTTCGAAATCGTTGTCACATGGCACAAGATTGAATACACATTTCTGACCTTCCCAAACGGGCCGTGACCATGGGAACGGCTGGCAAGCGGAAAGTAACCGGGCGGGTTCGAGGAGCTGTGGAGTCTGTTCTTCGATAGTCAAAGCCTGAAGCGCTTTCTTGAAAACGTCTACACAAACGTAGTGGGCAACCGCCGTGCTCATGGCCTTCACGACGGCTAGCTCGTTCAAATTGGCGGGGTGGCCGAAAGCCTTTTGTTCGAAAAACTCGCGCACCTTAGGAGCCAGTGATGCAAATTGTGCTGGGAGTTTCACCGCTTCAGCAATGCGCCTGGCGTAGTAGCCGATGACCTCTTGGGCCGTCTGTGGTTCAGGTATCGTGTATTCGCGCTCAAATTCCTTCTTTAACGTAATGATGTCGTAGCCTTCATAAGTAAAGGTTTTCGAACGCGGGTCATCCTCGCTCATAGGAAGGACAGCGGATTTAAAAGTCATCACTTCGAGCCCGGCGATCTCTTCAGCAAGGCTTTTTTTCCGCACAAGAAAGGGGGTTAGCATCGGAAGACCGATGTCGAATTCCTTACGATCGTCCAGAGGAAGAATCGTGATAATTCTTAGCTTGTCTTTGCCAAGCTCGAAGGTATCCAACTTCAGTTCTTCGAGTTTCTCAAGGTCATCAACGAAATCTAAAAATTTCTTGTTTCCGATGATGTCCACTCTCTCTGTGTAACCGGTCGGATCTTCTCGAAACATGAGGCGCAAGCCGCGTCCGATTGCTTGTTCGGGCAAAATGTTCGCTTTCGCTGTGTAAGGACGCAAACCCACGACCACGGTCACATTCTTCACGTCCCAACCTTCGCGAAGCATGAGGACGCTCACAATTGCATTGATAGGGCTGTCGTCCAAATCAACGTCGCGGACAGCTTTACGAGCTTCTTCAAGGTCCGTTTCTTTAATTTCTCCATTGTTCTTGGTGTGAATGACCTGCGTGCGATTGCCGCCGAATTCGGCGGGATACTTTGTCCTTAGCCATTCGGCGACATCGTCCGCTTCGTCAGTACTGTTCAGCATCAAAAACAGAATCGGTTTCTTCTTAAGAGGCTTAAGTTGTTCCCGGTATTCGCGCCATCTTTCGACGCCTGCCGCAAGATACGCCCTGTACCGTACGCTTGCGTGATCAGACTTGGCCTCTTCAATCTTCGCCAATCCTTTAACGGGTCTCTTTACGATTCCATCGACGATTGCTTGCTTGAGAGGGTAATCCGAGATCGTCCAGGGAAAAATCGCGCCTTTCTGGAATCGGGGCGTCGCCGAAAAATCCAACTGTGAAGCAATTGGGGTTTTCTCATGCAATCGGCGAATCACATTGTTCCATTCGCTTTCTTCATCGTGAGTGTGGTGCGCCTCGTCGTTTATGGCCAGCAACTTGCCAGATCGGAGAGCGATTCGATCACCAAAGTCGGTCAGTTCTAATTTTTTTGTCGGTGGTTTGGAGCCCAAGATAGCTGTCATTTCTTCGGGCTCATCATCGTTAGCTCGGTCCGGTCTTTCGTAGAACTGTTGAATGTTTGTAAGGAACAAGGCCCCCTCCGCGTGAGCCCTCTCAGCATCGCCGCGCATGACGCAATCGAAGTCCCAAAAGATCTCAAGCTCCTTAGGAATCACAGGGTCAGCACGAAAGATGCGTCCTCCAGAGAAGTCCGTCTTGAGGCGGTCAAACACGATTACGTTGGGAGCGAGAATGAGAAAGGTCTTCGCATAACCGCTCGCAGTGTCGTCTTGCTCGCGGGCGGCGTTGAAGAATTGCCATGCGACGGCGAGAGCCATCACTTTGGTCTTTCCGCTACCCGTGGCCATCTTGACGCAGTACCGGGCAAAGTCATCAAACGGGGGAAGCCGAAGATCACGGAGGTCTTGGGCGTAACGCTCTAGGAGCCCTTTGCGAGTCCGGACCTTCTCGAATTCCCAGACGAAAACAAGCGTTTCAATCGCTTCCTGTTGAGAGGCGTGGTACTTGAACGGCAAACCAGTCGGGAGGCGATGATCCGAGTAGAACCAATGATTAAGCAAGATGCGCGTGGTGTTAGTTGCACCCTTGTATCCGCCCGCCTTCCACGCCTTCACAGCTTCACGAAGAGCGGGCACACATGGACCCGTGCGGAGTTTGGCGGTTATGTCCAGCAACTCCGTTTGCGACGGTGGGGCGGCTTCTCTCTTTTTACGAGCCATAGCTGGGCTATCTCACTTCACTGTGATTTCGAGCGTTTTGGTTGTGTCGTTCCCTAGAATGTCGATCACTTTGACGACGACTGCGTACTTTCCCGGTGCGGAGTATACGTACTTCGTCGCAAGCTCTATCTTGGGTTCTTTGCGTGTCCGGTAGGCCTGCCATTGATTGTGAAACGTGTCGTTCTTGTAGTCCCAATCGACAGCCCAATAATCGATCAATTGACTCCAGTGCTTGATTGCCTTTCTGGCTTCCTCCGGAATGTCGTCCGTGGGAATCACAAAATCCGTGAGCCGAATATTACATTCGCGTGCTTTCGTTTTCGGTTCAACGGACAGAGCGCCAAGCTCGAAGAATTGCACGTCGCCTTGTTCAACCGCTTTCTTATCGAGCACCTCGCGAGGAATCTTTTTGAACGAAACGTCAACCCGCGATTCGGCAGCAATTTGCTTGGCGAGTTCGTTCACCTCCAGCGCAAACTCCCAGCCAAGGATGTCCACAGCCGCCTTCGTTGGTGAATCCTTTCCGGAAGCAATTGCCTTCCATGCCTCGCGCGCGATGGCTTTCACGTCAGCCTGGGTTACAGGCGCATCCACCGCAGCCACATGCACCATGCGCCCGGTCTTTGTTCCGTGCAGCCACGCATGTCCCGCCATCGGAGTCGCGTGATAGAGGTCTAAGATGAACTTGCGATAGGCGGCTTCCCGTTCTCTCTGCTCTTCTAGATGATCTTTTCCGTTGGAGGAGAATTCAGCCACCTGCCATGCCTGGCGCTCGTACTTGCCAAGGTTCTGGACGACAAACGGCCTCAAACCAGGAATCCCGAGGAGTCTTTTACGTGTCGTGTGAATTGCGAAACGGCCTAGGTCACACACAATCCAGCGACGATTGAGCTTTTCGGCAACCGCGGCGGTGGTACCGCTACCGCCAAAGCAATCGAGTACGAGGTCCGACTCACTAGAAGACGCTTCTAGTATGCGTCTGAGAAGAGACTCGGGCTTTTGGGTTGGATAGCCGATCCTCTCGTCCGCCTGCGAGTTTATCTCAGCAAGGTCGGTCCAGAGATTCTGGACGGGCATGCCCTTGAGCTCGTCGAGGTAACGTTTTCGTCGGATGCGGCCTTCGGGGTCCTTTGGAAAGTACAATCGACCTTCGCGATCCCATTCCTCCATCTTTGCCCGTGAAATTGCCCACCCGTTTTTCGGCGGTTTACGACCCTTGTATTCGTACATCAAGTTTGGGCGGGGAGCGGGATTTCCAAGATTGTCGGCTTGAAAACGTCTACCTTGCTCGTCAACGAGAGTGAATTTGGCCGCGATATATTCTTGGTACTCCGGCGCGTCTATGTTGTATTGGGGAACAAGCAACGTGTCATCCGAGGCCGCATAAAAGAAAATGGTGTCGGTACAGATGCCGAAGCGATTGGATTCGTGAACCGAGCTACTCATTCCCACCCGACGTTTCCACGTTAGTTCATTTCGCAAATTGTGAGCCCCAAATACTTCGTCCAAAATTACTCGGATGTAGGAGTTCACTCCAGAATCGCAATGAACGTAGATGCTTCCGTTTTCGGCGAGCAATTCACGCAGTAAAATGACCGTCGCGTAGATCCACTCCAGATATGAATCCAAGCCGCGGCCCCAAGTATCGCGATAAGCTTTTTGCTCAAGAACGGAAGGCTCTTTGGTGAAACGCGTCGCGTCTCCTCCGGAGCCGTGAGGGTGATCTGGAATGTCGGTAGTGAATGAGAAGTCTGCTCCAGTGTCAAATGGTGGATCGATGTAAATCAGGTTAACCTTGCCTGCAAACTCCGGGAGCAGTGATGGCAGCACATATTTCTTATCCCCCCAGATGAGCCGGTTACGCCACTCCGTGTTTCGACCACTGCTAAAGAGCTCAAGATTTCGGCGACGAACCTGTGCGCTCTCGTTGACCGTTTCAATAGTCTGAAACGGCAGCGCGATTCGCACTGGCCCTTGCTTCTTGTTGTCTTTGTACTTCCCATCCCAAATGAGTTCAGTCATCTCTTGAAGTCCAACTCCGTTTTTATATCAGTAACGACAACGTTCAGCAAACGCCGAGTAGCGTCAAACTAATCGCGGAGATCTTGCTAACTGCTGCGAAGCTGGATCACTTTCGAGGAAGCCGTTGCCCCCGCCACTGCGGGTGGTACTTCCCCGTATAGGCGAACTGTTTCACCTTCGTGCTGCGGTTACTGCAACGGCGCGGAAGTGCGCTCGGCTGCTCTTGGAGGGCGACGAATCGCATTTGGAACAAAAAAGGGAAAGGCTGTCCTTGTATACATCCTTGTCGAGCACGCCCGACGCTTGCCCGATAGTCCGGCCCAGAAGAATTTCAGCTATCGCTTTCCGAAAATCGGGCTTGGAAACTCTATACATCCCACCTCTCGCGCCTTCAAACGCACAATTCCATGCAGCGAGGGCTTGGCCAAACCGTAACGCGTGACCGATTTCGTCTAAGCTTAGCGACGAGAAGCCCTCTAAACCCTTGGCGCCGATTTCCGAAAGGATACCAGCTGTGCACCAGTCACCCGATCCGGAACTATCTTTAAATGACGGAACCTCAAAGCTTCCCATTCTTCGCCACGCCGAACCAGATACTCCTGGCAGATTGCAGCGATAGCGCAGTCCATCTTCGCCAAGGGTTTCAATCTGGAGGAGAGGCGCTGACCTTGCCAGTAGATCCGAAAAGCTATGTACCCTTTGATGCGAATACTTCAAAACGTGGGCGAACCGCAACGCCTCGCGGAATTGTTTCGGATCATTTGTTCCAGAAGGTTCGAATACGATCAACGATCCTTGTTGCTCATAATAACGAACTAGGTCCAAAATGCCCGGAGAGACTCTGTCAAAATAGAAAACTGCTGCTTTCTTAAGATTGGGCTGTATGGTCTGTGCCGCTTTGATAGTTATCGGGCGAAAGCTCGGGAAATAGGCACCGCACGATGGGCACGTCCAATGAAATCGATGCACAGGCTTTCCAGATTTTGTTTTCGCGATTTCTTGGAACAAGATTGGAGTCGGGCATCGCGGCTCAAGTCGTGCGAGGTGAACATCAACATTCCAGCGACTTAAGTCGTCAAGGACAGTCTGTCCGGCGGGGTCATCTGAAAGCCTTGCAATTGCAGAGGCCTTCCAACCTAGAAATCCAAGAATGGCGAGAACATTCCCACAAGTGCCGCCAGCCCAAAGGCGCGGGGACTGCGAATGAAGTCCGTTAATCACAACGTCCAGAACGACGAAGCCAGTTCCAACTACGTTTGGGGTAGTTCGTCTTTCAGACATAGCAGTCTCCAGATAACCATAGACCAAAGAGCGTGCTCCGAGTAGCCATTTCTATCAACGCTTGTTCATTTTCGATGCGATATCCGTGGGTTTCGATATGTGCGATGCCGACAGCCAGATTGGCCTGTTTCAATTCATAGGCAGCGAGCAGCGCTCCGGTCGAGAGTAATTTCGTTGAAACAGAAGAAACCACCGGATGGCAACCGCCGAGGGGGCCTAGTGCCTTTTGATAGTGGAGAATCGTCTTACGGACCTGTCGATAGACTTCGAAGGGATTACGTTCCGAGGCGAAGAGAATGTTTCGTGGCTCGACTCGCAAACGATCAAATAACAACTCGCGATATTCAATAATCAGATCATCTCCTCGCCGCGGATTGAGGGCAGGAGAAGGCAAAATCGGACATATTTCTTGTGGTGTTACCAGCTCATACAGCCTTTCTAATTGAATCCTTTGTCTCTCTCCCAAAATGGGTATCCACACCTTAGGTTCGCCAGTAGAAGAGGTTCGGTCGGTGCCCCCGCGAAACAAATGAACGTAATCTCCGGACTCGTCAACTCCCTCCTCAATGATCTGCCCATCCATTTCGGGGCTCTCGGCAACGAGTGCGAAGAGGTTGAAGTGTTTTCCCTCCCGTGAGTTCTTCTCTTGAAGGTACAGGAGCTTCGCTAGCAAAGGGTAAAAAATACTACGCGGGAGCGCACTGATATCCAGAAAGACGTCGGAGAAATCGGCAAAATCCTTGGCGGAGGAAAAGAGATTTGCAGCCGAGTGGGAACTGATTCGGCGCCCATCAGTCCCCCACATTTTTACAGTCTTGGACTCAGTAGTGCACACGCCATTCCTAAGTTTCTCCAGGTCCGCAAGATTTTGCTTTATCGCGTTCTCATAGAAGCGAGAAGGCGACGAAGCTCCCTCATCGAATTGCAGCAAGATTAAGTGGCGGCGACCTGTTCCACCTGCTTCTAAAATAGAGCGTAAGCCGATATTCATTCGCGGATCGAATCCTTGGCCCAGGATTACGCAAATATTTCGTTCGGCACTCGCGCAATGGAGCCTCAGGAGACTATTCAGGTCTTCGCCAGCCGCGAGCACATAGTTAGACCAACGCGCGACGGAACTCAAAGTAAAGACTCCGTCTTCTTGGTTACTCGATATCCGTTCACGAGCCAGGAGGCAAGCTCATCTAATCTCTTTTCCTTGAATCCTCCGTATTGAAGCGGTAGCCAGTATTTTGGACAGAGCAAACGGTTCAAATTTAGGACCATCCACATGGTGCCCTTACATTTGTAGTCCAGAATGGGTTCCAGGAGATTGTTTGCGATCGCAGCGGCCAGAACCTCGCCAAGACGACCATGGTCGGGATTAGACGTCAGGTATTGACGGTCGAGGAGGTTCGCTCGGTCTGCCATCGAAATCGCAATCCCGGTGACACCTGGTTCGTACGGTGCGTTGGGAAGGAACGTCATCTGCTGGCAAAATCTTCCGACGGAATCAAGGAATTGAAGGACTCTTTCACCCAAGCGAGCTCGCCTGGGGATTTCCTTCCACAATTGATCGGAGGCCCGCCGGATGATGAGATCTTGGCGGGCTGGATTGAGCTGCAATGTCGACTCGCGAACGACTGTTGCGGAGATCAGCTCCTCAAATAAATCGCCAGCCAACCAGAGATATTGCTCGATGTTCGAAGAGCCGAGGGCCGCTAGACGTGGAAGCCCAAAATAGTACGGCAGCTTGTAATCACGCGCGATGAAGAGTTCCGCAGCGGATCGAATCTGCGAGTCACTCCGTTCTTCGAGATCGTCGGAAGGAAGAACAAAATCAAAGGCGCCTTGTGAACGGCCGCGCTCCCTTTCGACGAGAATCTCCAGAATCCTCCAGCTCACGGCGCGGTCGCGCGTGGTTCCTTCGGTCAAGTCTTCATGTTTCAGCCAATCCTGAAACTTTACTTCACCTGTCGTTTGCTCCACCACACGTTTTTGGATTTCGAGGAGAATCTCTTTAGATTTTTCTTGCCATTCAGCTCCATCTAGTGAGGACGCCAAATATGGCTCAAATGACGGAACTTCTACCTCCGTGGCAGCCCTTGCCCTCCGATTGGCAATATTTGCTGTGAGATTTTCGAACTTCTTGCGTTGACGCCGCCAGAATTGCTCGATTTGAATGACATTGTAATCTCGGCCCTCGGTCGTTCCCGAGGAAAGAAGCTCGCCGACACTCAGGGCTTCGAATCGCTCAGCGATCCAGATGGCAACTCCTGAGCGAAGTTGTGCGAACGTGCGGAAAAGATTCGTTCGCTGCTGGAGAGTAAGAAGATGGACATCATCGAACATTAATACGGTTCTTGCGGCAACGGAAGAACCATCGAGCAATAGCACTCCAGGCTTCAATAATTCGAGACTTGAAACTGTTTCCTGACCTGAAAGTAAGTTTTGGTCGGGCGGATCGAAGCTATCAATTGCATCACACACGACTGCTTCATGCCGCATTGCCCATTGATATAGTTCGGTTCCATTGAGAGGCTGTGGGCCACGAGTTCCATTGAGGAATTCCGTGCCCTCCTTGAGGGAAATGCGATCCAAATCCCGCGGGAAGGTGAGGGAGTGAAGTGATATGCAAGCACGCAGCATCGAAAGGACTATGCGTGCATTCAACAGCCCAAAAAAAAGTCGCTCTTTGCGCGCGCCGTCAAACTCCAGATCTTCGAGGTTTGCATAGTTCCGGTTGCACGGTATGAGCACACCCAAGGCTTTTGATCCATCCTCGTCGACGATCTCGAATTCGGCCAACCGTTGATAGAGCTCTTTGACGTCATCATGGCCACGATTTGCATGCAGGGCCAATAAGACGCTGGGGGTAAATAGCTTTAACAGCGATGTCTTCCCCCCGCCGGCGGCGCTTCGCAGGATTTGGGGCCGCTCCCACATTTGCTGCATGGACAACAACTCCAACATGCCAGGACCGAAGAGCCGTAGAAATGACAATTCGGATTCAATCTGTTCGGCGGCGCGCAAACGAAATGGGTTCCGGGGCTCCCTCATACTCGATCCTTGTGGCGCGTAATTCTTGGGAACAACGGGCGCATATTGCTGCCCTCGGCCCACAGCAATCCTAGAGAATTGTTCGGTGCATTGTGACTCAGAGCGAGTGGAAGGCCGCACGCCGCAAAACCGTACTTGAGGTCCGTTCCGCCAATTCTTGTACTATCAGTTTCGTTGTCCGAGTCGTAGTATTTTTCAATAATCGCGTCCAGACGAGGGTCGTCTCCTTTCGCGATCGTAATGTCTTTTGAGAGGGGATAGACGACTATGACTCGTGAGGCTGCGCCTCTCGGATTGCAAATCGCCGTCAAGTGAGATTCGAGGTAGCGCTTCGCCGAGTCGGTTGCCATGTATAAGACGACGAGGATCTGCAGATCCTTCGGGTCTATTAACTGGCCGACGGTCGAACCGTCGCTAAACAGGAGTGAGAGAAAGCTGCCAATTTTGCCTTCGTAGCCTTCCTTTTCTGATCGAATGTAACTCAGGCCGCTCGCGGAGAAGTCATCCAAGAGCACGATCGAACGGAAATGGCAGGATTGATTCGAAGGTTTTTTGCCCAAGATGTCTGTCAGCCCCTTGCTCAGCTTCTCAAGAAGCTTACCCACGCGGGGCTCGGCGACCTCGTGGCTTTGGCGGACTTGTTCGTGCGTTAGGTCTTGTGTATTTGCGCGGCGGAACACGTCCGTCCTTGCTCCATCACTCAACCCCAGGAACAATGTCTGGCGCTCTAGTGCCCGAAAATCCATGGTCGCAGCAATTTTTCCTACGTGCCACGGATTCAATCCTGCTTGTTGCCCCGCTCGCGCCAACAGGACGGGGCGGACGTGGTCCGGGTAGGCGATCGACACAAGGTGATTTATTTCAGAAGAGGAGAAAAAAACTAGGCGCGATTTGAAAAAGTCATACATTATTTGTCGTTCATTGGGTTCGGTGAACTGGTCCAGCCAGTAGGCAAGACTCTCCAGGAATCTCATGCCGGGCGTGAACTGCTGGTAATCGTCGTACTTGTGATCGGCGAGCGCGCGAAGCAAGGCGCGCTCCGCAGCAACATCTGCGGGCTTCCAGCCCATCACTTCGGCGAGGAGTTGTTCGGCTAGGAGGTCCCTCATTTGGAGAGCATCTCAGAAAGATCTAGTGTGAAGCGGTTGCCGTTGACCTTCATCAGAGCCATGTAATGTAACGTTGCTAAAATCCCCCGGCAGCCAGGAGGAGCCAGGTTCCATCCTGAATCAATGTCACCCGAAACTTCGTCGACGCTGAGTGCGAACTCGTGAGCGAGCAGTTCGAAATCGTTGCCGGGAAAGCGCCCCCTGTCTCCGAGGCACAGGATTTTCTCCCCCCGCTCAACAAGTTCCAAATTTTGTAAGTGGTCGAGCAGATTCATCTTGGAAACACGCGATGCCACGACGTCGACGGAATGCGTTGAGCTGAGAGCCCGGATTCCCACAGATACGCTCCGTTTTATTTTTTCCATTGCGAAGGCCCATAAAGCGTCTATTGAAAGTGTCCGTTTCGGTCTCAAAGTAATCTGCGAGTGGCGATACGTCAAATTGATGTGCGACTGTACGAACGCGTCCGCTTCAAGCAGGCTCTTCACTTCTTGCAAGTCTGGGCTGACATCGTCCTGTGGGGGTGGAATGCTCTCGTCGTCCAACCTACCGATCTCGCCTCCATTGTGGTAACCAATCCAAACGTGTGCCCAATATCGCTTGTCGAATACTCTTCTCAGGTCTGCTCTGACTGAATCGCCGCGGCCCGTTGCGATGCCCACGAGTACGCCTGCATCTAGTAGGCGTGAAAGATGTCCGGACATACGTTGGGAAGGCCCATCGAAACGCTCTTGTGCTGTACATAGGGTGCCGTCGTAATCGAGAACAAGCGATCGGAAGTCCTGATGACCGAGTTTGGCTATCTGTTTGTCCATGGCTTTAGACAACGCAGAGAACATAGCGTCGCTTCGGGGTGCAAGGCCAAAGGCCGCGAATTTACGCTTAACAACAACTTGCCGCCATCTAGCCAGTGATGTTTGTTTGGGCGACTTGGACTTGAGATGATAAATCTTCCGCCCGAAGTCTGGCACGCCAGGTTTGCCAGGATCAATGCCCCTTATTTCTCCGACGCAACCCGTGAATGCGATAGCGTAGACGAGAGCACTTATTTGCCGGCGTTCGGCGGAGTGTCCAAATGTGGCGAGCACGTGCGGCACTTCACGTGGCAGTAGCGCGATTGTCTTCTTGGCCAATTCGAAGTCTTCCGGACCGCAAAGGGCCACAATACCTGATTCCCTTGCGCGCTTTGCGAGCCAGTGATGGCGACCATGCCCAAAATTGCGAAAATCAGCGAGTTGAACGCGTCCGAGTGCAGCTTCAGTGAACTTGGATTCCAGATCTATCGCTGCAGGCTTGGTGTCGGGGCCATACAAGACGACTAGGGTTTCGCGTTTAAGCACCCCAGCAAGATCACCTTTGGTCACGCTTCGAAGGAAATCCTCTGCGAGAGGCGCACCAAGTAATTCTTCAAAACTTTCGGGCAGCACAGATGCATCGAGGTGTTCAGAATATACGCGACTCAACAAGATCGCAAAAGCCATCAAGGAGTTCACTGCGAGGAATCCATCCTTACCAGCTGGCGAAGAGAATTCTGCAAGCGCCACAAATTCGTTTGACCGGGCCATACGAGCAAGCGGTGTTCTTGCCGTACCACACAAAACTCCCACGCGGAAAACTTCGTTCTGGACGCAGGATTGAAGTGCACCGATTACATCTGCATTCCGGCCTCCTGCACTAAGGATCAAGACCCCATGTTTAGATGAAAGGAATGGGAGCGATTCGGACAATTCAAGGGGTGTGCAAGCTCGCGCTATTTGGCCAAATCGTCGCTCGTGAAGAGTAGCAGCAAGGTGCGCGGCACTCAGCGATCCTCCAGAGCCGACAACGAGTAAAGGTTTCTCCGCTATTGCGAATAAAACCGGACGGATGGATTCCAAGTCCAAACGCTTGGCCCAACTGTATGTTTGAGCCAACAGCTTAAGTTCGTTTTGGTAGGGCCTACCCAATATATGTTCGCCTTTTCTTCGCCATAGATTATGCCGCGATTGTGCGATTGTCCAGCTCAATGCGTACGAAATAATCTGCCCACTCAACTGAAGGCAACACAGCTTGACGCCGAAACAAGATGACCGTTGATAATGAATTGTTCGGAAGCCGAGCGCGGCGTCATTCGGAATATAGCATGGGTACACCCGTGTCGAGGAAACGGCCGGTATCGTAGCAATGTTGCCGATTCTCATTGTTGAACCATGCTCGGTGACGACCACTTCGATGAATAGTGCTCTTGGGATAAGCATCCGCCTCATTGTCTCTATGGGGAAAATTCAGGGGACTCCATGCATGCGGAGCCACATTTCGGTACATCGTGCCACTACTAAATATTTTTCTAACTCGTTTGTTTTCAAAACTGAGATTGAAAAGGAAGGACTTCCAAGAGATATTACGCCTGCCTTGGGCACAGGCGGTCCGGAGTTCCCATCTTGGCGCTGCGATCATTCTTGCGAGTTGATTCATGCAGGGTAATACTTCTACGGTTTCGTGTTTTTTTTCAACGCACAACCTAACCCACAACCTCGAAGCCAATTCCTTGAAGAAAGGCGACGGCATGGATTTCTGCCACGCCGTAATAGCCTGCGCATTGTCGAGCTTCGCGGCGCTGGATACGCACTGGAAGCGTCGATTCGCGAGTCTGCCGCCGAATCGTCTTGCCCGTGTTTACTCGCCTCTTGAACTCGATCAGATGGTGACGGATATGGAGTTGTGGTTGAAGCATCGTGTAGCGTGATGAGTGTTTCCAACCCACAACCCAACCCACAGATTGCGATGTCTTGTGCGACTTCCGCGTATTTTGGCAGTCCCCGCGGTCTTGTAAGTTGTTGTAAAACCTAACCACGTTACCCTGATAAGGGCGAGGTCGGTGGTTCAAGTCCACCCAGGCCCACCATTCAAATCACCAGTAAATACGCGGCGATTCTCACTTTTCCTCTTTTCGGGGCTTCCCCTCAAAAAACCGTTTTGTCAACCGTTTGTCAACTTTACGTTTGGCCGGATGGCACTACACTCAAGGCGTAAAGACCCTTCGGGTGAAGCCCGAACTGCTAGCATCGATTAGGCTGTGTCGAGATCGATGCCCTGTCACGTCGAAGGACGTGAAAGGCAGTGCACGACACTGCAAGACTGTGCAAGGAGTGGGAAGTCATTTTTAGTGAGTTTGCGGGGGCGTAGCTCAGTTGGTTAGAACGCCTGCCTGTCACGCTCTGGGTGGATACCTACTGCTGTTCTTTTTCCAGAGCTGTCTTGATGGCGGTCAGCGATTTTTGAAGCGAGGAAACCGAGCGGTCCACCGCGACCTTTCGAACGATGGATCCCTTGAAACCGGTCAAGCCAGCCTGCTCCGAACCCATCGCCATAATCAGGTAAAACCCGGGTTGCTTACTGTTCTCATTTTCCCGAATGCAAAACGCCAGGTCCAGAGCGGTCTCAAAGTAATGACTCGAGTAGAGCTGTTTTTCAGCAATCACGTATGCCGGTTCGACCCCGGTCGCACCCCGCATCGTCAACACGTGCACCACCCGCAAGGTCGGCTTCAATCCGAATTTCACCTTGGCCCAGTAGAAAGTGTCCTCCACGTTTGTGGGCTTCCCATCAGGGTATGTCAGAAGGTATGTATAGAAATCCGGAAGGTATTTTGGCAACGCTCTCGAATAACTGAGCATGTATTTGAACTGCTCGGACACTTGGGTAGGTTCTCGCTTATCGTTGTACGAACCCAGCACCTGGTTTCCATGTTGTTGATAGACGACGACATGTTCGAGCACTGTCCTCTGCAGGAGCCGATCCACTTGTTCTTCCGCGTCGGGGGCACTGAAGTCCACCGAATCATGCAACTCACTGATGGAACTCGCCGGCATCTGGATCTGGCAGTCACCCGGTTTGCAGTTCTTCAGAGCCTTGATGTCCCCAGTCTCAAATGTGAAGTCCTTCAGATCGGACAGTTGTGGCGGACTGCTGAATTCACCGAGCGCGAGGTATCCAGGAAGTTTCCCAAGCCTTTCGAAATCTCGTGAAAACTTCAAATAACTGTCAGGTGTGGCATTAACGTAGACCGCGCCAAAAACGAAAATCTCTTCCGGTGCGCGGGAATGTAAAGTCTTGGCAACAGCCTGACCAGTGCGGGTGGCTGCAATTTGATCATCACTGAGTCCGATGTAGTCCTTGAAATAGGATTGCAGGTTCGGATTGGTCTGAGAAAAACAGGGCGGAGCGGCTCCCGAAAGCACAACGAGCAACAGCACGTGCGGCAGCATTCTACGCATTGGCGCCTCCGAACTCCTCATAGGTCATATCTCTCTTTGCATGCCTTCGAGTTCAATTCTGCAGATATCGCTGAACTTCCGCAGCGGATCTTCACCACTCACGGCAACAGATTCAATCTGCTCTGCCGTTAAATTCGGCTTTCGGTAGTCGTCGACAATATGCTTCACCACCTCTTCCGCTGTTTTTAGCACTTGAGGCGAAGATCCCAAGCGGATGCGGCTCAAAAGGGCGTACACCGGAATCAGATTGTGCGGATCGCCTACACTGTGCTCGGCGGCATCCACAAGAAGCCGCGCACTCTCGCTGATGAAATCTGAATAGAGTGTTTCCCGCCGGACGATTTTCCTTGCGAGCAAATCCCGCCGGTCCTGATGCCTCTGGATGATCCAGGTGCTCGCGCTCGAGCCTAAGGCACCCACGAGCGAACCAAAGATCGCAGCAAGAGCTGTGATGGCTCCCGAACCCGAGGACAACATTGGCACAGCGGTCATTTCTTGCTCAGCATCATCAGAACAAACGTCGCTGGCAGATATACGATCGAAGCGAAAAGCAATTGTCGTGCTGTGACATTCGATCTGCAAAAAGCAAAGCGCGCGGCAAACACGGAAAAGAAGCAGCCAAGCCCGAGGATTCCAATACAGTAGCTTGATACGAATTCACCGGTCACCCAAGAAAACAAGCCAAGTGGTAGGAGAACCAGTGAAACCGCAAAACTCTGCCAAATCACAAAACGCTCTTTGGTTCCGCCAGCGGGCAGGACGAGATATCCCGCGCGCGCGTAATCTTCGTGATACATCCAGGCAATGGCCATGAAGTGCGGAAACTGCCAGAGAAAAACGATCGCGTAGAGTGCCCATGCCCCCGGTTCCAGCCGCCCGCGTGCCGCAGCCCAACCAATCATTGGCGGTACGGCACCCGGAAACGCACCGATCAACGTGCAAAGAGGTGTTCTTCGTTTGAGCGGTGTATACAAAAATAAATAACTGAAGAGTGTGAGCCCCGCCAGCAAGGACGCCAGGGAATTTACGAACAGCGCCAGGTAGACACTGCCGAACAGTGACAAGGAAATGCCGAACCACAGGGCGTGAGAGGAGTTGATTCTCCCCGAAGCCAACGGCCGCCGAGCGGTGCGCCGCATTTGCGCGTCGAAGCGCCGCTCGATCACTTGGTTTAGCGTACCGGCGCCGCTCGCCACGAGCACGGTCCCAAGGAGCGTGTGAAGCAGCAACATCCAAGGCAAATGCGCGATGGGCGTGGGTGAACCAATGCAAAAAGCGGCTCCCGTCGTGATGGCAATCAAGAAATTTATTTCCGGCTTCGTCAGCATCCAGTAATCGGGCAACCAGCTGAATCGGCTGCCGTTGCGCCGCAAGACAGCCGCGTCGAAACCGACGGGAATGGACTCAACGGCCATCCTCACCCAACCTCCACACTCTGCGGATCGCTCGGAGGAACCGCAATCAGATGCTGTTCTGATCGCACGAAGTCATTCGCATGTTGATTTCGGACTCCCAACATCCGCGTCGTCAGACTCGCTGCAGGCATCAGATAGAGGATCGTTACGCAGGTCCACATGAGCGCACCGGCGCGCTGTTGATCCTCCAGAACGGACATTTCAAAACGGTGCGCTGCCGAGAAATACACGGGATAGACCACACGCTCAGAAAACACCAGAAACCCGGAGAGAATGTCGCACGGAAGCGTTGCCAGGAATAAATACAGAAGGATTGACCATCCCGGCCACACCGGGACACTCGGCCAGGGTTGAACAACGGGCCACCAGAATAAGAATCCAGCACCCAAGAAACATGTGTGCTCGACCACATGCCAGCCTTCCGATTGCAGGCCAAGCGTAAACGCAGCTGGGATGTGCCATCCCACCAAGGCTGCAGCAGCGGCAGTCCAGCAGAATGCCGGATGGGAAACCAAACGCCCTAACAACTGCACTGGCCTCCAGCGAAATACTGGGCCCACAACGGATCGCACGACATGCCGCGGCAGCCCGTGTAACAGCGGCATCATGGGCGCTCCCAAAAGAATCAACGCGGGAGCGATGGTCATCAGGAGCAGATGCTGGACCATGTGGACCGTTAGCAGTTGCTCATCGAATGCGGCAAGGGGCGAGGCCACTGCGACCCAGACGAAGAACACTCCGAGGAGAAAGCAACAGGCCCGCCAAGTA
>Ga0209736_1000118_pt1 | contig 25007 bp, 23 predicted proteins | sample BlaSpr_A8_Ref_M3_FD_187992 | JGI IMG/M metagenome (GOLD analysis project Ga0209736, IMG submission 187992) | Forest soil microbial communities from Thunder Bay, Ontario, Canada - Black Spruce, Ontario site 2_A8_Ref_M3 (SPAdes) (version 2) | ecosystem: Environmental > Terrestrial > Soil > Boreal...
GCCAACTCCTTCCAATCTCTCGACTTCCGCGAGTCTCATTCGAATCCGCGCTCCCCGTTCGAATGACCTAGTCAGTAAACTATAAAATAAGTTAATAATCCGCAAATACCATGTTTCGCCCACGCCCTCTCCAACCGCGCCCCGATCTCTCACCCGCCTCCGTCCCATTTCCTTCTCTTGTTGACCTCTGCGCACAGCGTCTACCCCGACCCGGTCGGGGTGTTTCTGCATTTGGTTCTCTTTCCTGCCTTTGTGGGTACCGGGCTTTAGCCCAGCCGCTTTCTCCCCGCCGCCGAGCTGACCACCCCGCCTCTTCCTTTGGTCGCGGATCACAGTTCGCGGGTTACAGTTCTTCGCCCAGCGTAACTAACCCCTTTAGAATCAGCACTTACGAAACGCAGGACTTAAAACCCTTTAGAATCCGCACTTACAAAAAAAGGGGGGGCGGGGGTCTTATTGTTAACTAGAAATCTAGCAAAGGATTCCTATTCCGAGCGACCGTCGAAGGTGAAGATGAGGTCCCCCGATTCCGTCGAAGGGTGTCTGTTCCGCTTGCATTCCTCCCCTTGCATTCTTCCCCTGAGCAAGGCCGAAGGGAGCACACCACTTTGCGGTTTTTGGGTCGAAACGTCTCTGAACCTACAGCGGCTTCAGAGAAGCCCAGCCGACGAATCGCGAAAGTTTGGCATCCAACGAATTCGGATAGACGGCCAAAATGCCGCGACAGGAGCGGCTTGCCGTTAACAAAATGCGAAGTGATACGTCATAAGGGGGTAGGTCGGCTTGTCGCGAGGGTATTTAGCAGGTTCCGAGAGGAGTTCTTTCCTTTAGGCTGTTTTATATCTAGAATATAGGGGAGATTCACGCTGACTTGATGAAGTTGGGTCGAATTGCCCAGCCGGTCGGCCCAGATGCTCCCGGCGGGAGCTCCAACCGCGCAGTACGCAGCGACCTCTCGCGAAACATTTCGGTCCATGTGGGCGTATGTATTGTAGCGGACGGGAAAGAATTCAACGGAATCGTGTCCTCGTTCTGGTGGCCTGCCCGGGGACGTTAAGAGTGACCCTTCCAGGGTGGATTGAAGAGGAATCACATGAAGACGTGGAAAAAGGTAGTGATCGGGTTGGTGGCGGCCGGGGTGCTGATCGGAATTGTGGTGTTCAGCGTCAACCAGGCCAACAAGGGCGTAGTGACGGTTCAGACGGCCAAAGTCGCGAACTCGGACGATCTGGTTTCGCTCGTGACGGCCTCGGGAGAGATTAAGCCAACCACTTATACAAACGTGACGGCCCAGGGATACGGCAGAATCACGGAGATTTTTGTTAAGGAAGGCGACCACATCAAGAAGGGTGATAAATTGCTCCTGCAGGAGAATGTGCAGGCGAATGCCGACGTGCAAGCGCAGTCAGCGGCAGTCAATACCGCGGAATCCGGCGTACAGGTGGCTGAAGCGAGTTACACAGCAGCCCGGGCTGACCTGGTTTCTTCGCAGGCGAACATGGAAAAGGCCAAACTCGATTGGGAACGAGGGCAAGGGCTCTTTAAGGATGGGTTGATACCGAAGCAGGATTTCGACCAGCGAAAGTCCACGTATGACGCGGCAGCAGCGGCGGTAGATTCAGCGCGGGCGCGTGTGCAATCGCTGAAAGCACAGATGGATCAAACGCGGTCGCAAGTAAATCAGAACCAGGCAATGCTAGTACGGACCAAGGACGTATTGTCAAAGACCACGTACACGTCACCCATCAATGGGATCGTAAGCTATTTGCCTGAGCGCGTTGGCGACTACGTCGTAATGGGTATGCAGAATGCGAATGGGAGCTTCATCATGACGCTCTCAGACATGTCCGTGGTAACCGCGGAAGTAAAGGTCGACGAGACGGACATTGTTAATGTGAGGCTCGGACAAGATGCCGATGTAACCATCGACGCCGTGCCCGGGAAAGTGTTTAAGGGCAAGGTGACGGAAATTGGCTCGCAGGCGACATTGCGGAGCTCCGGTCTGGCCACAACGCAATCCACGACGAGCACGCAAGAAGCCAAGGATTTCAAGGTTGTAGTGAAGCTCGACAGTCCGCCGGACAACCTGCGCCCAGGGCTCTCTACTACGGCGAAGATCAAAACCGCGGAGAAGAAGAGTGTAATTGCCATCCCGATTCAAGCGCTGGCAGTGCGTACGCGCAAAGATCTGGAGGAAGCCGCCAAGAATGCGAAAGGCCAAGGCAACTCGGGAGTTACACTAGCGGCGCCTCCGCCGGCTGCGCCTGGCGATCCCAAGAAGGACGAAGTGCAGGGCGTCTTCGTCGTTAACGGCAAGAAAGCGATTTTCCGGCCGGTGGAAACAGGAATCACGGGAGTTACCGACATCGAAGTCACCAAGGGCTTGCAAGTCGGTGACGAGATTGTTGTGGGCAGCTACAAAGCGCTGCGAACATTGAAGCCGGAAGCGAGCGTGAAGATAGATAATTCCGCGCCCAAGAAACAGGACGATCAACAGACCTAGAGCTGACGAAGCTGGAGTAGCGAGGGAAACTCGAAATGCCCGTGGAGACTACAGCAACGGACTCGTACCGGGAGGATTTGGTCAGCTCCGGTATCGTGATCAAGACGGAAGCCCTCACAAAAGTGTATGAAATGGGCTCGGAGCAGGTACACGCTCTCAGCGGTATTGATCTGCAGATTCGCAAGGGCGAGTACGTCGCCATCATGGGGCCTTCCGGTTCAGGGAAGTCCACGCTGATGAACCTCATCGGATGTTTAGATTCTCCCAGCGCGGGAAAATACTGGCTTGCGGGACGCTTGGTGAGCGATTTGGACGATGACGAGTTGGCGTATATTCGGAACAAAGAGATTGGGTTCGTTTTTCAGACATTCAATTTGCTGCCACGGGCGACGGCGCTGCACAACGTGGAACTTCCGCTGATTTACAACGGCACACCGGCCGAGGAACGCATCGAAAAAGCAAAAACAGCCCTGGAGCGCGTGGATTTGCTGGACCGGATGACGCACAAGCCGAACGAACTCTCGGGCGGTCAGAGGCAGCGCGTGGCCATTGCCAGAGCCCTCGTCAATTCGCCGTCGATTGTCCTGGCCGACGAGCCAACGGGCAACCTCGATTCAAAAACCGGCGAAGAGATCATGGCGCTCTTCGAGAATCTCTACCGGCAAGGCAACACGATCATTCTCGTCACCCATGAAAATGATATAGCGCAGCATGCGCACCGGATTATCTTCATCCGCGATGGCAAGATCGCTTCCGACGAAGCCGTCATAAAAAAGTAGAAGACAATTCGGCTCTTTCCTTCCTTTCTTTATCCTCTAGTCTGAACTGATCGGCGCCCCGGCGCCGTACTCGCAACTGTGTTTCTATTCTAAACATGGTCGCCTGGAAAGGTGTCGAAATGACGATGCAAACTGCTCCAAAAGATCCATCCAACAGAGATAGACTTCTGCGGTTCGCAGCAGAGACTGCGCGCAAGTACGCGATGGGAGTAGGTGAACGCCGAGTTGCGCCAGCTCAAAAGGACTTGGAAAACCTCAAAGAGTTCCATGAACCATTTCCAAATGCTCTGAGCGATCCGATGCAGGTCCTCGAGAGGCTCGATGAAATTGGCTCACCAGCCACGGTGGCGACCACGGGCGGCCGATACTTTGGCTTTGTAAATGGCGGAACTCTACCCGCGTCTCTCGCGGCAAATTGGCTGGCTGGTGCGTGGGATCAAAATGCGACGCTGCGAGTGATGTCGCCCGTTGCGGCTGAGCTCGAAGAGATTGTGTTGCGCTGGGTGTGCGAGGCGCTTGGCCTTCCAGGACAATGCGAGGGCGGGCTTGTCCCCTGCGCGACGACGGCGAATTTTACGGCGCTGGCGGCGGCACGGCACGCTCTTCTCACACGCGCAGGGTGGAACGTCGTGGACGACGGGATGTTTGGAGCGCCGCCAATCGATGTGGTGGTCGGTGATGAGGTTCATGCTTCTATTCTTAAAGCACTCAGTCTTGCTGGGTTTGGCAAAAAGCGTCTGACGCGCGTTGAAGTCGACAGTCAAGGAAGAATGCGCGCTGACAAGCTGCCGCGACTTACTGAGCGAACAATCCTTTGTATCCAGGCGGGCAATGTGAATACCGGGGCATTCGATCCGGCGACGGAGATATGCGAGCGCGCGCACGATCACGGAGCCTGGGTCCATGTCGACGGAGCTTTTGGTTTGTGGGCCGCCGTTTCGCCAAAGTATTCGCACCTCACCAAAGGATTCGAGCAAGCGGACTCCTGGGCCACGGATGCGCACAAATGGCCGAACGTCAATTACGACAGCGGAATTGTCCTGGTGAAAGACGGCGCAGCGTTACGCTCCGCGATGACGATTACGGCCGCTTACCTTGAGGGAAGCGCGCGCCGCGAGCCAATGCACCACACTCCAGAGTCGTCGCGAAGAGCGCGCGGTGTGGAATTGTGGGCGGCGCTGAAGTCGATGGGCCGCGAGGGCCTCTGCTCCTTGATTGAGCGAACTTGCGCGCACGCGCAGCGATTCGCAGAAGGATTTCGCAGCGCAGGTTTCGAAGTGCTAAACGACGTCGTCATCAACCAAGTGCTGGTTTCTTTCGGCAGTTCAGAAGTCACGCAAAATGTGATTCGCACCGTTCAGGAAGACGGCACGTGCTGGTGTGGCGGAACAGTATGGCAGGGAAAGTCGGCGATGAGAGTGAGCGTCTCGTCCTGGGCGACGACGGAAGCCGATGTGGAGCTCAGCCTTGAAAGTATCTTGCGCATCGCGCGGGAGTGCCGCGCATGAAAAGATCTCTCAGAAAATAGATGGCTCGTCGCCGGCTTCAGCGGCTATGGGCGACGTGGGTGGCATCCATGTCGGCGAAAGTTGGAGCCGGACAAAGATAGGTGCGAGACAAACGATCGTGCCAGGTCAGGGCATCTTCGTCCCACATGGCCCAAAGAAAGCCCATGAAAAAGGTACCAGCGGATAGCATATAGCCCAAGCTGCGCCACAGCATTTGGCGCGGCGACGGAAGTTCGCCGGAAAAGCTGACGACGTGCAAGCCCCGCAGCATCATGCCAGGTGTAGTGCCGCCGAAAACCGTGAAGAGAGCAAAATATTGCAAATACACGATAACGAAGGTCGCGACACAAACGGCTGCGCTCAGCTTGCTGAACGTAAACTGCCCTCCAAGCGAACCGAAGAGTGTGAGGAACCCGCCGTACGCGAAGAGCAGGCAACCGGCGTCGATCAATCCAGCAAGGCGGCGCTCGTCGATGGAGGCCACCGGATACAGACCGGCCTGTTCCGAACGCATGTCTGTTGAGGGCGTTGCGTCGAAGACCCGCTCCGCAGACGGAGGCAGGGATACGTCGATGACCATTCGCGCTGCTTCACGAGTCGCCGCGTTTCGACCGATCGCGATGGTGAAAGAAAAATCGTCATCGGCCACGGGCGAAACGTCAGCGACACTCACAGAAGCGTGAGCCGGCGGCTGTGCCAAAGGCTCTTGGAAAGGTAATTCTGACTGCGCAAGGTTAGGCGCAACTCTTCGTCTTCGGGCGCGATAGGTTTGCAGACGCTGCGTGAGCTCGCCACGCCAAGCGGCATCCGAATCCAAGCTGGCCGCGTCCTGCGCATGGGTGCGGCCCATTGGCAGGCGAGGCCTTTGCTGAGGATCAGACGCGGAGGCCGCCGCTTGCGAAGATGAATCAAGCGTTAGGGATGAATCGCAAAAATTGCAGACGCGTACGCTCGAAGGCAGTACTGCGCCACACTGCAGACATGTTTTTGTCACCGGTCGTTTTTGCGCTGCGGACGCGTCCACTCCGGTGAGGAGGGAACGATGGAAGGATAACACGGGCTTCGGAAAGTCAAGCCGAGATTGGAATAAGGATGTGGCTAATCAGGCAGTGGGGGGCGCTGGAAGGAAAGCCAGGCAGCAGCCTGCGGCTAAGTCTCCATCTGCTGGGCGAACATGTCTCTACTGAAAGCGATACGGCGCTCGAGCGTCACCGCCGCGAAATAAGTACACTGGCCTCGTTCGGTTTCTGTCCAGGCCAGCAAGGAAGGCATGAGTCTCGCTACGCTGGCGCGCAGAACACCCAAAAGTCCAAAATAAGCACCGATGGCCTGAATTCCGCTGCGGTCTTCCGGGCGATCCGGGCAGAGTTGGAGCAGTTGAACGACCCGGGCAAAATCCTCACCCGTGGCCGAGTTCGTAATGCCCGTAACGTCCTGCACTTCGGCCGAAAGAGGATGTTTGATCGAAGCCGCGATCAGAGAGCGGCAATAAGACACGAAGAACTGCAGCAAGAAAACTACCGAGCAGACGAGAATGATGGCGGCCATCATCGGGGGATCACCGCAAGGCGCGAAGGCACCAGTCTGGCTTCTTCAGGCAAGCGCCAGAAGGCATATGCCCAAGCCAGTGGGAGGAATAGCCCAAATACCTGTATCAGGGGGACAAACACTGAACTGAGCGGCGGATATAAGTTCCGAATGGCGTAGTTGGCAGCAAACAAACTGAAATAAACACCCATGGAGAGGACAAGTTGGATGAGCCGCGTACGTGTCTCGCGCAGCTTTAGGATAGCGCCCCAGAGAACGTAGGTAAGAACTAATCCAACAAAGTAAAGGTTCTGGGAGAGATCCACAACGAAATGAGTGACAAGCTTTGCGGAGGATTGCAGGACGACGGCAGCAGTAAATGCAGCAGTCCCACCCAGCAGCAGGAGCGCGCCTATCTTAACATAGCGCTCTGCCTGCATCTCGCTGAAAACGTGCGCGTAAAGGGTGGCCAGGGCGAAATACAGAAAGATCGTAAGGATTGCATCGGAATAAAAGTAAAAGTATTGATATTGCGTGGACCCAAGACCGTATTCGCTAACAATCTTGTAGCGACCAAGCTCGACGAAAACCAGCCCGGCCATGTACAAGTTCAACAATAAGTAGCGCCGGAACGCACCCTTCTTGAGTGCGCACACCACTACCGCCGCTTCGCAAAGGATGCCTACGAACCAGATGAGGTTGACCAAGGGACCAGGCACGTTCCCGCCTATCTGCGCCCCTGATCCACAATCCGCAGAAAAGCACTGCGGCTACAGCGTGGCTATCAATAGGGCGTCGGTGGTGCTGGTGATACACCGTTTCGGTACGGCGTTGGCGGTGCTGGCGACACGCCGTTTTTGTATGGTGTCGGCGGTGCTGGTGATACACCGTTCGCCATAATCAAAGAGCCGTCACCGTGCGCCGTAACAACGGTTTTCAAGCCCATAGCTCCCACCAAAATAAGCATGGCGAGAAATACCACTGCGAGTTTCCTGGACATTTATGCCTCCGGGGATGAATTACACCCAGAGGCACTCTATCCCTTATTACGGGGATGTCAAGTAGCTCGCGCTATGGATCTGTTCCGTATCGGTACACACCTGCCCGGCCCGTCCCTTCGCCAGGCTTTCGCCTAGTGAGATGGGGCCGCTCGTTCACTACGCGAGGAGAATAGGTTTTAGGACGTCTAGGGTCAACGGTACCGTAGTACTAAGCTCTATAGGACTCTAGGGCAAGCGGACCTTCGCCCAAATTGGGATGCGAGAGCTGCATGTTAGAGAATTCCCATAGAACCCGAAAAAAGAAATGCCAGCGCACCGCGGCTTCCGCAGGAATGCTTGACACATTTGCGACCGACTCCGTAGCATTAAGAATTGTCTTTGTGCCGGCGTAGCTCAGTGGTAGAGCGAGGGTCTCATAATCCCTAGGCCGTGGGTTCGATTCCCTCCGCCGGCACCAAACTTTCCGCGACACCTCTAAGGACATTTCTATGCGGACACCGCTGCCGCGAAGGGCAGGACAGATAAGGTATACTCTGCGCGTTCGGCTTGATCCTGTCTGACGTGGGACATCGAAATCCAAAGTCTTTATTTGCTGGAGGTTCTCGTGGCGCTCATCCGAAGCGGAAAGGCCAGCCTCGCACTGCTGTTGGTCTTGTGTTGGAGTTCGGCGGCATACGCACAACAACCAGACGCAGATGAGGATGGCCAATTTCGATTTCGGTTTGTTGGGCCGCGAGTGGGAAACCGCATCGCGTCCGTCGCTGGAGTGCCGGGAGATCCGAGCACTTACTACGCCGGCGCGGCTTCCGGCGGGGTATGGAAATCGAGTGACGGCGGGAATCGGTGGGCGCCCATCTTCGATAAACAGCCCGCTGCCGCAATTGGCGCTCTTGCTGTTGCGCCTTCAGACCCGAGCGCAGTGTGGGCAGGAACTGGCGAAGCCTGGGTCATCCGCGATAGCGATGTGATCGGCAACGGAATCTATAAATCCACAGATGCCGGGAAGACCTGGACCAATATGGGGTTGCAGGAGACTGGCCGCATTGGCCGAATCATCGTTCACCCATCGAATCCCGACATTGTTTTTGCGTGCGCGCTGGGACGCGCGACCGGACCACAGCAAGAGCGTGGTGTCTTCCGTACGGTGGACGGCGGCCAACACTGGGAACGCGTGCTTTTTGCGGGAGAGAACATCGGATGCTCAGGTCTTTCCATGGATGCGCACAATTCGCGCGTGCTCTTCGCTGGGATGTGGCAACTGGAAATGCACACTTGGGCGGAACTTAGCGGCGGTCCAGGTAGCGGAGTCTACGTCTCGCGCGACGGGGGAACGAAGTGGACGCGCATTGAAGAGCACGGCTTGCCTCATTCACCGCTGGGGAAGATTGATGTGGCGGTCGCACCAACAAACTCGAATCGTGTTTTCGCCTTGATTCAGACGAAAGACCAGGGCTCGCTATGGAGATCGGACGACGCGGGCACGCACTGGAAGGCCGTGAATTACCAGAGGTCTTTGATCGGCCGGGCCGGTTACTACATCCGAATCGCGGTATCAACCGGGAATGATAACGAAGTCTTGGTGGCGAACAGCTCGTTTCATCAATCGCTGGATGGCGGTCAAAATTTTCAAGAGGTCCGCTGGGGCGGAGACACTCACGACATATGGATTGATCCTGCAAATCCCGATCGCTTTGTGATTACGGATGACGCCGGGATGATTATCACTACCGTTCACGGCCGGGGATTTCACCGCGTCACGCTGCCCATCGGACAGATGTATCACGTAGACGTCGACAACCAGACTCCCTACTACTTCTATAGCAACATGCAAGATGACGGGAACATGCGTGGACCGAGCGTGCCTATCGATTCACAGGAAACGGGATGGGACCACAGGATGGGCGGTTGTGAATCCGGCTTTACGATTCCGGACCCGGCCGATCCAAACATTGTCTGGGCCACCTGCTATGGAGATGAAGTGACGCGCTGGGATGCGCGAACCAAAACAGCGCGGTCGGTGAGCCCGTATCTTCATACTCTTGATTCACCGCCGACCGACATTAAGTATAGGTGCCACTGGACTTCGCCGCTGGCCGTTGATCCCTTCAACCACAACGTCGTTTACTACGGCTGCCAAGTGATTTTCAAAACGACGAATGGCGGCCAAAGTTGGACGGTGACAAGTCCGGAGCTCTCGACGCAGGACCCCAGCCGCATCGTGTCCTCGGGTGGAATCGTCGGCGACAATCTGGGACAGTTCTACGGAGAAGTGGTTTTCGCGATCGCTCCATCTAAAATTCAAAAAGGACTGATTTGGGCGGGCACGAACGACGGTCAGCTTTGGTATACGAAAGACGGCGCCGCCAACTGGACGAACGTCACCAAGAATATTTCTGGATTACCTCCCTGGGGAACTGTCACCAGCATTGCTCCTTCGACTTTTGATCCCGGAACTGCATATATCGCTGTCGACTTTCACTTGATGGATAACCGGGATCCTTTCCTTTACAAGACAACGGATTTTGGCAAGACCTGGAGACCCATCAGTGGCAGCCTGCCGAAGCATCCTTTGGGGTACGTGCGAGCCATCGTCGAAGATCCAAATTGCGCAGGCTTGTTGTTTGCAGGCACGGGGAACGGTCTGTATTACTCGCTGGATGACGGAGGGCATTGGACGGCGTTGCAGACGGGGCTGCCTCACGCCCCGGTGACATGGGCGGTTGTACAGAAAGATTTCCACGATTTGGTGATTTCCACTTATGGACGAGGACTCTACATTTTCGACGACATTACGTCTCTCGAACAGCTCGCAAGGAGCCACTCGGATGCCCCTACGGTACTTTTCGAGCCGCGTCCTGCTCATCGCTTTGTCCACGGCGGCCAGGCCATGATCAATTTTTCCTTGAAATCAGCGCCCAAAGATCCGGTGGAAGTTGAAATCCTGGGGCCGGAAGGTAAAACGATTCGCAAGCTCAAAACGAAGGCTCACGCCGGAATCAATCGCGTGAAGTGGGACATGCACTACGAGTCACCCCGATTGATCGCGCTGCGTACCGCGACTTCCGATAACCCGCACATTTGGCAGGAACCGCGCTTTCGCGATGCCGACTCTCGGCCGATCACACACTGGGGAATTAGCCCAGCTGAAGTCGGTCCCATGGTTGCTCCCGGCAAATACTCGATTCGTCTGACTGTGGCAAGCCAATCCTTCACTCAGCCATTGACCGTAGTGCCTGACCCGCGCATTTCCGCATCGGAAGAGGATATTGAATCGTCCGTGAAGACGCAACTTCGAATCCGCGACGACATCACCCGCGCTTCCGATACGTTCAACCAGATCGAGTGGTTGCGGAAGCAAATCGAGGTAATCGAAACGATGCTTCGTCCGCCAAAGAAAAAGGAAAAGGAAAAGCCGCCGTTCGCTGAACCGGACGACTTCGACGAACCAGAGCCCGCACCAGCGGAGGATGAAGCACAATCCAAGCGCAAGGCTGAGCTGCTGAAGATTGTCGAGGAGATGGACAAGAAACTCCAATCCGTAGAGCTCAAGCTGGTGACGCCGTCGCAGATCAACAGCGACGACAAATATTTCGTCGAGGCCGACAAGGTTTACTTAAACTTGATATGGCTCAACGCCGAGGTTGGTCCTGGCGGCGGAGACGTCGCTGGTGGGGCTGACTTTGCACCGACGGACACCGCTTTGGACTTGCTTCAGACGATTGAGACTGAGCTTACGGGAGCGGTCGCGGACTTTCAGAAGCTCATCGAAAAAGATCTTCCCGCGTTCAACCACACTCTTACTGAAAACAACCTGGCTGCTATAACCGCCGCTGCGACGGCTCCAAGTGGGGCTGAGAAGTAAGGGCCGAGCTATCTCGCCCGGTCTCCGGCTCGCGTCGCAACGGGAGAACGGTTTCGGAGAGATCCCAAATCGGCAGCCATACGCTCGACGGTGCCCTGCGTTTTGATTGACAGACATATAAGTGGTTGGGCAGGATGGCAAACTCAGTGGCCGACTCCAGCCCCATTTCTTCTTTGCTGCCGGCAGTCGTTTACGTCAATCCCAACGCGGGCAGCGGGCGCACCCTCTCTTGTCTTCCGCAAATTCGAAAAGTGTTCGAAGCGGCCTCCGTTCCTGCTGAATTTATTTCTGTTGGGAGTGCTAAAGACCTCGAATTGAATTCGCTCGCCGCGATACAGAATGGCAAACGGCTTTGTAAACCGATAATGTCCGGAATCCGGGCGCCTTTGCTCAACCCTTCTTTTTGTCGATTTTCAGATTTAGTGTGATGTCCTTGCGGCTGTCAAAACTCGAAACTGTATGAGTTGCTGATTGAGCGTCTTCTCTTTCCGCATGGATTTCGTAGTCCGCGTTTGGATCGAGACCACTGAAGCGGTACTTGCCCGTATTGTCCGTATAGGAGCTGCGCACGACATTTGTCCGTGTATTTTTGAGGAAAACCACACTTTCCGAGACGAGATTTTCGGATTTGTCCAGCACCACTCCATGAACTGTGCGGAGCTGGGCTTCACGCTTGGCGTCTTGCGCAAGGGACATTACGCCTGCCAAAGCCAGAATGGCTGCCACTAACAGAACACGTTTTGGCGCGTTCATTTCTTCACTCCCTCCGCGGATGCCATATGAAACACTATACGTGCTTCACTTACGCCTGTCTTGGCGTCCAGCGCACGTGTCTGTTCCGCGAATCCCTTGGCGTGGATGACCATTTCGTAGTCCGAACCTTGTGGCACGCGCACGGCAAACTCACCGCGTGAATTCGTGTAACTATCCCACCGATATTTTTTCTCATTCGCGCGTCGAATTCTCAGCTCCACGCCCGGAAACGCATATCCCTTAGGATCGAACACTGTTCCGATGATCAAAAAATCGTTGGCGTGGCTGTACTTCTGCTTCTGCGGCTTTTCCGGAGCCGGTACCTGAGAGGCAGGTGGCGCTTGGGGAGTTGGAGGTGCGGGCTCCTGCGTTCGGGCGATTGCTGGAACAAGGCAACTGAATATCGTTGCCACTCCCAAGAGAATCAACCATCGGGGACTCTGCATAGGTCCACTCCTGTCAGTTTTAGATGCTAGCGCGGAGGGTAGGGGATGCTGGACGGGCTGGTCGAAGGGGCTACTTCTCGTCCTCTTCTTCCTCTTCTTCGTCTTCCTCATCGTCTTCGAGGAGGTCGCCGTTTTCCTTGGCCTCATCTTCCTCGTCATCGTCATCTTCTTCATCGAGGTCATCGGAGATGAGGTTCAGATGCACGGGATGCGTCTGCGACACCTCGAGTTCGGATTCGCACTCAGGACAACTCAAGATTTCACCCTCTTCAACTTCGTCTTCGTCCACGTCAATTTCGGTGGAACATTCAGGGCAGCGGATCACGGCTCCATCCTCCGTAGAAATGTTCACAGGGCGGGGCCCCCCACAGATTGTACCGCCGCCACCATGGCGTATTATATACCGCGTTGTCCTAAGTCAACTCTAATGCGTGGTGCGGCTGCTTCGATTGTAAACCGTTCCAAGGCAGAATTCCTAAAGTGACCTCCTCCCGCGAATATCCCGAGCGTCCCGTCGTCGGTGTCGGCGGCGTCATCATCGACAATGGCCGCGCTCTACTCATCCGCCGCGGCAGCGAGCCCCTCCGAGGCGAATGGTCCATACCAGGCGGAACTCTGGAGGTTGGGGAATCCCTGCAAGAAGGCGTCGCGCGCGAGCTGCGTGAAGAAACAGGCCTCGAGGTGCGCGTCCTTGAGCTCATTGAAGTCTTTGACCGGATATTTCCAAACGACGGCTCGCGGCCTTCCGAGAGAAACCAGCGGCCCCGCTTTCACTTCGTCATTGTGGATTATTTGTGTAAGCGCATCGGTGGGGAACCACGCGCAGGAAGCGATGTCACCGACGTAGCTTTTGCCACGGAGAACGAGCTTGAGAAGTTCAACCTTACCGAAACCGCGACTCGCGTCCTGAAAAAGGCTTTTGCCATGGCTCTTGTGCGAGGTTCGCTGGGCTGATCCTGGCGTTCATCCACGCGCAAATCCGCGGCGCACCCCACACTCGTTAAGGCGCCTTGGCGATTTCAATGCTTCCGTTCGAATCGGTCAGTTGCAACTGGCAGCCTCCCGCACCGATCGTCCCGTTAAGCGAATCCCCGCCAATGTTTCCCGTAGCGGTGACCGGCAACTCGGAAGAAACCCTGCCGAAGGAAGTCCGGGCCGTAAGGTTGTAGCCCACGCCCTCGGGGATGCGAACGCGGATGGAAGAGAAAGACGTCTTGAGAGAAATGTCGCGGCAGCCGCTGGCAGGACGCATGGCGAGAACGGAAATCGCGCCGTTCTGATTGTCCACCCGGATGCGGCCGCCTACGGATTCCAACGTAACACCCGCGAAGGAAGTATTCACGCTGGCGTCGCCTTTTACATTTCGCGCGGTGACCGAACCGTTGCTGTCTTCCGCGGTGAAGTTTCCGTTGATTCGTTCGGCCAGGACGCTGCCAAAGCTGGTTTTCGTGTAAGCGTCGGCCCCGATGTCTGTGAGTGTGATGGCTCCATTGCCGGTAATTGCTCGGATCCCCTTTGGGACATTGGTCGCTTCAATGGCCCCAAAAGACGATTTGAGAGTTACGGCTCCACGGATGTCGCGCACCGTGATTTTTCCGTTGGACGTCTCCGCGTCGAGAGCGCCGCTGATATTCTCCAGATCGAGATTTCCGAAGGAATCGCGGATGGTCACGGAAGTTCCCGTCAGCGAGCTGGCCTTGACCCGGCCGTTGTTGGTCGTGCAGTTTACGCGGCCTTTCACGTCGGCGAAGGTCACGTTTCCGAAGCTGTCGCTGACATCCAAGGAGCCGGCGATTGCCGAAATATCGACGTTTCCGTTGTTGTCGTGGACGGACAAATCGCCGCGGATGTTCCGCGTGTCTACGTTCCCAAACGAAGTTGTGACACTAGCCGAAGCGGCACTTTCGACAGTGACCGCTCCATTGCCTCCCGTGATGGTCGCTGCGCCTTGAATGTTGCGCACCGTGATGCTGCCGAAGCGGTCTTGCACATCGAGAGTGCCTTTCACGTCAGAAACCTGCACGGAGCTGTTCTTGTTGTTGACGACGGCATTGCCCGCGGCGCCGGTCAGTTCAATGCTGCCGAAGGAATTGTTCAGACGGACCGGGCCGGCTTCCTGCACGGTAAGTGAGCCATAGCCGTTTTCGACTTCCACCGCACCGCGGACACGAGCGACGTTTACGCTTCCGAAGCTGTTGCGGATATTCAGAGGAGTGCCCGTAGGCACCGCGATGTCGTAACTTACCGACCAGGAAGAATGTTTGCTGATATGAAACCATTTGTTCTCTTCTGGTGGATAAATCGTGCGGACACTGATGCCTTGACCGGTTTGCTGCACTTCAATCTGAATTTTTTGCGCGAAGGACTCCGCTTCTTCGTGCGAGCTGGCCTGCGCGCGGATGACGGCGGAGATTTTTACCTCGCGTCCGGATTCGCCGTGAACTTTGATCTCCCCGAATTTGTGTTCAATACGCACGGACTGCCCAGCACCCAGGGTCAATGTCTTGTCAAAATTGCGTGTGACCTCATCCTGGGCGCGGCTTCCAGCCGCCAACGCAGGAGATGCTGTGAGCATCAGGACGGCAGCAATGCCGCCCGCCAGGCGCGCGCCGCGCAAACGCTCTTTATTCCTATTCGACACAAACAACTTCATCGCTTTTCCTCCAAAATATCTTCCAGCGTTTGCTGTTTCTCCTGGTACATCGCCAGCAGTTGCTGGCGAAGATGCGCATTGGACGGATTCATCCCGGCCTGGGCACGAAGATCGTTGATGGCGCTATCCAGCACGAGCAACTTCTCGCGATAACTCGCTTGTAAAGGTGTCCCCGGATTCTCGAGCGCCGGTTTGGCTTCTGCAGCCAGCTTGTCGATCGCCTGGACATAAGCCGTCTGGGCGTGTTCCACCTCCGCAAGAGCTGGACTCTTCAGAAGCGACTGGTCGCCGCTGGGTAGAGGCCCAGTGCGATGCAAATAAACCCAGCCCGCCGAAACTGTCAAGATCAACACCAAGGCAGCAGCCGCTGCGGTTTGCCAGCCCAGAGAGAGGCCGAATCCAAACGAGAGCCAGGCCCATCGTCCGGAGCGTTGATTCTTGGCGGCGGCTTCTAAGGTAAGTGCGCGCTCGATGCGTGGCCAAAGCGAAGGTGTATCGGAGTAGTCGCGTAATTCTTGCGCGGCGAAGCTCAGCGCCTTCCATGCACCCAGCTCTTCGGCGCAGACGGCGCAGTTCGCGCTATGGGTCTCGAGAGCAGTCCATTCTGCGGGCGCGCCATCCTCAAAAATTCTGTCGCGATCTTCACATGTAATATTCATCGTCGTTCACCGTGCTCCCGCGGCGCTGTTGCCGCGCGGAGGCTCAAGCACCAGCCGAAGGTTTCGCTTGGCCTGAAAAAGTGTGTTCTTCGAAGCTGTCTCGGTAATCTCCAGCATTCCGGCAATCTCCGCGTGATGGAAGCCTTCGACTTCGTAAAGCAAAAAAACGTCACGCTGATGCTTCGTCAAGCCGGCCAGCGCTCGTTCCAGCGCCATGCGCAACGTAGGATGCGCGGCAGGCGCGCGCGGCTCCGGCCGCGGCGAATCCTCGCTGTCGTCGTTCGCCACTTCTTTTTTTCTCACCCGGCTGCGGCGTGCGTCGTAGCAAGTGTTGATGAGAATCCGGTACGTCCAGGTGACAAAGCTCGATTGCCCGCGAAAGCCGGAGATGCTTCGCTGCACTTTCAAAAACGTTTCCTGCACGGCATCTTCGGCGTCGATGGGATTGCCCAGAAGGTTGCGCGCCACGTTCTTCATGCGCGCGCCATGCAGCGAATACAGACGCTCGTACCCGCCCAAATCACCCGTCCGGCAGCGTTCCGCCAGCTCGGCGTCCTCGGAAGTTGCCACAGTCATAGCCGCAGGCGCCGCAGTCTCGCTGGGGCGACCTGTGAGGTTTTCGGAAGGTTCCACTCGCTTCTCCCGTTCGCGCGGCACGGAAGAGATTCTAGTCTCCCAGGGCAGCGCAAGTCCCATAGTTCCCATTTCTTGCTCCTGGGATATAGACGACTACCGGACGCAAAACGTCAGGGGTGCGGGGCGGAGAATGGCTGCGGCGGACTTAGCTGTTAGGAGGTAACGGATTGATTCCACGGGTGATACTTGGCGCGGAGTCGAGGCCGAGATAAATCTTCCTATGCAACAGGCTGTTTTCGTGCCCGATGATGAGAAGCGTCTCGGGGTCGTCCTCGGTGATCAGCAGGCGCAATCCGGCTGCCTGCTTGGGCACGTCGAAGACAAGTTGTTTCGAGAAGGATTGGCCGGGACGTAGCGGCTGGTTCAAAGGCGCTTGCTGGCCATTCACGCCTGAGAGTTCAGCCTCTCCTTCAGGCGACTCTGGGTATGCATGGCCGTTTCCATCGACGAGAAGGACGCGGCGCGGATTGGGCGTCAGCGGCCCGTCGCCGCGGTTCGGAGAAATGGTGTGCTCGTCAAACCAAACCTTCAGGCGAACGACGACAAATTGACCGTGGGCAGAAGTTTGTCGCATCTCCGGGCCGATGGCGCCCGTCGTCGCGACACCGGAGACGGAATAGCCAATATGACAATCAATCTCGCAAAAGTATTTCCAGCCGCCCGCTGGCAATACTTTTTCGCTGCTCGCCAGCGAGACGCCGCAGAGCAGAAGCGCGTAGCACGCAACAACTGCCAAAGCGGAGCCGCCGCCAATGCGCGCGTACCGTTTGGAACGACGCGCGGCACCGTAGAGCAAAAGCAGGAGGCTAACTCCAGTAAGGAAAACCGCGCCGAGAAATAGCAGCACAACGATAGGCGCCAAATGAGGCGTAGTCTCAGCCATTTTTCCGTCTCCCTTCGAACGAACTTATCCCGCAATTGCGTCAGGCAAAGCTCCGCGCGTTCGCTCGCGTCGACCGAATTCCTTCACCGCGCATTCGAGGTCGGCCGCGGTAAAATCGGGCCAGCGTTTCGGCAAAAAAACAAATTCGGCGAAGGCGCACTCCCACAGGAGAAAATCGGAAAGTCGTTGCTCGCCGCCGGTCCGGATGAGCAGGTCCACTTCGGTGGAACCGCCGCGAAGAACTTCCGATAAAACAATCGAGAAAGACTCGGGCGAGAGTTCGGTGACCTTATAAAAGCGGCAGGCTGCGTGGTAGATCGCCTCGCGCGCGGAGTAATCGATTGCCAGACGAAGATGGAGACTCGTGCCCCTTGCGGTGGCGGCCTCGGAATCCGCTATGGCCTGGCGCAATGTGGCAGGAATGCGGTCGCGGCGACCGATGACGCTAAGCCGCACGCCTTCCTCGACGCAGTGCGACGTTTCTACAAGCAGGTATTCATGCAAAAGGCGAAGAATTGCATTCACCTCCGTCGCCGGGCGCTTCCAATTAGCGGAGGACAAGGCAAACAGCGTTAGGGTATGAATTCCGAAGCGCGGCGCTGCTTCGATGACACGCCGGGCCGATTCGGCGCCGGCCCGGTGCCCCGCAGAGCGAGGCAGTCCGCGCGAAGTCGCCCAGCGGCCGTTGCCGTCCGAAATGATGGCCACGTGCAGGCCCGAGCTTAAGACAGGTTCAGGACGCGTAGTGGCCAGATGCTGCATGGTAAGGGGTTGCATGTTTTTTACTTCTTTCTCCGCCGCGGGGAAAGTCGTATAAACTACTCTACAACACAAAGTGTATAGACAAAAAAAATGCACTCCTAGCCCTCGCGTGTCGCGCGAATCAGCGCTTCCATATGGTTCAGGTAACGCTCCAGCGCCCGCCGGCCTGCTGCCGTGAGCCGGTACTCCGTCTTGGGCAGCCGTCCATCAAACGACTTCGTGCACGCGATGTAGTCCGCCTCTTCCAGCTTGCGAGCATGCACGCTCAGATTGCCGTCCGTGGTTTTGAGCAGAGCTTTCAGCTCATTGAATGTCAGCGAACGGTTCACAGCTAGCGCGCTCACAATCCCAAGCCGAATGCGCTCGTGGATCAGCCGGTCCAGATCTGGCGAAACGGCTTCGCGCGCGGATCCGCGCACAGCCGCCAGCGATGCGTCACGCTCGCGCGAGCGCTGCAGCCTCTCCTGGTGTGCGGTCGATGACTTCGCCATGCGATTCCCTTTTATCCCCCGTGATGCCGGGCAATCCAAATTCCGAAACCGATCTGCAATACTCCGAAACCCGCCCCCATCAAGGCGTCGCCCCATGCAGCTGGTGCAAATAGCGCCGCAGCGCCTAAACTCATCAGGCAAAAGCCCATGACCGGAACGACGCGAACGGAAAACGCCCCACCCGTGACGATCGCAGTTCCGTAAAGAAGCAGCCAAACGCCCGGAAGTGCCGCGGCAGCCCCTGCAGCGAAGAGGGCAAACGTCAACAATCCCCCGACGATGATCGGCGGAGCAAAGCTGAAGAGAAACTTTCGCCCCGGGCCGGAGAAAAGAGCCGAATTTGCGCGGTGCGCCTTGGTGGCGGCTGCCGGCGCGGCGATCGCTACTGCGACAAACGCCTCAACGAGCCAGACCGCAAGCCAGGCGCGAGGCGAAGACTGCCGCGCTGCGACGAAGGAGGCCACGAGCGCCGTAATGCCCATGGTAACTCCGCCCCACCCAGGCACGGCGGTGAATTCCGCCGCACTCTCCATAGTTTCGCGAATGTATTTGAGATGATCGGCAGCGCGAGCGTCGATGGGGATCGGTTCGTGCTTGTTCGAGCGGAGAGGCCCAGCGGCTACCATGGAGAAAGGCTACGTCAAAACCCTGACCCTGTCAAGTACTTTGTAACATAAAGTATGCTCACGTACGCCACGCTTACGACCCCCGCGGATAGCGGCCCAGGATCGCGTTCCAGCGAATCGCGAACACGTCCAGAAACATGTGAATGCTGTCGCGGAACATATTCACTTTTGTCGCCGGCGAATGACCCCACCGCACGGGAATCTCGATCGTGCGCAGTCCGTGATGCCGCGCAAGATAGAGCAATTCCGGATCGAAACCGAACCGCTCGATGCGTTGCTGCTCGAAAAGGATTTGGCAGCGTTCGCGCCGGAATGCTTTGAAGCCGCACTGCGTGTCCACAAACGGCAGACGCAGGATCACCCGCACGATCGTGTTGAAGATGATTCCAGCGAACTCACGAAAGCGTGATTCATGGACGGTGATGAGGCTGCGGTCGAGCGCCCGCGAGCCTATGGCCACATCGAAAGTCTTCAAGGCATCGAGAAGTTTTGGCGCTTCCTCGATGGGCGCGGATAGATCTGCGTCCGTAAAGAGCACCGTGCGGCCACGCGCTTCGATCATCCCGTGACGCACGCTGAAACCCTTGCCGCGATTCACGCCGTTGGAAATTACTCGCAGGCTTGGAAGCATTTTCCGATAGGACTCGGCGACCTCTCCAGTCCGGTCCTTCGAGCCATCATCGACCACAAGGATTTCCGTCTCTCCGCCCAAACTCGGCAGATAGGCTGCGATCTGTTCGAGAGTCGCTGGAAGGCGCAACTCTTCGTTGTAGGACGGAATAACAATCGAAAGGTCAGGAGCCGCGGCAATCATCGCGCGGGCGGTTCCTTCCATCCATGGTAGCCGATCAGGGGCACGAAGCGGCACGCTTCCAGAGTGCGTGTCTCGAAGGAATTCCCGTGACGCTCGATGTGCAGCAATTCCTGATTCTCCGCATCACCAACCGGCAAAATCAGCTGGCCACGTTCCGCAAGCTGCGAACGAAGCGGCTCCGGGACCGCTGGCGCTGCCGCGGCAACTAGAATGGCGTCAAATGGAGCAAGTTCCGGCAACCCCAGCGTGCCGTCGCCGCAGTGAACATGCACATTCTCATATCCGAGATGCTCAAGCCGCGCAGCGGCAGAAGAAGCAAGCTCCGACCGCGACTCGATGGTGAATACAATTTTCACCAGCTGCGAAAGAATAGCCGCCTGGTATCCGCAGCCTGTCCCGATTTCCAAAACGCGCTCGTTACCGGTTAGGTGCAGCGCAGCGGTCATCGCCGCAACAATATAAGGCTGCGAAATCGTCTGGCCTTCACCAATGGGCAATGGCGCGTCTTCGTACGCTCGAGCGCGAAACTCCTTCGGCACAAACTCTTCGCGCCGCACGGCTGCCATCGCCGACAGCACGCCGGAATCACGAACGCCGCGACGCCGCAATTGTTTCTCGATCATCTCAGCGCGCCGCACGGCAAACTCGTCCGTGCCGGAGTCTCCTCCAAACGGCTCGCTAGCTTCGTTATTGCGAAATAGTTTCATCTTGATCGCGCCGTCCCCTAATCTCCCCTAACTTTTCAAATACAGTTCCCACTCGTCAAGCATGCGAGAGCGCCGCGGCGTGTTTTTCCCAGGCGCGTGTTTCAAGAATGTCCGCGATTTGTGCAATCGCCAGATCGCATTCTTCTTCGCGGTTGTAGAAATGCGGCGACAGCCGTACGCCGGCTTTCGGACGGTAATCCACCAGAATCTCTCTCGCCAGAAGCTCGCGGCACACTTCGGCGGCATGAGGGCAATCGACGGAAACCGTGCCGGCACGCTCCGCCGGATTCTCCGGCGTGTTTACGCGCCATCCATGCGCCTTCGCGCCTTCGAAGAGACGCGCTGTCATCCGCATCGATTTTTCCCGAATCGCGCGAATCCCGGCCTTGTTGAGAATGTCGAGCCCCGGCTGGCACGCGTACAACGCGGGAATGTGCGGCGTGCCGTTCAAGTAGCGGAACGAATCCTCGCGCGCATCGATAGCGCCGGTCTCGAACGCAAAAGGCCGACGGTGCGCAATCCATCCCGCGATCGCCGGCTTCAGTTTTGCGCGCAGACCTTCCCGCACGTAGAGATATCCCACGCCCGGTCCGCCGCACAGCCACTTGAGCACACCCCCACATGCAAAATCCGCGCCGAGGCTGCGGACATCAATAGGAATCGCCCCTGTAGCCTGAAAAAGATCCAGAATAACGTGCGCCCCCACGCGATGCGCCTTTTCAATAATCGCGCGCGCATCCACAATGTAAGCGCTTCGAAAAAGAACTTGCGAGATCGGCACGAGGAGCGTGCTCTCATCGATGGCCGCAAGAAAATTGTCCAGATCGAACCGCACCGTATCGTTGCTCGGAACGAGTTCGATCCGCGCCCCATTGCGCCGCTGCTCGTGATAAAAGTATTGAATCGACGGAAATTCCAGGTCCGTCATCACCACCTTATTGCGCGGCCCGCGAAAATCAAAACATGAGCTGATCACCGCTTGAATAAGAGTGACATTCTGGTGCAGCGAAATTTCGCCTGTTCGCGCGCCGATCAACGGAGCGATCTTGTCGCCCACATTGACCGCCATCTCCCACCAGCCTTCTTCCCACGCGCGCACCCCGCGCGCGCTCCACAAATCGGCGTAAGCCCGCATCTCGTCGTACACTCCGCGAGGCATAGCCCCTAGCGAATTGCTGATCATATAGGTCGTGCGCTCAAGTATAGGAAATTCGCCGCGCCACTTCAGCAGTTCATCCATCTTGCAAAGCTCCATCTGCAATCTTCTGGGATCGGACCTTTCTCCACACAAGGTAGCACAGCGAAATGAACACAAGCCAGGGAACTCCCGCGATCAGCGTAATGCGCAGACCGGGTACCCACCAGGTCGAAATGAGCACCGCGGTCAGTGCTGCAAGTCCGAAAACAGAACTCCACGGCCCACGCGGCGCAAACCGCAGGGGCGGTTTTGCCCACTTGGCGGTTCGGCGGCGAAACGCAAGGTGCGTAACGAAAATCATCTGCCAAACAAAAATTCCGCCAAGGAACGCTGATCCCAGCATGTAGACATATGCAGTCGCGTGAAACCAGTGATCCATGAAGAGCGCGGCAAACATTCCCGCGCTGGAGACGAGCAACGCCACAACCGGAGTCCCGCGCTTACTCAATCGCCCTAACCCCGCCGGCGCGTAACCTCCCCGCGAAAGTGAAAAGAGCATGCGCGCCATCAGATATAAATTGCAATTGACGCTGGAAAGGGCCGCCGTGAGCACCACGAAATTCATCACCCCTGCAGCCGCGGGAATGCCAACGACTTCAAGAACACGCACGAACGGGCTTTCGCCCAGCCCGACCTCGTTCCACGGCACGATTCCGACCACGATCGCAAGTCCTCCCACATAAAAGAGTGCCAGCCGCCCAAGCGTCAAGCGCAATGCTCGGGGCAGCGCCGTTGTGGGATCTTTTGCTTCTCCGGATGTGACTGCCACAATCTCGACTCCGAGAAAGCTGAAAATCGCCATCGCCACGCCGAGCCCGACTCCTTGCCAGCCGTTCGGAAGAAATCCTCCATGCCCCGTATAGTTCGCAATCCCAATCCGCGGAAATCCGATGCCCAGCAATAAGGCGGTGCCAAGAATCAAGAACACAGTGATAGTCAATACCTTGATCATCGCAAACCAATATTCGAATGCGCCGAAACTCGCCACGCTCCGCGCGTTTATATAAACCAGCGCCGCTGAAAATCCTGCGATCCACATCCACGAAGACACATTCGGAAACCAGTGTTTGCAATAAATCGACGCGGCCACCACCTCGCTACCGGTCGCGATCACCTGCGCAAGCCAGTACGAATAACGCATCGCAAAGCCGGCCCATGGATGCAAGTACATTTCTGCGTACACGCCGAACGAACCCGCCACGGGATGCGCCACGGTCATTTCGCCGAGCGCCCAAATCAAGCACAGCGCAATCGCCCCAGCAGCCACGAAACTGAGAATCACTCCCGGCCCAGCGAGTTTTACGGAAATGGCGCTGCCCAGGAACAGGCCCGTTCCTATCGCTCCGCCCATCGCGATCATCGAGAGCTGCCGCGGCGTTAAATTGCGATGAAGCCCTGCTTCGCGTTCTACGATTTCAGCATGGTCTCCAACGGCCGGTGACGCCCCGCCTGCAGATATTTTCTCCGCCATGCCGCGGCATGGTAGCAGAAAGCCCCATCTGCCGTTACCAATCCCACCTGAACGGATGGACAGTTAAACCGGAAGCACGCCTGTACCGCGCAAATCGCGCTCCCTGGCGCTTCATTTCTTACACTTCTACAAGTGGCGGAAAGGCTCGGAAAGTTCCGCCGCGGAGGAAGTCATGAAGGCAGTTCTAGCTCTCGTCATCATCTACGTTGGAACATTTTTCCTGGCCATCCAGGGCGCATCGCAGAATCCGGTCAGCGCCGCGCAGCAAAGCGGATCAGCGCAGGACCAAACAAGCCCCTCGCAAGCCAAACCCATCGATCCCATCAAGGATGCGGACATTCGCTCGCTGATGGAGCTCATCGGTGCACGCGATCAGATGCAGGACACCGTTGCCAATTCCAGTGAACAATACCGGGAAAAACTTCTCGCCACCGTCCCCAATAACGACAAAGGCCAGGCCTTTGTGACTTCGTTCATCGAGAGCTATCAAAAGAAATTTGACGTCGACCAGCTGACCGAGCAGCTCGTCGCGAGCTACGACAAGCACTATACTGACGACGAAATCAAGACCTTGCTGCAGTTCTACGGCTCTCCGCTGGGTCAGAAGATCGCCGCCGAATCCCCCAAGATCGCTCGCGAAATCCAAGCCGCTAGCCGCACAGCGGGTGCCAAGGCCGCAAAAGACGCCCTCCAGGCACTAAAGGCTCAGAATCCGGAAATCGGCCAATCCGCGCGCCTCGCCAACGGCCCCCGCCGCTGGCAACCGGGTGCCCGCGGACAACAGGGCACGCAACAAGGCCAGTCTCAGCAAGCGGCGCAACAGCCTGATCCTCCGCAATTCTAAAGTGTCAGCGGCTTCGGCCACTTCTACTGAAAGTGTTTTTTGAATTTGATGTCGATGCCAAACGTGCCGTTCTGGTCCCGCAACGCCACGATCGATACGTTCCGGTTCAAGTTATATTCCACCTGAATGACCTGCTGTTGTGTCGACCCCACATTCGAAACATAAGTAATCGTTAGATCCCGTGTCACCTGCTGCTCCACGGTGACGCGCGCCGCGGCGTTCGTCGAAGAACTCGTCGAGCCCACTTCCGCTAGCCCGGGATCCACCCGAAACCGGGTAATCCCAAACAGTCGCTGGACTCGACCCCCCAATTGGCTCGAGACCGCCTCGGAGAGAATCGCAGATGCCCCCGACGACGCGCTCTGCGTTGCACCCGTTCCACCGCCTCGGATGCTCGCTTCCGAACTCGTCTGCCCCAACGCCAGCAGTGTGATGATGTCGTTCGCCGGCAGCGGCGGATCAGAGCGATAGGCTAACGTCAGCTTGCTCGCCGGCCCATTAAAATTCAGCGTGATTTCGTACTGCTGAATCGTCGTCGTGGCTTCCACGTTCAGCACAGGGTCCAGCCGAAACGGATTCGCAAAGTTCATGTCGCCGCGCGTCACCCGATACCTGTCGCCGTGAAACGTCATCTCGCCCGAGAGAATGTGGATATGGCCAAGAAGAATCGGGTGCTCCCACGTCCCGCGTACGCGAAGGTTCGCTTCTGCTTCCAGCTCCGCACCCGGCCACTCCATCCGGGCATCGGGCGCGGACAGCGCCGAGATATCGAATTGCAAGTTACGCAAGAAGGGCGAACTCGTAGATGGTCCCGAAATGCTCCCTTTCGAGGATACAAGCACACTGGCAACCTCGAGGCCCTGCGTCAGCGTCACACGTTCGAT
>Ga0209736_1000119_pt1 | contig 24843 bp, 19 predicted proteins | sample BlaSpr_A8_Ref_M3_FD_187992 | JGI IMG/M metagenome (GOLD analysis project Ga0209736, IMG submission 187992) | Forest soil microbial communities from Thunder Bay, Ontario, Canada - Black Spruce, Ontario site 2_A8_Ref_M3 (SPAdes) (version 2) | ecosystem: Environmental > Terrestrial > Soil > Boreal...
GCGATGTTCGTGAAGACGAAGAAACCTACGGCCAGGCCTACGAATGCGAAGGCCGCCCAGGGGAAGATTGGGAAGAGCCAGTATTGGGGCTTGCCGAGGACGTGGACACCGTTGATGTAAGACTCAAGCGGCCAGGGTAGCAAGCGGGGGCGATGGGTGGTCCAGAGGAGCGGAGTGGCCATGGCTATAAGTGTTGCAGCGAGAAGGCTGGCGAAGATTCCACGGTTTCGCGAGGTTGCGACGGATTGCGGAATGGCGGAAGCGTCTGTGGAGCTGCGATCGGCAGTGAGCCAGCAAAGGATGCCCATCAGCATCATGGAGAGGCCAAGAATGTTTAGGACATCGACGCGGAAGAGATCAGTCCACGGGGACCAGCGGTAGCCGAGGGCGTATTCCTGGACGCGGAAAAGGAGGCCGAGGGCGAAAATTTCTGCGCCACGGCGGACGGTTGATTTTGCGATTTCGGATGGAGTGGCGCCTTTTCCACGGAGACGCTCTGTCACCAGCGCGAAGGAAATGCCGGAGAGAAAAATGAAGAGTGGGGCGGGGAGCGTGCCGCCGAGTTGTGACCAGCCAAATACGGCAGACTTACGAGTTTCCGGGCTGAGCCAGGAGTCGTAGCAGTGCGTTTGAAACATTAGGACGCAAGCGAGGCCGCGCATCCAGTCGATGTACGACAGGCGCTTCATAGTGCTGGCTCGAGACGGGAGAGAATCTTTTCACGAGAGGCGGCTTTGTTGCGCGGCGATTTGCGTCGGATTTGGGATGCCATGTGTCTGCGCTACAATCTTCTCTTTCTTCTTGAATGTTGAGCAGCCAAATTGCCAGCGACGCGCCAACTCGGAGTGCTACCCATGCTCGGCCTGTGGGCCGGATTGTGCCTTACAGGAACGCTGTATGCCGTCTGGCAGGGCTATGGCGGCCGTGATTTTGCGGCCACGTTGACGGCTTTTGCGTTCTTCTTTCTGGTGATGCTGCTTTTCGCTGCGCGCGGCGTTGCTGATGGGCTTACGGCGCGCTTCGGCCCTGGCGGAGGCATCGCATTGGGCGCCGCCGCGTTCCTTGCATACCTGATTTACGGGCTGGGGACAAATACTTTTACGTTTGCGCGAGCTGGAGTGGCGGGATGTCTTGTCTTTGCGTCGATGGCGCTGACCGCATCGGCGGAGCGGAAGCCAGGCGGGACCTGGCAAGATTTTTTGACGCTTGCGGGAGTTTGGGCGGCGGTGAAGTTCGGCCCGTCGCGCTGGCTGTGGCCTTATCCGAGCGGGCGGCTTGCTTATGTGTTCACCGTGCTACTGGCTTTGAATGTGGCGCTGGCTGTGTTCGTTCTGCTGCGGCGTGTGGATGGAATCGGCTACTCGATTGGGTGGGGACGGCATTGGGGATTCTTCGTACTTGGCAGCTTCCTCGTGTTCGGCTGCATCGCGATTCCGCTGGGGACTGCAATGCATTTCCTTGCGTTCGCGCCGCAGTGGCATGCGTGGAGATCTCTGCTGTTCACTTCGCTGGGGATTTTCTTTTTTACGGCTTGGCCGGAGGAGTTTCTATTTCGGGGGTTGCTGCAGAATATGCTGGCGCGGTCGTGTAAGAGCGATCTGGCGGGGTGGTGGACGGCGTCGATGCTGTTTGGGTTTTCGCACATCACGAATCTCGGATTTCCGAATTGGAGATACGTGATCCTCGCGTCGATCGCGGGGATTTTTTATGGTTGGACCTGGCGGAAAACGGGGTCAATCTTTGCGTCGGCGATTGTCCATGCTTTGGCGGATGTGGCTTGGCATTTTTTGTTCCGGACAAGTTGAGTGGCCTGAATTAGCGGGTGTATTCAAAGGCAGAATCGAGGCGTGCCACATTTAAGGAACGCGCAGGCCAAGAGAATTGGCGAGCTTGGCCTGTTTTTGGTCGAAGGTGTGAAAGGTGTCGGCCTTCATTACTAGAGCGGAGACGACCTGGAGGACATCGAGTGTTCGGGTGCCGAGCGTCGGAGTAAAGCGGGTAGCAATTTGCGCGGCCTGTTGGTAGGCCGCGGAGGGCAGCGGAATGACGCGCACCACTCCAGACTCGACGTCCCGACGAAATAGAGCCAACACGCGCTTGGCTTCAAGAGGCTGAAGCTCCTTTCGGAAGATGCGGAGTGCGACGCCGTTCGTTATTTCTAATTCTCCTAGATCCGTGAAGAGTAGAGGTAGAACAACGTTCTTCATACGAGCTACAGCGGCGGCCGAGTTTGCATCCTGCGCGTAGAGAGAGAAAAGAAAACTAGAGTCCGCGGAAGCAATCAAAGCCGATCCTCGCGATCGAGGGCTATGAGCTTCGCATTGGAGACTTTCAAGCGTTTTTTGCCGAATATTTTTTCCATGCGACCGAGGAAGTCTGGCATTTCTACAGGGACAACGGGCTCCGGAGGCAAAAGACGAGCGATGACACGCTTGCGCTTGGTGATTTGAATCTCGTGGCCGTCGCGGAGGAGGTTTTCCACAACGGAGAAGCGATACCGAAGGTCGCGAACAGAAGCTTTCTTCATGTGATACATTTTAGCATCACAACTTGACCCAAGCAAGCGTCGATCCCTGCTCTCCATGTGCTTTTACGCGGCTGAGACACGGCGCGCCCGTTGAACGCAGTGGCGCCTGAAGTCTAGAGGAGAAACAAAGATCTGTTTGGTGCGTTAGTTGTTACTGGAGTTCCAAAGCGGGGAACATAAGTTCAATTCGGACGTACTTACGGGCAGCGGAGGCTCTCGATGGGAACGTTGCGGCAAGACGTGCAGTTTGCGCTTCGAATGATGCGCAAGAATCTGGGATTCACGACGGCGGCGGTGTTGTGCCTGATGCTGGGGATTGGAGCGACGACTGGGATTTTCACGGTGGTGGACGCCGTGCTCCTTCAGCCGCTTCCCTACGCGCATCCCGAGCAGCTGATTCGTGTGTACACGGAATTTCCGACGTTTCCAAACGGCGGGCTGCACCGGTTCTGGAGTTCAGGGCCGGAATTTATAGATTTGAAGCGCGACACGCACTCGTGGGCGACGCTCGATGCATGGATAACGAATGGCGCGAATCTTGCCGGCAAAACGCAGCCCGTTCGGGTCACCGCGGCCTATCTGAGCGGCGGGTTGCTGGAGACGCTTGGCGTGGCGCCCGCCAACGGGCGTTTGATTGCAGCCTCGGATGACGTGCCGGGAGCCGCGGTTGTCGCAGACATTTCTTACGGAACCTGGCAGACCGTGTTTGCGGCTGATCCTAATGTCGTGGGGCGAGAAACCCGGCTGGATGGATTGAAGTGCACGATCATCGGCGTCATGCCGAAGGGATTCCAGTTTCCTCCCGGAGAACAAGACCCGGCGCAAGTTTGGACGGCGTTACAGCTAGATCCGGCCCACCCTGGAGGGCGTGGTTCGCACAATTATTACCTGCTGGGCCGGCTAAAACCGGGTGTATCGGCGGCGGAAGGACAAGGGGAGCTGGCATCGCTGGTTCAGAGTTATGGCGAAAAGCGCGCGCCCAAAACGCATAGCTTTGATCCGAAGACTCACACGATTGTTAGCTTTCCATTGCAAGCCGAAGTCGTCTCCAGCGTGCGGCCAGCTTTGCTCGTGCTGCTGGGAGCGGTGGCGTTTGTTCTGCTGATCGCCAGCGTGAATGTAGCGAACCTGCTGCTGGCGAGAGCGGAGGCCCGACGCAGGGAGATTGCAATTCGCGGGGCGCTGGGAGCGAGCCTGGCTCGACTGGGACGACAATTTGTGACCGAAGGAATTTTGCTGGCGTTCTGCGGAGGCCTGCTGGGTGTGGCGCTGGCATTTGGAGGAGTACGACTGGTTCAGCTGACGAATGCGGGGGGAATACCGCGCGCCGATGAAATCGCGATGGACTGGCGTGTTCTGGTCTTCACTCTGGTGACGAGCCTGGTGACTGGCGTGCTTTTTGGTCTGGCGCCGCTTGCGCCGCTGATTGTGAGCGGAATATCCGAATCGTTGAAGGACACCGCGGGGAGCACGACGGCCGCCGCGGGAGCGCAATTTTTCCGGCGGGCGCTTGTCGCCGGCGAGCTGGCGATGGCTTTGGTACTGCTCATCGGCTGCGGCTTGATGCTGCGGGCATTTTGGAAGCTGCAGGAGGTACACACCGGCCTTCGCCCCGACAACGTGATTACGATGCGTGTATCGCTGCCAAGCGGAACGTATACGGACGCGGCAAAGATCACCGATTTTTGGACGCGGCTGGATGGACGACTAACGAATCTGCCAGGAGTGCAATCCGCCGCGCTGGTTAGCGGCTTGGCGCCGATGCGCCCGCCGAACATGAACGACACGGACATAGAAGGCTTCGTGATGACGAAGGATGGTCCAATCCAAAACGTGGATTTCTATCAAGCGGTTAGCAAAGACTACTTCGAGACGATGGGAATCCGGCTGATGGATGGCAGGCTGTTTGACCAGCGCGACGGGCAGGACGCTCCGCAAGTCGTCATTGTAAATAGGGCGATGGCGGTGACTTTTTGGCCGAACCAGAATCCCGTGGGGCGGCGTGTGCGTCCGGGCGGAGCCAAAGATTGGTGCACCATCATCGGGGTGGTGGACGACGTGAAGAACGCCGGACTCGACCGGCCGGCGGGCACGGAGTTATATCTGCCCTACCGGCAGCCATCTGGCGGGGGGAATTCAGACATGTTCGTGGTCATGCGTGCGCAGGGCGGTGACCCGCGGTCGTTGGCGGGAGAGGTGCGCCAGCAGATGAACGAGATCGATCCATCGCTGCCGCTTGCGGATGTGCGGCTGATGGAAGATGTGCTTTCGCGGGCACAGGCGCGGCCGAGATTTCTCACGCTTCTCTTGACACTTTTCTCGGGCGTCGCTCTGGCGATCGCGACTGTTGGCATATACGGAGTGGTCTCTTACTCCGTAGCGCGTCGGACGAAAGAATTTGGTTTGCGAATGGTGCTCGGCGCGCAAACTGGCGACGTGCTTGGACTGGTGATGAAACAAGGCGCAGGAATGATCGCGATGGGAGTTGGGTTCGGTCTGATCTTGGCGGTTTTCTTCACACGGCTGATGGCGAGTCTGCTCTTTGGAGTCGCACCGACCGATCTAGCGACATTTGCCAGCGTGACCGCAGTGCTCTTCGGAGTCGCGCTGGCGGCCTGCTATATACCTGCGAGGCGTGCGACGAGGGTGGACCCGATTCAGACGCTGCGATATGAGTGAGCTCGGATTCCTTACCCTGCATGGGAGTGCTTAAAACTTCGTTACGGGCGCGACGGGGAAATTGTAGCGCGAGGCCAGAAAGCGCTCAGACGAATGAGCTGTCCGAGGCCTGATAGGAGCGGTGGAAGCCCCAGAAACGCGAGTCACAGTCATCACACCGATAGGGCCAGACGAACGCAAAACGGAACCAGATTCGCTCGACGAAGCCCTTTCTTGTTGATCTCCGCACAGAGCCGCTTTCGCAGACGGGGCACTCGCAGACTCTTTTGGCAAAGGTGAGATGCATGGGAATCGACCACCCTCCATTTCTGTAATTATGAGGAAGGTGCGGCAATTCGCCGCGGACGGAGCGGCGACGCTGTGTGCAGCTGATATCCTGACCGTACGAACAGCTATGGCAATTTGCAAGGTACGAGAGGGATACTGGAGGGAGTTCGGGATGCGCTATGAAACGGAGAACAAATTTCTGCATCCAAGGGAACACTGGACGGGTCCAAACCTGATAATTACGAGAGAGGGAGAAAAATGAAAGAGATGACTGCGGAAAACGCGACGTTCTTGCTGCACGGCGTGTACCTTCCGGCGTTGAAGAATGAGAGCCAACTGACGAAGAAAGTAATCGAAGCGGTGCCTGCCGACAGGGCGGATCACCGACCGGACCCGGTATCCAAGACCGCAATGGAGTTGGTGAGGCATATCGCGGCGGCGGATATTCGTTTTGCGGATACCGTGATCAACGGAAAGTTCGAAACAGGCGCAGTCCTTCCGGCGGACTTGAAAACGCCTGCGGAAATTGCAGCTTGGTATGAAAAGAGTTATGCCGAGAGACTGGAAGCGCTGACGAAATTGACGAGCGAACAGCTGATGAAGATGGTGGATTTTCGCGGCATGTTTCAACGGCCAGCGGTGATGTTTTTGATGATCGGAGCGCACCACACCATTCATCATCGCGGGCAACTGAGCTCGTATTTGCGATGTATGGGAGCGAAGGTGCCCTCCATTTACGGCGAAAGCTACGATGCTGAGCAGGCACGGAAGGCGGCGCAGGCTTAGCCCTTTTCAGTTTTGTAGTGTGCTTCAGGAAGGCGGAGTCCAATCCGCCTCCGCAACGCATTTCAGGGTGCATAGAGCAGCATGCCCCAAGAGAAACCCCTAAGATCCCCCGCGGCAGCGTGCGATGCTAATAGCTGTTGTTGTCTGTCCAATCTCGCTTAAGTTACCGTGTGATGAGTCGAACGGAGGCTGCTCATGAAACGCTTTGTTCTGGCAACGGTTGTTCTGCTTTGTGCTTCGTCAATTGGATTTGCGCGGCAGGACGCCGCGGACTCTCCGGCTACCAAGGAAGATGTCCAGAGATACCTCGAAGTCATGCAGTCGCGAGAAATGATGACGAGGATGATTGATGCGATGATGAAGCCGATGCATCAAATGATGCACGAGCAATACGAGAAGGATAAAGACAAGCTTCCCGCCGATTTCGAGGCGCGCATGAACAAAGTCCTCGATAACTACATGAAGAATTTTCCTTGGGATGACGTTCTGCAGGCCATGGTGCCGGTCTATCAGAAACATTTCACGAAGGGCGACATCAACCACTTGGTGGCTTTTTATTCCTCTGCTACTGGGCAAAAAGTCTTGCGAGAGCTTCCTGCCATCTCAGCAGAAGCGATGCAGTCCATGATGCCGATTTTACGGCAGAAAATGGATGTAATGACGAAGGATGTGCAGCAACAAGTCGCTGAGATGATCCAAAAATCGGAAGCCAAGCCAGGACAGAACTAACTCACCCAAAAAACTAGATTAGCGGACAACGCCGCTGAGTGGACTGGAGGCGGAAGCGTAGAGACGCTTCGGCATGCGTCCGGCGAGCCAAGCTTTGCGGCCGGCGGAAACGGCTTCGCGCATCGCTTCGGCCATGAGGACGGCGTCTGCGGCTTCGGCGATGGCGGTGTTCATGAGGACGCCATCGGCGCCTAATTCCATGGCGACTGCGGCATCGGAAGCGGTACCCACGCCCGCGTCGACGATCATGGGGACTTCGGTGATGCGTTCGCGGAGGATGCGGAGGTTGGCGGGATTCTGAATGCCGAGGCCGGAACCAATGGGAGCTGCCAGCGGCATGACGGCGGCGGCGCCGGCATCGATGAGTTTGCGGGCGGCGATCAGATCATCGTTTGTGTATGGGAGAACGACGAAGCCTTCTTTTACCAGGACGCGCGTAGCTTCGATGAGTTGCTCGGTGTCGGGGAAAAGAGTTTGCTGGTCGCCGATGACTTCTAGCTTGACCCAGTTGGAGAGGCCGACTTCGCGGCCTAGCCGGGCGGTTCGAATGGCTTCGTCGGCGGTGTAACAAGCGGCCGTGTTCGGAAGGATGAAGATTTTTTCGCGATCGATGTAATCAAGAAGCGATTCTTTGGAGCGGTCGGTGAGATTCACGCGTCGGACGGCGACCGTAACCATGTCCGCACCCGACGCGGCGTGCGCGAGAGCCATTTCCGGGAAGCTGCGGTACTTGCCTGTTCCCACAATCAAGCGGGATTTGAAGGCGCGGCCGGCTATGATCAGATCATCGGACATTGGCATCCCCACAATGATTTTAGACCTCCGCGGGCCTGGCGACAAATTGGAAGACAATCCTATCGGGCGGCCAAGAGACTCCTAACAAGATTCACAACAACTACAAAAGTTGCACGACGCTCGGAGAGAATGAGCACTGGGAATGTCTTGGGGCAACATGGACTTTCGAGCACAAATTTTCGATACTGATAGCCCGGCAGGGGGCCGGGGGTGGCCTCTTGCTGGTAACGGTTCACGATGCCCTTCGTCTAAAATTGCTAAAGTAGCGCGTTCAAACGTCAGAAACTCCAAATTGGAGCGGGCAGAATTTCTCGGGGGAAAAATGCGAATTAGAACGACGGTTGTGATCTTGCTTGGTGTGCTTTTCGCTGTGGGAGCGCGGGCGCAAAGTAATGACATCGATATTCCGTTTCAGAAATTCGTGCTGGCCAACGGGCTGACCGTCATTGTGCATGAGGACCATAAAGCGCCCATTGTCGCGATTAACACCTGGTACCACGTCGGCTCGAAAAACGAGAAGCTGGGCAAGACGGGATTCGCGCACCTATTCGAACACCTGATGTTCGGCGGCAGCGAACACTCATCGGGACGCTACATCGACGCGATGGAAAAAATCGGCGCCACGGATTTGAACGGCACCACGAACAACGACCGCACGAATTATTTTGAGAATGTTCCGACGTCGGCGCTGGACTATACGCTGTGGATGGAGTCCGACCGCATGGGATTCCTGCTGGGTTCGCTGGATCAGAAGACGCTGGATCTACAGCGCGGCGTGGTGCAGAACGAAAAGAGGCAAGGCGAGAACCAGCCGTACGCCGTCTCGCGGCAATTGATTACACAAAACACGTTTCCCGCGGGGCATCCCTATTCGTGGACGGTGATCGGCGACATGGCCGATCTGAACGCAGCCTCGATGGATGACGTGAAGGAGTGGTTCCGGACGTACTACGGGCCTTCGAATGTGACGATCGTATTGGCGGGAGACATAGACGCCAAAACCGCGAAAGAAAAAGTCGAAAAGTATTTCGGGAACATTCCGCCGGGGCCGCCCGTGGCGCATCAGGAGGTGTGGGTTGCCAAAATGACGGGGACACACCGGCAAATCGTGCAGGACCGGGTTCCGCAGGCGCGCATCTATAAGGTTTGGAATATTCCGCAGTACGGCAGCGCGGACGCCGATTATCTCGATATGGTGAGCGACGTTTTGACCGTGGGGAAAACTTCGCGTTTCTACAAGCGATTGGTGTACGACGATCAAGTTGCGACGGACGCGCGCGCTCTCGTGGACTTGAACGAAATAGCAGGGCAATTCCGTGTGCAGGCTACGGCGCAGCCCGGCCAGGACCTCACGCAAGTGGAAAAGGCGTTGGATGAAGAACTCGCTCGCTTCCTGAAGGATGGACCGACGGCGGAGGAACTTGCGCGCGTCAGAGCGCAGCACGAAGCGAGCTTTGTTCGAGGAATCGAGCGCATCGGCGGTTTCGGCGGAAAATCAGACCGGCTTGCGCAGAGCCAGGTTTTCCGGGAAAGTCCCGACGCGTACAAAGTTTCCCTCAAGAGAGTGCAAACGGCGACGGCGGAGGACTTGAAAGCGGCTGCGAATCGCTGGCTCTCCGATGGCGTGTACGTACTCGAAGTGCGGCCCTTCCCGACTTACAAAGAGGCAGCCACCGGAGCGGACCGCTCCAAGGCTCCGGAAATTGGCACGCCACCCGAGTTAAAGCTGCCCAAGTTGCACCATGCAACGCTTTCGAACGGGCTGAAAGTAATTCTAGCGGAGCGCCACGAAGTTCCGCTGGTGGATTTCTGGCTGAATGTGGATGCAGGATATGCAGCTGATCAGTTAGCTTCGCCAGGAACGGCGAGTATGACGATGACGCTGCTCACCGGCGGCACCAAAACGCGTACGGCGCTGCAAATCAGCGATGAACAGGCGCTCCTCGGAGCGCAATTGGGCGCAGGGTCGAATCTCGACCTTTCCACCGTCGAGCTGTCAGCGCTCAAATCGAAACTCGATCCTTCGCTGGAGCTATTCGCCGATGTGATCCTCAACCCCGTTTTTCCCGCGACGGATTTCAAGCGGCAGCAGCAGCAGACCAAGGCCGGGATTCAGCGCGAGAAAAATACGCCGGTTCAGATGGCGCTGCGCGTTTTGCCTGGTCTGATGTATGGCGCGGGGCACGCCTATGGCAACCCGTTGACGGGTTCCGGAACGATTGCAAGCGTTGAGAAGTTGACGCGGGAGGATCTCGTCAAATTTCACGAACAGTGGTTCAAGCCGAACCATGCGACGCTGGTGATTGCGGGCGACACGACGCTTGCCGAGGTCACACCGAAACTCGAAAAATTATTTGCAAGCTGGAAGCCGGGACAAGTTCCGGAGAAAAACATCAAGAGCGTGCAGCTTCCGGCCAAATCCGTCGTGTACCTCATCGACAAGCCGGGCGCGCAGCAATCGATCATCATCGCAGGCGATATTGCGCCGCCGCAGGCCAATCCGAAGGAGATTGCGATTGAGGCGGCCAACGATGGGCTGGGGGGAATGTTCGGCTCGAGATTGAACATGAATTTGCGCGAGGACAAGCACTGGTCGTACGGCGCGACGAGTCTTCTTTGGGGTGCGCGCGCGCAGCGGCCGTTCCTTGCCCTGGCACCGGTGCAGACGGACAAGACGAAAGAGTCCCTCGCGGAAATGAACAAAGAATTCCGCGGAATTTTGGCGGACCACCCGCTCACGACGGATGAGCTTTCAAGAATTCAGGCAAATGAGACGCTCAGCCTTCCCGGCTCACGCGAAACGATGGACGCTGTCGGTCAATTGATCAATGACATGGTGCAGTTCGGCTTGCCGGAAGATTATTACGAAACGTACGCGGGCAAAGTGAGAGCGTTGAAGACGAGCGACGTCGAAGAAGGCGCCAAGGCCATCGTGCATCCCGATAATTTGATCTGGGTGATCGTTGGCGACCGCGCAAAAATCGAAGCGGGGATTAGAGAGCTGGGACTCGGAGAGATTCGCTTTCTCGATGCTGACGGAAAACCGATCTAGAACCCTACTTCACTCCGGCGGCCGCCGCCAAGAGCAGCCTCTGGATTCGCAGCGACGCCAAAGTAACCGTAAATGGTTTGAATTTAATCCTGCAAAATGGGGCGGGGTTCGGAGACGTCGGCATAGAGCCGCTCGATGACGTCGTGAAACTGTTGTTCCACGACGCGGCGGCGAAGCTTCAGAGTAAACGTAAGGCCGCCGTTGTCGAACGTGAAGTCCTCAGGCAGGAGCGCGAACCGCTTGATAGTTTCGTATTGCGCGAGGTTTGCGGTCAGGCGTTTCACTTCGCCTTCGATGAGCGAGTGTACAAAGGAATGCTCAACCATCTCCTTGCTCGAAGACAGTTTTATCCCTTGCTCGGCAGCTTTCGCCGCTATCGTTGTGAGATTCGGAACGATGAGCGCCGAAATAAATTTGCGCTTATCGCCCACGACCATGGCGTTCAGGATGAATGGGCTGGTCTTTAACGCGTTTTCGATCGGTTGCGGCGCGACGAACTTGCCCGCCGCGGTTTTGATGAGGTCTTTCTTCCTGTCGGTGATGAATAGATAGTTGTCTTTATCGAGGTACCCGATATCGCCGGTGCTGAACCAACCGTCTGCGCTCAGCACTTCGCGCGTGGCTTCCGAGCTTTTGTAATAACCCTGCATCACGCATGGGCCTTTGGCGAGGATTTCGCCGTCTTCCGCGATGCGAAGCTCAACGTTTGGAATCGGCTTGCCAGAGCTGCCCATTCTGTTTTGAGGATAGTTGGATGTCAGAACCGGGGCGGTTTCCGTCAGGCCGTAGCCCTGGTAAATCGGGACACCCACGGCCCAAAAAAACTCCGCGAGCTCTTTTGCAAGGGGTGCGCCTCCGGAAAAGACGAGTCGCAGCTTTCCGCCGGTTCCCTCGCGGATCTTCGAGTAGACCAGCTTGTCGGCGAGTCCCCAGGCAAGCTTTACTTGTGAATTGGCGTTCTGTTCCCCGGAACGCCACAGTGCCGAACGGCTCGCGACTGCCATCGCCCAATCAAAAATCTTTCGTTTGTAGCCAGTCTGTTTGGTTCCCTGCTCCATGACGCGGGTATAGATCTTTTCAAAAACGCGAGGGACGGCAGCAAGCAGCGTGGGCTGAATCTCGAGTAGCGCCTGGGCGACATGCTCGACGGCCTCAACGTACGCAATAGTTACGCCGTGAAAAAGATGGGCGTAGTCGAGTGTGCGACCGTAAACGTGGGCCAGCGGCAGGAAAGAGATGGCGACGTCATCCTTCGACTCGAATTTCACGTTGGCGCAGGAGTCCGTGACATTCGAACAAAAGTTCGTGTGCGTCAGCATGACGCCTTTGGGCTCGCCCGTCGTGCCGGAGGTGTAGATGATCGAGGCCAGCTGGCCGGGCAGGACTTGCGAGACGCGCATTCGGTAGGATGCGATGTCAGCGCCGCCAGCGGAAGCAATCAAAGCCTCATAACGTAAACAATCCGCCGCCAGCTCAGGGCCGCAATCAGCGAGAACGATTTGCTCCAACTCGGGGAGCTGCGCGCGAGCCGCCTGCAGCTTTTGCATTTGCGCAACCCCGGCGGCGAAGACGAATTTTGCACCGCAATGCTTGAGGATGTAGGTGATGCGTTCCGGCGACTCGTTGAAATAGATGGGAACCGTGACGCCGCCTGCGCCCGTGATGGCAAAGTCGGCGGTGTGCCACTCCGGCCGGTTGGCCGCAAAAAGACCGACGCGATCGCCTGGTTTCACGCCAAGCTCAACAAACGCCGCGGAAAGCCCCGCGACGCGACGCAAGAATTCTTCGGAGGAGATCGGCTTCCACCCATCGGCGCCGCGGAGCATCTGCGCGCGGGGGTTCGGTAGGGCGTCGACGGCGTTGAGCAATCGTGAGGGGAGCGTGCCGTAGTTCATCGGAATCCTTGACTGTACCTTAGGCCGTTTCGGCGCGCAATCCAACTACGGTACTGTGACTAGCTGATGTGCCGTGCCGTTGTGGTGCGGAGAGCGACCCTGCGTTAAGATGAATCGCGGAGTTCCTTCATGAGCACGACACTTTCCGGAACAGCAACCGACAGCTCTTTATCCAAAGGCCCCTTTCGCGCTTCGCGTGGCACCACGCTTTCCTGCAAAGGGTGGCAGCAGGAAGCGGCCCTGCGCATGTTGATGAACAATCTCGACCCGGAGGTTGCCGAGAAGCCGGAAGATTTGGTGGTGTATGGCGGCACCGGGAAAGCAGCGCGTAACTGGGAATGCTTTCACGCCATAGTGCGGTCGCTGAAGGCTCTCGAGTCCGACGAGACGCTTTTAGTCCAATCGGGCAAGCCGGTCGCCGTTTTTCGCACGCATGAGTATGCACCGCGCGTCCTTCTCTGCAATTCCAATCTGACCGGCCACTGGAATAATTGGGAGCGCTTTCACGAACTCGACCGCGCCGGGCTGATGATGTACGGCCAAATGACCGCGGGTAGCTGGATTTACATCGGCACACAGGGAATTTTGCAGGGCACCTACGAAACATTTGCGGCTGCAGCTCGAAAACATTTTGGCGGAGGCCTGGCAGGCAAGCTGGTTGTTACCGGCGGAATGGGCGGCATGGGTGGCGCGCAACCGCTGGCCGCGACGATGAACGGCGCCGCGTTTCTTGGCATCGACGTCGACCCGGAACGCATCAAGCGGCGCGTGAAAGGTGGCTACTGCGACGTCATGGTCACGAGCCTCGACGAGGCGCTGCGCATCCTGAAAAATGCTGTACGCAAGCGCGAAGCTACGTCTGTCGGGTTGGTTGGCAACTGTGCTGATTTGATTCCGGAACTGGCGAAGCGCGGCGTTGTGCCGGACCTTTTGACCGATCAGACCAGCGCGCACGATCCGATTGGCGGGTACGTGCCGAATGGCATGTCGCTCGAAGCCGCGCTGGAGCTGCGAAAAAAAGATCCGCAGGAGTACCGCAAGCACGCGCTCGCCGCAATGGCTCAGCACGTCCAGGGCATGCTCGATTTGCAGAAGCTCGGCGCGGTCACGTTTGATTACGGCAACAACATTCGAACGTTTGCGTTCGAACACGGCGTCAAGAATGCCTACGACTTTCCGGGATTTGTGCCGGCGTACATCCGACCACTTTTTTGCGAGGGTAAGGGGCCGTTCCGCTGGGCGGCACTTTCCGGTGAAGCTTCGGACATCGCTAGGACAGACCAACTTGTTCTCGAAATGTTTCCGCACAACGAACATCTGACGCGTTGGATCAAGCTTGCGCAAAAGCGCGTGAAATTTCAGGGGCTACCGTCGCGGATTTGCTGGCTTGGTTACGGCGAGCGCGACAAATTCGGCCTGGCGCTGAATGAACTGGTCGCGCGCGGAGAAGTGAAAGCACCGGTGGTGATGGGACGCGACCATCTCGATTGTGGCTCAGTCTCCTCTCCCTATCGCGAAACCGAATCCATGCTCGACGGTTCCGACGCAGTTGCCGATTGGCCGCTCCTCAATGCACTCGTGAATACCGCAAGCGGCGCCTCGTGGGTTTCCATTCACAATGGCGGCGGTGTAGGAATCGGCTATTCGCAACACGCCGGGCAAGTCACTGTGGCCGATGGCACAAAGGAAATGGCCGCCCGCATCGAACGAGTCTTGACGAATGACCCCGGCATGGGCGTCGCGCGTCATGTGGATGCCGGCTATCCTGAAGCAACGGCCTTCGCGAAGAAGACTGGCGTCAAGATCCCCATGCTGTAGGGAGTATCTTCCCTAGCCGACCCCGCATCGTAGTTAGAGCAACTTAGCAGGAGGAAAACATGTACGTCGTTCTGGGAGCCACAGGGAATACCGGAAGTGTCGTCGCCAAAGCTCTCTTGGATGGGAGCCAAAAAGTGCGCGTCGTGGGCCGCAGCAAGGAGCGTCTCGCGGGATTCGTGATTCGCGGCGCGGAAGCCTTTGAGGCAGATATCATGGATTCTGCCGCTCTGACCAAAGCTTTCACCGGTGCGCGCGCAGTCTATACCCTGTTGCCACCCGACCCTGCCAGCCCGAACTATCGCGCCCATCAGGATGAGGAGACAAACTCCATCGTCACCGCCCTCGAAGCCGCGGGCGTCACGCATGCCCTGACTCTGAGTAGCTTTGGCGCTGACAAGCCGGATAAAACTGGTCCGGTTGTTGGACTCCACGTCATGGAGAAGAGACTCGCACAAATCCCCAAACTCAACGCTCTTCATCTGCGTGCGGGCTATTTCATGGAGAACACTTTGCCGCAAGTTGGGATTATTAGAAACTTTGGAATGATGGCTGGGCCAGTCAGGGCGGATCTCGCACTGCCGACGATCGCCACGCGCGACATTGGCGCCGCGGCCGCAGAAGTGCTGCTCAAGCTCGATTTCACCGGCCAACAGGCGCACGAATTGCTGGGGCAGCGAGATCTCACCTACTTGCAAATGGCCAAGATCATTGGAGCTGCAATAGGAATACCAAACTTGACCTACGTTCAGATGTCTGCGGAACAAATTATTCAAGCGATGACCCAGATGGGTATGTCCAAGAATTTTGCCACTTTGATCTGCGAAATGGCGGACGCGTTGAACGGCGGCTACATGCGCGCTCTCGAGCCTCGATCACCGGCAAACACGACGCCGACTTCGTTTGAGGAATTTGTTCACAAGGTTTTTGTTCCGGCCTACAAAGGACAGGCCACAACCGCCTGAAGTGGCAGGACAGACACTCTTGTCTGTCCGCTTTTGTGCAAGTTACGAAACTAAGAGCTCACGATGCAGGGAAGTTCTTACTAGGGTCTTGCCAAGCTCCCGCTCAATCTCGGGCTGCACGATCGTTCCGTCTCCGGCATAATACCCGAGTCTTGCCAACTTCCCTGCTCATCATTGGGGCATCACAACTCTTGACGCTGCGCGGCCACGGCCCACGGCGCGCTGCCGCCCTCGCCCACGTCGGCATCATCAAGGATGGCGCGCTGCTGGTGCGCGACGGCCTGATCGCGGCGGTAGGAACGCGCGTGAAAATCGAAGGGCTGCCGGATGCGGCAAACGCCGAAAAGTTGGACCTCGGCGGCCGCATCATGCTGCCGGGGTTCGTCGATTCGCACACGCACCTGATCCACGCTGCCGGCCGCGCGGAAGAGTATGAGATGAAAATCGCTGGCGCAAGCTACGAAGAGATAGCCCGCAAGGGCGGCGGCATCTTGAACTCCGTCAAAAAACTGCGCGCCGCGACAACGGAAGCCTTGAAACAGCGCGCGCGCCACGCTCTCACGCAATTCGCCGCTTATGGCACGACGACGATCGAAGCAAAGAGCGGCTATGGCCTGGATGTAGCGAGCGAATTAGAAACTCTCCGCCTGCACAAAGAACTTGCCGCAGAGCAGTCTCTGGACATCGTTTCGACGTTTCTCGGTGCGCATGTCGTCCCTGCGGAGTATCGCGGAACTTCTACAGGAGTGAATAGGTACATTGCGCTGCTCACGGAAAAACTGATTCCGGAAGTGGCGCAAGAAAAACTCGCGGAATTCTGCGATGTCTTCTGCGACCGAGGGGCGTTCACTCGAGAGCAAGCGAAGCAAATCCTCGAAGCTGGCAAATGCCACGGCCTTGCGCCCAGGCTGCATGCAGAGCAACTGACACGTACGGGAGCAGCGCAGCTTGCCGTAAGACTTGGCGCAGCTAGTTGCGACCACCTCGAGCAAGTCAATTCCAGCGACATTGCGGCCCTGGCCAAGTCGCGGACCGTTGCTACGCTTCTGCCTGGCTGCGATTTCCATCTTGGCCTGAAAAAATATGCGCCAGCCCGCAAGTTAATCGATGCAGGCGCTATCGTTGCCCTTGCCACAGACTACAATCCCGGCACCAGCCCGACAATGAGCATGCCGATGATCCTGTCGCTGGCCTGCTCGCAATTGCGGATGACCCCCGCCGAAGCCGTTACTGCGGCGACCATCAACGCGGCCTATGCCCTTCGCCGCGAAAAGCGCATCGGCTCGCTCGGGGTTGGCAAATTCGCGGACCTCGCCGTCTTCGAAGTAGCCGATTACCGCGAAATTCCTTATTATTTTGGGATGAACACCTGCTGGTTGACCATGAAGCGGGGTGTCGTGGTCCATGCCGCCAACAAAACCACAATCTAACCCGCGGAAAAAACCGGTCAAAAAGATAAACATCCTGCAAGTAAAGAGGACAGAGCAGAAGTCTTTGCTGTCGGAGCACTTTTATCCCTTTTTGGGAATCCTCTTTGTCGTCGTCATGTTTATTCTTGCAGCGTTTGGCCTGCGCTGGGACGAGTCCGCCGTGGTTGGACTGTGGATCGTGGGAATTATCTTATTTGTTAGGCAGCTGGTGCAATACATGAAGGGTGCGCCACCTCCCAAAAAGGAAGAGAAAAAGCCGTTGGCGTCCTTGCCACCGCAAAAGTACACTCCACCAGCGCTACCCCGGGTGAGCAAGGATTTTCGTCCGATGCCGCCAGCGGGCGACAAAAGATATCCTCCGCCAAGCCCTTTTATTAAGCCTCCCAAATAATCCTTGAACACGATATTGCACAGCAGCAGCACTTCTCGCAGCGCACGGTTGGCTCTGGAGGCACAAAATCTCCTATGATGGTGTGGTGAGACGCGAGGGACACGTTTGCGATGAAACGATTGATTGAATGCGTGCCGAATTTTTCCGAGGGACGAGATCCAGCGAAGGTTGACGCCATCGTCTCTGCGATGAGCAGCGTCCCCGGCGTTTATGTCCTCGATCGCGAAATGGACGAGGATCACAATCGCTGCGTGATCACTTTGGCGGGGGAGCCGGATGCCGTCGCCGAAGCAGCCTTGCGCGGCGTTGGCAAGGCGATGGAGCTAATTGATCTGACGAAACACACCGGCGCGCACCCGCGCGTGGGCGCAACGGACGTTGTTCCCTTTATTCCAATCGAAGGAGTCACCATCGAAGACTGCGTTGCCCTGGCACACCGCACCGGCCACGAGATTTGGGGGCGCTACAGAATCCCCGTGTTTTTCTATGAAGCTGCGGCGAAGCGACCCGACCGCGTCAATCTGGAAAATGTGCGCCGCGGTCAGTTTGAAGCATTACGCGAAGAAATGAAGCACAATCACGACCGCCAGCCCGACGTTGGCGAGCCGAAGCTGCACCCGACGGCGGGAGTCACAGTGGTCGGTGCGCGCAAATTTCTGGTTGCCTACAACGTAAATCTAAACACTTCAGATGTCGGCATCGCCAACAAAATCGCAAAAGCCATCCGCTTCTCCTCCGGCGGTTTCCGCTACGTCAAGTCCATGGGAGTGGAACTAAGAGCGCGCAACCTAGCGCAAGTCTCCATCAACCTCACCGATTTCGAGCAAACTCCGATGCACCGCGTCTACGAAATGGTCAAGCGTGAAGCAGAACGCTACGGAGCCGCACCCATCGGAAGCGAAATCGTCGGCCTCATCCCAAAAAAAGCGATCGAGATGGCCGCTGACTTTTTCCTGCAATTGGAAAACTTCTCACCCGCGCAAGTGTTTGAGAATAAGCTGGCCGATGCGCTCAGCGGAGCACCGCTTGAAGCCAGCAAGGACGGCAAACTCGCCAGCCTGGCGCGCCCGTTCCTGGAAGCCGTGGCAGCGCCGACAGCGACGCCCGGTGGCGGCAGCGTTTCGGCTCTAGCGGGCGCTTTGGCGGCTTCGCTCGGCCAGATGGTCGCGGGACTCTCTCGCAAAAAGAAGTCTCAGGCAGCTTATGTCGATCGGCTGTCAACAGAGCTGGATTCTCTTCGACGCGTCGCTGACGAACTCGCGGAAGCCATTGACCGCGACGCCGCTTCCTACGACGCCGTAACGGCCGCGTTCAGACTGCCGCAAGGCAAAGCCGAAGAAGTACAAAAACGGGAAACCTCGATTCAAGCCGCCACCAAAGGGGCGTCCGACGTCCCAATGCACGTGGCAGATCTCACCGTTGCCCTTTTCGAACGCTTGGGACAACTGGATGCTATCGCCGCCGCATCCATGAGGTCAGACTTGGAAGTAGCACGCTACATGGCCGCGGCTGGTGCGCGCGGGGCTTTGGCCAACGTCGAGATCAACCTCGATGGCATTACTGACAGCGCCTACGTAGCGCAGATTCGCACAAAAATCGCGGCCCTTCGCGAGCGCTTGGGGAATGCACCGCGCACGACGACCGCGTAGAATAGATCTTCCCCAGGCCTTTGAAAGGAGCATTTTATGAAACTGCCCACGACTACACGCGCCATCTCAATTGGAGCGGCGATTTCCAGACTCGTGGCTCTCGGCCTCTTGCTTGGAGCGGCGCTGACGCTGCCCAAACCGGCGCAAGCCGGCCGCCTCGGTGCTGACAAGATTGGAATGTTCCCCAAAGACGTCGGTGAATTTGGTTACGCCGACATGAAGAAGGCCCGCACTTTGAAATGGTTTCCGCAATTGCAAGAGCAAGTGCTTCCCGAGCGCTTCCGCCAATTCGAGAAATTCCTCGCTTCAACGGGCAACGATCCGAACAGCCAAGTCGATGAGATCGCCTGGGCTCTCGTCGCCGAGGGAATGACCTCCAAGACCGAGGGCTCCGGCTCCGACGCGGTTCCCAGCGGCGAACAGATGGTGGGTATCGCGCTCGGCAACTTCAACCAGGACTCGACCGCGGCCTACTTCAAGAAGCAAAAGCTGCCCACGTCGACTTTCCACGGCTATACTCTTTACGCTTTTGGCACCGGAACCGGCGCCACGGACCTCTTCTTCGTCTTTATCGATGCAAGCACCGCCGCATATGGGCACAAGAGTATCCTGGAAAAAATGATCGCAGTGCGTTTCGGCGATGAGGACAGTCTGCTGCGCAACGACAAATTTTCCTTGCTGATCAATGAAGCCAACACGGGCAGCTCCGTGTGGCTGGTCACCAATCCTGCTTACACTCGCCTCGCCATTCAGCAACTCGCGCCGGAGATCGAACAGTTCCCCGAAGCCGCGAAGCTTGTGACGCGCATGCAAAACACCATTATCAATATTGAAGCGGGCAGCGACCTGGATGCAAAAGTACAAGCGATCTGCGGTTCAACCGAGGACGCCAACACGCTGGGCCAGCTGCTGCAGGCGGGCTTCCTCTACAAGCGTTATCAAGCGCAAAAAGACAATCCGGATCTTGCTCAGTTGCTCGATCAGGTTCGCATCACGCCGGGAGGCGACCGCGTGACCTTGCATATGTCCCTTAGCGACGATCAAATGACCTCGCTCATCAAGCACAATACTTTCTCGTTCAAAATGTAGGAATCCAGATTCGTGGCGGTCTTCCCTCGCGATAAACATAAAGAGCGCACACGCAAGCATGTCCGGCTCTTTTGTTTTTAGAAAGATCTATACCATTTGTGGCCCAGGGCCAAGATACTTCGTCAGGCGCGTGACCACCAATCCGTCGCGTGTCTCGTATTGAACTCGGTCTACTCCGCCTAGCCCTCCCGAGGCTCCCAGCTGGTCCGCTAGTCCGGCAATGCGGTCAAGTCCAACTGCCGGCGCCGTCCCACCCCTGTGAGCCAACGCCACTTCGATACGGTCCGGAAATCGCGTGATCGTCACTTTCAGATGTTGGGGTTCTCCAGCCAAATGCTCAAACGACTCCAGGCAAGCAGCGACAATAGACTTCTGCAACTCGGTTGCAGCGTTGTCCCCTAGTCCCGCCGCCTCAGCAATATGGCGGGCCGCGCCGCCCGCCGCGGCTGCCAGTCGCGCATCGGGGTCAATCTGCAACTCAATGGCCTTGGAGTCATCGCTCACTGTGGCTGCTCGCGAGCGAGACATCGCAAGCTTCCCGGCAGTCCGGGCAGTAATACAGGCCGTCTGCGCAGAGCTTCACGTTGATCTGCCCCTTGCAAATCGTGCAATACTTTTCACAGTTGCAACTGCCTTCCGGCTTGTCACATTGAACGCAAACTACAGGAGCTTGCATGGGAGCCTCCACGAAAACTGTACCTGACGTTGGCTGAAGCCAGCAAGCTGGACATTCGGGCAACGCCGCCTTTCTTCTATTACGTTGCCTGTACCATCATGTATGGTGGCATATTGTTCCGTCATGCTACGCCGTCGTGCGCTCTCATCTTGCCCTTCTTTGACGCGTTCCGAGGCGCATGTTAATATCAATTTCTTCTTGAGCATACGGAATGGAATCCGTCACGACTCCTCCTATCACCGAACTTCGCAGGACGCCGCTTAACGCGGTGCACCGCCGCTTGGGCGGGAAAATGGTTAATTTCGGCGGCTGGGATATGCCCGTCGAGTACCCCGCGACCGGCGGCCTGGTGGCCGAACATAAAGCAGTTCGCATGAGCGTCGGTGTCTTCGACGTCAGCCATATGGGCGACATCCGGATTCGCAGCGGACGCACGCCGGGAAGCGCGCTCGCCGCAGTTCAGCATCTCAGCATGAACGACGCTTCAAAGCTGACGATCGGTCAGGCGCACTATTCAGCGATGCTCTATCCCCAGGGTACGTTCGTTGACGACGTGATCGTTCACCGTCTGGGCGAGGATGACTATTTGCTCGTGATCAACGCCGGAACGCGCGAAAAAGATGTCAACTGGGTTCGTGAAAACACAAAAGGTTTCGACTGCGTGGTCGAAGATCTCAGCGACGCTTACACGCAACTCGCAATACAAGGCCCTCACGCGCAAGAGTTGCTGCAGAAGCTGACCGACGCAAGTCTCGGCGTTATCAAAAATTATTGGTTCACGCACGGCACAGTCTGCGGCCTGAAGAACACGCTCATCGCCCGCACTGGCTACACCGGCGAAGACGGATTCGAGATTTACGTTCCTTCGGATGCAGCGACAAGCGAGATGGTCTGGAACAAGGTAATGGAAGTCGGCCGCGAGTTCAGCATCGTTCCATGCGGCCTAGGCGCACGAAACACTCTACGCCTGGAAGCCAAGATGGCCCTCTACGGCCACGAAATCAGCGACAAAATAAACGTCTGGGAAGCAGGCTTGGATCGTTACTGCAAGATGGAGAAGGGCGACTTCATCGGACGAGCGGCGTTGGAACACTCGAAAGCTGCGAGTCAGACGCGCGCGCTGGTCGGCCTCGAGATGGTCGATCGCGGCATCGCGCGCGACGAATATTGCTGCTGCAACGAGAGTGGTGAAGTGATTGGCGTTGTCACCAGCGGCTCGCCTTCGCCGACGCTTTGCAAAAACATCGCGCTCGCTTACGTCCCACCCTCTATGACGGCTCTTGGCACAGCAATCTACGTGCAAATTCGCGCACAGAAATGTAAAGCGCAAGTGGTCGCGACGCCTTTCTACAAACGACCGAAGAAAACTGTGGCGCCGCATGCCGCAGCGAGTGTCTGACACAAACGCAACTATGGCGGCCCCGGCCTGACGGGGGATATGAGGAGTGGTCCAATGGCGTATCCTGCGAATTATCGCTACACCAAAGAACATGAGTGGGTTGACGTTAAGGGCGACGTGGCCGCGATTGGCATCACCGATTACGCGCAGCACGAGCTTGGTGACGTCGTCTTTGTCGAACTGCCGAAAGTCGGTTCGAAGATCGAAGCCGGCAAAACCTTTGGCACCGTCGAATCGGTAAAAGCCGTGAGCGACATTTACGCTCCCGCCTCGGGGGAAGTCGTCGAAGCCAACGATGTGTTGCACAATACTCCTGAAAAGATCAATACCGATCCGCATGGCGCCGGCTGGCTCATCAAAGTTCGCCTCGCCAATCCATCGGAGGTCAGCGGCCTCATGGACGCCGCCGCTTACGAAGCCTACATCGCCGCGCAAAGCAAGGAAGCCTCGGCCTGATGCGCTATCTTCCGAAGAGTCCCGCTGAGCGGCAGAAGATGCTCGCCGCCATCGGCGCAAAATCCATCGATGATCTGTTCTCTAGCATTCCGGAGCGCTACCGTCTTCGCGAAGCCCTGAAGTTGCCCGGGCCGCTCTCCGAAACCGAAGTCATCGATTTTTTCAAAGCTCGCGCGGCGGAAAATTCCGGCGGTTACACCAGCTTTCTCGGCGCGGGAGTTTACAACCACCTTCGCTCTGTGGTCACCGATGCCATCATCCAGCGCGGAGAATTCCTCACCTCCTACACTCCTTACCAGGCCGAAATCGCGCAGGGCACCCTGCAAGCCATCTTCGAATTTCAAACCCTGATGTGCCAACTCACCGGCCAGGAAGTTGCCAACGCTTCGATGTACGACGGTTCCACGGCCACCACCGAGGCCGTCTTGATGGCCGAGCGCCTCACAGGCCGCAGTCGCATCCTCGTTGCGCGTTCCTTACATCCGGAATATCGCGATGTCCTCAAGACCTACGCAAAGAATTCTGGCTTACACGTCGAAGAAATTGCCTACGGCGCGAACGGCACGCTCGATCAAAAAGCGTTGCAGGCCGCGCTCAAGGACGATGTCGCGGCGGTCGTGGTCCAATCGCCTAACTTTTTTGGCGTAATCGAGTCGCTTGCTCCACTCGCCGACGCCGCGCACTCTTCCGGCGCACTCTTGGTAGCCGCCATCACGGAAGGCGTTTCGCTCGGCTTATTGAGTCCGCCAGCCGAAGCCGACATCGTCGCTATGGAAGCACAAAGCTTCGGCCTGGCTCCAAGCTACGGCGGCCCCTTTGCCGGCGTTATTGCGTCGCGCGATAAATTTGTACGCCAAATGCCCGGCCGCCTCGCGGGCCAAACCACCGACTCGGAAGGCCGCCGCGGCTTCGTACTTACGCTCGCCACTCGTGAGCAACACATCCGCCGCGAGAAGGCCACCTCCAACATCTGCACGAATCAAGCTCTCTGCGCACTTGCCGCCACAGTGCACCTGACGCTCCTGGGCAAAGAAGGCCTGCGCGAGATGGCTCACCAAAATCTCTCCAAAGCCAAATTCGCTCTCGCCGAACTGGAGAAAATTCCCGGAGTCCGCCGCGCCTTTGCAGCCCCATTCTTCAACGAATTTACAATCGAGCTCCCGCGCTCCGTCAAAATCCTGAATGCCTATCTCCTACGCGAAAAAATCGTCGGCCCCTTCGTCCTGGGCACCGCCTATCCCGAACTCACAAAACACGCGCTAGTCTGCGTCACAGAGACTACACCGCGCGCCGAAATCGAACGCCTCGCCGCGGCCGTACGCCGCGCCCTGGAGCAACCCCTGTAGGGGCACGGCATGCCGTGCCCATCTGCCGCAAACTGAAACCATGACCGACAAAATCAAAAAAGCCTCAACACACCCAAGCCAAAACGAAGGCCTGATCTTCGAAAAATCCTCAACGGGCAAGCGCGCGTTCGAACTCCCCCCGCTCGACGTCCCAGCCGCCGATCCCTCTAAAACTTTAGGCGCAGCTCACCGCCGCGAAGGCATAGAAGGCTTTCCCGAAGTCAGCGAAATCGAAGTCATTCGCCACTTCACCCGCCTCTCCACCTGGAACTACGCCATCGATCTAGGCATGTATCCGCTAGGCTCCTGCACCATGAAATACAACCCGCGCGTAAACGAATTTGTCGCCCGCCTCGATGGCATCGCCACCGAGCATCCATATCAGCCGCAAGAACTCTCCCAAGGCTGCTTCAAAATCCTGCGCCTCCTCGAACAGTGCCTCCTAGAAATCACCGGTATGGACGCCGTCACGCTGCAACCCGCCGCCGGCGCGCAGGGTGAATTAACAGGCCTCCTCCTGATCCGCGCCTACCATGAGAAAAACGGCAGTCCACGCAAAAAAGTTTTGATTCCAGACTCCGCACACGGCACGAATCCCGCCACCGCGGTCATCGCCGGCTACGAAGTAGAAAACATCAAATCTGAATCACACGGCCAAATCGACGTCGATAAGCTCCGCGACCTAGTCACCCCAGAAGTCGCCGCGCTAATGATCACCAATCCCTCCACACTCGGCATTTTCGAAGAGCGCATTCCGGAAATCGCAGAAATTCTGCACGCCAAAGGCGCTCTGCTCTACATGGACGGCGCCAACATGAACGCGCTGACCGGCATTACTCGTCCCGGCGACCTCGGCGTGGACGTCATGCACCTCAACCTGCACAAAACCTTCTCGAC
>Ga0209736_1000120_pt1 | contig 24756 bp, 25 predicted proteins | sample BlaSpr_A8_Ref_M3_FD_187992 | JGI IMG/M metagenome (GOLD analysis project Ga0209736, IMG submission 187992) | Forest soil microbial communities from Thunder Bay, Ontario, Canada - Black Spruce, Ontario site 2_A8_Ref_M3 (SPAdes) (version 2) | ecosystem: Environmental > Terrestrial > Soil > Boreal...
GCTCGGAGCATCATTGAAAGCAGGGTGGTGCTATCCGCACTCGACGTGCTCCACACCGGCACCGCCGTTATCTGCTATTGCTATAAAACCTGTTCCTTCGCACTCGCGCGTAACCCCAATCTTTCTTCTCCATAAATTATTTTTTATTCTCGTACCGATCAATTGTACCGAAGTGCCTGGGTTTGTCATGTGGAGTACACATTCGAAAATATACTGTTCGCAAGCGTCAACTTGCATTACGAAAGTGTCAGTTGGCCTTGCGAAGGAGAGGGGTAGACTGAGCAACGACTGGAAAGCCCATGTATTCAAGAAAACAATTCGCAGCGTTGGAGGCCATGTGCCGCGAGCGGGCTGCGCTTGCCAGAACAGAAATGGAATACGCGCTGACGAAATACTGGCTGGCAGAAGCAGAGGAATGGAGGCAACTCCGGCAGGCTGCCCCATTCAAAGAAAGAATTGTGAACCGCCCAAGTGATCTGGCGGAATCGAACAACGCCTAAGTCGAATGACGCGCGATGGGAGACGCTTGCTGGAGCGTCTCGGCTCTGCGAGCGCTGAACGGGCTTTTGGCGGGTTCTATCGCGCTAAAGAAGAGTTTAGTGGCAACGGTGAGATTTTCTCCTATCTAGACCGCAGGAGAAGAGCCATGAAACTCACTACAATCGCATTTGCAACTGCACTCGCGCTGACAAGTTCGGCTGCGCTGGCGCAAGCAACGTACGCTCCCTCAATAGGTTCGGTCGTTGCTCCCTCGGTTGGTTCGTATGTCGCTCCAGCGGTGGGCTCATACATGAATCAACCCACGTGGAGTAACACTGGCCCCGTAGCGCCCCCGCCGAGCAGCGCCGCTTTGGCGCCAATCCCGACGCCCGCTCCCATCATGCGGATGTCCGGGACGCGCCGGTAAAAAAGAAGAGCCCCGCGACCAAGCGGGGCTCTTGCCTGCCGGGCGTCGCGACCTCTACCAGCGCCTGCTCGATCATGCTCCGCGCTTGCTGGCGCGCTATCATTCACATCGCAATTTGACCGTTATCCACGGCGATGCGCATTCGTGAAACTTGTTTTTGCCGCGGCACGGCGGAGGCGAGAACGTAATCGATTGGGAAGACTGCAAGGAAGTCCCGGTTTGTGAGATTGCCGCCAAGAGCCAGGACAGGGGAGTGTTGATAGCATTGCTGTGGGGCGCGCCGCGCTGGCGGTAATCTGGCGACCGCATTCATCGGCAATTCCGCCAATCATAGCCACGGACAACTATACGATAGTTTTTGCATATTTGACGGACTGGATGCCATGGCGCTCGATGCTCCTGCAAACGGAAAGCGGCTGAGTGGCGTGATCGCTGCCGGGTTTCTCAAGGGTCGAAACAGCTTTGTGAGTGAAGGGGGATTTGGTTATGGTTGACGCGCCGGCACGGAAAAGGTCACCATCAATACTTTGATGTCCAAGATGAGGAGGGGTGAGCCGATCACCCAGCTTGCCGCGTACGATTATCGCACCGCGGTCATTGCCGACCGCCTCGGCATGGATATCCTCTGCGTATCTGATACCGGCGGCATGATCTTGTTCGGCCACAAGAGCACCGTCTCGGTGAGCTTTGACGAAGTCATGATGATGTCGAAGGCAATCGATCGCGGCTCCAAATATGGGCTGCGCATGGTCGACATGCCGTACTGGAGCTTCTACGTTTCGCCGGAACAGGCCGTGGCCAATGCCGGCCGCTTCGTGCACGAAGCCAATGCCGAAGTGATGAAGTGCGAAGGAAACAAGTATCACGCCAAGAATATTGAAGCGATCGTGCGTGCCGGCATTCCGGTGCAGGGCCACATCGGCATCACCCCGATGCGTATGCCGCAGCTCGGCGGCTTTGTCGCGCAAGGTAAGACCGCCCAGCGGGCCAAGGACATGGTCGAAGATGCCAAAGCGATGGTCGATGCCGGCTGCTTCTCAATTCTGTGCGAAGTGACGACCTCTGAAGTTGCCGAATATCTTGCGCAGACGCTGCCGGTGATCAGCCTCGGCGCCGGCAATGCCGCACATGGCGTTCACATTATCTCTTCGGATCTATTCCATCTTGGGAAGAGCACGTCCCGCGCCACTCCCGAATTTATACCGACCTGATACCGATCATGGAAGACGTAATCTCTCGATACATGAAGGACGTGGTGAACCGAGACTATCCGGGCCCGAAGGAAACGGTCTTTATGAGCCCTGAAGAGTGTCTCCTGTTTGCCCAAGACCTGAAGTGGGAACGCAAGGTCGACGAATTGCGATCAGCCGCCAAGAAGACCGCTTGAGTTTAAGCGGCGCATGACGCAGCACAAAGCATGACTCCGACATTCTAAAAACGTTCTCTAACTAAAAACGTTCTCTAAAAAAATCATTTGGGAAGAAGCAATGGATATGGCGACCGTTCAAAGCGGCTTGGCCGCAACTTCGGTGCGAGATGCGGCGCAGCTCAACATTCCGGGACGGCTCGAGCGCTTGCCGATGACTGCCTACCAAAAGCGCATGTTTGCGATTGTTGCCACCGCATGGCTCGCGGATCAGGTAGACGTTGCGCTGCTCGTATTTTTGGTTGGTGCCCTTAAAAATTATTTCAATCTTACACCAGTGCAAATCGGTTATCTTTCGTCGATGACTTTCCTCGGCCAGCTGGTCGGCAATTTACTCATTGGTTCAATCGCTGATCTATATGGCCGGCGTATAGCCTTTCAAGCGACCATGGTGATTTGGGGCGCTGCCAGCTTCATGGCCGCCGGTGCGTGGGATGTCACCTAGCTCATGGTGTTCCGTTTCCTGATCGGAGTTGGAGTTGGTGGCGAGGCGCCGGTCGCACAGGCTGTTTTATCAGAGATCATTCCCGCCAATGTGCGTGCAAAATACATCGCATTTATGGAGGGCCCAGACGTCGTGATCGCACCAATCGTTGGCTATGATCGGGACGGATACAGGCTTGGGTATGATGGCGGATATTTCGATAGGACACTCGCCGCCATTCGGAAGCGACCGTTGATCATCGGCGTAGGGTACAGCCAAGCCGCAATACCGACGATCTTCCCTGGGATCCATGATATTCCGATGGATAAGATTGTGACCGAACAGGGGATTTTTCTTCCTGCAAGGAGCAGGGGGCAATGCAGTTAGAATCGCCTGAAACTTGGGAAGAGGTCGGGATTGATGCCATCTTGCAAGACGAACGCCGTTTGATCGCGCTTTTGGAAGCGGTTGCTGTCAAACTGAACCGTTGGATAGACTCTGTACGAAGGGAGCTATCGCTTCATACGCTGAACAAGCCTCACCCAAAGATTAAGTCAGAAGACAAGGGAAGCAAAATTGCTTGGATCGACGTAGAGCACGTCTCAGAGCCAGGGGAGTACAAATTCCGCGATGGCATTATCCGCATTAAACGCAAGCATCTAAATACTTGGAAAAAAGACCCGGACGCTACGCTCACCTTGGTCCGCTTCGTGCCAAGCACCAGTCCTTTTCAAATATACGGGCTATATCCGTACAATTTTCTCGAGGGTGAGCAGCGCACGTAAAGTCCGAAAAGTTCCGAAAAGTGCGGAGCCAAGAAGCCCCAGATAATGCAGCAAGCGCCGGCAGGCCTGATCGAGTATCTCCATAGCCGACTTCGAGGCTGGCGCCCGTTTACCCTCGAACAAGAGCACAGGCTTGCGCGCCGAGGACGACGCGCAGAGCATCGAGCCCGCGGACCTCGCCCTGCTCAAGGCGGCAGTTCTTTCCAGGCGAACGCGAATGGACCAGACGTGCTTCGGTTTGAGAGTTTTTTCCGGCCGATGAGCAAATCCCTTATTCCAAGGTCGTTGTCTCTGCCGACGGGGCGTACAATCATGGCGGTCCTCCGCCACCCCGCCCTCCGCGTCGCTCGATCGCGAGCGTATTATTTTATTTAGGCCTGTCGGAATATCGTGTGGAATTCCCGTTCTCGATTGACTCGGAACGGATCGGCCACTTATTCGTCCCACGGGTTGAACAGCTGGACGCCGAATGACGTAAAGTCCTTGACGTTGCGCGTGACCAGCGTCAGGTCTTTTGCGAGCGCGGTCGCCGCAAAGAAACCATCCATAACGGACAGCGCAGCGCCGCTTCGGCGGCTCTGCGCCATCAGGTCGCCCCACTGCTCGGCAACCGCGTGATCGATCGGCAGTATCCGCTGGGCGAAGCGTGCCGGCAGATCGTTGGCGAGCCAGGCGGCCAGCGCGGCGCGCCGGCGGCCATCGTCCATCAATGCAATGCCACGCCGAAGTTCAGCGATCGAAGCGACACTGATGAACACCCGGTCCTCGTCGACGGCATCAAGCCAGCTGAGTACCTTTAGGTCGGGCGCCGGTCGCTGCACCTCCGACAGCACGTTGGTGTCCAGCAGGAGGTTCACAGCGTTACGTCACGAGGCCTGTCGCGCTGGCGCTCCATATCGAGATCGGCGCCGCTCAGCGGCGACGCGAGCAGGAATTCGGCCAGGGTGCCTTTGCGCACGGTCTTGCGCGCCCACTCCTCGGCAGAGACGATCACCGCGCTCGGCTTGCCGTTGCGGGTGATGATTTGGGGGCCGGCTTGGGCGCGATCAACCACCTCGGAGAGTCGGGCCTTGGCGCCCGCGAGAGTCCAAGTGCCGCCAAGAGGCGGTGAGGATGGTGTCTTCTTGACATTTGCCATGTCATAACCTTCATATGACTATGATGACTATCGTGACTATATATTGGCCAAAGGCCGGCGCGCAATGGGTAATTCACGCTTCAGAAACGGTAATTCCTGGACTAGACCACAAGCCGTAAGGCCCAGGGTTGCCGAGGGGCGAGCGGCCGCGGAGGAGACGATCGTCACCCGCCCATGTGCCAGCCGCCGTTGAGGTGCAGGACTTGCCCGGTGATGAACCGGCCGCTCGGCCCCACCAGATAGCGCACGGCGCGTGCCACTTCCTGCGGTGTGCCCGGCCGGCCGAGCGGGACGGACCGATCCCTGAATTGCCGTGGCACGGCGTCGTGCCGCTCGGTTCCGATATAACCGGGCGACACGCAATTGACCGTGATTCCGTCCGGCGCCCATTCGGTCGCGAGTGCACGCGTCAGTCCCACTACGCCGGCTTTGGCGGCTGATACATGGGTGCGTCCGGCGATGCCGGTGTGGGCCGCCACCCCGCCGAGGGTAATGAAGGTGCCCCCGCCGCTGCGGCGCAGATGAGGTCCGGCCGCCTGCGCGCAGAAAAACGTGGCGTCGAGGATGCTCGACACCACGCGCTGCCATTCCTTGGCGTCGATGGTCTCGATCGGACCGTCCGACCGGAGCGCCGCGTTGGCGACCACCATGTCGAGCCGACCGAAGGCACCGACACACGCGTCAACGACCCGTGTCGCCCCGCCCGGCTCGCCGAGGTCGGCGAGCGCGACCTCGGCCCGGCCGCCGTTCGCCCAGATGAGGCCGCAGGTCTGCTCGGCGTCCCGCCGGGACGTGCGCGCCGCAACCAGGACGGCGGCACCCGCCTCGGCGAGTTCGATCGCGATTGCGCGCCCAATGTTGCGCGCGGCCCCGGTCACGAGCGCGACCTTGCCAGCAAGCTCGCGCACGCCGGGCGAAGCGGAGGGGGGAACCGTCATCGCTCGATTTCCGCGGCCGCGAGATCACGGCGGGCCGCAGCGAGATGAAGCCGCTCCACCATCTGTCCGTCCACCTGTACGACATTGCGCGCGGCATTGGCCGGATCGCCGAAGGCCGAGACCACCTTGCGAGCCCAGGCGAGCTCTGTCGCCGACGGCGCAAAGGCAGCGTTGCAAGGCTCAATTTGTCGGGGGTGGATCAAGGTCTTGCCGTCCATGCCGAGGTCGCGGGCCTGGGCGCATTCGATCGAAAGGCCGTCGCCGTCGAGTACGTTGTAAACCCCATCGAGGATGGCGAGACCACAGGCGCGCGCGGCGGCGACGAGCGTCGTCAGCCACGGCACGAGCGGCGTCCGCCCGGGCGCGGCGCGCATGCGCGTATCCTTGAGGAGGTCGTTCGTGCCGACGACGAACGCGCCGAGCCGCGGTGCCGGCCCGAGCGCTGCCTCGGCGATGGCGAGCGCATCGAGCACCGCGCGCGGCGTCTCCATCATGGCCCAGAGGCCGACCGCCGCAGGACAGGCCAAGGCGTCGAGCGCCGCCTGCACGTGGATGACATCCCCGGCGCGATCGACCTTGGGCAGCAGCACCGCGTCCGGTTTCGCCACCGCCACGGCCTAAAGGTCGTCGCGGCCCCAGGGTGTTGACAGTGCGTTGATGCGCACCACGACCTCGCGCGAGCCGAAGGTGCGGCTCGACACCGCATCGCAGACCTGACGACGGGCGACCGCTTTGGCCTCCGGCGCCACAGCATCCTCAAGATCAAGGATCAGCACGTCCGCCGCCAGGCTCCTCGCTTTTTCAATCGCGCGGGCGTTCGATCCCGGCATGTACAGAGCGCTGCGGCGCGGTCGAAGCAACAGCATGGACAGTCCTCCCTTGCAGCACTTTCGAGCAAAACTGAAGAAAATGCTTCATTCATAATGAGTTCGGCGCTCATCCAATTCGGTCGATCGGGAAAACATCAAAGACCGTGCCGGTCATGGGGATGAGGCGAAACCATGTTGCCAAGGCTAACTTGCCAAGGCTAACGGGACGTAGTAGTAATAGCAACAACTAAGGTACGGATCTCTGGAGGCAACATGGCGCCCATACGGCGGATCGAGGTAAGGCGGCTCCGGATGCCGCTTATCAAACCCTACCGGTTGTCTTACCGGACCTTCGAGGAGTTCGAGCCCTTCGTGGTCCTGGTGGTGGGTGCCGATGGCACCACCGGGTTCGGAGACGCGCATATTTCGCCGGGATCCAGCAGCGAAACCCGCGAGGGCGGCTGGGCCTTCATCGCCGACCACGCCTCCCGGATGATCGGGCTCGCGCCGGAGGACGCCAAGGCCCTCGTGCTGCGGGATTTTTCTCAGAGCAAGGCCGCCACCACCGCGCTCGTTTCGGCTGTCGAAGTATTCGAGGGGCTTGCGCTGCTCGAGATTCCCAAAGCGACCACGCTGCCGCTGCTCGCGCCCGTTGGATCACTGACCGAGGCGGAGATCGCAGCCGAGGTCGAAACACTGCTGGCGGACGGGTTCCGGACCTTCAAGGTGAAGGTCGGCAAGGATGTCGAGGCGGATCTTGCTCGCGTGGCGGTGATCCAGCGCTGCGTCCGAGGACGAGCGACGCTACGGCTCGACGCCAACCGGGCTTTTTCGCAGGCCCAGGGCATCGCCTTCGCCTCGCGCCTCGACGCACAGGGGATCGAGCTCTTCGAGCAGCCCTGCGGGACCGAGGATTGGGAAGCCAACGGCGCGGTGGCGGCCGCCTCGACCGTGCCGCTGATGCTCGACGAGCCGATCTGCACGCTAGAGGATATTGCGCGGGCCGGCGACATGGCGCGGGTCGGCTTCTGCAAGCTGAAGCTCAAGCGGTTCGGCAGTCTCGAGCGGCTCAAGGAGGGGCTCGATGCCGTGCGGGCGCACCGCATGGAGCCGGTTTTGGGCGACGGGCTCGGCAGCGAGATCCAGGGTTGGCTCGAAGCCGCGGTTGCTCGTATGACCATTACCAATGCGGGCGAGTTTAACGGTTTCCTGAAGCCGCAGGACCGGCTGTTCGAGAATCCCATTGCCTTCGCGGACGGCGCAATCCGGCTACCGGCGAATTACCGGCCCCGACTCGATGCAGCGGCGCTCGACCGATTCACGGTCGACCTCATGAAATTCGGCACCTGAGACACAAGGACCACTGATGGCACATGAAGAGGCACTTTCGGCGCTTGACCGGCGCCGCGCTGAGGCGAGCCGCATGGGCGGCCCCGACAAGTTGGCCAAACGCAACGCGCAAGGGCAACTGAGCGCCCAGCAACGGCTCGACGCCCTCGTCGACGCCGGAAGCTTCCTTGAAGTCGGCCTGCTCGGCGCCTCGAGCGTCGATGCGGAGGCTGGCTCGACGCCGCGCGACGGCAAGATCACCGGATTCGGCCGTATCGCCGGGCGGGACGTTGGCGTGGTCGTCAACGATTTTACGGTCAAGGGCGCTTCCACGGGCGCCACGAATTCCAAGAAGATGGGTTACGTCCGCAAGGCCTGTACCGAGAAGGGCATGCCCTTCGTGCATGTCGGCGAATCGACCGGCGCACGTCTGCCCGACGCGATGGGCTCCAAGGGCATGGGCGCGATGCTCGGAAACGACACGACCCAGTTCCGGCGCATGCGCGACACGCCGTGGACCGCGGCCGCCCTCGGCACCTCCTTCGGATCGTCGGCATGGCTTTGCTGCTGCTCCGATTTCTCGGTGATGAAGAAGGGCTCGATCATGTCGGTGTCGAGCCCGCGGCTCGTTTCCATGGCGATCGGCGAGCAGGTCGATCTCGAGGCCCTCGGGGGCTGGCGCCTGCATGCCGAGCAGACAGGATTGATCGACCATTTCGTCGATACCGACGAGCAGGCGATGTTGGCGATCCGCACCTTCCTGTCTTACATGCCGAGCCATAACGGCGAGGTCCCGCCCAGCGCGCCCGTGACCGAGGGGTCGGGGGAGGACCAGGAGCGTATCCTCGCGCTGCTGCCAGAGAGGCGCACGCAAGTCTACAACATGAAGGCGATCATCGAGGTGATCGTCGATCGCGGTTCCTATTTCGAGATCAAGCCGCGCTTCGGCCGTCCGGCGACGGTGGGGCTTGCGCGCCTTGGCGGCATGTCCGTTGGCATCATCGCCAACAACCCACAGGTCGGAGGCGGGGCCTTGTCCGCCGAAGCCTGCCGCAAGATCATTGATTTCACGGTGATGTGCGACAGCTTCAACATTCCCATCCTGCGCCTGATCGACACGCCGGGCTTCGTGGTGGGACTCGACGCGGAACGCCGCGGGGCGCCAGGCCACATCATGAACTTCATGAACGCGACCTGCCTGACCACGGTGCCGCAGATCACGGTGATCTGCCGCAAGGCGTATGGCCGCGCCTACGTGGCGATGGGCGGAGGCGCCCACAACGACGCCATGCTGGCCTGGCCGGGTGCCGAAGTCAGCTTCATGGATCCGGTATTTGCGACCAGCATCGTCAAGAACAAGTCGCCGGGCGACGACGGCTTCGAGGATGCGCTGGCCGACATCCAGAAGGATCTCGAGATTTGGGACATGGCGCGCATCTTCTCCGCGCAGGACGTGATCAAGCCGCAGGAAACCCGCGCGACCCTGATCCGGCTGTTCGACATCCATCGCCGGCGCCGATCCGGCGGCATCGGGGAGCACCTGATGCGGACCTGGCCGACCAGCTATTGACAAGCACATTTTCACAGGAGCCACGATGAACCCGCAGTCCAGCGCCGCGGACGCCTTGATCGCCGACGCGTTGGCGCATGGGCGCTCCGCCCTCGATGAGAAGGCGGGCAAGACGCTGCTCGCCGCCTACGGCATCCGGACGCCGCGCTCGGCGCTGGCGACGACCGCCGTCGATGCGGAATGCCGGGCCGCCGCCCTCACTCCGCCGTTTGCGGTCAAGGTAGTTTCCCCTGACATCCTGCACAAATCGGATGCAGGAGGCGTCGCGCTCGGGCTTCGGGACGCTGGGGCAGTACGCGCCGCGGTCGAGGCGATGGCGATAAAACCCGCGATCGCCAAGGCTCGCGTGGAGGGATGGCTGGTCGAGGAGATGATCCCGCCCGGCCGCGAGGTCGTGGTCGGCGGCCTGCGCGATCCGCAGTTCGGACCGATGATCATGGTCGGCCTCGGCGGCGTCCTGGTTGAGGTGTTGAAGGACGTCGCCTTCCGCATCTGCCCGATCGACGCGGCGGAGGCTCGCGAGATGCTCGGCGAACTCAGAGGCCATGCGCTGCTGACGGGCTTTCGCGGCGAGGCTGCCGTCGACACCGACGCGCTGGTCGACGTAATGCTCCGGATCGGCGGCGCGGACGGGCTCCTGATGCGGCACGCCAACACGGTGGCCGAACTCGACCTCAATCCGTTGATCGTGTCGGCCTCCGGCGCCGTGGCGGCCGACGCGCGTGTCATGCTCGAGCCGGCGGTGGCAGCTGGCGCCGTGCCGCCGCCCAGCCGTGCGGCCGATCCGCTCGAAACCTTCCGGCCGCTGTTTGCGCCAGAGACGGTGGCGGTCCTTGGCGCCTCGACCAAGGATGTTGCCATTGCCAACACTTTCATCCGGCGCCTCAAAGCCTTCGGTTATAGCGGAGCCATCTATCCTATCCATCCCACCGCGCCCGAGATCGAGGGGCTACGGGCCTATCCCGACTTCGCCAGCACGCCGGAGATCGTCGACTACGCCTATGTCGCGATCGGGGCCGCGCGCATCCCGGATACCATCGCGGCCGCGGCTGGCAGATGCCGTATCGCGCAAGTCATTTCGTCGGGCTTCGGCGAGGTGGAAGAGGGCAGGGCGCTTGAGGCCGATCTCGCGGAGAAAGCGCGGCGCGCCGGGGTGCGGGTGCTCGGCCCCAACTGTCTTGGCACCTATTCGCCGCGCGGCAAGCTCACCTTTCCCTCCGGCGCGCCACAGGAGGTCGGCTCTATCGGCGTCATATCGCAGTCCGGCGGACTGTCGACGGACATCATCAAGCGCGGCCAGTGGCGCGGCCTGCGCTTCAGTGGATTAGTGACGATCGGGAATAGCATCGACGTCACGCCCGACGAGTTGCTCGCCTACTATCTCGCTGATCCGCTGACCAAGGCGATCGGCCTCTATATCGAGGACGTCAAGGACGCGCGCGCTTTCTTTAATCTGCTGCGTTCGGAGAAGGCCACCAAGCCGGTCGTGATCCTCAAGGGCGGGCGCTCCGGGCAGGGGCGGCTCGCCGCCGCGTCCCACACCGGCGCGCTGGCGGGCGACGACAAGGCGTGGGACGCGCTCGCGCGGCAGGCGCCGGTAGTGCTCGTCGCCACCGTCGATACCTTCATCGATACGCTGCTTGCCCTGCAGCATCTCACGCTGCGGCCCGACCGTCCGACCTGCGCCGTCACGCTGTTCGGCAATGGCGGCGGATCGAGCGTCCTCGGCGCCGACGCCTTCGCCGCGGCCGGGCTCGATGTGCTGCCTTACGCGGGCGCCGCACGCGCGCGCCTTGAGGAGCTTGGCCTGCCGCCGGGCACCAGCGTCGCCAATCCGATCGACACGCCGGTGCGAACCCTCCAGGAGCGGAACGGGCTCGTCGCCGGCGAGATCCTCGACATTGTCTACGAGCATGCGAAGCCGGATGCGATCGTCATGCATCTCAACCTCGCCGCGTTCGTCGGGCGCGGCACCGGCGATCCGGTGGACACTCTGCTGGGCGTCGTCGCGCAGACGCAGGCGAAGTGGTCGGGCCGGGCGCATTTCCTGCTCGCGCTGCGCACCGACGGGTCGGCCGAACTCGACGACCGCCGGCGGCATTACCGCGAGAGCGCGCGCGCAGCCGGGGTGCCGGTATTCGACGAAATCGCGCCGGTCGCCGGCGTCCTGGCCGGTGTCCGCCACCTCGAGATGCAACTCGCGCGCCGCATCCTTAAGGTCAGCTGAGGCCGGTCCTTTCCTTGAAGGAGCGGACTTCCGCGGGTGAGAAGCATGCCAACCGCAGGTCGCGCAGGTGCAGCCCGAAAGCCTCCTCGATCTGCGGTCCGAATCGGGCGAAGATCTCCGCCATATAATAGTCGTGGCGGACGAGCGACTGGGCGAGGTTGACGATGGGCTTGTTGCGGGTGTGAGCCGCCACCACTTCGCCGTCCATCCGCGCCGTCAGCATCGCGGTGCGATCGACCGAGATGGTGAACAGGTTGTCGGCGGTGCCCATCCGCACGCCGTTGCTCTCGTGAATGTAGACGCGCCAGCGTTCGTTGAACTGGAACTCGGCCGCATCGAAGCCGAACAAGACGATCAGCGCCTCGACGCCGCGCTGCGCCGCGGCGCGCAGTGCATCGGCGTGCCGGCGCAGCACTTCGTCGGCCGCCTTGATCCAGAGGACCTCGCGAGCGTCCCCGATCAACGCGTCGATTTTGTCGTGCACGCTGGCATCGCCCCTGAGCGTCCAGACATACTGATCGTCGGGCGGGGCCGTGACGGCAGAAAGACGCTTGGCGAGATCGGTGCAGAGCGATCGCGTCTGCCGCGCGATGGTGTCGAACAATTGTTGCGGATCGGCGGCGACATAGCGTGCCGGGTTCTCGCTGACCGGAAGCACGGCACGCCGCTGCGTCAAGGCCTCGAGCGCCTGATAGGTGTTGGGCCGCGGCACCCCCGCGTGCTTGGCGATCTCATAGGCGGTCGCCGGCGACTGGCGCAGCAGCTGCACATAGATGCGGGCCTCGTAGTCCGTGAAGCCGATGCGCTTGAGATCGCCCGCCGCCTCAATGGGTTCGGCTTGGGAAACCGTGAGCTTGTCAACCACTCGAAACGCCTCCGCTTGTCGGGGTGAACCTAGGCGGATCGCACCGAGGCCGCAAGACGACGGCCGTCTGCGCACCCGCCCTCACGCGGCGATCAGCGCCGCCTTGCGGGCATCGATGAAGCCGGTATGAAGGTCGCCGCGCGCAAAGGCGTCGTCCATCAGGCAGGCGATCAGGAAATTGCGGTTGCACTGCAGGCCATCGACGTCAAAGGCGCGCAGCGCCGCAGCCGCTCGTTCGCAGGCCTGCGCGCGGTTCTCGTCCCACGTGACGACCTTGGCCAGCATCGGGTCGTAGAAGGGAGTCACGCTGTCGCCCTGCCGGTAGCCGCTGTCGATCCGCAAATGGTTGCTTGCTGCGGGCGGTGCGAAACGCTCCAGCTTGCCGGGCGAGGGCATGAACATCTTGGCCGGGTTCTCGGCGTAGAGACGGCACTCGATTGCATGTCCGCGGCAGGCGATATCCGACTGCGCGATCGGCTCCTGCACCCCGCCCGCAAGGCGGATCTGCATGGCGACGAGGTCGCGTCCAGTGACCATCTCGGTGACGGGATGCTCGACCTGGATGCGCGTGTTCATCTCCAAAAAAAAGAACGCGAAGGTTTCCGCATCGACGATGAATTCGACCGTCCCGGCTCCCGCGTAGCGGACGGCGCACGCCAGCCGCAGCGCCGCCTCGGCCATGGCGGTACGAACGGCGTTCGGCAATCCTGGCGCCGGGCTCTCCTCGATGACTTTCTGGAACCGGCGTTGGAGCGAGCAATCGCGCTCGAACAGGTGGATCGCGGTGCCGTCGCCGAAGCCGAAGACCTGGATTTCGATGTGTCGTGCCTTGGGCACGAAGCGCTCGAGGAAGACCGAACCATCGCCGAAGGATTTGCCCGCCATGGATTGCGTGGCCGCGACCGTCTTGGCGAGATCGGCTTCGTGGTCCACCCGGCGCATGCCGATGCCGCCGCCGCCGGCCGACGACTTCACCAGCAGCGGATAACCAACGCGCGCGGCCGCCTCCAGGAGCCCGACTGTCTCGCCTTCGGCGAAGCGGCCGCTGCCCGGTACCACCGGCACGCCGGCAGCGCTGGCGAGGTCCCGCGCGCGCTGCTTGTCGCCCATGGCGAGAATGACCTCGGGCTGCGGCCCGATCCAGACCAGCCCCGCATCCGCCACGGCCTTGGCGAAGGCCGCGTTTTCCGACAGAAATCCATACCCAGGGTGGATCGCGTCGGCTCCGGTTTCCTGGGCGGCGGCCAACACCTTGTCAATCCGGAGATAACTGTCGCGTGCCGGAGCCGGGCCGATGAGGACCGACCGGTCCGCGTCGAGTACATGGGCGGCTCCGCGGTCGACCTCTGAATAGACCGCTACCGTTTCGAGGCCCAGCGACTTGCAAGACCGGAACACGCGCCGCGCGATTTCGCCGCGGTTGGCGACAAGCACGCGCCTGATCGTGCCCGCCTCGCTCATGCTTCGATCCTGGCGACGACGCTGCCTTCGGTGACGGTATCGCCCTCTGCCACTAGAATTTCCAGGAGCGTGCCGCTCTCGGGCGCGGCCACGGGAATCTCCATCTTCATCGATTCCAGGATGAGGATGGCATCCTCCTCGCCAAGCGTTGCGCCGACAGAGGCCACGATCTTCCATACGGTGCCGGTAATCTCTGTCTTCACATCCACGATCGCCATTCCCGCGTCCCTCCTGAATACGATGTTGACGCGAAGCCTAATACAGAAGATTAGTAGTTGCAATAGCGACAACTAATATTTCAGACATGCGAGGCGGCCCCCTTGCCGTTTCCGGTCGACCGGCGATGCGATCTCACGACGAAGCGGGTTTCACAGGCCGGCCCGTGAATAGGTAGTTGCATTAACAACAACTAAGATGCATCATTGGTTTTCCCAGCCGTTGCAAAGCGAGCTTTGCCGAGCAGCGGATAGAAAGAACAGCCGGATAACCGGCCAAGGGAATGGGAACTGCGAGGAGAAGAGCATGATATCCTTGATCCGCGTCACATGGTGCGTGGCGGTCCTGATAGCGGCGACGGCGTCCGCGCAAGCTGACTATCCCGACAAGCCGATCCGCGATGTCCTGCATGTCTCTCCAGGCGGCGGAACGGACGTCATGGCGCGCAAGCTCGGCAACGTGCTGCAAACTATCCTGGGCCAGACGCTGGTGATCGACAACCGGGCCGGCGGCCGCGGGGCCTCGCAGATGGCTGAGCTGCGGATGGCGAAACCTGACGGTTACGCGATCGGCTCGGTCACAAACACCCACATTGCCACCTTCCACCAGACCCTGCGGCAATACACCATCGATAGCGTCGATTGGATCGCCAAGCTGGTGGCCGAGCCTTATCTGGTCGTGGTGCGGAGCGACAGCCCGATCAAGTCGCTCCGCGATCTCGTGGACACCATCAAGGCCCAGCCGGGCAGCACGGTGATCGCCGGATTCACGCGCGGCTCGGGCTCCCACATTGCCTGGGAGATGCTGATGAACGCGGCTGGCGTGCCAGACGATGCCGCCAATTGGGTCCCGTATGACAGCGTAGCTGATGGCGTCACGGCAGTGCTCGGCGGTCATGGGCTCGCGACCGTCGCCTATGTCGATCTGGTTAGGGACAATGTGGAGGCCGGCAAACTGCGCGTCATCGGGGTGATGGCCGACAAGCCGCTGGCGCAGTTTCCGAACGTCCCGACCTGCAAGGACCAGGGCTTCAACGTACCGTCGGCCTGGCAGCAGTGGCGCGGCATCATCGGGCCGAAAGGCATCCCCGAGCCGATCAAGCGGAAGCTTGCCGACGCCATAAAGACGGCGTTGGCCACGCCCGACATGCAAGCCTATTTGAAGTCGGGTTCGCTTGAGGACAGCTATCTCGGCCCGAAGGACTTCACCGCTTTCGCGCATGAGCAGGATACGCTCACGATCGAATGGCTCAAGAAGCTCGGCATGATGAAGTGAGCGGCGACCGGGACGGTACATCGCCCCGGTCCCGGTCCATCGCAGCTTCGAGGGAGGCCGAATGACAACAGGATCGCACGAGGATCACGACGCGGATCCCACCGCGCCGGCGGTCGAGATTTCCGCGAACAAGCTCGACGCCGCGAGCGGCGCGGCACTTTTCGCGCTGGCGGCGTGGCTTTGGCACGGCGCCGCCGACATCGAGGTTGCGTCAACCAGCGGGGTCGGACCGGCGTTTTTCCCGCGCGCTGTCGCGATCCTGTTGGCGGGCGGTTCCTTGCTTCTGATTCTTCAGGCCCTCGCGCCGAGACTTTTCGGCATCCAACCCGACAGGATGGTTCAGGTCCAACGCCCCGGCAGTGTGCTGGCGGCGATTGCGATCGTGATCGTTTACGCCGCCCTGCTCGGGCGGCTGACCTATTACCCCGCGACGGCGATGCTGCTGCCCTGCTTGCTTTGGGCGGCGGGCCTGCGGCGGCCTTTCGCCATTGTGGCCTGCACGTTCGGCTTTCTGGCTTTCACCAAGATCCTTTTCGAGACCGTGCTCGGCACGCCCTTGCCGTAAGGAAACGACCATGCTGAGCGGTTTTCTTGTTGCCTTGCACGAAGTGGCGTCCTGGAACGTTGCTCTCGCCATGGGCCTCGGCATGCTCATTGGCTACGCCCTGGGTAGCATTCCCGGGCTGACCTCGAGCATCGGGATCGCCCTGATCGTTCCGTTCACCTTCACCATGTCACCGGTCGTCTCGATCGTGCTCCTGGTGACGCTCTATATGGCAACCGAATATGCCGGCGCCATTCCGGCGATCCTGGTCAACACACCCGGCGTGCCCGCCGCGGCGGTCACGGCGCTCGACGGTTACCCGATGCGTTTGCGCGGGGAGGCCGGTACCGCGCTGACGATGTCAATCCTGAGCGCCGCCTTCGGGTCGATTACGAGCACGCTGCTGCTCATTGTCAGCGCAACCTACATGGCGTCTTTCGCGCTCGCCTTCGGGCCGAGCGAATATTTCGGTCTCGCGGCGCTCGGCCTCAGCCTGGTTTCCTCGCTATCGGGGGAATCGATGCTCAAGGGTTTCCTCGGCCTCTTCTTCGGCCTCGCCGTCGGCGTGATTGGAATCGATCCGCTCGACGGCGTCGCCCGTTACGTTTTCACCGACGGCCTGCTCAGCGGGGTGACCTTTCTGCCGGCCTTGATCGGCCTATTCGCGCTGTCCGGGGTTTTCATGATGATCGAGAAGTCGGGCGCCAAAGTCGTTCCGCTGCACCATCTACCCAGCGTCTCGGGCCAGTTCGGGCTGATGCGTCCCTACTTGCGCGTGCTCGCGCGCAGCTCGCTGGTGGGATACCTCGTCAGCGTCATCCCTGGCCACGGGGCGGTGATATCGGCCGTCGTGTCCTACGGTGTGCAGAAGCGCTTGTCGCGCAACCCGGAGAGCTTCGGCAAAGGCAATCCGGAAGGCCTGATAGCGGCTGAGACGGCCGCCAACGCTTCGGTGCCGGGCGCGCTTGCGCCGATGCTCTCGCTCGGGATCCCGGGCTCGGCCAGTACCGCCATCCTGATCGGGGCGCTGACGCTGCATGGTGTGCAGCCCGGCCCGCTCTTGTTCGCCAAGAACCCGGAGATACCCTATTCGATTTTCATCGCCATGTTGGTGACGATGCCCTTCATGGTCGCCGTCGGGCTCGGTGGCGTCCGGCTCTGGGTCAAGGTCACCCAGGTGCCTCGCAGCATCATCGCGGCACTGGTCTGCGCCATGTGCCTGCTGGGCAGCTACGCGTCGCAGAACGACGTCTTTGCCATCTGGATCACCGTCTTCTTCGGCATCGTCGGCTATCTCATGAAGAAAATCGCCATCGAGCCGGCGCCGATCGTGCTCGCCCTGGTTCTCGGCTACCTGACTGAATCCAATTTCCGCCGCGCCCTGCTGGGTTCGGGAGGGGACTTTACCGTGTTCGTCACCCATCCGATTTCGCTGGGCTGCCTCGTTCTGGCGGCCGGAGTGCTGCTGCTACCGCTGATAAGGATGAAGCGATGATCAACATAAGCGAGACGTCCAACCTAACGGCTATTTCCGGCGCTGAAGCGAAACCAAGGTGGAACGCCGCGGTGGTGAAGGAAATCTACGATCTTCCATTCAATGACCTTCTGTTCCGCGCTCATACCGTTCATCGGGCCAATTTCGACCCCAACACCGTGCAGCTGAGCCGCCTGCTTTCGATCAAGACGGGCGGATGTCCGGAGGATTGCGGTTATTGCAGCCAGTCCGCGCGCTATCCGACCGGCCTCAAGTCTTCGAAACTGATGGAGGTCGAGCGGGTGATTGCCGAAGCGCGCAAGGCCAAGGAGGGCGGCGCCACGCGTTATTGCCTCGGGGCTGCCTGGCGCAGCCCGAAACAGCGTGACTTGGGCACGGTCATTGCCATGGTCCAGGGCGTCAAGGCGCTCGGCCTTGAAACTTGCGTGACGCTCGGAATGCTGTCGCCGTCGCAGGCGGATTCCCTCGCCGAGGCCGGGCTCGACTACTACAACCACAATATCGACACCTCCGAGCGGTTCTATAAAGAGATCATCACCACGCGGAGCTTCGCGGATCGCCTGGAAACGCTCGGGCACGTGCGCCAGGCAGGTATCAAGGTCTGCTCCGGCGGCATCCTGGGCATGGGCGAAACTGTCGACGATCGGATCGATATGCTGGTGACCCTGGCCAATCTGCCGGTACCCCCGGAGAGCGTGCCCATCAACATGCTGATCCCGATGCCGGGATCGAAACTGGCCGACGCACCGCCGGTCGATCCGATCGAATTCATCCGAATTATCGCGCTCGCTCGCATCCTGATGCCGCAATCGCACGTGCGTTTGACCGCCGGGCGTACCGAGATGACGGACGAGATGCAGGCCCTCTGTTTTTTCGCGGGAGCCAATTCGATCTTCGTCGGCGATACCTTGTTGACCGCCGCCAATCCCGGAGACGACCGCGATTCCAGCCTGCTTCGTCGCCTCGGCCTGACGCCGATGGCTCTGGAGAGCGCCGAATGATGCCGGACGCTGGCGCGCTACGAAATGAGGTCGAGTCAGCTTGAATGGAAAGGGCGGCGGCGAGCCAGCAGCGCCGCATTGACTTCGAAACGATTAGCTGGGACCTGACGATTAGCTGAGACCCGCGCGGATCGCCCCGTCTTAGCGCCGCTGTCGCAACCGCTGGAACGCGGCGTCGCCGTCGCTGCGATCCCACAGTTCAGGCTCACTCAACGGTGCCAGAGGAAAGATCATGCATGAGGCGTTTGAGACGGATCTGCGCGAACTGGCAGAGCGGGGACGGTTACGCTCGCTTCGCGGGCGCTCCGGAATAGATTTCACGTCGAACGATTATCTCGGCTTGGCGGAATCCGAAGAATTGCGGCGTGCCGCTGCCGACGCGGTGGCGCGTGGCGTGCCGGTGGGATCGGGCGGATCGCGCCTGTTGCGCGGCAATCATCCCGAGCATGAAGCGCTCGAAAGCGAGGCCGCGGCCTATTTCGGCGCCGAAACAGCGCTGTATTTTGGCGGTGGTTACATAGCCAATTTTGCCATCTTCTCGACGTTGCCGCAGCGTGAGGATCTTGTGGTCCACGACGAATTGATCCATGCGAGCGTTCATGAAGGTCTGCGTCGGGGACGCGCTGATTTCGTCGGGGTTCCGCATAACAATGTCGACGCCTTCGACGCGGCAATCGTCGCCTGGCGCGCAGCCGGCGGCAAAGGCCGGCCTTGGCTTTCGGTCGAAAGTTTATACAGCATGGATGGCGACAGCCCAAACCTTGCCGAGCTATTCGCCGTTGCGGATCGCCACGGGGCCATGGTCGTGATCGATGAGGCGCACGCGACCGGCGTGCTTGGGCCGCAGGGGCGGGGACTTGCCGCAGCCTTTGAGGGCCGCGACAACGTCATCACACTGCACACTTGCGGCAAGGCGCTCGGGACGGTCGGCGGCTTTATCCTTGCGCCGAGAACGATCCGCGACTTTCTCGTCAACCGTGCCCGCCCCTTTATTTTCGCGACCGCCCCTTCGCCGCTCATCGCCGCGATCACACGCGCAGCCCTCGAACTCTCCCGAACAAATCCCGACCGCCGGGATCGGCTCGCGCGTCTGGTTCAATTCGCGGGGAGCGAGCTTCGCCGTCGTTGCAACATCGAGCCCTCCGGTTCGCATATTCTTCCGGTGATTATCGGCGCCGATCAGGCGGCTGTTGCACTTGCCGCCTATTTGCAGCGCCGAGGTTTCGATATCCGGGCAATACGTCCGCCGACTGTTCCGGAGGGCACCGCGCGCCTCCGCATCGCGCTGACGGCGAACGTCAACGAAACCATCGTCGCCGATTTGTTCGCAGCCCTCGCGGAACATATGCGAAATGCCGCATGACCACCCGCATCATTGTTACGGGTACCGATACCGGCATTGGCAAGACTGTTTTTGCGGCCGCGCTCGCCGGTGCTCTCGGCGCGTATTATTGGAAGCCGATCCAGGCCGGTCTACTGGAGGAGACAGACAGGCAAGCGGTCCTTCGGCTTTCCGGTCTTTCTGAAGAGCGCCTGTTGCCGGAAGCTTATCGGCTGAAGACGCCGGCCTCGCCGCATCTGGCTGCCGCGATTGACGGCATTACCATCGATCCGGACGCGCTCGTTCTGCCGAATACGGACGGCTCATTGGTCGTGGAGGGGGCCGGCGGGCTGCTGGTGCCGCTGACGCGCGAAGTTGCTTACATCGACGTCATTGCGAAGTGGCGTGCGCCGGTGGTGCTCTGTGCCCGCACGACGCTCGGAACGATCAACCACAGCCTCTTGTCGATAGAGGCTCTGCGCACTCGCGGCATTCCGCTTCTCGGTGTCGTCTTCATTGGCGACGAGAGTGCCGAATCCGAGCGCATCATCATCGAAATGGGTCATGCCAGGCGCCTGGGCCGTCTTCCATATCTTCCCCAACTGACGGGTGACATGCTGCGGGCGGCCTTTGCCCTTCATTTCAATATCGATGACTTCCTGGAGGAATCTGCAGGATGAAACCGAAGTCTCCAATATGGCATCCGTTCACTCAGCATGCGGTGCAGCCGGAGTCGACGTTGATTTCCAGAGGCGAGGGCGCGTGGCTCGAGACCGCCGACGGTCGCCGTATATTCGACGCTATTTCGTCTTGGTGGGTCGTGACTCACGGTCATCGTCATCCGCACATCATGCAGGCGATCAAGAGCCAAGCGGACCGCCTCGATCAGGTGATCTTCGCCGGCTTCACCCACGAACCGGCGGAAGAACTGGCGCGGCATCTCATGGCGATCACTCCGCCGGAGCTCGAATACGTCTTTTTTTCCGATAGCGGGTCGACCTCGGTCGAAGTCGCGTTGAAAATGACGCTTGGCTTCTGGCGACATCGCGGCGAGAACCGCAGCCGTATCCTGGCTCTGGAAGGCGCCTATCACGGCGATACGATCGGCGGCATGTCGGTCGGTGAACGTGGCGTCTTCAATGCGCCGTACGATCCCCTGCTTTTCGATGTTGACCGTCTTCCCTTTCCCTCCGCAGGTCGCGAGCAGGCGACGCTGGACGCGTTGAATACGGCATGCCGGAATGGAGGGGTCGCTGCGCTCATCGTTGAGCCGCTGATCCTCGGCGCAGGCGGCATGCTGATCTATCCGCCCTGGGTACTCGCGGAAATGAAACGCATTTGCCAAACCCACGGTGCTCTCTTTATCGCCGACGAAGTAATGACGGGATGGGGCCGGACGGGCACCCTCTTCGCTTGCGAGCAGGCCGGCGTCACGCCTGATATCGGCTGTTATTCCAAGGGGCTTACCGGCGGCTCATTGCCGTTGGCGGTGACCCTCTGCCGCGCGGATATTTTCGACGCGCATTATTCAACAGATCGAACCAAAACCTTCTTCCATTCCAGTTCCTATACCGCGAATCCAATCGCCTGTGCGGCCGCTCTGGCGAATCTGGAAATTTGGGAAAGAGAGCCGGTTATGGAGCGCATCGCGCGGGTGACCGCCTTGCACACCGAGAGACTCGATCGCTTCCGTGAGGATAAGCGTTTTGCGAATGTTCGCCAGATCGGAACCATCGCCGCACTCGATATCGTCGCCAGTGACGCTGGCTATATGGCCAACATTGGTCCCCTTCTCTACCAAAGCTTTCGCGCGCGTAACTTGCTCGTTCGACCGCTTGGCAACACGATTTACATGATGCCGCCTTATTGCAGCGGTGAAAGCGAACTCGACTTGGTCTATGAAGCGATCGGCGAAATCGCGGACGAGATCGGGTGAGAGTCGGCTTCCAACGGGACGTCCGGGACGAGACCGATGAGGCTTCGTTTCAACGTCGTGGAAGTGGATCGTGACGATCGATCTTCGTCCCGTAGCCGCGCCGGCATCTTTGCCAGCTTGATTGACGTAGAAAGTGATCCCCCCAGATCGGAAAAATCAAAGTCATGCCCTCGCCGCTCCCCCATAGCATCTGTTCGCAGCCCTGGTGCCGCGGTCCGCGGGACTGCAGCTTTCGGCCACGCGGGAAGTCCCGGGTTCGGTATTTGGGGCCGAGTGCGGATAGATCGGCCAAAGCTGATTTGAATTACAAGGTTAATTCAATGACATAAGAGTTCGTCGTTTTATTCTGAATGGCGCGCCATATCGCCCACCACGTTTTCGTTGTCTGGCAGGCTTTTGGGATCCCTGCGCGGGCTCGGCGACATGACGGTTGACGAAGCCAAGCAAATTAAAGCAGAACGTTCGCCAAATGATGCGCCCCTGATGGCTGAAGCAAACCGGCTTGAGCGGCGCTGCAAACGAGGCGTGACACGACGTGATATTTCGGTGCGTGGCTCTCCTCGGCGTTCTCTCCGCGACCGTGCCCCTGTCGGCCCTGGCGCAATTCCAGCCGCCGCCGCGACCGGTGGGCGCACCGACGCCGCTGGTGCACACGTCGGAGGCGCCCGCCATCCGCCGCGAGAAGAGCGGCACGGCGTTCTTCGTCGACGGATCGGGACATATGCTCACCGCCCGCCATGCGGTGGAGGATTGCGTGCGCGTCGTCGTTGCCAAAGAGGGCCGGGCCGCCTGGGCGCGCGTCGTCGCGCTCTCCCCCCGCTTCGACATTGCTTTGATCGATATCAAGCGGACATGGGGGCTTGCCGCCGTGTTCCCGCGCAGTGTGACCGTCGCCGCCAACGACATGGTGTTCGCCGCCGCCTACGACACGCTGCCGGGCATGGTGGGTCGCGGCGGCATGATTGCCAATTCGACGGTCGCACCCAGCATGGGCAGCGGCGAAGCCGGGCACCTCGCGATCGATTCCACCGTCACCTTCGGCGCCAGCGGCGCCCCGGTGCTGGACGGCCGCGGCTTGGTGGAAGGGGTGGTGAGCCGCCGAACCTCGATCAACCGCGTGCTGGCGGTGGGAGCGGCTGAGGCGAAGGCCTTTCTGGCCGCCAATGGCGTACGTGTCGAGGAGGACGACCGACCGCAGATCGCGGGCTCGGCGTCCCGCGCCAATCGTGCGGCCTCGATCTCGGCGCATGTCACCTGTTTGCAAAATTGAGCAGGCAAAGTACCACGTCGGCTTTGGTGTGTTTCAATCCCTTGCGGTCCGGATCCAGTCGCCATGCGCGTCGTCAACTCTTCCTTCCGCCTGCGGTGCGTCGCGACCGCGCTCTGTGCGCTGGCGTTGTCGCTCGGTTCGCCGATGCTTTCCGCGCCGGCGTTGGCGCAGGGGCTCGACTATCGCGACCCCGATAAGGCGCCGCCGTCCTGGGGGCAGTTTGCCAAACTGGTAAAATATCGCTTCGAAACCTGGGTCGCGGCGGACGAACCGGTGGCGAACCGCTTCCGCGCCTACATCATCGAGCACGGCGGCAAGGACGGCGGCCCCCCGCCGACGCTGGTGGTGCGCGCCTGGCTCAACCCGGACGGCACCGTGGAGCGCGTATCGTTTGCGCCGCTGCCGGACCCGGCCGCCGACGGCGATCTGCATACCATCCTCAAGCGCGGCAATATCGGCGAGGCGCCACCCCCTGAAATGCTGCAGCCCTTGAACTTGCGCTTCTCGCTGAATCTGCAGAAATAGCCGTTGCCGCCGTAAGATGAGTCCGTAGTTTCAGTCTGGGTGGCGCGCCACTGCCGTACAAAACGGCAAAACACTCCAACAGTGCCTGGTCAGGCAGTTGCCGTTCCGTCGCTTGCCGGCGATATAACTGTCGATATCGCGGGACCGCGATCTGCTCAGACATGCCAGGTCTCCACTTTGGGCCGCAGGCCGACTTCCTGGCGAACCGGTTTTGGTGATTGGCGAGACGCCAGTCGCTGGGGGTAGTGTGCTCTTTGAGTTGGACCGGCAACGTGTGTTCGCTGCCGACCGTCCATCCCGGAAATGTCGGCACGGTTGCGGGCCGTTCTCAGCATTGCGGCCACCTCGCTTGCTATCTCCACTGACCGCGTCTCGGATCTCGACGCCGGTCGCCGGGCGATTGCCGCCGCGGCAAGCATTGGATGAACTTCTGGTCGCGACAAATCTTACCGCTCGATAGCCCGCCGCAGTGACGCGGCCGGCACCTGGCGCCAAGCGGCCAGCCACGGAGGCGCAGATCGTCTTCCGGCCGGATCGGCTGAGTATGGCACGAAACTTGCTCCCGTTAGGGCAAGATTTCAGGAGAGCATTTGAATGGCAGCCGGCAAATGTCGTTCAGGCCCCGAGACCGGCCGCGAGGTCCGTCGTGTGACTGCGGATCTCGCCGAATATCTATCGAGCGACCGCTACCCGCTTCACAGCCGACTGCCGCCTGAGCGCCAGTTGTGCGAGCTGTTGCAGGTAAGCCGGACCGCGCTGCGAAACGGCCTGGAGGAACTGGAAAGAGAGGGGCGGATCTGGCGCCATGTTGGCAAGGGCACGTTCGTCGGGGGGCGACCCCAGTCCGTTCAGTCCTGCGCCGAGGCGCTGGCAGCCGATACAACATTGAGCGAGCTTCTCGAAGCACGCACTCTCATTGAGCCTCAGGCGGCGCGCTTAGCCGCCTTGAGGTCGGAACCATCCGACCTTGCGCTCATGAAGCGATACCTGGCCCGCGCAGCGATAGCCGAAGACTGGGCGTCCTGGGATCGATGGGATGAGCTTTTTCATCGCGGCGTGGTAGAGGCAAGCGGCAACGGCCTTTTCATCAGTCTTGTTGACCAGATCCTCCGTGTAAAAAAGCAGACTCGGTGGACGATCACGCGAGCGAAAACGTTCGATCCCGGCTTGAGAGACCGTTATTCCTCCGAACATCTCGCGATCATCGCTTCCATTGAGGCCCATGATTTAAAGGGAGCCGAGAACGCGATGGTGCGGCATATCCAAGGGATCTCGTGCAGCATCGGTCCTGCGA
>Ga0209736_1000121_pt1 | contig 24596 bp, 24 predicted proteins | sample BlaSpr_A8_Ref_M3_FD_187992 | JGI IMG/M metagenome (GOLD analysis project Ga0209736, IMG submission 187992) | Forest soil microbial communities from Thunder Bay, Ontario, Canada - Black Spruce, Ontario site 2_A8_Ref_M3 (SPAdes) (version 2) | ecosystem: Environmental > Terrestrial > Soil > Boreal...
ATACTTAGCTGTTAGATGCACGTTGTCCTCCGTAAATCGCGAACTCCTATGTAGACGTTCTAGCTTGTAGCAAGTATGAGCGGAAGATCTTCTGGCGTCTGTCCTTTAAAGGACACAATGAGCGCGGGTGTTTAGTTGAAGACGGAGTCGGTGTTAAAAACGGCGGCACAGGGGAGTTCCTCGTCCTTCGAAACTGAGCCAGTACCCTCCCTTTATTCGTAGCGAAGAGCAACCAACGGGTCGACGCGGGCGGCGCGGCGAGCTGGAACCCAACATGCGACCAAGCCGGTGACAAGCAACAGCAGCGGAACGACGATGAGTGTCGCCGGATCGTAGGGCGAGACACCCCAAAGCTGCGTGGCGAGGACGCGCGCAACTCCCAGGCTAGCCGCCAGACCAATGGCGACACCCAAAATCACGAGGCGCAAGCCCATGTTTATGACCAGCTTTAGAACGTCACCGCGCTCTGCGCCGAGGGCCATGCGGATGCCGATTTCGTGCGTCCTGCGCGCGGCGGTGTAAGCGAGCACGCTGTAAACGCCGATAGTCACGAGAACCAGTCCGATGGTGGCAAAAATTGCCAGCAGGAAAAATCCAAAGCGCGGGCCGGCGTAAGAAAACTGGCTGATGTAACCCTCTAGCGTGCCTGTCAATGTGAGCGCGACGCTACGATCGGTAGCCCAGATTTCCTGGCGTACGGCGTTCAGCATGGAGAGCGGCTCGTTGGTGGTGCGAACCAGGATGCCGCGGTTGAATGAGCCGGTGACGGTGTACGGCACCCAAAGCTCGGGCTCGGCGGGGTCCTGCAGACCGCGGTTTTTTGCGTCGGCCACGACACCAATGATTTCGAACCAGGAGTCCTTCACGGGATCAGGAACTGTTTCGAGTTGGGCGAGGCGAACCCGCTGGCCGATGGGATTCTCCGCCCCCAGGTATTTGTGCGCAAACGTTTGATTGATGACGGCGAATTTCTTCGCGCCGCCCACTTCTGCCTCTGTGAACGGCCGGCCCGTGAGGAATTGAATCTTCAAAACGGAGAAATATCCCTCGCTGCAGAGTTGAACGAGCGAGGTCCATTTTTCGGAGTGCGTCTTGCCGGGGATTTCGATGTCGGTACCGATGCCTCCGTAGGGTGGCAAGGCGCTGGTTTCCGTAGCTTCAACAATTCCCGGCATTGCTTTGAGCCGCACCAGAAGAGGCCGGAAAAAGCCCACGACCTGCTCAGCGGTTTTGTAGCGATCCGTGGGAAGGGGAAGCCGGACAACCAAAATGTGGTCCGGCTGAAGACCAAGATGAACTTCGCGGAGAGCCACGAAGCTGCGCATGAGAAGGCCTGCGCTGACCAGAAGGGTGAGAGAGAGAGCCACTTCGAGAACAACGACGGCGTCACGCAAGCGGCCGTGGCGAAAGCCACCGCTGACTCCCTTGCCGCTGTCGCGCAGCGGATCGTTCAGATCACGGCGAGCTGTTTGCAGCGCGGGTACCAACCCGAACACCAGCGCCGTCGCCACCGAAACAGCAAGTGTGAAGAGCAGGACGGTGACATTCAGGCGGATCGCTGCTTCGGCGGGAATGATTTCTTGTGGTATGAGCGCGACAAGCGATTTGAGACCGCCCCACGCCAGCAATGCGCCGAGGCCCGCACCGCCAGTGGCAAGGATGAGGCTTTCGACGAGTAGCTGGCGCACGAGCCTCCAGCGGCCGGCACCCAGAGCGGCGCGGATGGCGAACTCCTTTTCGCGGGTGGTGGCGCGCGCCAAGAGCAGGTTGGCGACGTTGCCGCAGCCGATGAGGAGAAGAAGTCCGACCGCCGCAAGAACGATGAAGAGAGTCGTACGGAAGCGGCCGACGACCAGATCTGTAAGTGAATGAATCTCAACGGTGAAATGTTTTGGGTAGTCCTTCGGATAGACGGTGGACAGATGTTGGGCGATGACGACGAAGTCCGCTTGGGCTTCGCGTTCAGAGACGCCGGGTTTGAGATGGCCGAGCATAAACCAAAAGCGATTGAAACCGAGTGTGGGAGTCGTATCGGCGTGGCTGGGCTTTTCGGGAATCCAGAGGTCGGAGTCGCCCCAGGCAAAACGCGGGGGCATAACGCCGATGAGCGTGCGTGCCGTGCCGTTCAAGACGAAGTTTTTGTTGAGGAGGGCGGGATCCGCGTTGAAGCGGTTGACCCAAGTCTTGTAGCGCAGGACGAATACGGGCGGCGCGCCAGGCTCATAGTCCGCGGGCTGCATCCCCCGGCCGACGAGGGCGGGCATGCCCAGAAATTCAAAGGTGCCCGGCGTCACATACCCGCCGCTGAAGCGGTCCGTTCCCTCGCCATAGGTGTAGAGCACGTCTCCACCGTCATTCGCGATGACCCGGTCAAAGACGTGATTCTGCTGCACGTAGTCCAAATATTCGGGGCCGGAGTATCCGCCCCGCCCGCCGGGCCTATTTTGTTCCGTGTCGTGGATTTGGACAGAAACGAAATGTTGCGAGTCAGGATAGGGGAACGGTTCCATCAGCACATTTTCGATGACGCTGAAGATGGCGGTTGACGCACCGATGCCCAGCGCAAGAGTGACCATCGCCACAATGGCAAAGCCGGGGCTTTTCCTAAGGTTTCGTCCCGCGTACCGGATATCCTGCCAAAATGAGAACATGCGTGGGCCTCCCCGAGGTCGGTCGAGAACTCTCAAATAATAAACGATGTCGGGCCCAATAAGTTCCGTCGCCGGCACGATATTAACGAACAGATTTTCGCCTGCCCTTCCTTTGACGAGAAATATAAACGCGGGTTTGCTTGCCGATCACTTGGTTCCGATTTGATGAATGAAAATTAATCTAAAGAGACGCTAAATCGATGGTTTGGCTGGAGAAAGGGTTTCGGCTAGGATGGCTGGCGCGTTCGGTGATCGTGCGGCGGTTCGAGTTGGTGCCGAACCGGAGTGATTGAAGAGTTGTGGATGGCGGAGAGGAGCTTCCCGTGAACAAATTTGCGATGGTGGCCTTGATGGCGGTGAGCGGCGCGTTCGTGCCAAGCGCTCGTGCTGCGGGGCAGAGTTGCGAGCAACTCGCGCAGCTCGCTTTGCCGAATACGAAGATTACGTCCGCGCAGACGGTCGCGGCGGGAGCATTTGCGCCGCCAACAAGCATGGCGCCGTGGCTGGCGGGTGATCCGTCCTTCTACAAGCGGCTGCCGGCATTTTGCAGAGTCACCGCTGTGGCCAAGCCCAGCGCGGATTCCGATATCAAGATCGAAGTGTGGATGCCAGCGAGCGGATGGAACGGCAAATTTCGCGGGCAGGGCAACGGCGGCTTCGCCGGGGAAATTGACTATCGCACGCTGGGACTGGCAGTTGCACAGGGCTACGCCTCCGCAGCCACGGACACGGGCCATGCAGCAGAGGGGACCGACGCGAGTTGGGCGCTGGGACATCCGGAGAAAATAGTCGATTTTGCATATCGCGCGATTCACGAGATGACGGTGGTCGGCAAAGCGACCGTGAAGGCGTTCTATGGGGACGGGGCGCAGCATTCGTACTTTGCGAACTGTTCGAATGGCGGGCGGCAGGCATTGATGGAGGCGCAGCGGTATCCGGAGGATTACGACGGCATTTTGGCGGGCGCTCCGGCGAACTACTGGACGCATTTGCTGGCGAGCGCTTTGTATGATGCGCAGACTACCACGCTCGATCCGGCGAGCTATATTCCGACGAGCAAGATTCCAACGATCGCAAAGGCCGTCATCGCGGCGTGCGATGCGAAAGATGGCGTGACCGACGGCGTATTGAATGACCCGAGGCAGTGTCACTTCGATCCGGCGAGTTTGCTGTGCAAATCGGGGGATTCGGACGCTTGCCTCACGCAGCCGCAAGTCACCGCTCTGAAGAAGCTGTATGAAGGAGCACATGATTCGAAGGGGAAAGAAATTTTTCCGGGATTCTTGCCGGGAGGCGAGGATGGCGGCGGAGGTTGGCCGCTATGGATAACGGGCACCGGTCCCGGCAAGAGTTTGCTGTTCGCGTTCGGCGGAGGATTTTTTTCGGACATGGTGTACGGCACGGCGGATTGGGATTACAAGAAGGCCAATCTCGACGATGCGGTTGCGGCGGCGGACAAAAAGTATGCGAGTGTGCTTAACGCCACGGAGACAAACCTGAAGCCATTCGCGTCGCGCGGCGGAAAATTAATTATTTATCACGGCTGGAACGACGCCGCAATTTCCGCGCTGAATACGATCCATTATTACGAGAGTGTGGAGAGCAAGATGGGCACGCAGGACGCAGATTCGTTCCTGCGCCTATTCATGGTGCCCGGCATGCAGCATTGCGGCGGAGGGCCGGGGCCGGATGTATTTGGCCAGATGGGATTCAGCACAGTAAACGATCCTCAGCACAACATGTATATGGCGCTGGAACAGTGGGTGGAAAAAGGGACGGCGCCATCGACCGTGGTTGCCTCGAAGCAGACCGGCGCAGGCGTCGCGGCGTCGGTGAAGATGACCAGGCCGCTTTGCGCGTACCCGGAGGTGGCAAACTACAAGGGGACAGGCGATACGAATGATGCCGCAAATTTTGTGTGCGGGACCGACAAGGAGAGAAAGGTCGGAACGCCTTAGCGCCACGGTTCGACTCACTTTGGGTAGTGCGAGTTTGTTGTGCGGCTGAGGCGGAGCGCTAGTCAGTTCGTGATAGGATGCGGGTGCGTTAAGGACGCATCCGGTCCGCGGAAAGGGTAGAAGCCCACCTGTTTGAAATTGCGTTTTGCGAACCTTCTTTCGGCCCGATGTGCGGACTACGGGCGATTTGATGAAAGGAGGTCGCTATGACGACCCATTCTGAGGACGCGCCGCGTCCGCTCCCTGAACGTCCCAATCTCCGCCATTTGAAAGATCAAGCTAAGGATTTGCTGAAGGCTGGTGAAGCTGAATCGCTCACCGATGCGCAGTTCAAGATTGCGCGGCTTTATGGTTTTGTGAGCTGGCCGAAATTGAAGGAGCACGTGGATTCGCTGGAAGAGATTGGCCAACTTAAACTCGCCATAGATACAAATGAGCTGGAACAGGTCAAAAGTCTGATGACGCGTAATCCGGCGCTGCATCGGGCGCCGCTCGGCTATAACAAGAATGGGCCGCTCACATGGGTTGCGGAATGCCGGGTGCCGTGGGAGGCGCCTGGGCCAGTGAGATTGGCGATGGCGGAGTGGATGATTGAAAACGGGTCGGATGTGCATCAGGGTGGCGACGGGCCGTTGATGAGAGCGGCGCTGTTCGGTCATCGAATCCCGATGATGGAGCTCCTGGTGTCGCACGGGGCGGAAGTGAACGCCGAGTGGAATGGCTACTTCCCGATTATTTTTGCGCCTTGCGAGACGGTGCAGCCTCAGGCCATCAAGTGGCTGCTCGATCATGGAGCCAATCCAAATTGTGCCAAAGCGGAGCGGAAGTATCCGGGGACGGCGCTGGATTATGTTATCGGCACGTATGGGCGTTCGGCGCAGCTCGGCGAGTGCATGGATATCCTTGTCGAAGCTGGCGGTGTTACCAGGTACGACGTGCCGCCAGTGTTGGATTTGCTCCGTGGGCGGCTGGACCTTCTGGCGAGACATCTCGATACGGACCCCGCGCTGGTGGGGCGGCGGTTCCCTGAACTGGATTTCGGCAGCACAGGCGCACGATTCCTCAAGCTGCGGGGAGCAACGCTGCTGCATGTGGCGGCGGAGTATGGCAACTTGGAGGCCGCGAAGTTGCTTTTGGACCGCGGCGCAGACGTCAATGCGCGGGCGGTCGTGGATGAGGCTGGCGTCGGGGGACAGACGCCGATCTTTCACGCGGTGACGCAGTTCTTTGATGGGGGACTGCCGATGGCGCAGTGCTTGGTGGAACGCGGCGCGGACCTTTCGGTGCGTGTGAAACTCCCGGGGCACTACGAGCGTCCGGGTGAAGTTGTGGAATGCACGCCGCTCGGGTACGCGATGCGCTTTCCCGGGAATGAACACAAGACGCAACACAACAAGACCTTGGCGTTTTTGCGAGAGCATGGGGCGCAGGAATAGGCGCCGTGCGGCGTGGGGTATACTCTTGCGGCGATGGGAGATTCGGCAAGCCGCGGGGTGAGATTTCAGGTTGCCAGCGATCAGGCGCTGATTGTTTATTTCGACGCTCCGGCCAAGAAGAGCGGGGCCAAAGCCCCGCCACTACAAAATCTAATCACAATTGAAGGTCATGAGAGGGTTCGCAGACTCTTGCGGTTGGCGGAGCTCGAGCCGATCGCCGGAGTACGGAATCTTCATCCGGCTTATTATTCCTTGCTGATTAAGTTTGATGCTTTGAAATTGCACCACTCCGAGCTCGAACAGATATTGCGTGGCTATATCGAGCGGATGGAGAAAGTGAAGTTGCCGGAGCCGCGGCTAGTGGAAATTCCAGTGTGTTATGGCGGAGAGTTTGGTCCGGATCTGAAAGAGGTAGCGCAGTTGCACGGGGTGACGCCTGAGTCCGTCATAGAACTGCACGCCTCCACCACGTATCGTGTTTATTTTTTGGGATTTGCGCCGGGATTCGCGTATCTGGGAGAGTTGCCGGAGGCGCTGGTGACGCCGCGTTTGGCTACTCCGAGGCGGACCGTGCCGGCGGGAAGCGTGGGGATTGCTGGCAGGCAAACGGGTGTGTATCCGATTGCGACGCCGGGTGGGTGGAGGTTGCTGGGCCGTACACCGCTCGCGATGTTCCGACCGGAGAGGGCCGAGATGAGTTTGCTTGCAATTGGAGATCGCGTGCGGTTTGTGCCGATTTCGCAGGAGCAATTTGCGAAGGCGGAGTTGGGGAACGCATGAGTCTGATCGAGGTGCGAGCTCCCGGATTATTGACGACGGTGCAGGATTTGGGGCGCGAGGGATTTGGCCCGATGGGAGTTTCGCCTTCGGGAGCCGCGGATGCCGTTGCGCTGCGGATTGGCAATCGATTGTTGGGAAACGCAGAGGGCGCGGCTGCCTTGGAGTTGACGCTGCTCGGCGGGACGTTTTTTTTCAGGGAAGCTGCGGTGGTGGCGCTGACGGGTTCAAATTTTGCGCCGACCTTGGACGATCAACGTGTGGAAACGTGGAGCTCCGTTGAGATTCGCGCGGGGCAGACTTTGCAAATGGGGCCGACGCAGGCGGGCGCGCGGAGCTATTTGTGCGTACGCGGTGGAATCGATGTGAAATTATTCTTGGGGAGCGCATCGACGCATTTGTTGAGCGGGCTGGGCGGTTTTGAGGGAAGGGCATTGCGGAAAGGGGATGTGTTGAAGGTTGCAAGGGCGAGCGAAGGTTTTCGGACCTTTCGGAAAAGAAATCTTGCGAGGTGCGCGCTGGAGAAGCTGGCGCCAAGAAAAGTCTTGCGCGTTACGGCGGGGCCGCAGAGCGATTGGTTTTCGGAAGAGGTGCAGAAAATGTTTTATGCCGGGACCTATCGTGTGACGGAGGAAACCAACCGGATGGGGTTGCGGCTGGAAGGTGCGGCGATTGCGTCGGCCGCCGGCGGCGAGATGATTTCCGAAGGCGTTTCGTTAGGGGCGGTGCAGATGACCGCGGGAGGACTCCCGATCATTTTGTTTGTCGAACAGCAGACCACCGGCGGGTATCCCAAGATTGCCAATGTGATTTCTGCGGATTTGAACAGTCTGGGGCAGCTGCGGCCGCGCGATGAAATTCGATTCGAATCCGTGGAAATGGAAACAGCGCATTCGCTTTTGGTGGAGCAGGAAAAATTGCTCGCGTCGAAGGAGTTGATTCTGGGATGAAGAGCTCTCACCTAAAGATAGATCTGAATTGCGATATGGGTGAAATGCCCGAGGCGATCGCCGATGGCACGCAAGAAGCTTTGATGCAGTCGATTACGTCGGCGAACGTGGCGTGCGGCGGGCATGCCGGTGATAAAGAGACGATGCGCTTGACGATTGAGCAGGCGCTGCGGCACGGCGTCGCGATCGGCGCGCATCCCGGGTATGCGGACCGCGAGAATTTCGGAAGGCTCGAGTTGAAAATGGCGCCCGATGAGGTAGCTCAATCCGTCTTCGAGCAAGTTCGGGCGCTGGCGCAAGTTGCGGAGACTTGTGGGGCCCGGTTGGTGCACGTGAAGCCGCACGGAGCGCTTTACAATCAGGCCGTGCGGGACAGCGAGCTTGCGGAGGCGATTGCCGCGGGCGTCGCGCGATGGAGCCGCGACGTGGTGCTTGTCGGGCTGGCCGGGTCGTCGATGCTGGATGTGTTTCGAGAAGCGGGATTTACCGTAGCCGCGGAGGCCTTTGCGGACCGGCGGTATGAACCGGACGGAACTCTGCGATCGAGGAAATTTGACGATGCGCTGATCCGCGATCCTAATGAGGCAGCACGGCAGGCAATGGGGATGGTAGAACGAGGTCTTGTGACGGCTAGCGATGGGAGCGAAGTCCCCGTGGCGGCGCAGACGATTTGCATTCATGGGGATACGCCGGGAGCGACGAAAATTGCCGCGGCCGTGGCGCGGAGGCTAAGGGAATCGGGCGTGACTCTCGGCCGGATAGTTGGCAGATAGTTGGAAGTGAGAATAGTGGCGGAGACTCTTCCGTAAAGAAATAAGGCCGCAAGTGTGGCGGTGCGGCCTCATTAAGTCGAACGGATGAAATTCTCTAGAGCACATGGCAAGGGCTTCTGTCAGCGTTGCAGAAGACGGCTTTACCGGTGTTGTCCTGAGAAACCACGACCTTACCGTCTACGAGCGGAGGCTTGTTAGCGCGGAGCGCGCGGGCGGCGGCTGCGAGCGAGATGGTTGGAATTGCCTGCGCTCCAGCTTGCTTCTGTTGCAACCCGAGGGCGAGAGCGTCGTCAAAGTTCATGAATTGCGAAGGCATGAATTCGGCCGAAGGGCCGTCGTTTGAAGCGGAGGAGATCGATGGAGAACTGCTTCCAGACGCAAGCTCGATGCGCTGTTGATATCAATCGACGGCACATCATAAGTCGAGTTTGAGTAAAACGAGTTGTTATCCGGCGGGCAGTACGTTTGATCGCCCTGGTACGCGGCCGCTGTAGGAGTTCCTCGGTCTGGAGAATAGGGGGCGGAACCGGGGTGGGCTACCTCATAAGCGCTGCTTTGGGCGAGGCCGTTAGAGGCGAATGCCAAAACGATGGCTAGAAAGACGAGGGCTTTGGGTCTCATGGTGGTCTCCCGGGCTGGCCTCGGGGAATCGGATGGCCCGCCCATTGACTCGTGACTGGAAGTCCCGCGCGGGGGACGTCACTCGGGCTCCTGTGAATGAGACGGGGCGTGTACTGGAACGGCTTCAAATCAGCATAAACTATTTATAATCAGTTATTTGCGTTGACTAAGGGAGTACGTGATGCAGTAGGGCGTCAGGGCCGGTGGCAATCGTTACCGTTCAGATTACAGATTTCCAGCCTGCCGGAATCGTCTTGGAGAACGCGTGATTGGAGTTTGAGGGTGGGGATTCTGCCAGCTCGGTAGGATCGCGCCACCTCCCCGAGAGAGGCGTTCACGTCGCCTTGTACGGCTTTTTCGGCGGCGGCAAGTTGTTGCTGCCCAAGAGCTACAGCGTCATCGTAACTCATAAAGGTCGAAGGCACGAAGGGACCATCGTTTCTGGCGTATTCGACGGAAAAGTTTCGCGGATCTTCGTAACGCACTGGTCGGCCGGGGGAGCCGAAGCTGCCAAAGCCCCAGCCTGAACTCCAATTACCCCAGTTGTTCCCGAGGCCAGAGCTGTTGCCGCCGCCTGTGGCAGGCGAGTGGGAATGCTGAGCATGCGCGGAAATTGCGAAGAGCAAAAGGGCGATGAGCGAGAGGCCGGATTTCATGGTTGTCTCCTAAGCCTGTCTCCAAGCCAACAGGGAGGACGAGCTTTGAGAATCCGTGAAGGGTAGCGGGGGGACTCTGCTAGCGCTTCCGAGTATACGACGAAATTGGAGAATGTGACGTTTCATTCATTTGGTCAATATATATTTGTACCAAATGGATTGGAGAGGGGGGAGGGAACTAAACGCAGAGGCACACAGGACGCCGAGAAGCGAAGACAGAGGGAACTAGGAATTGATTGAGAAAAAGAAAAAGCGGGCAACAAAAGTTGCCCGCCGGAAATTAAAAACGCGCCCTGTGTGCGGCGCGCAGGCTACTCGAATTTTTCGGTCATGACCGGGAATTGCAGCTTGGCCTTGGCTAGGGATTTGACGACGATGGCTTCCGCGCTTTCCGCAGTAGTGTTGCGCGAGGTGGCCATTTCACTGACGAGAAGATACTTCGCCCGTTCCAGCATTTTCTTTTCGCGGAAGGAGAGGGGCTTGCTGCGGCTGAGGGAAACGAGACTCTTGAGGACGACGGCGACTTCGAGGAGGGAACCGGTGCGCATGCGCTCGGAGTTTTCCTTGAAGCGGTGTTTCCAGTCGTGGTGCGAGTTGAGCTTGCCCTTTTCAAGGAAGCCAAGGACTTTTGTGGATTCCGCGTTACGAATCACGGAACGAAGGCCAACGGTTTCAGCGTTTGATTGTGGAACCATGACGCGCAAGCCGCTGGAGACGATGCGAATCATGAAATAACGTTCGGTCCTACCATTCAAGACACCGTAACTAATCTGTTCTACAAGTCCGACGCCGTGGTTCGGGTAAACGACCTTGTCACCGATTTTGTAGTCCATGGATTGAGATGCCCCCTGAGATACTTACAGAGTTTAAAGGGATGTGTTGCAAGAGTCAAGATATATCCAGTGGAATCATGGAGTTAGGGAAAATTAGATTTGCATTTGGCAGTGGAATTGCTACAGGACGGTTAACGAGAGGATCCCTGACTATGTAACAGGCGTTTCATTGGTCGTATTGGAGTTTAAGGCTGGGGCTTCGGAAAGTGGCGTCGGTGTGCGGTAGAATGCGCGCGTGATCCTACTGGCGCTAGATACGTGCGATTCGCGCGGAAGTTTGGCTGTTTTGCGGGACGACGAGGTAGTAAAGGCCATCGCGCATGAGGGGACGTCTGACTATTCGTCCTGGGTTCTGCCTACCGCGACGGAGGCGTTACGGGGTTCCGGGTTGGGGATTCGTGACGTTGAGGTGTTTGCAGCCGCTTCGGGGCCGGGATCGTTTACGGGAGTACGGATTGCCCTGACCACGGTGAAGGCATGGAGCGAGGCCTATGGGAAGGGCATCGCAGGTGTTTCGAGGCTCGAGGCCATGGCTGCCCAGGCCGTGGGCTGGGGCGAGTACGTGGCGGCGTTCGCTGATGCCCATCGGGATCAAGTGTTTGGAGCGCTATTTCGAAGGGAAGGCGCATCGTTGACGGCAGTGGAATCGGAGATGGTTGCGGCTCCCGCAGAGTTCTTGGATTGGGTGAAACGGCGTTCTGAGAACAAACGGGTGAACTGGATCTCGATGGACCCGGAGAAGGTCACGACGCAGGAGGGCTGGCGTGCCCGCGCGGAGGCTGGTGAGAGCGTCGAGTTGAGTTCGATCGTGCTTGCGCCCGAGATTGGCAAAATCGGGCGCAGGCGGGCTCTCGAAGGGCGTTTGACGGATGCGCTTGGGTTGGACGCGGAATACGTGCGGCGGCCCGATGCGGAAGTCTTCTGGAAGAGCGGGCCGGGCCGTGGGAGTTGAGGGAGGGAAGACGCGCGGTGCTAAGAGTGTACGGAAGTTCCGTGCGGCGGATGCGGATGTGGTGATGGCGATCGTGCTGGAATCGCCGGCAGCGGCACTTTGGACGAGAGAGAGCTACGTGAAGTTTGCCGAAGAGAAGGGATCACTGGCGCTGGTGATCGAGACGGATGGAGAGATAAGGGGATTCTTGGTTGGAAGGCGGGTTGAAGACCAGGCCGAGGTACTGAACCTGGCGGTGGTTTCGAAGCACAGGCGTAAGGGGGAGGGAACTGCATTGCTAGGGGCGGCTATGGAGGAATTTGGGGCCAGGGCCGTGAAGAGCGTGTATCTCGAGGTGCGAGAATCAAATACGGGAGCGATCGCGTTTTATGAGAAACACGGTTTTGCCAAAATGGGATTGCGGAGGGGGTACTACCGGGAACCGGATGAGGCGGCGGTGACTATGGAGAAAAAACTCACAGGCTAGGACCAAATTCCTAAGAGTTGCCTCTTGACGCCGCCATCCCGAGTGCTATCGTTGCGTTCATGTAGTGTTCACAATTCAATTCGCGCAATGTGAGGAGGACGCATGGCAACTGCACAGCGGGCACCTCGGGACATACTCCTCGACACAGACGCCGAGTATCAGCGTCTGGCCGAGCAGCACTCGAAATACGAAGCAGAACTGCACCGAATCTCCACCGCTACTTACCTCAGTTCGGAAGACCTCCTGGAAGAAATCAAGCTAAAGAAGATGAAGCTCCACTGTAAAGATGAGATGGAACGGATTGCCCTGCGTATCCAACGTGCGCGGGCACAGTACACGCAATAAGCCCGCTATCCCGAAAATTCTGTCGTAGAATGGCCAAGCTTGCCCGTGCGTTTGCACTGCGTGCGAGGCTGATGAGGTATATTCTCTGAAGCATGGTCAAAGAGGGATATTACTTTGGGTTGCCGCTTCTGGTGTTGGGGGGCGGTGCGTTTTTTGCGCAGTGGACGATCGCGGCGATTGTGTTGGTGTGCCTGGCGCTTTTCGTGTTTTCGTTTTTCCGTGATCCGGAGCGCGTGATTCCGTCCGAGGCCGGGATGATCGTGTCGCCGGGAGACGGCCGCGTTGTGGTCGTAACCGATGAGGAAGACGCGGGGCGGCCCGGGAAGCGCATCAGCATTTTTCTGGCAGTATGGAACGTGCACGTCAATCGAGCGCCTGCGGCGGGGGTTATCACCAGGATGGAATACCGGCCGGGCAAGTTTCTTGCGGCGATGCGCGAGCGGGCTTCGATGGAAAACGAGCAGAACGTGTTCACGCTCTCTACGGATGCGGGAGAGATGGTGTTCAAGCAGATCGCGGGTTTGATTGCGCGGCGCGTGGTGAGTTGGAAGCAAGAAGGGGAACGAGTCGCGCGAGGCGAGAGAATCGGCCTGGTGAGATTTGGTTCGCGAGTCGATGTTTGGGTGCCAAAGGATGCAGAGATCCTGGTCAAATTGGGCGAGAATGTGAAAGGCGGGTCAAGCGTGCTCGCGCGGTGGCCGGCCAAGACAACAAGCATGAATTTGAGCGATCACCAAACCTCGGATGCAGAAGCACACGTATCTGCCGTTGGGAAGCAAAACTAAGTCATGGGCCCAATCGAACAGCACCAGATTCCATTTTCAGGCCGGCGCATTCGCAATCCGCGATTGCGGCGAGGGATTTTTCTGCTTCCGAGCTTGTTCACTGGCGCGAACCTGCTTTGCGGCTATTATGCCGTCGTAGCCTCGCTCGCGGGTGGTTGGGAAGATTTCGACCACGCGGCGAGGGCCATCGGCTTGGCAATTCTGTTTGATTCCCTCGATGGTCGCGTCGCCCGCATGACGGGAACGAACACGGAATTTGGCGTGCAGTTCGACTCATTGGCCGATGTCGTCAGTTTCGGAATTGCGCCAGCGGTGATGGCGTATGCCTGGGGCGTGAAAAGTTTGCCCGACCAGAGCTCGCAGCGGTTTGAGCTGATCGGCCAGTTGGGCTGGGTCTTTTGCCTGGCGTTTCTTATCTGCTGCGCATGGCGGCTGGCGCGGTTTAACGTGCAGGGCATGGCGCCGGGGGGATCGAAGAATTTTGTGGGTATGCCTACACCGGCTGCGGCGGGAGTCATTGCAGCGCTAGTGCACGGATTCAAATTTCCCTTGCACGACTGGCGCTGGTCGGTGGCTTGGTTTGGCCTCGCTGGTGTCCTGGGCGCACTGATGACCAGCACGATTCGCTATTACAGTTTCAAAGATATTCCGTGGACGCGGAAGCAACCGTCGCTGGCGGTCGTTGTGGTCTGCCTTCTGGTGGGCGTTGTGTGGAGATTCTCGGAATATGCTTTGGTGATCTTTGCTTGCACCTATGCCGCTGCGGGCGTGGTCCTGCACCTCGTGCGTTTCTTCCGGCATCGCCTCGTTTCCCGGACCGTGTGATTCATGCCATCGCTTGAACGGGGATCCAACCGAATCGTAATCGCGGGTGCTTCGTCGCTTCTGGGAGCGGAGCTGCGCTCGTTGCTGGAAGAAAGCCGGTTTGCAGGTGCTGAGCTTCGTTTGGTGGATGAAGAGATTGCTGCGGGAACTTTGACCGAAGCTGGCGGCGAGCCGGCGGTGATTAGGCCCGTGGAAGAGGGAACCTTTGACCGCGCGGGGAAAGTGTTTTTCACGGGGTCGGCGGAGTTCACTCGCGCAAACTTGGCGGCGGCCCAGGCTGCGAAGGCCAAGGTCATCGACTTGTCCGGAGCGACCGCTTCTGATGACGGCACGGTGAGCTGGTTTCCGAAGCTGGATGCGATGCACGGGAGAAAGTTTCCGAATGATGCGAGCGTCTACGCGATTCCTTCCGCCTCTGGAACCGCGGCTGCTGCCTTAGCGTTAGGCTTGTTCAAGGTCGGTGTATCACGGTTAGTGATGATTTGCTTCCAGCCCGTTTCCGAAGCGGGGCGCGCGGGAATCGAAGAGTTGGAAAGCCAAACGGGGCAACTCTTGTCGTTTCAAGGAATGGGGCAGCCCGTGTTTGACACGCAAGTGGCGTTTAATCTCCTCGATCGATTTGGCCCTGGCAGCAAGCACCAGCTCAACGCTGTGCGGGAGCGATTGCGTGCAGAAACGAAGGCCTGCGTCGGCAAGAAATCGGTGATGCCAGCGGTGCAACTGATTCATGCTCCTGTGTTTTACGGCACGGCGTTTTCGGCGTGCGGGGACCTTGTGCCTGGTACGAAGGTCGAGCAGGTCGTTGCGGCATGCGAAGAAGCGGGATTTGTGATTCCAGCAGAGGGAGAAGCTGGCCCGAGCAACGTGACCGTGGCGGGAGAAAAAGAGGCGCACCTGGCGAAGCCCGAGGAGGATCCTGCGCGGCCGGGGGCGTGGTGGTTCTCGGGAGCGGCGGATAATATTCGGATGCCCGCAGCGAACGCAGTGAAGCTGGCGGAGATGCTGGCATGAATGGGCGCCGATTGTTGAGTGCCACGATGGCGGCGGTCTTCATGGTTGCTGGGTGCGGGTATCACGTAGCTGGGCACAGCGTCGGGTTGCCAAAAAACATTCACGTGATCGCTGTTCCGGCGCTGGAGAACAAGACAACGAGCTACCGGCTGGAACAAAAGCTGACGGCCGCGACGGTGCACGAGTTTTTGGCGAAGACGTCGTACCGCGTGGTGTCGAATCCGGAAGAAGGCGATGCCGTCTTGAGAGGCAAGGTCTTGAGTTTGGAGGCGGTGCCGCTGCTGTTCGATACCGCGACGGGCCGTGCGACGACGATGCTTGTGACGGTGAAGTGTGAAGTGACGTTCACAGAAAGTGCGACGCAGAAGGTGCTCTATCACACGGACAACTTTGTGTTCCGCAACGAGTACGAGATTTCGGCCGACACCACCGACCCGGCTGCCCTGAAGAGTTTTTTCGAAGAGCAAGACCCGGCGCTGGACCGGCTGGCGCGGGATTTTGCGGCGCATTTGGTAGCCGCGATCACAGAGAATTATTAGGGGACAACGGATGGCACAGGTTTCTCCGGAAGAGTTGTTGGCGCGTTTGGATCGAGGGAAGACGATTCCGGCGCTGCTTTTGCTAGGCGAAGAGCCGTATTTGCGCGATGAATGCCGCAAGCGATTGATCGAGAAGTTCGTGCCGGAGGCGGCGCGGACTTGGGCGGTTTCGCGATACTCCGCGGCCCGCGGGGAAACGCAGGCGGCGCTGGACCAGGCGCAAACGATGGCGATGCTGTTGCCGCAGCAGTTGGTGTTCCTCGAGGAAGCGGAAGCGATCGAAAAACTCGGGGAGAAAAACAGGGAAGAAGCTGTCGCGCAGCTGACTGCGTACCTCAATGATCCTGCATCGTTCACGGTGTTGGTGGTGGAAGCGACGGGGCTGGACCAGCGGATGAAGTTGGGGAAGCTGCTGGCTGAAAAGACGCTGGTCGTGGCATGCGAACTTGGCAAGGACGAAGGGCAACGCCAATCGGCGGCGGTGAGTTTCGCGAAAGCCATTGCCGGAGAAGAAGGCGTGGAGTTTGAGAAAGGCGCGGCCGAGGATTTGGCAGAATTCGTTGCCGCAGATCTTCTGCGTTTGAAAACAGAAATCGACAAACTTGCGACATTCGTGGGCGGGAACAAATTGATAACCAGGCGCGACGTAAGCGCCATGGTAATTTCCGAAAAAACGACGACGGTTTGGGCTCTGGCCGATCTGCTGGCGGCGAGAAAATCCGCGCAGGCGCTGGAGTTTCTCGACCGGTTATTGCGCGACGGCGAAGAGCCGTTGCCGATGGTCGGCGCGATGGCTTGGATGTACCGCAAGCTGATCGAGGCCAGCGAGATGAAAGGCGTAACGAACGGGTGGCAAGCGTCGCGAGTTCTTGGCATGAACCCGCAGCAGGCCGAGCTTGCTCTCCAAGCATCGCACAAAATTCCTAAGACGCAATTGCTGGCTGGGCTGCGCGCGCTGCAAAAAGCAGACGACCGCCTCAAGGGCGGGGCAGAGGATGTGCGAGCTGTCATGGAGTTTCTGGTGATGGAACTGACGGTCAGCCGTGCTGCCTCCGCGGCAGCATCCCGCTAATCGCCGCCATTCCAGTCCTTGGGTTTTGATAAAGAGAAAAGGGCGGCCGAGAGCCGCCCTTCTAGATTCTGCCGAAGCGGTTAATTGTTAGCGCTAATCGTGGTCGCCCTCGTGGTCATCCAAGTCAACCAAGCCTCCCATGGCTGGATCGGTCATACTGTCTCTTCCGGTTTCTACGTGTCCTGCAAGCCGGCGCTGGAAGCTCGCGTCGGAATCGACCTGTACGGTGAAGTCGTACCAGCCGAAAGACTTTTCCAGCTGGCTAAAATACGTGAAAGCGCTGTCCGGCTGGAGATGGTGCGTTGTCGTTTTGCCGGAGTATGCTTCGACGATCTTCACTTTCTCGGCGCTTGCGCTGTGGTTGTGAATCACGAGTTCGAGGCCTTCGGAATCCTTATCGTAATTGGTCTTAACCGTGAGGTTAGCGCTTCGGGCCGAGAGGCCGCCGGCGAAGGTGCGCAGGAAGCCGTTGGGACCGAAGACGGACAAATCGTACGAGGCACCGCCGGCTGCGAAAGTGTCGGAGGTTTCGTCGCCAGCGCCCACGGTGTACGTTCGTGGGGCGGTCTGGCCGTCGCCGAAGCGTACATGAAAGACCGCTCCGGCCTTGCCTGAATTGCGGAAGCGAAGCTCGACGGTTCCCTGGAAGTCGTTTGCTTCTCCATTAACATGCAGATCATAGGGCAGCGCGCGCGCCGGACGTGTCCCGGGTTCCTGCTCCGGCAGCGCCTGGTTCGTCGGCGGGGTGGGCACGTAATCCGGATAGCGGTTTTGGTTCGTTGGTTGATAAGAGGAAGTGTCAGGCAAGGCCACGACCTTGCTGTTCGGCGACTCGAAGTCGAACGCCGATGTCAGGTCACCCACCACCGTGCGCCGCCATTCCGTAATGTTCGGTTCCAATACGCCGAACCGTCGCTCCACGAAGCGGATCAGCGACGTGTGATCGAACACTTGCGAGTTCACCCATCCACCTTTGCTCCAGGGTGAAATGACGATCATCGGCACGCGTACGCCAAGCCCGTACGGTCCGGGCGTGAATTTGGACGCCGGGTACCCGGACGAGCCGTTAAACAATTCATTGGTCGTGCCCACTGTCGAGATGCCTTGCCCTCGCGACATGGGCGGAGTTGGCGGCACCATGTGGTCGAAGAAGCCGTCGTTCTCATCGTACATGAGGAAGAACACCGTCTTGCTCCAAACCTCGGGATTCGCCGTCAGCGCATCCAGCATCTGCGAGACGTACCACGCTCCAAAGTTCGGCGGCCAGTTCCCGTGCTCCGTGTATGCTTCCGGCGCCACAATCCACGACACTTGCGGCAGTTGATTCCCCAGCACGTCCTGGCGGATGATGTCGAACAGCGTTCCGCGCTGCGAGATGTTGGTTCCGGTCCTCGCTTTCTCGGCGAGAGGGCTGCTGTCGGGCGCATTCTGATACTGGAAGAAATACAGCAGCGAATTGTCGCCGTAGTTGCCTATATAGGCGTCACTCCCCCAGCCCCAAAAATGAGCAGCGTCGAGGCCCGCACCAGCGTCCTGATAGATCTTCCAGGAAACTCCGGCTTGATCCAGCCGCTCCGGATAGGTCGACCACCCATAGCCCAGTTCGGCGTTGTCGATCACCGGGCCGCCCCCGCTTCCGTCGTTGCCCACCCAACCCGTCCACATGTGATACCGGTTCGGGTCCGTCGGTCCCAATAGCGAGCAGTGGTACGCGTCGCAAACCGTGAACGCGTCGGCCAGCGCGTAGTGGTAGGGAATATCGGCCCGCGTCAGGTGCGCCATCGAGGTCGTGCCCTTGTGTGGCACCCACTGGTCGTAGTTTCCGCCATTCCACGCCGCGTGCGTCCCGGTCCAGTCGTGCGGCGTGTCCTCCAGGAACCTCAGGCCCAGATTGCTGGCATCCGGACGGAAGGGGAGCACGAACCCGTCGGGGTTGGCAGGGTCCGGCTGATGAAACACGCTCTTGCCCGTGGGTAGCTGGATCGGGCGCGGGTCACCGAACCCGCGCACGCCGCGCAGCGTGCCGAAGTAGTGATCGAAGGAACGGTTCTCCTGCATCATGACAACGATGTGCTCGACGTCGTCGATGGTGCCGGTGCGATGATTGGCCGGAATTGCCAGCGCTCGGGCGATGCTTGCCGGAAAGGCGGCAGAAGCTGCACCTGTAGTCAAAAGCTGTAAGAATTTGCGGCGGTCTGTGCTCATGTAGAGATTTCACCTCTTTGGATTACCTGTGGCGGCAATCGCGCTAGCCAACCTAGTTCCCGGTTGTTGCGTTTGTGTGATGGCCAGGTTGAGATTGTGTGATTTGGTTTGGAGGCGGGCCGTTCGTCACAACCCTAATCTACTCAGCCATTTCGTCCGCTGCAGACCTTAATTCCTCTCCAACGCAGAACCTGAATCCAACCCAGCCGGAACCGAGTTACATTCAGAATCGTGCTCAGGCCGGTTTTGACTCGTGGTGGCTGCGATGCGGGCGACGGTAGGCCGAAGTTCACCTGAGCGTAGCTGGGCTGTAACGGAAGACCAACAATACTCTCCTAGGATGCACGCGTTCGGGACAAGACCCCGCTGACGTTCCGATACTCTTTGCGCAAAAAAGGATGGACTTTGAAATGATGAAAAAAGCCTCAATTTTGTGTCTGCTGGCTGCAATACTAGCAGGAACGGTGTTGGCACAGGACCGGGATGTCCCTAAAGGCGTGCCGCATCTGGATCACGTTTTCCTCATCATGATGGAGAACCACGGCTATCAACAGATCATCGACAATCCGAACGAACCATATCTCAACAGCCTGGTCGCGAACAAGAAAGTCAATCTCGCCACCAACTATTTCGCCATAGGGCATCCCAGTCTCACCAACTATCTCGAGGTCGTGGGCGGCTCGAATTTCGGCATCCGCAGCGATAACGCTCCAGCTTGGGGTGCAAACTGCAGCTCGAACCTGGAAACCGGAATTGTGAACGCCGATAACGCCGGAGGCAACGCGCCGGTTCCGGTCGACACCGGCAGCATTTGCCCGATCACCGGGACCGGCCATGACGCCGAGACGCCAGCCGTTGACAACTGGAACGAGGTGACACTTCCCCAGTTTCCGTACTTGGCAGACATAGATGGCGTGAAGTCCGTGGCGGCGGCGTCCACCGTTGGCGAATCGATTGCCGACCAACTTGTTCATGCCGGTTTGAGCTGGAAGAGTTATCAGGAGAGCCTGCCACTGGGTTCCGTGTTTGGCGTCAACTACAGCAACGGTACCGCGACCAATCTGACCGATTTCTCGACTCTCGCGCCGCTCACCTCGGCGAGCGTCGTGCAGGCCTATGCCGTAAAGCACAATCCTTTTGCTTACTTCAAAAACGTCCAGGACGGAACATGGCGGAACAACAGTCTGAACAACATCGTCGGCTTCGACGGTCCGAGCGGGCTTTACGCCGACCTGGCGAGCGGCGATGTTCCGTCCCTGTCTTTCATCGCGCCGAACCAATGCAATGATCAGCATGGCCGGGGGAATGGCGACGCCTTCTGCGCTTTCGATTTCGGTGCCAACAGCAGTGGTCTTACGTATGGCACGCAGGTCGGTTTGAATCCCGGCTTGATCCAGCAAGGCGACGTGACCATCGAGCGGCTGGTTAAGGCCATACAAGCTTCGCGAGTTTGGCACGAAGGCCGCAACGCCCTCGTGATCGTGTGGGATGAGAACGACTACAGCGGCATCAGCACCAAGCCGAACGGCTTGTTCCCGCCCCAGAATCAGAACAGAGTCGTCCTTACCGTTCAAATGAACGGCGACAACGACAGCGACAATGACAGCGACGAGGTTGGCGTGCAAAGCGGGACGTATTACAACAGCTTTTCGCTGCTGAAATCCATCGAGTCGGGTTTTGGGCTGCCATGCCTGAACCACGCTTGTGACGCGAGCGTCAAAGTAATGTCGGACCTGTTCGGCCGACATCGTAGGTAGCAGGAAATTCTGTGTTTGGGATAAAGCGCCATCCGCTCGCTTCTCTTGGATGGTTCAACGAACAGCTTAGCCCTGGGAGCCACGCTCCCAGGGCTTTTCATTATCGAGAGTGGCGAGACTCTGGGGTGAACAATTTAGGTGGCCGCTACATGATGGAACGGCGGTTACGAGCAAGCGTCTTCTAAAATGGACAAAAAAGAGAAGGCGGGCCAAAGGCCCGTCCCTACAAGCGTGATGCCCTGAATTGTTACTTTGCGGCGGCCTTGGCTTTGACGCCGTTGAAGGCTACGGTGAGGCGCGACTTGTAACGGTTGCCGGTGTTTTCGTGCAGCACGCCCTTGGTGATGGCTTGATCGATCGCGGACATCGTCGGATGGAGAAGATTGCCGGCGGCGGTGGCGTCAGCGGCGGTGATGGCGGTGCGCAAGCGGCGCATCAAGGTGCGGACCCGGGTGCGGTTAGCGCGATTGACATCGGCGCGTTGACGAGCTTGCGCCGCACGCTTTAAAACCGACTTTTTCTTCTTCTTGATTTTGGTAGCCTGTCCCTGGGCCATCTATTGCTCCTTTTGGGTGTCGCTCAAACTTCTAACGTTAAACGAGGCACAGAGGTTTGTCAAACGTGTGAAGACCTTGGGGGCTGCTCTTGGCATGTCAGCGGGTTGGTTCGTGGGGGAAGACTCGCTGCACATCTGGTTAACTATAACTGCCCCCTCCCCCCGGGTTTTTCATAAGTGTTGATTCTAAAGAATTTAAGTTTTTCGTAAGTCGATTAGAATCAATACCTAGTGGGAGGTTGTGGAAGTGTTGCATCTAAAGGACTTGTTTGCACCAAAAGTGTGCAAAATGCGGTTCTTTCGCAAGTGTGGACAATAAACGACTTACGCCGAAGTACGGTTTCCAGAAAGCAAAAACGCCAGCAAGAGGCTGGCGCTACCAGGATAAGGCGCAATGATATCCAACGATGACTATGGGCGAGGAGTAAGTCTCTGTCAAGGGCAGAAAAACAGAAAGAAGCCGTGGAAAAAGTTGGTCGCGGGGCGGAATGAGGGAGTCGGACATAGATATGAAAACGTTGTTATGAAAATACAGGGGCAGAGCGGGCGCGATGGCCAAACCTAACAAGCATGATGAGTTGAGGCTGCTGGTGAATTCGCGGCATCCGATTATCACTGTGGAGACGCCCGAAGAAGAGCGCTTCGAGCAGATGCTGCTGGAAGTGGCGGCGGAATTGACTGTGCCGCTGTATGAGTGGAGCATCACGACGGGGCTGGCGAAATTCCATGGCGCGGCGATGTACAACACGGATCAGCCGGAGCAGGCGCTGGCGAATATTGCGCTGATTCAGGGCGACGGCATCTTTTTGCTGAAGGATTTTGCGCGGTACTGCGACAACGACCGAATCTGTCGCCGCTTGCGGGATTTGGCAGAGAAATTCCGAACGGCGCGGCGAGCGATCGTGATTTCGGCAGCGACGCTGCAGTTGCCGGCAGAAGTTGCGTCCGAAGCAGCGCCATTTCAACTGGGCTTGCCTGCGGCGGAGGAGTTGTTGCCGGGGGTGAAGAGCGTGCTTGCCGAACTAAACCGAGAGCAGCGGATCGTTGTGTCGCTGGACGTGGCAGGGATGGGTCAAGTCGCGCGGAACCTTGCCGGGCTTTCTGAAGAGGAGGCCATGCGGACGCTGCGCATGTGCATTCTCTCGCGGGGGCGCGTCGATATTGGGTTGCTGGATGACGTGCTGGACGCCAAGCGTCAGGCGCTGCGAAGCGAAGGTTTGATTGAAAGTGTGCGGCGTGATGCGTCGTTTAGCGATGTGGCGGGGCTGAAGCGCTTGCGCGAATGGATTGCGAAACGTAAGAGCGCGTTGACGCCGGAAGGGATGCGATTTGGGCTGGTGCCACCTAAGGGGATATTGATTGCGGGCGTGCAAGGATGCGGGAAGAGCCTGGCGGCGCGCGCAGTGGCGGGAGAGTGGGGATTTGAGCTGGCGCGGCTGGATGCTGGCGCGCTGTACGACAAGTTTGTGGGAGAGAGCGAAAAGAAGCTGCACAAGGCTTTGGAATTGGCGCAGAAGCTCGCGCCGATGGTGTTGTGGATCGATGAGATCGAGAAGGCGTTCGCGTCGGCGGGTTCGAGCGGGGATGCGGACGCGGGATTGTCGCAGCGGCTGCTGGCGACGCTCCTGACGTGGATGCAGGACCGGGAGAGTGGGGTCTTCTTGGCGGCGACTTCGAATAACATCACCGTCTTGCCGCCGGAGATGATGCGCAAGGGGCGGTTCGACGAGATTTTCTTTGTGGATTTGCCGAACGCCGAAGTGCGCGCGGCGCTCTTCGGATTGCATTTGAAAAAACGCGGGCGCGACGCAGCGACATTTGATCTGGGGAAACTTGCGACGGGAAGCGAAGGATTCTCCGGCGCGGAAATCGAGCAGGTGATTATCGCGGGGCTGTACACGGCGTTTGCGCAGAAGCAGCAACTAACGACGGATGTTCTTCTACTGGAGATTCAATCGACGCAGCCGCTCAGTGTGACCCGTGCTGAAGAAGTGGAATCGATCCGTCAATGGGCGAAGACGCGCGCCGCGCCGGCGGATTGATCTCTGGCAGACACCCTCGGATACAGCATTCCTCGCCGAGCACAAAAGAAAAACCCCGCACTCCGGGGGTGGGGAGTGCGGGGCGGGGGCGCTACGTACGCGTTCTGCCTAGTTGCGAGGAGGGAAAGAAAGCGGGAATTCGAAGATTTGATCGCCTACGAAGACCCTCAAGTTAAGTTGCTGCGGGTTTTTGTCGCGCTCGAACCAGACTACGCCGGAGGATTTCTCTTTCGGCGCGACGGTCCCTGATTGGAGCACAGAGGATTGCACCTGTTGTGCGGCTTCCGCCAAATAGTTCGGCGTGGCGGGGACGGCCGCCGAACTTTTGTAGACGGCGTTCATGTACGTGGCCGAGGCGGGAGCGGTGGCGCTCGCGTTGGTCCAATAAACCTGGTGAGTTAGCGCCTTAGCGAGTTCTTTTGGGTTCTGATAGGCAAGCGTGCGGAGCCGGGGCTTCAACTCGTCGAGGGTGAATCCGGCGGGGTTGAAGTGGATTGGTTCCGCGCCTTCATTGGCGATCGCGACACTGGCCCGCAGTTTCCAGCCGGTGTCCTGCAGGGAAACCTGGACGGTGATTCCGTTCGCGGTGAGCGACTCGACGAGCGAGCCGCCGCTAAAAAACTGGTCGCTGCCAGGAGCGCCAGATTGCCAGCGGGCGATGCCATTATCTACGACAGCTTCGGCTGCGCGATGATCCTTCGCGGAGCTCGCGGAGTCTTCCGAGAGGTACATGCGCGCGACATAGCCATCCTTGCCGTCGGCGGTACGGATATTTACGGTGTAGCCTTCGGAATCGGAGAGAACGGCGACTTCGTCGCCACAATTTAGCCGGGCGACAAGATGCATCGGGAGAGCTTGCTCGGCGTCGGCGGTTACGGGAACATTTTGAACACCGCGGCAGATGACAGTGCCGCGAAGTGCGCCTGGCGCGGCGCTAACACCGGAACCGGAGTTCTCAGCGGCCCACGTGGGCAGAGAGACTGCCAAGCCTGCGAAAGTGCTCAGAACTAAGAGTTTGTTTCTCATGTTGTTTCTACTCACCCCTCAGTGACTAGAGTTTGCAGCGAGCGTTCAATGTCAGCGTCGATTAGCATCTTCGCGTTACGGACGGTCTAGTGCTATAGCGCGTTCGTACCAGAGTACAGGTTACGAACGGGGTACAAGGCGGCCCGGCCGGCGGGTTGAGTTACATCCTCTTTAGATGCCAAAAGTTTAGATGCCAAAAGCCATTGGGATAGAGGTCTGGGAATGCGCAGGATTGTTACGAGCGCATAACTTGACCGTGGGGCGGGGGTGGGTTAGGGTGTTAGAAGTTTCTTCCTGAGTTGACTGTTGTAAGGTCACCGATCGCGAGGAGGAATCCCATCGGCCACCCGGCTTCCTTGA
>Ga0209736_1000122_pt1 | contig 24400 bp, 18 predicted proteins | sample BlaSpr_A8_Ref_M3_FD_187992 | JGI IMG/M metagenome (GOLD analysis project Ga0209736, IMG submission 187992) | Forest soil microbial communities from Thunder Bay, Ontario, Canada - Black Spruce, Ontario site 2_A8_Ref_M3 (SPAdes) (version 2) | ecosystem: Environmental > Terrestrial > Soil > Boreal...
TCGACTTCTTCGGCGGGTATGGCCGCCCGCAGCAAAAACTCGTCGTCAGAAACTCCGGGATTGAACCGCTTGCGCAGTTCTTGCGGGGGGAGTGGAGGTGGCTCGGCGGCCAGCTCTTTGCCGCGAGGGCGGGACAAGATGCGGTCCTTCACATTTGCATCGACTGGCACGGTGGGGCGCCCAAATTTTCCGAGCACGTAGCGGATGACCTGATCGGAAACGTTTGCGTAACGCTCGGCGCCGATGATGTTGTAGAGCGCCTGCGTGCAGACAATCTGCGGGAACGGCGTCACCATGATGGGGTAGCCAAGCTCCGCGCGAACCTGAATGACTTCACGCATCACGTCCGGAAATCTATCTTCGAGGCCGAGTTCAGCAAGCTGGCGCCGCGTCGTCGTCATGACGCCGCCCGCCACTTGGTGGCGGAGGAACGAAGCATCATACTCCTGAGGCGTGCCCGCGGGCAGATCTTCCGCTTCCGCCAATCGCGTGAAATAATCGGCGACCTGTGCCAATGCGCGATCATCGAGGTTGACCGTGTGGCCGAACTCACGGAGGTTCGCTACGACGCGCTGCGCGTTGGGCAGCGAAGATCCGTTGGCAAGCGGGCCGCAAGCAACTTGTAACACTTCCACGCCGAGTTCCGCGGCGGCCATGTAGCTCAAGGCCGAGAGGCCAATCGTGCAATGCGAATGCAGCTCCAGCGGCATGCGGCCCAACTGTGCGCGAAGAGCAGGAATCAGCGTACGGGCGCGCTCCGGCGTCAACAGTCCTGCCGGATCCTTTATATATGCGCGGTCCACGTGCGGTGACTTCGACACTTGCGCGGCGAGCTTTGCGTAGAACGCGTCGTCATGCACGTCGCTGATGGTGTACGTCAGCGCCGCGATAATTTCGGCCGCGCCCGCTTTTCTGATCATGCGCGCCGATTCGAGTAATGCCTCAACATCATGCATCGGGTCTAGCACAACGAATCGTGCAATCCCGTTCGCCACCAGCCGACCGTAAACAATTTGCATGAAATCAGGATGCTGGCCCTCCCAGGAGATGAAGCGCAGTCCGGTGCCGATGAATTGCAACGGTGTGTTGGGCATTGCCGCGTGGGCCATTCGAATGCGTTCCCACGGATTTTCCTTGTGCGTTCGAACAGCCACGCCCATGTGCGTGCTGGAGGTGAAGTCCAGCGCGCGGAATCCGACTCTGTCCATAACCGGAGCAATCGCCAGAATCTGCGGCGTGGTGAAGCCCATCGCGCCCCACAAACTCTGGTTGCCATCGCGAATGGAGACGTCGAGAAGTTGAATGTCCGCCATTTCAGTCTCTGACACAAAGCATGGAATCGGGGGGAGTGTTCACGCTGCCTCTATATTTCTATTCTCGAGAAATCGTTGCAAAAAAGCAGTGTTGACACCACCGCGAGCAAATTCCGCGTTATGCATCAGCTCAGCATGCATCGCCAGATTTGTGGCGACACCTGGGATTTCCAGATTCGAGAGGTCGCGCCGCAACTTGTGAAGCGCTTCCGCCCGGTCCGCGCCGTGAACGATCAGCTTTCCGAGAAGCGAGTCGTAATAAGGCGGCACCGTCGTCCCGGCCTGGATGTGCGTGTCTACGCGAATTCCCTGCCCCGCCGGGAAAATAGCTCGACGCACCGTGCCAGGGCTCGGCCGAAAATCTTGCGTCCAGTCTTCTGCATTAATGCGGCATTCGATGGCATGCCCGAAAAACGTGATGTCGTGCTGCTTCCATCGGAGCTTGCGGCCCTCCGCAATCGCGATCTGCTCTTCTACAAGGTCCAACCCGCAAATAACCTCGGTGACCGGATGCTCGACCTGAATGCGTGCGTTCATTTCCAAGAAGTAGAATGTGTCGCGATCACAATCGACGAGGAGTTCCACGGTGCCCAATCCTCTGTATTTCAGATGCCTCGCAAACGCGACTGCCGCGCGATGCATCTCTTCGCGTAGCGTTTCACTGATGTTCGGCGCCGGCGCCTCTTCCACAAGTTTTTGATAGCGCCGTTGTATCGAACAATCGCGCGTGCCGAGATGGATGACTTCTTCGCCGTCGCCGAGGATCTGCACTTCGATATGGCGGCCGTGCGAAATGTAGCGCTCGATATACAAACGCGGATCGCCAAAACTTGCCTGCGCCTCGGCCATCGCCATTTCCATCGCGGCAGCGAGATTGGCGGCTTCGTGCACTTGTTTCATGCCTCGGCCGCCACCGCCGCCGACTGCTTTGATCAGTATCGGCCAGCCGATCTCCGTAGCAAGCCGGTGCGCCTCGTCGAGGCTGCGCACTTCGCCGCCCGGAACGCCAGCAAGTCCCGCGGCGCCGGCGTGTCCGCGGGCTTTGAGTTTGTCGCCGACGGCATCGAGCTGATCAACCGTGGGGCCAATGAAGATGACACCGGCATGGTTGCAGGCCTCCGCAAGTTTTGGATTCTCCGATAAAAAACCGTAGCCGGGATGAATCGCATCCGCCTTGGTCGTAACAGCAGCGGTAACGACTGCTTCAATATTTAGGTAACTCGCGGATGAATTTGCAGGCCCGATGCATATCGTGCGATCCGCCAATCGCGCGCCCATGGAATCCAGGTCCGCTTCGGATGCTGCCAGCACGGTTTCTATGCCGAGGCGCTGGCACGTTCGAATCACGCGCACGGCAATCTCTCCGCGATTGGCGATGAGAATGCGCCGCAAAGTCATGCGGCTACCGGCTTGATGCGTATAAGCACCGCATCTTTTTCCACGAACTGGGCGTTTTCAAAACAAATCTCGACGACTTCGCCGCGCGTCTGTGCGTGAACAGCGTTCATCAACTTCATCGTTTCGATGATGCCGACCACCGTCTCTTCTTCCACGCGGCCCCCAATTTCGACGAATGGCGGCGCGCCTGGCTTCGGCGCGCGATAAAACGTACCCGGTAAGTGCGCGCGAACCTCAAGCCATCCTGCTTTCCGCAAGTCTCCAGGTGTTGTCGAATGCGCTGTCGACGTGGCGCCGACGTTCACAGCAACTGGCGCACCAGCTGGGGAGTTCACGATATTCGGCGCCGAGAGCACTTGCGTTTCCTGCGTCCAGTCTCCGCCGCCGCGGTTGCGGCGAAGTGTCAGCTTAAATCGCCCGGTTTCGAGATGCAGCTCGTCATACTTCGTAGCGTCAAGAAGCTGCAGAATCTCTTGCACATCCTCGTTGGTGAACTTCATTTTTTGGCAGCTCCACCGCTGAGGAGCGAGAACACATGATCGAATGGCTTACCTTTGGGAGCGGCCACTGGCGAGGCATCTTTCGCCGCCCAAACTGTTTCCGGCCTGCTCTGTAGCAGAAAAACATTTTCGTTGGCTGGAAGATTTCGCGCGATGGCCCACTCGATATCTTGCGGGCAACCGTAATGACGTTCGACGCGCTTCCCGATGTCAACCAATTCGTTCAGCTCGTCGTCACTGAGGCAAGCAGCGTTTTGTTGATTGGCTGGGACTTCTTCCTCGACCACTCCCGCGCCCGCAGCATTCGGCCGGTGCATTCGCAGCTTTGTTGACACGGTGCGACTGACAATCTCACCCGTTATTTTTCCCACCACGTATTTGTCCGGCGTGACTTCCCCGCTGACGATGGCCGAGCCCAGTCCCCAACTCGCCTCCACGACTATCACGGAACGGTCACCGGTGTTCGGGCTGCGCGTAAACATTACGCCAGAGCAGCGCGAATCGATCATGCGCTGGATCACTACTCCCATTGCCAATCCCTGTTCCGGCAGCTTCAACCGCCGGCGGTACATCACCGACTCCACTGCATACAAGCTTGCCCAGCACTTGCGCACGTGTTCGATCACCGAATCGACGCCGCGCACCCAAAGAAAAGTGTCCTGCAATCCTGCGAAACTGGCATCGGCGCTGTCTTCGCTCGTCGCGCTCGAGCGAATCGCAACTGGCTCACCGTTTCCAGCGCTGGCCGTCCGTGAATGGAGTTCATCGTAGTGGATCGCGATTTGTTCTTGCAGTACCTCCGGCAGAGTCGCGCCGACAACGCGCGCACGTACTTCGGCTCCGATACGCGTGCAAGCCGCAAGGTCGTCTGCTGGCAATTTCTCGATTTCGCGCCGGATCGACCCCACAGGATCAATGCCGGCTAAGAATTGCTCGAAGGCAGCAGTGGTCACGACGCAGCCTGGCGGCACACGAATCCCCGCGCGCGCCAGCTCACCGAGGCTCGCTCCCTTGCCGCCAACGCTCGGCCGATCGTGGATGCCGATCTCATCGAAGCGGCTTATGAGTTTAGGATTCGTCAATGCGATCCTCTTTCAATCCAGAATCCGGACAATCCCGCGATTCCCATCTACACGAAGCCGCTGCCCAGTCTTGATGCGCTGCGTGGCCTGACCGGTTCCAACCACTGCGGGCAATCCATACTCTCGAGCGACAATGGCTGCGTGCGACATCGTGCCGCCGATGTCCGAAACGGCCGCCTTAATTTTTCCGAACACCGGGCCCCAGCTCGGCGCCGTCACCGGACAAACCAAAATCTCTCCTTCACGGATCTGCCCGATGTCATTTACGTTTCTCAGCACGCGCGCAATTCCTTCCACGACGCCTGGCGACGCAGCAAAGCCAACAATCTCTTTTTCGTGTCCTGCTTCCACAGTAGCAGACCAGGATTCCAGCGTTTCCGAAGTGATGCCCCATAGCATCTGCAGCGCCGGGTCATTAATTTGTGATGGGATGGGACCCAGAGCCGGCGGCGGGTTCCACTCTTTAAACTTTTCGAGGATGCGTTTGCGTTCCTCCACAATTGGTCGCCAGTGTGCCGCGCCTAGCGGCTTGCCGCCGCCCGCCCACGCAAGACTCACATCCGCCAGCGCACTTTCGATTTCCACGTATTGCAGATGAAACACGTCTCCAGCTTCAGCCAGCACGCCCTGTGCAACCAGCAGTGCGCCGAATTCGCGAACTTTCTTGAAGAAAAGTGATGTGAACCAGTGCTCGCAATAGAATTTGTGATTTTCCACGAAGGGGAAAACAAGGTGAGACAGTCCGAGCATCTGATCGAACGCTTGGCGCTCGTCTTCGCTACGCAGCAATTCGCGATACTCGGCGATGATGCGTCCACGTTCCTTCTTCAGTCGTTCCGTCGGACGCTCCAACGACTCGCCTCGCCGAAGCTGTTCGACGTAGCGAGGCAAAGCCGCGAATGGCACGGACAGATCATCATTCCAGCTCAGATGGTGGTGATAAAAGCCATCTCCGGTCGACATGTTGAACCAGGGCTCGCGCGATTTGTCGAGCTCGGCCAACCAGCGACGGCCCGCTTCGCCACGCGCACCCAAGTCATCCATCACCTTCTTCGCGTGGCAATCGGCAGCGAACAAATCATCGACGCCAAACTCAATAGCCAGTTTAGCCAGGCGCTTCAGTTCGTCGTCCGGCCGGAACATCAGGACCTCGATGCCGGCCACCATGCGAGCCACGGTTTGATCCGGGGTCTCCGGGAAAGCCTTCTTGCAAAAATCGAAAAACACCATGTAGGCGCCGTAGCCGAGCATCAACATCTCGAAATGGTGGTGCCACATTTTTGAGAACAGCTCGATCACACGGTGAAAATTCTCTCGCACGTAGTGGTTTTGGCCCAGCCCCTTGGCTTTCATCACAACTTCGGCTTCATCGAATTCCGGCAGCTTAGGCACCTTGATGGCTTCGAGTTCGTGGATCAAATTCTCCAGGCGAACTTTCCACTCGCGGAACAATTGGTCCCAGTTCTCGTAGTAGTAGCCGGCGCGCTCCTGGAAAATGGCGAGGCGCCGCTGAATCTCCGCTGGATCGGTGACCGGGTTCGCCGTAATGTAAATGCGGCCATTGACGATGCGGTGTTCGATGCCCATCGTTGTCGGAAACGCAAAAATGCGCGTGGTGAATGCGCCGAGTCCCTCATAAGGGACTTCGGCAGTGAGCGCATCAAACGCGGGCATCGGTTCGGGGAAATGCATCGCGTTATAGAACCAGAAGCGCTGATCGTCTTGGGGCTGAAATCGCGTGTAGTAGGGATACATCGATTGCCAGCCTTCCGTACCGGGCACATCGGCAATTTGGGAAGGCAGCGTAAAACTGCGGGTCTTGGGGTCAGCGCCCATCCATCTTCTCCAGAGTTTGCAATCCGCTTCCGCTCCCGGCAACCTGCTTAAGGGCGAGCGAATAATCCTTCTGCGTTTTCGCGTAACTCACAAAAAAATCGAGCGAATCAGGATTGGCCATGGCGTTGCGATTAGCAGCCTGTTCCAAGGGCGTGCCCAGCAGAATCTTGCGCACCGGCACTTCCATTTTTTTGCGCGTGAGCGTCATGGGAATTCCCGGCGCCTGGATGACCCGGTCCGGAACATGACGTGGCGTGTATTCGCGCCTGAGCTGTTCGCAGATTTTCCTTTCGAGTTCGGCGTCCAATCGCAACCCGTCGATCAGCTTCACGAAGAGCGGCATGAAAAACTTTCCGCCGGGCAAATCGAGATTCACAACAAGGGTGTCTTCAATTTCGTCGAGGTGAGCCAGTGCGCGATAGATTTCCGCGGTGCCGATGCGGACACCCTGGCGGTTCAGCGTTGCATCCGATCTTCCCAGCACGAAGCAGCCGCCGCGTGCGTTGATGCAAAAAAAATCGCCGTGGCGCCAAACGCCTGGATAGACGTCGAAGTAAGATTCGCGATAGCGCGAACCGTCTTGGTCATTCCAAAAGTAGATCGGCATCGAGGGCATCGGTTCGGTCAGTACAAGTTCACCGACTTCGTCTATCACGCTTTCGCCCTTCTCATTGAAAGCATACGCAGCCACGCCCAGCGAGCGCCCTTGAATCTCGCCGGCATAGACAGGCTGCGTCGGCACGCCACCAACAAAGCCTGTGCAGCAGTCCGTCCCGCCGCTGCCAGTCGCCACCAAAAGATCTCTTTTCACATTTTTATAAAACCACGTCGTGCATTCCGGCGAGACTGGCGAACCCGCCGGCATCACTGCTCTCAGATGAGACAAGTCGAATCGCTCGCGCGGCACAATCTCAGCCTTAGCCATCACCTCAACATAAGCCGGGCTGGCGCCGAAAAAGTTCGCGCGCGAATCCTGCGCCACCTTCCAAAGTACATCCGGGGCAGGGTATGCGGGATTCCCGTCGTACAGCACCGGGCACACTCCACTCAGGGGCATGCTTGCCAAAAAATTCCACATCATCCATCCCGAGGTCGTAAAGAAAAACGCGCGTTCACCCGCGCGGTAGTCCATGTGAAAGTGCTGTAGCTTCAATTGCTCCAGAAGAATCCCGCCGTGACTCTGCACGATAGCCTTCGGCAAGCCGGTGGTGCCTGATGAAAACAAAACCCAAAGTGGGTGACCGAACGGAACTTGCTCGAATTCGAATTCCTCCTTGGGAATAGCTGCGTGCTCCAGCAGGCCGCTCCAAAGCAATGCTCCGTCGCACGGACCAGCGTGATCCTGGGGATTCAAGTAAGGCAAATGCACGACATGCTCGAGGCCTTCGAGCGCCGTGATAATCTCGGCGAGTTCGTTTTTGCGATCAAACGCTTTGCCGCCATAGCGGTAGCCATCGACACAGAACAATATCTTCGGCGAAAGCTGCTGGATCCTGTCAATTACGCCCCGCGAACCGAAGTCCGGCGAGCAGCACGCCCAGATCGCTCCAATTGCCGTCGTCGCCAGCATCGCGACCATTGTCTGCGGGATATTCGGCATATATGCCACAACCCGTTCGCCCGGCCGCACACCCAGCTCGCGGAGCCGCGTCGCCAGAATACGCACTTGTCCCGCAAAAGTTTCCCACGGCACGCCGGTCAGCGGCGTCGTCTCGCTCGTAAACAAGAGCGCTTCGCTTCCGGCTTGCTCGTTCTTCAAGACGTGCTGCGCGTAGTTGAGCCGCGCTCCGGGAAACCACTCCGCGCCCGGCATCGTGCGTTTGCCAAGCACCTGGGTGTGCGGCGCGGACGACTGGATGCCAAAGTAATCCCAGATAGCCTGCCAAAAATCTTCCAATTCGGTGGTCGACCAATGCCACATGGCCTCGTAGCTGTCGAATTGCAGCCGCCGCTCCCGCGCAAGCCACTTCGCGAACCGCGTCAGGTTTGCGTTCTCCACCTGCGCCGCACTCGGAGTCCACAGGAGTTCGCCTTCGCGAACACTCATCGACTTCGACTCGACTTTGGCCAAGGGCTTTATCATTCTGCCCGTCTCGCTCCTACCATTGTGCCGTCCAGCGACAGGCTATTCACCTTCACGTCTTGCGTCAAGCAAACTAGGCACAGAAACCTTTTTTCGTCCGATTTCCGCTCAGGTCTTAAGACTGCCGCCCAAGTAAATCGGGTGAGCGCCAAGCGTCAGCCACGAAATGGTATGCTGCTCCTCGCAAATAGCCTTCTAGCGGGATAGATGCAGAGAAAATGGACTTACTACCTCGACGCGCGTTCCTCGAAAAGCTGTCTGCTCTGACGGCTGGCGGGCTTACGGCGGCTATCGTCCCCGGCGCCGTGGCTGATCCCGATCCCGACCCACACATTACTTTTCCCACCCACCCCCGCGAGCGCATCTCGATCGCGTCGTACCCATTTCGCGCCTACATCGTGAGCCCCGACAATCGCGACCGCGATACAAGCCTTCCCGGAATGAACCTACTCGAATTCCCTGCTCACGTAGTCGCGAAATTCAACATTCATAACATTGAGCCGCACAGCCGCCATTTCACCTCTTTGCAACCGGACTACCTTGAAAGTTTTCAGCAGGTTTTGCAGAAGATAAAAGTGCGCGCCGTGAACATTGCTGTTAGCGCGGTCAACAGTTTCTACGATGCTGATGCTTCCGCCCGAGAGAAGGCTGTCGATTACGCGAAGAAATGGGTGGACGTCGCCGTGCGCATAGGTTCTCCCGGCATACGCACGCACATTGCAACTGCAAAGGACTCATCTCCAAATCTGGAGCGCACCGCAGAGAGCCTGCGCAGCGTAGCGGAGTACGCCGCGGGCAAGAATGTTGTCGTCACCCTTGAGAACGACGATTTGGTCAGCGAGGATACATTCTTCCTCGTCAAGGTCATCGAAGCCGTCAACCATCCCTATCTTCGCGCCCTGCCCGATTTCGCAAATTCCATGCTGAGCGGCGATGCTGATTTCAACTACCGCGCGCTGCAAGCGATGTTTCAGCATGCCTACAACATCTGCCACGTAAAAGACGGCGAAACCAATGATGACGACAAGCAGTTCAGCGTTGATCTGAAGAAATCCTTCGAAATCCTGAAGTCCAGCAACTATCGCGGGTATTGTTCGATGGAGTTCGACGCCCCCGGCGATCCCTACGGCCCAACTTCGAAACTGATCGAACAAAGTATCAAATATCTTTCCTGATCACTCAATTCAAACGCCTGCTCCAGCCTACCGCTCACCCAACCATCGCCAGCTCAACTACCAGCCTCTCAACTCCCCTGTCGCGCGATCGCTAAATGTTTCGCTAGACGCGTCCCAGTATTGCTTCTTGCCCGACCAGTACGCCTCCGTGGACATCATGTTCGCAACCGAATGCGCCAACCCATCCTGCACCGTGCAATGCGGCTGCTGCCGCGACCTCATGCATTCGAACCAGTTCGTCATGTGCTCCAGCGTCCTGTCGTCGATGCCCAGCGGCGGCAGTTTCGTTTCGCCGGGAGGCAAAATGTATTTTGCCGGCCGCTTCTTATCGATGTCCGCATCGTCTTCGTGATTGCCCTTCTCTTCGACCAACTGGTAGCGCGGACTTCCTTCGCCTCCGATGTTGGTGAGCGTGGCCTTTTTTCCCATATAGCGCGTCGAAGATGGCGCGTCGTTTCCAAAACTCGTCGCGTAGCTCACCAAAAAGCCTTTCGGGTATTCGAACAACGCCTGAAACGTATCCGCGTTCTCCCGCCCATCGCGCCATGCAAAAATTCCGCCGTGGGCCGCAACCGACCGGGGAAAGTTGTCCTTCATAAACCAGTGCACCAGATCAATCGCGTGGCTCATCCACTGATCCGGAATCCCGCTAGAAAATTCCTTGTACAAACGAAACTCGCAATACACTTTCGGATCAAACGGGCGGTGGGGCTTTGTCAGCAACCACTTGCGCCAATCCGTATCCTCTTCGCGAATCAGCTTCGTTTCCTCGCGTCCGCGCCATCTCGGCCCGTGATAATTCCAAACGATCTCGACTTTGCTCATTTCTCCGAGCACGCCGGTCTGCACCAGATCGTGCGCAGCTCTCTGATACGGCTCGCTGCGATGCTGTGTGCCGACCTGCACAATCCGGCCACTTTTCGCAACCGCTTCGCGCGCGGCCTTCACTTCCGCCAGCACATTGCCCATCGGTTTTTCCACGTAAGCGTCTTTGCCTGCCTCCACCGTCATCTTCAGAATCGGCGAATGAGAGTGTTCCGGCGTAGAAATAATCACGCCATCCACGTCCTTCAGCGCAAGCACATCCTCTAGATGCTGAAAAGTCCTCGGGGTCCGGCCATAATATTTCGCATTCGTCGCCGCCGCTTTCTCACGGTTCAGCTTCCACAAATCGCAGACCACCGTCATCTCGGCGTTCTGACTCGTCTTCAGTTGCGCGGCGATCCAGTCCAAATCACTTCCGCGACTCCCTGTTCCAATGTGCGCTAGCGAAATCCGGTCGTTCGCGCCCACGATTCGCTCATACGAAAGCGCGGTGGTCGGCAGCGCAGCCCCGCCAGCAATCAGCGCGGCAGATTTGCTCAAAAATTCTCTGCGATCGATTGTTTCGTCCGAGTCGCTCATCGTGCGACCTCCTATCTACGCAAGTCCCACCAACTCCGACAAAATTTCGGCGCAGGCATTGTGTGTTCGACTCTGCGGCTTGTCAATCGCGTCCTCAATCTGGTGACGCTCTCCTCAGCACCGCGTTGACAACCACATCCCTCTGGTCTTAAATGTCCACCGTGAACGTTCACGGAACCTACTAGCGATGCTTTTTTCGCTTGGCTCCTGAAAATAATTCTCTCCTCATCAATAGGGAGGGTAGCGGAAAAATCGAGTAAGGAAGTGTTGCTCAAGAAGGAGGCCGTATTCCAATCCTTGGCATCGACGTTGGAACCAGCGGAACGCGCGCCGTCATCCTCGATGAATTCGGTACAGTCCTCGCCTCGGGCACGGAAGACCACGCCAATTTCGCCAGCCCGCAACCCGGCTGGGCCGAACAAGACCCGCGCGACTGGTGGCGCGCAGCCGCATTCGCGATTCGCAAAGCGCTCCAGTCCTCAGGCCTTGCAGCCGAATCCATCGCGGCCGTCGGATTCTCCGGCCAAATGCACGGCGCCGTCCTGCTCGACGAGAATAACGAATTCATCCGCCCAGCTCTGATCTGGTGTGATCAACGAACCGAAGCCCAATCCAAAGAGCTTGAGCACACCATCGGCCTCGACCGCCTCATCCAGTTAACCTGCAATCCCCCGCTAACAAATTTCACCCTCACCAAACTTCTCTGGGTCCGCGAGCACGAGCCGAAGAACTGGCAACGCGTTCGCAAAATTATGTTGCCGAAAGACTACGTTCGCCTCCGCCTCACCGGCGAATCCGCCATCGACGTTGCAGACGCTTCCGGCACTCTGCTGCTCGACGTCGCGCACCGCACCTGGTCGGCCGAAGTGCTCAGCAAAACAGGCATCGACGTAAAACTTCTTCCGAACCTTTTCGAATCGCAGGAGATTTGCGGCAAGCTCTCCGAAGCCGGAGCAAGTGCAACCGGTCTCCGGGCAGGAACACCCGTCGTCGCCGGCGCCGGCGATCAAGCTGCCGGCGCCGTCGGCATGGGCATCACGCGCGCCGGAGTCGTCAGCGCCACCATCGGAACTTCCGGGGTAGTTTTTGCGGCCACCGATCGTCCCGCGCTCGATCCGAAAGGCCGCTTGCACACGTTCTGCCACGCCATCCCCGGCCGCTGGCACGTCATGGGCGTGACGCAGGCCGCCGGTCTTTCGCTGCGATGGTTCCGCGATCGTTTTGGCGCTGGACCTGATGACGGCCGCGATCCCTACGAACGCATGTCCGCCGAAGCCTCCACGGCCCCGGCCGGCTCGGAAGGGGCGTTCTGGGCGCCCTATCTGATGGGCGAGCGCACTCCGCATCTCGATCCATTCGCTCGGGCCGCATTTGTCGGACTATCGGCCTCTCACACTCGCGCGCACATGATTCGCGCGATCCTCGAAGGCGTGACTTACAGCTTGAAGGATACCTTCAGCATCTTTGACGAGATTCACGTTCCCGTCGAACGCATCCGTCTCGGCGGAGGAGGCGCTCGCTCGCCGCTCTGGCAACAAATTCAAGCAGACGTCTACGCGCACGATGTCGAGATCTTGAAAGCGGAAGAAGGTGCGGCCTACGGTGCGGCAATCCTCGCAGGCGTCGGTTCAGGATGCTGGAAGAGTGTGGACGATGCGTGCGACGCTACGGTGCGGGTTGCGAAGCGTGTTACGCCAAACCGTGAAGCCAGCGCGACCTTGCAGCGCGGTTATCAAACTTATCGCCGGATTTATCCGGCGCTACATTCCGTTTTCGCTGAGAATCAATCTTCTTCCGCCACCTGCCACGTGAGCGGCAAATTCTAACAATTTCAGCTGAGGCGACAATTCTCCATCATCAAGAAGATTTTTTCTGCCCTGGCTTGAAGTAGTAGCAGTACACTGCTCCAATCACCGTCATCAGCGCGCCCCACCACACGCCCGCGTGCAATTCAAACAACTGTACCCGCCCTTCGAGAGCAGGCGGATGCCAATACTCGTAGAGGCCAGCGCCGAAGATCAGCACTCCGTTGACGAGCAACGATATCCCGATAAAAAACCAAATGGAAACCATGCTTCCAGCCTCCGGCTACGTGAACTACCAAAAAATGATATTCAGCACGAAGAAAACGACGGCAACCATTCCAGCCCAGAAAATAGGCTTCTGATACACGGGAATATTTCCGACGGACGGAACTGGCGTCAACCCGTAAACCAAGCCAGTCAACTCCGCGGCCGTTTTGGGTTTCGTCGCCAAACTCACCACAACCGTCACAATCACGCAAACGAGAAAAGACCACAGCGCCTGAAACATATCCTGCGCCAGGGTTTTAGCGTTCGGCGAGAGTGCCACATATCGCAGAGCCGACGGATCAACTTTGACCCAGGCCCACATGCCGATGGAAGATAAAGTGCCGCAGAGCAAACCTAAGAAACCGCCCGGGCCCGTCGCTCTTTTCCACAACATGCCGAGAATCACGGTGCCGAAGAGCGGCGCGATGAAAAAACTGAACAGCGCCTGTACATAATCCATGATGCTGGCAAACTGCATAACCAAGTAAGCGGTGCCGACACTGATCAACACGCCGATGACCGTCGTCCACCGACCCATGTTCACGTAGTGATGGTCAGTGCCCTTGCTATTAATCAATGGCCGGTAGATGTCATATGTCCATACAGTGGTGAAGGCACTCACATTCCCGGCCATCCCAGACATGAAGCCTGCGATCAACGCAGTAATGCCAAGGCCAAGCAAGCCGGGTCCGCAGTAGCGGGCGAGCATCAGCGGAAGTACGTCGTTATAGCTGTGCGCTCCGGTCACAGCGGCCACCGATTCGGGTACAAGTTTCATCGGAAGCACGGCCAAGCCCAGCAGTCCCGGCAAAATGACGATGAGCGGAACAAACATCTTGAACCCCGCTCCGATGATGGGAGCCAGCTCCGCGCTGCGAATATCCTTGGCGGCGAGGATGCGTTGCACGACAAGAAAATCCGTCGTCCAGTAGCCCATGGAGATGACCGCAGCCAGCCCGAACACAATGCCGATCCAGTTGATTCCCATCGGATTGTCCGTGAAGGAGCCCAAACCGGACCACAGGTGAACGTACTGATCCGACGCCCTGTGGGCAATCTGCAGTTTCAGATTGCTCCAGCCGCCGGCTTCATACAGGCCAAGAATGGGAATCAGCAGCGCGCCCGCCCAAATTAAAAAGAACTGCAGCACTTCATTAAAAATGGCCGACCGTAACCCGCCCAGCGTCACGTAAACAGCCACTGTCAGCGACGACACCCAAATGCTGAAATTGATGTCCCAGCCTAAAACTATTTGCATGACCTTGGCCATGGCGAACATGTTGACGCCGCTCATCAGCACGGTCATGAACGCAAACGAAACGGCCGAGACGGCGCGCGCGGGCTCTCCAAAGCGCAATTTCAAATAGCCCGGCACGGAGTGCGTTTTGGAAATGTAGTAAAAGGGCATCATCACCAGCGCGAGGAAAAGCATCGCTGGGATAGCGCCAATCCAATACCAGTGGGTCGCCAGAATGCCGTATTGATAGGCCGAACCTGCCCACCCCATTAACTCCAGTGCACCGAGATTCGCCGAGAGGAAACTAAGTCCAGCCACCCATGCCGTCATTTCGCGGCCGGCCATGAAGAAATCTTCGCCCGTGTTCGCGCGGCCGCGGAGGTAGAAGCCGATGGCTAGGACCAACGCGAAGTAAAAAACAACGATGATGACGTCAACGGCGGAGAGATGAACGAGGCGAGCAGGTACGACAAACGCGTAAGGAATAGTCATAGAGTGCCGAATCACTTCTCCTCTGCGAGCGTCTTACGACTCCTACGAAAACATTTTTCCAATTTGGAAAAAACTCGAAGCCGGCGTCACTTCGCCGAAAACTTGTATATCGTTTCCGAATGAAATTTTGTTCCGGGCTTCAAAACGGTGGACGGAAAATTAGGCCGATTCGGCGAGTCCGGAAAATGCTGCGTCTCAAGACACAGGGCCCCGTATTTCGGATACCCAATGCCGCCCTTGCCCGTGATGCTCCCGTTCAGGCCGATCGCCGAATAGAACTGCACTCCCGGCTCTGTCGTCCACACATCCATCTGCCTGCCGGACGTAGGCTCAGTCACTTGCGCGGCAATCCGCAGCTTCCCCGCCTCGCCATTCACAACATAATTGTGGTCGTAGCCGCCGATATCCTTTATCTCCCCGATGCGCACCCCGATCTCCGTAGGCTTGCGGAAATCCAGCGGCGTGTTCGCGACGCTAGCGATTTCGCCCGTCGGAATCAACGTTAAATCCACAGGAGTGTACTTGTCCGCATTCAAATAAAGCACATGCTTCAGCACATCGCCCGATCCAGCCAGATTGAAGTAGCTATGGTTCGTCAAATTCACAATCGTGTCTTTGTCCGTCTCAGCGGTATATTCGAGCTTGAACTCATTCGTGTTTGTCAGCGTGTAAGTCACCGTCGCGGTCAGATTCCCCGGAAAGTTTTCCTCCCCATCCTTACTAGAATATGTAAACCGCACCGCCGCTCCATCTTTCACTTCAACCGGCTCACCTTTCCACACTCGCCGGTCAAACCCAGTGGGTCCCCCATGCAAACTGTTCGGCGGATTGTTGATCGCCAGCTGGTACTCTTTTCCATCCAGCGTGAACTTCCCCTTAGCGATACGGTTGCCGTACCTCCCGATGGCCCCGCCAAAGTGCGGATGCTGCCCTAAATATCCCTGAAGATTGTCGAAGCCCAGCACTACATCGCCCATCTTGCCGTTCTTGTCCGGAACGTGGAGTTCGGCGACTGTAGCGCCGTAGGTAATCAACTTCGCGGAAGCCCCCTGCGCGTTGTAAAGCGTGTAGGACTCGATCGCTGTTCCGTCGGCGGTCTGCCCGAACCCCGCTTTCTCGACATGCGCGCCCTTCTTGGCCGCCCCTTGCGCCTCTTTACCGGGCGCCGAAGATGCAAACTCGGGACCCAAAGCCATTAAAAACGCCAGCATGCAAACTCTCCCCCAGAGCACCATTCCGATCCTCCTCCGCCCTCCAGACACTTGGGATGCATTGATTCTCCCCACGCCTTGTATCACAAAAACTCATCAATCGCGAATCTTCTCCTTATTTTTCTTAGACTTGCCGAGCTCATCGCGCCCTGTCCGCCGGTCCTCGGCGTTTGCAAAGGCCATTGACAATGGTGGAGTCTCGGTGCCAATGTGCCACCAGCATTCGCCCCAAAAAATAACGTTATCGTACACGGAGTTCCATCACTTTCATGCGATCCGTTCCTTTGAAGCATCCTTATAAGCACATCCCGCTGCTGGCCATCCTGTTTTTCTTCGCTGAAGTTCCGTCCCTGATGGCCCAATGGGTGCCTCTCAACCCGGTCAGCGCGGTCGATCCGCTACCAGATGGCGTGGTCCTGGTTCTTCAGTCCGGGTTTTTGCGATTCCAAGTCTGCTCGGACTCCATCGTCCACGTTGTGTACTCCATGGAACGCGACGTTCCCCAGCACACCGATTTTCTCGTCACAAAAAAAACCTGGCCAACGGCCGCCTTCTCTCTCCACACAGACGACCCCAAACTCATCACGCTCACCACACCCAAGCTGAAAATCGAAGTCACCCGCGCCGACGGCTCCGTTATCTTCTACGATTCCTCCGGTCACAAGCTAACCCAGGAAAACACGCGCACGCTCACGCCAACCGAAGTCAACGGCGAAAAAACCTCCCACTCCGAACGTTTCGTCAACATGTGGGACACGCAGGAAGCGTTTTACGGCCTCGGCCAGCATCAAGCCGGCGTGTGGAACTATCGCGGCGAATCTGTCGACCTCTCGCAGGACAACACGAATATTTCTATCCCTCTTCTCCTCTCCAGCAACGGCTATGGCATTTTCTGGAACAACGGCTCACGCAGCCGTTTCAACAACCGTTTCGTCCACGCCTTTTATCTAAGCTCGGAAGTTTCCGATTCGATGGACTATTACTTCTTCTACGGCCCCGATTTTGATCGCCTCATCGCGGATTATCGCGAACTCACCGGAACAGCGCCCCTCTTCGGCAAATGGGCTTACGGCTACTGGCAATGCAAGAATCGCTATGACTCGCAGCAAGAACTTCTCGCCATCGCGCAAAAATATCGCGACTTGCACATTCCTTTGGACAACATCGTCCAGGACTGGTTCTGGTGGAACACCATGGGCGAGCCCGTCTTCAACAAAAACTATCCCGACCCCAAAGGCATGATGGACGCGCTCCACAAAAACAACGTCCATCTAATGATTTCCGTCTGGCCGTATTTCCGTCCCGGCTCGCCCGTCTACGACGACATGGATAAGCGCGGCTTTTTCATCGATCGCACCAAGGTTCAGAGTTTCCATCCTCCACGCATGGCGCTCTACGACGCGTTCAATCCTGACGCACGCAAGTATTATTGGAACCTCATGAACGAAGCCCTCTTCAAAATTGGCGCCGACGCCTGGTGGCTGGACACCACCGAGCCCGAAACCGAGGGCCGCGAAACCAATCTCCTCGTCACCAACAAAGTCGCCCTCGGCAACGGCGCGCGCTACGCTAACGAATTCCCTCTTCTCACCACCACCGCCGTCTACGAAGGCCAGCGCGAAGCCTCCGACAAAAAGCGCGTGTTCATTCTCTCGCGCTCCGCTTATGCAGGCGCTCAGCGCAATGCCGTCACCACCTGGTCCGGCGACGTCGATCCCAACTGGGAAACTTTCCGCCGTCAAATTCCCGCCGGCCTAAACTATTCCCTTTCCGGCCTTCCCTACTGGACCACCGACATCGGTGGATTTGTCTCCGCAAATCCCGACGACCCTGCCTATCGCGAACTTTTCGTCCGCTGGTTCGAATTCGGCACGTTCTGTCCCATTTTCCGCGTCCACGGCACGCGCACCACCAACCAGAACGAGCTTTGGTCCTACGGTCCCGAAGCGCAGAAGACTCTCGTCGCCTACGACAATCTTCGCTACCGGCTGATGCCGTACATTTACTCTCTCGCTTGGAAAACCACCAGCGAGGGCTACACCATCATGCGCCCGCTCGTCATGGACTTCCGCGAAGACATTCGCGCACAAAATATCGGCGACCAGTTCCTTTTCGGCCCCGCCATTCTTGTAAATCCTGTCACCGAACCCGGCGCCACGACCCGCCATCTCTATCTTCCCGCCGCCAAGTGGTATGACTTCTGGACGGGCGCCGCAATCCAAGGCGGTCGCGCACTCGACGCGCCTTCTCCTATCGATCGCATGCCTCTCTATGTGCGGGCCGGCTCCATTCTTCCGCTCGGTCCCAACGTACAATACGCCGCCGAAAAATCCGCCGATCCCATCGAACTCCGCGTCTATCGCGGCGCGAACGGCCTCTTCACCCTCTACGAAGATGAAAATGACACCTACAATTACGAGAAGGGCTCGTACGCAACGATTCCATTCTCCTGGGACGATGCCTCGCACACTCTCATCATCGGCGATCGAACAGGTGCGTTCCCTGGCATGCTCGAAAAGCGCACTTTCCGCATCGTCTTTGTCAGTGAAAATCACGGAACCGGCGGCGCACTCACCGAAAACGCGGACAAGATCGTTCCATACACGGGCAAGAAAATCTCCGTAACGCCCTAACACGCTACTCGACTGTCCGTATTCTGAAGCGAATCGCTCTGCTCGATTCGCGACTTACGACAGGGATTCGCGGGCGGCAGTCGGTGCCTCTCATTTCCTAGATTCCCAAGAGACAGAGGGAAACAAAACGTTTCACTTGACGCGGTTGGTGGCGGGGACTAGGCTCGCGACAATTGGTCGGGGGCCTTCATGCATTATTCCCACGAAGGGGCCCAGAAATTGGTGCAGGTCCTGGCTCAGCCGCGAGCCAGGGGATGTGCGTGTTTGCGCATCGCGCGAGCACTTCTATGCATCGCGCGATCCTTGCTGCCGATAATGTCTTGCTTGGTGTTTGTCCTTCCGGCTTGCTCCCAGGATAGTGGAAGCACAGTAAATGAGTTCCACGGGAGCGGCGCGGAAATCACCGTGACAGTGCACGATAGTTCGGGAGAGCCGATCTCCGCGGCGGCGATGGTGAAACTCTACCGAGACGGGACAATGCTAAGCAGGCAGGGAGAGACGACGCGCGGGCGCGCCATGCTGGTGGTGAACAATCTCGGTGAGTTTACCGTGATTGTGGAAGCGGCGGGATACGAGAGCGCGCAAAAGGAAGTGTCGGTCCAAGTAACCGGCCGAACGCAAGTAGATGTTTATCTTCGGCGACTTTCGGCTGGCGGAAGTACCGCGGGAGTTCCGGGAAAACCGTTGCTCGCACCGAAAGTCAAGGAAGCGCTCGAAAAGGGATTGCAAGCATTGGGCGCGGACAAGATGGGAGAGGCAGAAAAGTACGTGGGCCAAGCGGTGCGGCTGGCGCCCGGGCATCCGGACGTGTTGTACGTGCAAGGAGTGCTGTGGCTGAAGCAACACAACTGGTCGCAGGCGCAAAACGCGCTGGAAAAAGCCACGCAGATCGATCCGAATCATGCGCGGGCTTTTGCGGCGCTGGGAATGGCGCTTTGCGATCAGCGGAAATATGGCGCGGCGATCGAGCCGCTGGAGAAGTCGCTGCAATTGGATGTAGCCGGCGCGTGGGAGACGCGTTGGACGCTGGCGAAAGCGTACTACCAGGACGCACGATATGACGAAGCGCTGAAAATGTCGCAGGAGGCGCTGGCCGCATCGAATGGGAAGGCGCCGGAGATCGCGCTGTTGGTCGCGCAATCGCTGACGGCCGTAGGGCGGTATGAGGATGCGGCAAAGGTGCTGCGCGAATTTCTGAGAGATCACACGGATCGGCGCGAAGCGGCTACAGCGCGGCGGTGGTTGGAGCGACTCACGGCCAGCGCAAAAATCCAGCCGAACTCGAATTGATGGAGGATGGCCGTGCTTTACGAGTTCGTTGACGTCGAGATAGAAAACGAAAACCCCGACGCTGTGTTGCATGGACTGTCATCGCATGCTTCGCTGCGGAAAAGTTTGGAAAAGCTACAGAGGAGAATCTTCTCAGTTGCCCGGATTCCCCTGGGCGGTAGCGCCTATGACGTCACCCGATACTACCAGCTCGACGCGCCGGTTTAGCTGCCTGCCGCTCGCTGTATCATTTGAGGATATGGGACGTGTCTTACCAAACCCGCTCGCCGTGATGGAATCGGCGGAAACACTCTGCGCCACTAAATATTCACGAACGGAATTGGCCCTTTGCTCAGAAAGGCGCTGATTAAAGTCATCGCCGCCAACGCTGTCCGTGTGGCCTTCGACCGTCAGCCTTAGACCCGGATGACTGAGAATTATGCCCGCGATTTTCGCGAGCTTTTCCCGTGCGCCGGGTTTGAGCGTGTACTTGCCAGTGTCAAAGAGCACATCAGACATGTTGACGATAAGACCCCGGGCAGTTTCCCGCGTTTCCAAAATCGTGTTCAACTGTTGGCGGAGCTGTTCCCGCAGCTGAGTCTTTTCTTGTTCGGCCTGCGCGGCGGACTGGCGAGCTTTCTCCGCTTCGGACTCAGCAGCCTGTTGTTGTGCCAAAGCTGCGGCGCGTGCTGCTTCGGCTTGGTTCTTTTCCTGGTTAGCACGTTCAGTCGCCGAGTCCGCAGCAGCCTTGGCCCGCTCAGCTGCGGCACGTTCCGACTCGGCCTGCGAAGTTTGCGCGCGAGCCGACTGTTCTCGCGCCGCGGCCGCAGCCCTCTCGTTGGCCAGCCGTTCTTCCTCGATGCGACGGACGGCGATCAAGCGGGCGTCCTCCGCCATTTGCGCTGCGTCGCGTGAGTTTTGCGCAGCTGTTTTCTTGCCGGTTTTGCCGCCGAGTTCCTCTTCTGCATTTTGTAGACTTATTTCGGCTTTATGCAGACTGTCGGCGGCGTATTGCTCGGCGCCAGTCCATTTGGCAATCCTGATGGCGTTGCGAGCTTCGTATAGCTCCAATGGAACTTTTCGGTCCATCGGATACGGTCGACGTTCAGTCGTGGGTGCGGTTAAGACATACTGCCCGCGTTGTAGAAGTTCGTAGTGCACGTCAATGGGCTGGATCGTTCCGCTAGTCTGATCGCTGACGACGTTTTCCATGACGACCACGTCGCTGGGTTGCGTGACCGCGAAGTAAGGCTCTGCCGTCACGATGAGCCCAAAAGTTTGAAAATCGGTCGTGACTTCCATCTTGCTGTTGCTGCCGCCAAGCAGAACTTCACCCAGGTTTTTTGGGCGACCCTCGGGAGTAATGGCCCAGAGTACAAAGGTGAGATACTCGGGCCCAAACTGATTTGCAGCAGTCAATTTCTCGACATGGAGTTTGATCTCTATGCGCCCCTGCTTGCTATTTACCGTGGCGCCGCCGCGGGCCTCGGGCATTAGTGCAGTGCCGCGGAAATCAATATTGGTTGGGCCACTGCGATGCAGATAGTTGATGGCCTTCGTCGAGCGGGCCACGACGGTCACTCGATAAACGGGTGTTTGACGGGTAGTATCGACCTGAACCGCGCCTGGCGAAACAGGGATAGGATCCTGGCAGATTGCACTGACCGCACAAGTCAAAACCCAACACATCGCCACACAAATTGATCGTAATTTCATAGCTATCGACTCCCCCAGGATGTTATTTCACGCCACCTTGGGGGCAGTATCGATCAGGCGAAGACTCTATTTCCGAAAGAAGAATGATGTAGAGCCTCGATAGCTGAATTGGGAACGCAAGCTGAAAAGCCGACTCCCGGGACATGATTTTGGCTTTTCCTTCGCCACAGGAAAAAGACAAATTCTAGTGCGCGTCATCATGTCAAGGATCTCCCGCGCCGGAGTTGAAGTAGTATGAAGAACAGCGTTTGCGCATATCCGGCTCACGAGGGAATGGTACCGATGCTTGAGACAGTTCTGAAACGTTTTGAAGAGCCCGACGAGGTCCGCACGTTTGAAAAAGGAAAATTCGAGTTGGTTCGCATCGGCGGCATGACTATCGGCCGCGCCACGTACGAGCCCGGATGGAAATGGTCGGTTCACGTCGGGCCCAGCGTGGGCGCGTCGCGCTGCAACGTCGAGCATGTTGGGATGGTGCTCTCCGGCTGCGCTACGGCTGCGATGGAGGACGGCACCATCCACGAACTCCGCGCAGGCATGCTCTTTTACATTCCACCCGGACCTCCCGGTCACGATAGTTGGGTAGTGGGCGATGCGCCGTACGTCTCGCTACATTTCCTCGGTGCCGACAGCTACGCAAATAAGTAGTCGGCGCAGCATTGTCCTAAGGCCCTTCGACCGCAAATCTACGAGCACTTGCCTGGGATGTACCTTTTACGGTACAGTGGTACTATATAAGGTGCAGGATGGAAGAAGAGCGACCGCGAAAGATTCCACTATTTTTTATCGCGCGCGGCCAGGGAGCGAGCCAGTGCGGGAGTGGCTGAAGAGATTGGCGGAAGCCGAGCGGCACGCCATAGGCAAAGACCTGCTGCGCGCGCAATGGCGATGGCCGGTGGGGATGCCGCTATGCCGGCCGCTGGGAGGCGGCTTGTGGGAAATCCGAACGGATCTGCCAACGCGCCGGACGGCGCGCGTGCTGCTCTGCCTTCACGACGAGCACCTCGTGGCGTTGCACGGATTTATCAAGAAAACGCGCGCGACGCCGGATGACGATTTGGCATTGGCACGCAAGCGGCAGAAGGAGCTGCAACGATGAGCAAGAAACGCGGGACGGGCAAGAAACACATGGGTTCCAGCATCGATGATTTCCTGAAGCACGAGGGCATCTTTGAAGAGGCGCAAGCGCAGGCCATCAAGGAGGTCGTGGCATGGCAGCTCGATGAGGCCATGAAAAAACAGAAAATCTCGAAAAATAAGATGGCCACGCTTCTCAAGACGAGCCGCACTCAGGTTGACCGGCTTCTTAATCCAAAGAGCGACATCACGCTTTCCAGTCTGCAACGGGCGGCGGCGATGGTCGGGCGGCGGGTAATGATCGAGCTAGTTTAAAAGGTCAAAACCCGCACCCTTTGCAAACCAAAACCCAAATGGTGCGCCACCCAATTCAAAAGGCTCGCCCACCCGCCAACTGGCTTACGCTAGCCGCGACCCCTCCCCCCGCGTTTTACATAAGTATTGATTCTAAAGACACTTAAAGTCATTAGTTTTAATACACTTTTACAAGTGTCGATTCTAAATAACTTGCTTGCACCAATTTGCACTAAAATTGTGCAAAATGCGGTCGATTTTGTAAGTGTTGCAAACAAATCACTTAGGACGACTGACAGGCTCCAGAAAGCAAAAACGCCAGTAAGATGCTGGCGCTACGGTGACAAGGCGCAATGTTATCCAGGAACTACTATACGCGTGGGGTAACGTTTTGTCAAGCATAAAACGGAAGAAAAAAAACGGCAGAAGACTTTGCTGTCCGGCTGCCCGCCTTACGCTGGGGCAGAACGATGCGACGCGACGGCTCGCCACCTGCCGTTCTGCTTGATGAAGGTGTCGGTGAAGATTATCGAGGCGGTAAGCGGCTGGCCTTTGAAGTTTCCAACTTGCGCCGCGCTGCCAATCACAACTGCCGCGTCACCATAGATGTGCACCTTCATGCCTGAAAGCTTTATGGACGCAATCTTCAGATCACCTGATTTCAAGACGGAAAGAACGCCTTGCTTGTCGCTGCGCTGACTGTGCTCGTCCGTGTCGACATAGGTGTCGGCGAAGATGGAATCCAAAGCCGCTGTGTCGGACTTCACCAGAGCCTCTACCCACTTATTCTCAAGGCCTATAAGCGCCTGAGTGGTGGGGTCGGTTCCCTGCGCTTGGTTTTTTTTCGGCGTCTGTGCAGGCGTGAGAATGGCCACGGTCAGCAGTAGGACAGCGATTGTGTGCTTCATTAGCTTCCCTCCCGATGCGGATTGTGGACTCGACATCAGCGGGGCGTCAAGGGCGGCCAGGGGCGGGCCGGGTGTGACGAACAAAAAAAAAACAAAAAGTCAAAAGCCCCACCCTTTCTGCAAAAACCGCAGAAAGGATGGGCCACCCAAAAACTTCTTTCGGATTCAAGAGTCGGCCACCCGCCAAAAAACGCTTGTCTTTGGCAAGGTATAGGCGCTGGCGTCAGATGAAAAGAGATCAGCGACTTGTGGTTAGGACCGTCGAGATCATCGGGCTGGGCAAAGCCTTGGTGTCACGGATGCCGGAGGATTCGACAATGGTGTAGATGGCGTCCACTGGCACATTTTCGAGGGTTTCGAGTTTGCCGCTGGGCCAGCGGATTTCGACTGTGTCGATTTTTGTGGATTTGCCGAGGCCGAAGTGGAGGCGGAGATCGTTTTGGGAGAGGTAGCTGTTGCCGCCGCGAACTTCCGCCATTTGGCGCACACCTCCCGCGTGGATGGTGACGCGGGCGCCGATGGCGGCGCGATTGCTTTTTGTGCCAACTAGTTTGAAGAGGACGCGGTGATTGGGGGCGGTGTTCTGGTTGAGCAGGAGGGTGGGAGGTTCGCCGACGTTGACCAAGACTACGTCGATATTGCCGGTGTTGAAGACGTCGCCGAAGGCGGCGCCGCGGCGGGATTTTTGCGGCAGGTCCGC